>Ga0209201_1000834_pt1 | contig 39657 bp, 30 predicted proteins | sample AD_UKC055_MetaG_FD_184411 | JGI IMG/M metagenome (GOLD analysis project Ga0209201, IMG submission 184411) | Active sludge microbial communities of municipal wastewater-treating anaerobic digesters from USA - AD_UKC055_MetaG (SPAdes) (version 2) | ecosystem: Engineered > Bioreactor > Anaerobic >... | reverse complement strand
GGGGGGCCTTGGCATGGGAGGCATGATGGGCATGGGGGGCTATGGCATGGGTGGTATGGGCATGAGGGGTGAGTACACACCCGGCCAGCCCATGGGCATGGCTTCCGTCGTTGGAAAAACTCTTCGAGAGGGTATTGGCATCGCCAAACCCGGCGAAATCAAAGGAATCTTTTTTGGAGCTACGGAGAAAAACGAGTTCAGCGCAGAGTCGATGATCGATGAAATTCGAATCTCCAAAACCGTTCGATACCCCTCTTCAGGCGCAGCCAATGCGCCGACAAAAGAAGACGCCAACAGCACCATTGTCGATCATTGCGATCACGAATATCCCGAACCAACCCAATTGCCGGTTTTTCACTCCCAACTGATCACCCGGCAACGAACCAAGAACGATCCTCGGAATGATGCAATTATCCGCATCTCTCAAGAACGTGAATACAATTACGTCCGAAAAGCTATGGGCCTGGATGCAGAATTCCTTGCTGGAAAAGACCCAACCTATCGAACCGTCAAAAAAATCCACTCAATGGATTATTTTGAAAAGAGTCTGGCACGGCCAAACCTGAACTATCAAACCCTTACAGGCATGTTTGAGGTGCCGGAGGAAAACACGCGCCAAGTCTATATGACCCTGAGATTTGTGGAGTTGGCCCAGTCTCTCTGCCAACAGGCCATTGATGAGAAGGTTGCTGCTGTGACCCGCCTGAGCAACCGGGGCGAAAGCTACACGGTGACCGATGACGAAGTTCGCAACTATTTCTATCGCCAAATAGAGGAGTTGATCAACACTGTTCTTCCCGATGGAGTCGAGGGCGGCATGGGCATGGGCATGGGCATGATGGGCATGGGCATGATGGGGATGGGAGGAATGGGAGCAGCCATGCAAGACATGCTGGTCAAGCGAACACTGATCCAGCTCAAGCGCCAAATTGCCTCCGGTGGATTCCAACAAACCTTTGGAGCAATGGGACGGATGGGGATGGGCGGCGGAATGCGCGGAGGAATGGGCGGTATGGGCATGATGGGCATGGGTATGGGCATCATGGGACTGCCTGTGCCACCCGCCTGGTTGTATGACCCAACCACCGGGGATCGTCTGATGGGTACACGCCTGAAAGAGGTACTCACTCAGAAAGAAAAGGAAATCGACAAAATCCTGGCGTGGCAAAAGGCGAAAGCCGACGGCGAAATTCCTGCGGAGATCATTGAGACTCAGAACGAGACGGCACGAAGTAATGGGGAGGATTATTACATCAAAAGAGCAGCAGGTTTGGAATTCGAATCGGATGTAAAATCCTACGCGCGATTCCTGAACCAACTGGAATACGGAAACCGAATCGGTACCATCAATGAACTCGAGATCGAAAGCCTCCCGGATGAGCGAGTCAAAGTCACAGCTGAAATTGAAGCGCATTATATCAGCAAGATCCGAGAAGGCGAAGAAGCAGAGAAATCCGAAAAGGCTCCCCAGGCGCCCGAAGAACCCAAAGCGCCCGAGCAGGTTTCTCTCGGAGTGAAATAACATTCGCAAGTCTGCGCCGATCTTTGACTGGTTTCAAACCTCGGTTCCAATGGAGTGTAACAGTGGCATGGACATGAACCGGCTGGAACGGAGTCGGATAATCCGTGATGGAGTCGCGGAAGAAATCTCGACTTGGCTCGAATCCTTGCTGACTCGATTGGGCCGGGTTGAAAGCGAGCTGCGAAGTCAGCAGAGTGTCCATTCCATGGCATCGGAGCGCCTTGCGGAGTTCCGTGCAAAAAAACAGGATCTGGAAACCGTCGAAAATGCGATCGATGTCATTCTGAAACGTCATGACCGCGCGGATCTCGACATGCTTGTGCATTTCGCAAATGAACTTCGCGGGGAGCTCTTATCGCTTACCCATGATTTGCATGAGGTATTGAAGAACGAGGGAGAAGAGTTGAATTGAACATGCGTCAGGCAATGTCATCAAACCGCAGGGGCGGGTCTCAGACCCGCCCCTGCGGTTTTGCAGCCTCAACATTGTTCGCAGAGGGAAAGTATCCGTCATTCCGGCGAACGCCGGAATCCGGTCCGAAAATCATTGTGGAGATCGTCATGGAACGGCAGCAATGAGTTCCTTGGCAATTTCGACCAACCGCCCCACGGTCAATCCGTAATGTCGCTGAATATCCTTTGTCGGCAGGTGAGCAAGACACTCGTCATATAATCCCATCATACAAATCCGCCCGCCGCATCCTTCCCGCGCGATGATTTCCGCCACAGCGCTGCCCAAGCCGCCGGTAATCTGATGCTCTTCCAACGTAATTATGCGGCGCGTGTCGATTGATGTTTCCACAACGGCGGCACGGTCAATTGGTTTGATCGTAGAGAAGTTGAGAACCCGTGCTGAGATTCGATCCAATTCCAGCTCTTCCGCCGTGTCCAGTGCAAGGGAGACCAGCGGGCCACATGCCATCAGGGCAATATCCCAACCCGGATTCAGCACGATGGCTCTTCCCGGCTCGAAATGATCTATTGCCCGGGTCACCCCCCGGACCGGCAGAGTAGAGAGCCGGATATACGCATGAGCGTGCGTCTCCAAGGCCCAATTCAGAACACGCCTGGTCTCGGTGGCATCGGCAGGCACAATCACTTTCATGCGCGGCAAAACCCGCATCAATGCCATGTCTTCGACAACTTCCGGCGATACACAATCCTCCGGCGCGGAAATGCCGGAACAGGCCGCAACCAGCTTGATATTAAGACGTTTCCTGCACACCTCATCCCGCAGAAACGGCCATATTTTTGCCACAGTCCCCGAATTTCCCGCGACAAGAAATACGATACTCCCCGCCCCGGCCATTTCGACCACCCGTCGTTTTGCCGTGTCGGATTGGAGATCCAGGCAAAAGTACTGATCCGGGCATCTCTTGGCGAACCGATCCACCACCGGATGAATCCCCTCCCCCATGCCGAACACCCGAAGGTCGGCCATCCGAGACCCCTGCTCGGCAAATGCCTCCCCGAAAATATCCGCTGTGGCCAGGACACGCGGGTCTGCGCAGTTCCCGCTCGACAGCCCGGAACCTCGCTCCGAAAACGGTTTCTGGAAAGTAAATTCGTCCATTGAACCAATCCGCCTGGATCACGCGTCCAATCGCCATTACCAGTGTATCCCTTCAGGAAGGACCAGGCATAGTGGTCCGCACACGTCCCGCCTGTTCAATCCGACCGACCCGGTGGTAACCTTTCCACATCTCACCGGGAACATGGAGAAAAAAAACCGTGTCTTGCGAAATGCGTATTCCCACACCGGATGAAATCCCTCAACTGATCGATCTCCTCAACCTGGTTTTTCGACCCCAGGGCGGAAACATGGGCCGGGAGTTTCCGTCCCTGCTCCGTGAAGAAAACCTGGAGCAACTTCGGGTAATTGTAGAAGACGGCACAATTGTGGCCCATGTCGGGATGACTCTCCAGGACGCCATTCTGGGGGGTATTCCGACAAGAATCTGCAACATTGGCGCCGTGTCCACGCATCCCGATTCGCGCGGAAAGGGCTATGCAACACAGTTAATGGAGGATGCGGTCCAGCACGCCAGAAGCCGTGGGGCGGACATTATGCTGATCTCCGGCAAGAGGGGATTGTACCGTCGCATGAATGCCGTGGAATGCGGGCTGTTTCCTTTCCTTGCGCTCACGGAACAAGAGGTTGAGTCGGCGTTCCTCGATGCACGGCGGGTCAAAGAGGAGGATCTTCCGCAGGTCGCCGCCGTCCGGCAATGCGAGTCCACCCGGTATCTTCTCTCCCTGGAAGAACTTCGCATTCTATTCAGGGGAGGCTATGCAATGTGCCGACCGGTGGAATGGTGGCTGTTCTCGAAAGACGGGATCCCATGCGCATTTGGGGTCATCAGCAAAGAGACCGGCGACGGGGAAACTCGCCTGCAGCTCATCGAATGGAAAGGCGACGCGGAGGCGCTGCGCAGCGCCTGGATCACCTGGAGCCGCACGCACCGAACAAACCGGATTGATGTTGTCGTCACAAGCCCCATGAACCTTCCTGCCTCATGGCGCAGCCACATTGAGAAGAGAATCACCTTCAGCGGAACCGCGCTGGTTCTTCATGCGCGGCGTTTTCTGGAACGCGCACGCCCGATGCTTACCGAACGGTCGGATCTGTTCTCATCCATGAAAATCGAAGCCGGCGAGACCGCCCTTCGGTTTCTTATGAAGGGCGATAGCCTTCGACTCAATAACGGTGGTGAAATTGCCGAACTGTTTTTCGGGGTTCCGGGTCGAAATGTGGCCTCGGAGAAGACAAGGCCCGGTTCGGCGCTCGCCGAGGCTCTCCGGCAGATGTTCCCGATTCCGCTTGTCTGGTATGGCATCGCTTACATCTGAAAATATACAAAAAAGCGAAACAATGGCTACACCTGAAAACCCATCCCTCGGCGCTCCGGTCCGAGTACTCGGTCTGTTCGATTCGATCTGTATTATTGTCGGCATCATTGTGGGAACGGGGATCTTCATGACCCCGATGGCCGTTGCCGCCATGATTCCGTCGGCGGGGCTGATTTTGTTTGCATGGGTACTTGGAGGCGCGCTGTGCGTGGCAGGGGGGGTATGCTATGCGGAATTAGCTGCCACATATCCCGCGGCGGGAGGGGAATATGTCTATTTCTGCCGGGCATTCGGACCGTGGGCCGGATTCCTTTTCTCCTGGAGCAAGATGCTCGTGATTCGCACCGGCTCCATCGGCGCGATGGCGTATGCCTTCGGAACATACGCGGAGCAGATTCTTTACCTGGGATCCCGTTCAATTCCTCTTTACGCCGGCCTTGCGATTCTTGTGTTGACCGGATTGAATATCCTCGGTATCCGCGTCGGCAGTCTCGGTCAGAACATTCTCACCGTAGCCAAAGTCTGCGGCATTCTCGGAGTGCTTCTTGTCGCCCTGGTATCTTCTTCCTCTCCGATCATTGCGGAAATCCCCAATCCATCGACCACTCTGCCCAACTTCATGGTAGCAATGATTCTCATTTTGTGGACATACGGCGGGTGGAATGAAACCGCTTATGTAGCCGCTGAGGTTCACCATCCCGAAAAGAGTTTACCCCGCTCCATTTTTTACGGAACAGTCTTTGTCATTATTCTCTACACAGCAATCAACGCCGTCTTCCTGCGGACATTGGGAGTAGCCGGCGTGGCCGAATCGAAAGCAGTGGCGGCAGACTGTCTCGCGACGGCGTTGGGAGAACCCGGACGGCAAATCATCAGCGCCCTCGTTCTCCTCTCCGCATTGGGTGCGGTAAACGGATTGATTCTCACGGGTGCGCGAATCTCTTACGCCATGGGCGCTGAGCGTTCGCTTTTCCGACTATTGGGACAGTGGAGTTCCCGGTTCGGCGGGCCGATTTGGGCGTTTCTCGTTCAGGGGTTTCTGTCTGTGATCCTGGTGTGGACCGGAACATTCGAGGCGTTAGTTACATACACGGCGGCGGCCGCGTGGATCTTTTTCGCGCTCGTTCCCCTGTCCCTGCTCATTTTACGATGGCGGGATCCCGATACCCCTCGTATCTATCGTGTTCCCCTGTACCCGTTTGTTCCGATTCTTTTCCTGCTGTGTTGCCTTTACATGTTGTACAGCAGCGTGACCTACGCGGGGATCGGAGCATTACTCGGTTTCCTGATTGTTCTGAGCGGGCTTCCGGTATACTGGGTATCAAGGTGGGTAGAGAGGGAAGGGTAGTCTGCTTGCACCCCAACCGCTCATCCCCCCACTTGGCGCTCCACGCAGTCACGGACCCGATCCACAAAATAGCGCCAATTATCAAAGGAAACATCAGGGGGACAGGAGTGGTCAATACAGGGAATATAGCCGCCGCGTCGCAACAGCTCCGGGACTGTGCCCAGTACCTCGGCACGAATCGCCTCCCGCCCTTGCGCCACCGCGCGTTTGTCGATTCCCCCGACGATCACCAGCCGATCTCCATACAGCTCCCGCATCCGTAAAGGACACTGGTCGGCGGCGATTTCAAACGGCATCATCATATTGACACCTGTGTCCAGGAATAATTCCATTAGTAGATCGTTGTTCCCGTCCGAATCCACCATGATCTGTTCAATACCCAGGCGGCGTACATAATCGACTAATTCCCGGTAGTACGGACTCATGAACTCACGAAATGTCGCCGGAGAAATCAGCGGAGCCGTCTTATACGACATGTCCTCCCAAAACAATACGTAGTCAATTCGGACCGATCCGGCAATCCGCCGGATATTTTCTTTGCAGTACTCCAACCAGTACCGCTGAATATCATGGATCAGGTCCGGCTGATCGTAATAGGCGTAGGAAAGATTCTCCTCCCCGAACAGATTACGCGGCGCTCCATAGAATCCGCAAAATGTAAAGGCCACAGGGTAGCGAAAATCAACCTCCCGTTCGATTTCTTCTTTTGTCGGCAACGGTCGTGTCCGGATATCGAGACGCTCCTTGAACAGGTCCCAGTCGGCCCGATTCTTCACCGGGAACTCCAGCCACTGCGGCATGGAGAGCTCGCTGTGGACTTTGAGTTCCCTCAACACAATGCCGTTTCCGCCGCGATAGGTGACCGTGTTGATATCCTCCTCAAGAATCTCCTTGTCGAATTCGGGGTACAGCGGAAGCCCTGTGAACCCGCTGCTGCCGGGGAGGTAAGCACGGGGGTGCATCTCGAAGTATTCTTCCGGGGACTGGTGTTCGGGCAACCCCTCGTTGTGCCACCGCTCCACCGTTTGTTCCCAGAATCCCAAACTCTCCCAGCGTGGCGGCCGCGCCGAGGGATCGTGGGCACAGAGACGGCGGAACTCTTCCAGATGCTTGGTCATTTCTCTCCAAACGAAGATATTCTGTCCTCAGTGGATAAAGACGGGCCGGTTGTAAGCAAGGTAAAGGAAAATAACGCTCCGCGCGGAAGATACAGGGATGCTGCCGGTCCTGCGAAGGGTGTCTTCAATGGTCGCCTTTTGGGTTTTTCAGGAACGACCGCCAGCAGATCAGTTCTTTCCGGTCATTTCCCGGCGCTTGCGAAATGTCTTTTGAGCGGGGAGAAAAGACGGCTGAAAAAACAGAAAGTTCCGCCGAATCCCATCCGCATACAGAGCCGCCTCAACAAACACCCGTTCTTTTTCTTCGCTGCCGGAATTGAATCTATGGGAAAAAATACTTTTTAACATCGGTTTCTCCATTCTGAAAAAGATAAATCGGCGCCTGCCGGTTTGTCAAGGACCTTTCGGACCCAAAAGCATCTTTTTTAAGGTTTCAGAGCGGCCAATTCGACAGGAATATCCCCATTCCGCTGAGCGGTCTCTTTCCAGAGTCTCAGGTTGTCATCCGACGGCAGTCCGCCGGGGAACCGTAAGGGGTATTTCCCGTTGAAGCAGGCCGTGCAGTATTCTTTCTCGGTTCCGTGCACCGCCTCCAGAAGCCCCTGGATGGAGATATAGTGAATCGTATCGGCGCGGACTTGTTTGCGGATTTCCTCGACCTGGTGGGTGGCGCCGATCAGTTCGTTACGTGTGGGGGTGTCGATCCCATAATAACAAGGGCATCGAAAGACAGGTGCGGAAATCCTCAGATGAACCTCTCGCGCTCCCGCCCGACGAATCATTTTGATGATTTTCCGCATTGTGGTTCCCCGGACGATGGAATCATCCACTACAACAACCCGCTTATCCGCCAGAACCGCTCCCACCGGGTTATATTTGATCTTGGCTCCGAAATCGCGGATTCGCTGGGTGGGTTCGATAAAGGTCCGGCCGATATAGTGATTGCGGATAATCCCCCAATCGAACGGGATTCCGGATTCTTCGGCAAATCCCAACGCGGCACAGGTGCTGGAATCCGGGATGGCGATCACCACATCCGCATTCGTCCGTCGTTCCCGTGACAGCACACGACCGATGTTCTTCCGAACGGCATGGACCTCCTTGCCGTAAATCCAACTGTCCGGCCGCGCGAAATAGATCAATTCAAAAATACACTGGGCAATCCGTTTCCGATTTGCGAATTGGTGGGATCGGACATTGCATTTCCGATCGACAATCACCATCTCCCCCGGATTGACTGTTCGGATATATCGCGCATTGATAATATCCAATGCACAGGACTCCGAGCAGAAAATCGGCGCTCCGTTCAATTCCCCCAGGCAAAGCGGGCGAATACCGAGCGGGTCTCTCAATCCCACCAGATATTCCGAATTCATCACCGTCATGGAATACGCACCGTTCAATTTCAGCAGCGAGTCCTGAAGCGCCTCCAGGAAATCATCCTTGCGAGACCGCGCCAGAAGGTGCGCAAGAATCTCACTGTCCGTCGTCGCACTGAAAATAGAGCCTCGAGATTCCAGATCGCTGCGAAGCTCATCCGTGTTGATCAGATTCCCGTTATGGGCTATGGCCACCCATCCCCGCTGGTATTGGCAGAGAACCGGCTGCACATTCTGCATATCGCTGGACCCGGTGGTCGAATAGCGAACATGCCCGATAGCACGGGAACCGATCAGGTTTCGAAGGACGGATTCCGAGAAAACATCCGCCACAAGCCCCATGCCCCGATGGTTATACACCATCGTACCGTCCGTTGTCACAATTCCGGCGCTTTCCTGGCCCCGGTGCTGAAGGGCATACAGCCCCAAATAGGTCATGTTGGCGGATTCGGGATGACCTGCAATCCCGAAAACGCCACAGGCGTCACGAATCGTTTCGCTCACTGGTTTCTCCTGAGATTCTTCCGAACTGCCGATGTCTTATCCGTACTCCCCTGACCTGTCTGATCCGCAACCGGGACACAAGACAAACAAACCCATTCCGGGCCAGTCTTTCTTTAACAGTTTACGTCCATTGTCGCGGGCTTTCAACCGAACAGCAATCGATGATTCGAGATTCTCTCCGGATTTCTCTCTGCCGGAACATGGAGAGGGCCTCGTGGGAATCCGGCAAATGGCCCACATCTACAGGTAAGGCATTCATGGAAGTATCGCGCGTTCTTCGATAACATAAGACATTCCAGGAAATGGCATCCGATGCCGCGTTCCGGACTCGGAGGAGATAATGCCCGCGACGATCATAGACGGCAAGGCCCTGGCGAGACAAATCCGTGAGGAGATTCGGCGGGATACCGAGATCTTCCTGCGCGAACATGGGCGACCACCCGGTCTCGCTGTGATCCTGGTCGGAGATGATCCCGCATCCAAGATATACGTGCGCAATAAGGCTCGGGCGTGCAACGAAGTCGGATTCTTCTCACGCCAGGAGCATCTTCCGGAGTCAACCTCCCAGAAAGACCTGATTGACCTGGTCGAGTTCTTCAACCGAGATAACCTCATCGATGGGATTCTAGTTCAGCATCCAATGCCGAAACATATCGACGAGGCCACCATATTTCGCACAGTCGATTCACGGAAAGACGTGGACGGATTCCACCCGCTGAATGTCGGTAATCTGTGCATCGGGCAGGAATGCCTGGTTTCCTGTACGCCGATGGGCATTATCGAAATGTTGCGGCGCTATGAAATACCGCTGTTGGGGAAACGCGCCGTTGTCGTCGGACGCAGCAATATCGTCGGCAAGCCGATGATCCAATTGCTGTTGCGGGAACACGCCACAGTCACGGTTTGCCATTCCCGAACCGTCGATCTTCCGGGCGAGTGCCGTAATGCAGACGTGCTGATTGTGGCCATCGGTAAACCGGAATTTGTCAGGGCGGATTCGATCAAACCGGGGGCCACGGTGATTGATGTCGGGACGAATTTCATCAAACGAAACGGCAAAAATGTCCAGGTCGGAGACGTCGCCTTTGAAGAGGCGAAAGAAATCGCGTCGGCAATCAGTCCGTCTCCGGGCGGCGTGGGTCCGATGACCATCACAATGCTTCTTTCCAACACTCTTCAGGCAGCACGGTGGCATGTGAAGTGAACAACGAAAACCGACCGATTCGTATTCTCGTTGTGGATGACGATGTTGTCAGTCAATCTCTGGTGCTGAGACGGCTGTCGAAGGAAGGATATGAAACGGCCGGCGCCCAAAGCGGATCCGAAGCGATTGATATGGTGGAAGAAGCGCCCCCCAACCTGATTTTGTTGGACTTGATGATGCCGGGGATGAGCGGTTTGGAGGTTCTGGAACGCATTCGGGAAATCCGAGAAAAAAGCTTTCTGCCGGTAATTATGATGTCGGCTCGAACCGAGGTAACAGACAAGGTTGATGCGTTTACCAAAGGGGCCGATGACTATGTTACCAAACCATTCAATTTCGAGGAGCTGTTGGCGCGAATCCGGGCGCAATTGCGAATCTCCGAGCTCCAGCGCAAGTTGGTTGATGCAGAACGATCGCGGGGAGTGTACGAAATGGCGGCAGCCGTATGTCACGAACTGGCGCAGCCACTGACCGTGTTGATCGGATACACCCAGATGCTGCTCCGAAAAGCCGACGGGGAAAATCGCAGAGTCCTCCAGCAGGTCCATGAAGCCGCCCAACGTTCCGCTGAAATCGTCAGGAAAATCCAGAGAGTCCGACGGTATCAAATAAAGGACTATACAACAAACACAAATATCATCGACCTGGATCTGGCCTCGGAAGGAGAGGAACCGAATATAAAAGAGGGGGATGCGGAAAAGCGGGGAGGAGGGATAAGCCGGATTCTGTCTCCCTGAGTGTGGGAGGACGGTCATTTCTCTCGGGCAATCGTTCCCGATTGCCTCCAGCGACCTACCCCGGGGACGCTTCCTTTCGGAAGCATGAAGCGAGCAACCCCATATCCCCTTTACTTGGTCTTGCTCCGGACGGGGTTTTCCGTGCCGGTCCCGTCACCGGGAACCGCGGTAGGCTCTTACCCCACCTTTTCACCCTTACCTTGGCTTTCCGTCGATGGCTCGTCGGAAAGGAGGCGGTTTGTTTTCTGTGGCACTTTCCGTCGGGTTACCCCGCCTGGGTGTTACCCAGCATCCTGCTCTGTGGAGTCCGGACTTTCCTCGAAAGGGAACACTCCCTTTCGCGACCGTCTCCTCCTCCCCGCGATTACATTATACCAGAAGAATCGGGGAAAGCAGCCGAAAAAGGAGAATCCTTTTTCCGTCGGGATAGGCTGTTCCCAAGAAAACACGCGTGCTGGTCATTCCGAGCGCACAAACCTGAGATCGCCACATCGCAGCCCTTCGCAGACTCCGGGCGGCTCCTCCTAAGAAATCTCGCCCATCGACAGGCACGGAGGCCTGTCCCACCAGTAGGCCAGGCGTCCCTGCCTGGCAGCTACCCAGTAGGCCAAGTGTCCCTGCCTGGCAGCTACCCAGTAGGCCAAGTGTCCCTGCCTGGCAGCTACCCAGTGGACCAGGCGTCCCTGCCTGGCAGCTACCCAGTAGGCCAGGCGTCCCTGCCTGGCAGCTACCCAGTGGACCAGGCGTCCCTGCCTGGCAGCTACCCAGTAGGCCAGGCGTCCCTGCCTGGCAGCTACCCAGTAGGCCAGGCGTCCCTGCCTGGCAGCTACCCAGTAGGCCAGGCGTCCCTGCCTGGCAGCTACCAGTAAACCAGGCGTCCCTGCCTGGCAGCTACCCAGTGGGCCAAGTGTCCCTGCCTGGCAGCTAACCAGTAGGCCAGGCGTCCCTGCCTGGCAGCTACCAGTAGGCCAGGCGCCCCTGCCTGGCAGCTACCCAGTGGGCCAAGTGTCCCTGCCTGGCAGCTACCCAGTAGGCCAGGCGTCCCTGCCTGGCAGCTACCCAGTAGGCCAAGTGTCCCTGCCTGGCAGCTACCCAGTAGGCCAAGTGTCCCTGCCTGGCAGCTACCCAGTAGGCCAGGCGTCCCTGCCTGGCAAAGAAGGGCGGAAAACACACTTTCTTCACCCAATCACCGGCCCCGCTGGAGGGAGGCTCGCGATGACGGGACAGGAACCGGGGCGCGGGAAGAATGTCTTTCGCTCAGGCTTCTTCCGTGATTTTCGGCCAGATTTCCAGGAAGAAAGCCAATCCGCACAGGAGAACAAAACTTACAACCATTCCACCAAGGGTCATGTATGTCCGCTTCGGAGACACCCGCTTATCGGGTTTCACGGCGGTTCCTGCCTGAACATCGGAGAAGCGTTGGCCCTCTTTCATACCGCCGATCAACATATCCGCTTCCTGAACCAGCCGTTGGTGAGTCGATGCCTGGTTTTCCAGCATCGTGATTTCGTGGCGTAATGCCTCGAGTTCCGATTCCCCTGTTTCCACGCGTCCCCGAAGGTCGTTGATTTCGCCGCTTAAAGTCGTGGTCTGGTTGCGAAATTCCTTTGTCGATACTTCCATCTCGGCAATTTCGGCCGCCAGGTTGGCCTTGCGACTGGAAGTTTGCTCTAAAGAAGCCTCTCCGCTCTCCAACTGTTTCAAAAGCGCTCTCTTCTCTTGAAGCGCCCTCTCCATTCCTGCAAGTCGCGGGAGAAGCGCATCCGGGTAGTTGGGTTGCATCTCAAATGAAGTCAGCAACTCGTGACGCAGAGATTCCCTCAGAAACGGAAGACTTTCCTCCTCCAGATTGAACTCATTCTGTTTCTCGGAGCGGTCCGAGCGGGTTTCCGCCACCCCGTACAGCAGGAGCCGTTTGGAGACCAGTTCCGCTTTCAGGTCATCGACAGCGGAAGAGGCCCGCAAGTCATGAAGCGCCTGGTATGCTTTCTGCAGCTGTTCGTCGATCTCCCTGGCGCGTTCCGCCACCCGGCCTGTCCGGTTCAAAATCTCCTGCCGGACAATCTGCTCCACTCGATCCAGGAAACAGCGGACCCACAGGTTCGTGATCATCTTCGCCCCGGCAGCCGTATCCAGCTCGCCTTTTACATCAATAATCGGTGAGTATTCCGTTTCCAGATTGGTCTCCTTCACCTTAGTCACTGTTGCGGAAAGCATCTTTCTCAAATCGAATATGGTCAGATCGGCCAGGAACTGTGCGTCCATGGTCACAACCGCTTCGATTTCATCCGCGTTCATTTGGCTGATAAGCCGCAAGTACCGTACCCGGACATCGGAAGAGTCCTGTAACCCCGGACTCTCCGCTCCCTCCGAATACAATTCCGGCGCTCCCTCGAATATCACCCGTGCCAGTTTCGGCAAATTCGTTCGTTCAATAAGGCGATAATTGTCGATCTCGCCTTCATTCAGCCCCAGGTTTTCCAGGAGGATTTTCTTCTTGCCGGGATCGTTCAAGACGGTTTGAAGATTGGTGTTCATCCAGCGCAGGCATTCCAATACGGTGGAAAGCATCGCCTGATCGGCCAACAGGCTTCGGTAAGCCACAACATCCAGGGGCCGGGAAAGAAGAGTCAACTTATTCTTGAACTCCGGCGTTGTTACCAGGATAAAACTCTCCGCTCGCCAGGTTTGAGGCCAGACCAGACTGGCAATGGCCACCACCACCGTCATCAGAAAGGTTCCGACAACAATGAGGTTCCGCCGTCGATACAGAATTCGGAGCGAAGAGATCAGGTCATACGCAGGCGGTGTGGCGTTCATGGGACACCTTTATATTGGAGTGGCTCGACTTACTACAGGGGAATGATGCGTGGTCCCGTGGAAATCGTCAAGCGGCGCTTACCCCTTCCATTGACACACACATGCCGCCTCGGTAGCGTCCACAAATCGGTCGAAGCTACAGGCTGGAAGACTGTGCCACCCACTTCTCCCTCTCTAATCCTGCGGGAGAGAGCCGGTGTGAGGGTCCTGTCGACCGCTACCCCCTCAATCCCCCCGTAAACGGGGGGACAACATTTGAGTAAACGGGGAAAAGAATGTGGGTAAATGAGGGGAAAGTCCTTGCTCCCTCCCCGTTTACAGGGAGGGCTGGGGTGGGGCAGGTTCACAAGGGGGAGAATCACGGCGGGGATGGAAATGAACAAGGCTCAATCTGTTGTGCAATCCCTCCGGCAATCGCTTGATCTGCGTCTCCTCGTATGGCTGATTCCGTTCGCCCTGGCTATGGCCGTCCTCGGCTCCAGTCCAAAAATCCTGATCGCTTTGATGGGCGCCATGGTCGTGGTGATCGTTTTTACATTCCTGCGGGAATGGCTGATCCTCGCTTTTTATGCCCTCATCGCATTTTCCGTGGAAATCGACCTCCGAGGCGGAACTCATGCCATCACGTTGCCGACCGAAGGATTGTTGCCCATTCTGTTCGTCTCCACGGCGCTGGTGATCCTGTTGACCGGTCGCTTGCGATACATTCGATCCCCCCTCAATATGGGGCTGGGATTGTATGTGTTCGTGATGTATGCATCCCTGCTGATTACCCGCGAGCCGATCAGTACCGTGAAAGCGTTAATCCGGGATTCGGGATACATTTTCGGCGGGTATGTTCTTCTGCAATTATTTGTAACAAATCGCAAGCGCCTGATTGTTCTGTTCTGGACCTGCGGCGTGGTTCACTTTTTTCTGGTGACGTACGGATTGGGAACCCAGGCCGTCGGTGGGATTCGGATCTACGATGAGATCGCCCAACCGTTTTTTGAGAATCATTGCATCTATGCGGCTTACCTGGTGATCTCGTTGTCATTCCTGATCTCATTCGGGCTGGGATACCTGCGGGGGATTTATGCCACCCTGGTGAATCTGGCGGCGCTCGTGGTGGCAGCGGCGGTAGGGCTGACTTTTGTGCGGGCCGCCTGGATCAGTGTGGCGTTCATGTTGTTGTATTTTCTGCTGCATTTCCGCAAGAAATCGGCCGGCGTGAACCTCCTTCTGGTTTTCCTGATTTTGGACCTTCTCGCTGTAGTGGTAATTCTATCCACCGACATCGGAAAACTCGTGATCGAGCGTGCGCGAACCATCGCCGACATCGGCTATGTGGCCAATTACGACCGCCTGGACCGATGGCTGGCGGCAATCAGCATGTGGAAAGATGAACCGATCCATGGTGTCGGATACGGGGCCTATCCGGACGTGTATCCCAAGTATGTTGTGTACCGGATGGCTTACTCCAAAGAATTGCGTATGGGTGCGCACAATCTGTATCTAGAGATCATGGCCGAAACCGGTGTCATCGGAATCAGCGCGTTTCTGATTATGCTGTATTTGTTCTTCCGCGAGGCCACGGTACAGGATCCGGGAGAGCGCGATCCCCTTATCTCCTGCACCCTGGCCGGGGCCAAGGGCGCCATGATTTCCCTGCTGGTTCATGCTTTTTTCAACAATTTGGGACCTTCGGACAAGATCGGAGTGAGCCTTTGGTTGTTGCTCGGATTAGTCCCGTGTTGCACAAGGCTGGCACAGCAATCATTGGGCGAGAATTGGAATCGAGAACCTTCCGAACCGGCCCCTGAATCTCATCCGTTGCAGCCCGCCACAGTCCCCAATCCCTGACTCCCGATTTTTGACCCCTGATTCACAGGTGGCCGGTCAGGACAGCAAAGAGAAACATGGCAGGAGAGGCCCACAACAGAGAATCCAACATATCCAGATATCCCCCGTGCCCCGTCGAATTATTGCCGGAATCTTTCACCCCCGCGTCCCGTTTCAGCATGGATTCCAGTAGATCGCCGACCTGCGCCAATACTCCCACAATAAGCGCCAGAGCCAAGACCTTCATCCACGCCATCGGTTCCAATGACATCCAGAATAAGTGACCGGGATCGACCCAGTATCCCTGGAGAAACCCCCAAACGGCCACACCCAGCAGGCAAAACAACAATCCGCCGATCCCACCTTCAACCGTCTTGTTCGGACTGAGAGCCGGCGCCAATCTTCTCCGTCCGAAAAAGGAACCAATGTAATATCCGCCCGTATCACAGGCACACGAAACCAGCATGACAAAACCCGTGAGCTGAACGCCGACATCCGAGGTACGAATTGCCACAAGCGTCGCCAGCGGAGCCGCAAGATAAAAAACCAGAAAATACGCCGAGGACAGAATCCGACGGCCATCTCGCCACCCCGCTGCGATCAACAAGGAACTCACAAACCATGTCCCGACAATCAAAACGGTAATCGTTCCGTCTATGGAACGAAAATAGGCGGCGAGCAACAATCCCCAAATCACCACAAGCAATCCGCAAAACACGACCTTGCCGTCGTCATCCACCAGAATCCGCCATAGCTCGACTGCCGACAGGGTCGCAAACAGGACGGTTGCCAGAAGGGTAAACTCCCTCCCGAGTGGGTGAAAGAGACACACCAGAAAAACCGGAATGACAGCCAATCCCGTCAGAAGACGGCGTTTATGCATGGAACAGATCCTTTCGTTCCAGTACACATCCGAATCAGACCTTTGGAATGATTCTGAGCATTATTCCCAATTCCGGGATGGAATTGAATGCTACCGGCTTCGGACCCTGTAGGGCCATGTGCCCCCTACTGGGTGTCCCAAGATCTATAGGGGCATGGCATGCCATGCCCCTACGGGGTCCACGAGCCTCAATCCGGAAGCGGTTTCCCTTTGGTCTCAGGGGAGAAATAGATCACGATCAAACCGAACAGGTAAATTGTTGCCATCACCATTCCTCCTTTTTGAAATCCCTGCGCCCCCTCGCCGAACATCCCGGCCAGAGCGCCCGCTCCAAGGACCCCGAATCCCGCAATGATCCGCCCGACATTGTAACAGAAGCCTTCTCCGGTAACTCGAATCCGGGTCGGGAACAGTTCGGGAATATAAAGCGGCAGCCAGCCGAAAAACGCGGTGACCCACAGGCCCGCAAAAATCCCCCACAGGCACATAGACATCCCAAATTCATTGTGCAATCCGTATAGCGCGACAACAGAGGCCCAGGCCAGTACACACAGCCCGGCGTAGGAGGTCCGACGGCTGATCCAATATCCCACCAAACCGCCCAGTATGCCGCCCACAACCTGTCCATACCCCTGCCACTGCGCCACGATGCCCGGCGCACTCGGCTCGACGGTAATGCTGCTTACATAAGAGGCCAACCAGAGAAACGAACCCCAGGTTCCCAATAGTGCCACCGTCGAAAGCAGGGAGGCGCAAACTGTCTCCCGTAAGAACGGTTGCGAAAACAACTCGCGCAATGAGGACGATTCTTTCTTCTCCCTGGACTGAATCCATCGCGGCGGCTCTTTTACAAAGAGTCGGACCAGAATCGCAATGATCGCCGGGGAAATCCCCGCCAGAAGTACCCATCGCCAGCTCTGCGCCATACTCTCAATGGGGATAACGGATTGAAACCAGCTCGACTCATAATCTGCAATCCCCTGAATAATCCGTGCCAGCGTGGCCCCAATCCAGAAGCCCGCATTGGAGGCGCTGCCGACAAGCCCCGCCAGCAGAGGGCGATTCTTTTCCGGCCACGTCTCCATAATCAACGCCACCCCTGCGCCCCATTCGCCCCCCATGCCCAATGCCCCCATGAATCGGCAAATGGCCAGTTGCTGCCAATTATGCGCAAACGCCGACAGGGCGGTAAATCCGGCATATACCAATACGGTCAGCATCAGGGTCTGCACACGGCCGATCTTGTCTCCCAACCGCCCGAAAATCACACCGCCCACTGCCGCGCCCCACAAAAACAGCGCAAAGGTCAGGCTCAAAATCCACTTTACCTCGGCATCCGTGTGGCCCGGCATGAGATCGATCAGGGCAGGCCGGGCTATCACTCCATAAATGCTCATCTCCATTCCATCGAACATCCATCCCAGCAATGCCGCGACAAGCGCCAGCCACATCTGAATCCGGGAAACACCCGGAACACCGGAACCTCCCTCACTTTGCCCTGCCGCTCGATTCATGGTTCACTCCTGCTTTTTTCCGTGCCTTTGACTCAGGCAATCGAAGGTCAACGAGTCAAACAGGTGAAACATTCCAGGTCAAGTGCGGTGAATTGGAGCCTCCCTCCAGCGGAGCCGGTGATTGGGTGAAGAAAGTGTGTTTTCCGCCCTTCTTTGCCAGGCAGGGACGCCTGGCCTACTGGTTAGCTGCCAGGCAGGGACGCCTGGCCTACTGGTTAGCTGCCAGGCAGGGGCGCCTGGTTTTACTGGTAGCTGCCAGGCAGGGACGCCTGGTTTACTGGTAGCTGCCAGGCAGGGACGCTTGGCCTACTGGTTAGCTGCCAGGCAGGGACGCCTGGCCTACTGGTTAGCTGCCAGGCAGGGACGCCTGGTTTACTGGTTAGCTGCCAGGCAGGGACGCCTGGCCTACTGGTTAGCTGCCAGGCAGGGACGCCTGGCCTACTGGTTAGCTGCCAGGCAGGGACGCCTGGCCTACTGGTGGGACAGGCCTCCGTGCCTGTCGATGGGCGAGATTTCTTAGGAGGAGCCGCCCGGAGTCTGCGAAGGGCTGCGACGTGGCGTTCTCGTCCTTGTTATGCGCCCACAATTAGATTGCCACGCTTCGCTCCTTAGAAACAACCACAGGCTGGAAGCCTGTGCCACCCGATTATCGGGGATTTGCCGGGTGGCGCCGGCATCTTGCCGGTGGCCCCAGCTTCAGCCCGTTTCTTCACCCAATCACCGGTTCCGCCGGAGGAAGGCTCGCAAGGGCGGTTGTGGGCGAGATTTTTTAGGATGGGACCGCCCATTGGCGCTCGTGCAAGCCTGTGATTCAATGATTTTTATTCTGTATCACCCCCAGAGGATGAAGTCGATGGCCTCCAATCCTGCCTTCCTTGAAGTGCATCACCGCGCCATGGCGACGGAGTTTTCTCTGCTTTTATACGGCGACAACAAGGCGCGCCTGCACTGGGCTGCCGAACTGGCGTTGGAAGAAATCGACCGGCTCGAACACCAGATAAGTGTATTCGATATCACCAGCGAAATCTCCGGGATCAACGCCCGCGCAGCGCAAGAAGAAGTAATTGTCGAACCGGGGTTGTTCCATGTTCTACAGTTCAGCAAACAACTCCATGAAGAAACCGGCGGGGCATTCGATATTACCGTCCATCCGCTTGTGCGGGCCTGGCAGTTTTTCCGCAAAACGGGGACCGTACCAGATGCCGACACCCTCGCCGAGGCCTTATTGCGAACGAGCATGGATCATGTCCATCTGAATCCCGAACGGCGGACGGTCCGGTTTGATCTCCGGGGGATCGAAATCAATCTGGGAGGGATCGGGAAAGGCTATGCCGTCGATGCCGTCACTGCGATTCTTCGTCGCAACGGGATCGCCTCCGCATTCATCAATGCGGGCGGAAGCACATTTTATGCATTGGGCACACCCCCGGAGCAGGAGGGCTGGCAGGTGGGAATCCGCGATCCGCTCAATCCTGACCGGCATCTTGAGATCCTTCATTTGATGGACCGTTCCTTGTCCACATCGGGCAATTATGAGAGATTTATCCGAGCTGAAACAAGAACTTACGGGCATATTCTGAACCCGCGTTCGGGCCGGCCCGCCGAAGGCGTGTTGAGCGCGACGGCGCTGGCCCCGACAGCCCTGGAGACCGATGCGCTCTCCACGGCATTTTTTGTGCTGGGAATCGAGGGAACCCGAAAATACTGCTGTTCGAATGCGGGAGTAAACGCCATACAGTATATAAGGGAAGGCTCTGAGCGCTTCCAATTATACAAGATCGGTTTTGAAAAACCGGAAACAGGTGAGGAATTATGACGCAGAAAATGCAATCCGATCGGCGCGACTTTATGAAAACGTCCGGTCTGCTCGCTACCGCGATTTCCCTTGGCGCCGCTCCGTCCATCACGGCCAATGCCCAGGACAGCGGGAACCTGGTCAAAGTCGGCTGGATCGGCACAGGCGGGCGAGGCAATCACCTCATGCGAAAGGTGGTGAAATTGCCCAATGTAAAAGTCACAGCCCTGTGCGATCTCTGGCCGCCAAACCTGGAGGCAGGCAAAGGATATTGCGCCAACCCGGATGTGCAGACCTTCCAACGCCACGAGGAAATGCTGGAAAAAGCGGATATCGACTGCGTTGTGGTCACCAGCCCGCTTCATTGGCATGGCCGGCATTCCATGGCTGCCATGAAAGCCGGGAAAAATGTCTTCTGTGAGAAAACAATGGCGCTTACCGTGGAGGAAGCCAATGAAATGGTGAAAGTCTCCCGCGAGACAGGCAAGTTTCTTCAGGTCGGATTGCAGCGCCGTTACAGCCCCATTTACCGCAAGGCCGTCCACATGATCTACAATGAAGGTCTCCTGGGCCGCATCACCCTGATCCGCTGCCAGTGGAACCGGAATTACATCTGGCGTCGCCCGCATATCGGGATGGACTTCCCTCCGGGAAAGGAATACGACCTCGTTCGGCAATACTATCCCGATTTTGAACACTGGGCGAACTGGCGGATGTATTGGGAATACTCCGGCGGTCTCATGACGGAATTGGGAAGCCATCAACTGGATGTCGCCAGCTGGGTGCTTGGCTGTCATCCGTCGGCCGTCGTCGGTGTGGGCGGAAAAGACTACTGGCTGGATGACCGCGAAGTGTTTGATAATGTCAATGTCATTTATGAATTCAAAATCGAGCCGAATGAACAGAATCGCATGGCTTTCTTCTCCTCCGAGCCGCCGGACCTGGTGGCCCGCTACCAGGGCGAGGAGGCGTTGAGGAAGCTGAAAACCGACCCCTATGTTGCAAAGGTCGTCTATACCTCCATCGGGGCGAATGCCCACGATGGAGCCTCGGAACAGATCATGGGCGACCGGGGTACTATTCTCCTCACGACAACCAAAGGACTTTTCTTTGAGGAAGCCGCAGCGCCGAAGCTGGCTTGGGGCGATAAGGCCATGTCCAAAGCGGAATTGGCTGCCCGTGCCGCCGCAGTGATTACCTCCGGCGCAACCCACGACCTGAGCATGGAACCCCAGGAAGATCAGGGACAACCTTTCGCCCGACCCATGGTCGGGATGGACTTCGAGGATATCGAACTGTCCGATTTCTTCGACTGCGTCCGTTCTGGGCGACAGCCTTATTCCGATGTCATTAAGGGTCGCAACGACGCCGTTATGGTTCTCTCCGCCAACACGGCCATGATGCAGAACAGGCGGATCGAGTTGGGACCGGAACTGTATATATGATCGGGCAACAAAATCCTCAATGCGGGGTGAGATTGTGAGAAATTCGAAAAGGCATCGTCGCACGGGAGTCGAGGCGATGTCTTTTTTGTTATGTAAAGGCAGGGTTGATCGATCGAACGTTTGCCAAACCAGATATTTACGCCAGAGGAATAGAGAATGAACCAGATGCGTATTTCCTTGGGACTCGCGATTGCGGCGCTATTGTTGATTCCTTCCTGGATACAGGCGCAACCCAAGCGTCAAGCGCCACGCGCCTGCCCGCCGTTTTACCTGCGGGACAGCATGGGCAATGAAATCAATCCGTTCAAATGGGAACAGGAACTGGAGGACTGGAAAAAGATGATGGGGGATTTCGGCGACGGAGCGCCCACGGATCCCGCCGTCTACGGCATGTCCATTCCGCCTTACAGCCCGAAACGAACGTGCGGTGAATGCCATAATTACAACAAGATCACGGCCGGGTATCATTTCCGCATGGGGTCCGATGTCCTTCATGACGATTATGGGGCAAATAAAGATGACCCCTGGAGCATTTCGGACGGAATCTGCGGAAAGTTCAGCCGAATGTATTTCCTCCAATTCCCCCGCAAGCACTTCGCTAACCCCAATCAAATCGACATGGGCCTGTATACCTGGACATCCCGATGCGGGACCTGCCATCCTGGCGGTGGCCCCCTGGAGTTCGACCGGAACGGACACCGGCTGGATGATTACGATCCGCGCGGCGCGGAATCCTCCGATGGCGACTATTATGGCGCTCACTGGGATTTGAGCGGTGCGCTTGAAGCGGACTGCCTGTTCTGTCATCTGGAAACCTATTCCTATCAAGAGCGTTACGAACAGATCCAGGCGCTTAACTTCCGCTGGGCGCCCACCGCAGGAGCGGTCCTCGGCAAAGTCAACGGCTCGATTGCCGCCTATCTGGGCAGCCTGGAAGATCCCCAAGTAGAAACCCTCCCGCTGCCGACGGTCGAATACAACAAATCCCTGTTCCTTCCGGACGGCAGAGTGCATCTCCCCATCAAGCGACCCTCCGATCGTAATTGCCTTCTCTGCCACGATCTCTCCTTCACGGAGAAACATGGAACCACATTCGGCGATACGTACAGTGTTGATGTCCACAGCAAGCGGGGCATTCGCTGTATCGACTGCCACCCCGGCGGCCTGCACCACAATTTCGCAAAGGGTAACTCCCACGAATTGAGCGTGCGGGACGACTTGGATGGGACCGCGCACACTTGTGAGAAATGCCACACAGTGGGTCACCTGGGTGCGCCGAAAATGGTCCATAAAGGGTTGCCGCCGATTCACCTGGAAAAGATCGGTTGCGAAGTCTGCCATGTTCCCACCTTGCAAGTGGCTGCAATCGGTATGGTGGATGCCTCGCTCGGCAGGCCGATTACCATCATTTCCTCCGAAGGACCGTGGTTCGGCTACCGTGAAGAAGAAACAACACTGGTTCCACTCCGCTGGGCAGAAATTCGGGATGTGATCGAAAAGCTGGTCGAAGAGGCTTCCGAGTCCGAGAAAGAAGGGCTGAAAGACGCGAACGGCGATGGACTGCCGGATTTCGACACGGAAGAGGAAATCCTGAAGGCCCTTCAGGCGCTTTATCAGATAAAGGAATTTCAGGAACGACAATTGATCTATATGATCAAAACCAAGGTCCAGACCTTTGCAACGGCGTTCGAGGCGTTCCTGGTCTATGAACTCCAACCGAACCACACCACCCTCACGTACGAAGTGTTCAGAGATATACCGGAAGCCCCGAAGTGGCGTCCGAAATACGGCGAGGTGGTTGCCGAATGGCGACCGGTGTATGCCACCGATGAAAGCGGCAAGATCCGGGCATACAACAACCAGACCGCCGTCTGGTGGGGACACAAAGAAGGCGACATTATCGTTCCTCTGTTCTTGAGAGAGATCTCGGAATCGGTCGATGCCGCAGTCGCCGAGGCAAATCCCAAGGATGACGATAAAGAGATAATAAGACTCCACAAACCTCAAGATAAGTACATGAAGTTCTATAATGACTTCCTGGATAAGGATTTCGCCAAAGACCATGATGGGGACGGCAAGCGGGAAATCAACACCGAGACCGAAATCGCAAACTTTTCCGCCTTGCTCCGCAAGCATCTGGCCGGAAAGCGCTTTGAGAAACTCAACCCGGTCCTGGTCAGCGGTTCGAAGGTGTACGAGGCGGCCGAGGACGGTACGGTGAAATCTTACGAGCATCCGCAGGCCAAACCCGTATTGTGGTCGGTCAGCCACAATGTCGCTCCGCGTGGAGAATCGCTGGGCGCGGGAGACCGCTGCGAAGAGTGCCATTCTCCGGATTCGTATTTCTTCTTCGGCAAAGTCCTTCTCGATCCCTACAGTCCGGATGCCGATCCGAAACCGGTCAAAATCGCCATGGCCCAGATGATGGGATACCCCGATGCTCGACCGGACAGCGCACCCGTGATTGTGAGAACCAGCGCGTTTTTCAAATGGCTCACCATCATCACCATGACCTTGCTGGTGCTTCATATTATCGCAGACCTGTTCCGTCGAACTGTCGGCAGGAAGGGTGACTGAAAAGGGCAAGATAATGGAAAATCGCAATTCTAAAGGGCCGGAATATATCCAACGGTTCAGCCTTAACTTTCGCATTCAACATATCGTGTTGTTTGTCAGCACAATTACGCTTATCATTACCGGCATTCCGCTCTGGTGTCTCGGCAGACCGGAGTATGCCTGGAGCCAAAGTGTTGTGCAGGCGTTCGGCACAGTGGCAACCATTCGGTGGATTCATCGTGTGGCGGCGGTGGGGCTGATCGCCGTCTCGTTCTATCACATCCTGTACCTTATCTATTCGCGTGAGGGACGGCGGGAGTTCATCGAATTGCTGCCCATGCCGAAGGATTTCGTCGATGTCACGATAAAATCCCTGTATTTTCTCGGATTGACTAAAAACCAGCCGCGTTTCGGGCGGTATTCCTATTTCGAGAAGTTCGACTATTGGGCGGTGTACTGGGGCTGTGTGATTATGATCGGGACCGGCTTGGTGATGTGGTTCCCGGACATTGCGGCGAAATATATCCCGTGGCTGAGTTACGAGCTGGCCGCGGAGATCCATGCGGATGAGGCCATTCTGGCCGCACTCGCTCTGTTTGTCTGGCATTTTTACAATGTCCATTTCAATCCGTCTCGCTTCCCCGGAAGTGGTCTCTGGTGGCACGGCAGAATGACCCGCGAACAGATGATGAAAGAGCACCCGCTGGAATACGAGAAACTGGTGCGGAAGTAATTTATCGCCTTGCGGGACACGAAATATCCTTCTACACAGGGGCGGGTCACACAGACCCGCCCCTGTGATTTCCGGAGGTGAGATGCTCGCACGCCCCCACCCCACCCCTCCCCGTCAACGGCGAGGGAGTCTTCTTCTCCCCGTTTACGGGGGGATGAAGGGGGGAATAACCCGCTGGAGTGCCCTCTGATTGCAATCCGTATTACAATCCCGGCATGATGAGCGATTTCCTTGCGGCTGTTTGGTGGTATTTCCTTGTCTCCCTGTACGGTCTGTCCGTGTTTCCGATTTCATTTTTGATTTTTCGGCATTTCCCGGACCGTGGGTTGCTGTTGGCCCGCCCCCTGGGAATGCTTCTCGTGACCTATCTCTGCTGGGTTCTCGGCTATGCGTTCGGATATCCTTTTTCGGTATGGGGGGAGTTGCTGGTGATTGGAGCCTTGGCCGCTATTTCACTTTGGATTCTGCTGCCCCGATGGAAACGGATTTTCAGAACAGTCCGATCTTCCGCCGGATTTCTCCTGTTGGCGGAGGGACTTACCTTTCTGGCTTTTCTGCTGCTTGTACAGGCCCGCCGTCACGATCCGAACCTGAATCATACCGAGATGGCCATGGACTTGGCGTTTTTCCGTTCGCTCTGGCGTGGAAACGGCATTCCTCCTGTGGACCCGTGGTTTGCAGGCGAGCCGATCAATTACTATTACGGCGGATACATGATTTTCGCTGCAGTCAGCAAACTCTCCGGCCTGACCACGGGTATCGCCTATAACCTGAGTGTAGCCGGTGTGTTCATGCTGGCGGTGAGTGTCTCATTTGTTCTGGGGGCAGCGCTGACCGGATCAACGGTGTGGGCCGGGATTACCGCCCTGTGCGCCGCAATCATCGGGAATCTGGCCGGTGTTGTTCGGATCGTTGAGAACGGCAAAATCTATTTCAGCGGGTATGAATTGAAATGGGGATATCTATGGAATTGCAGCCGGGTGATTTATGACGGCCCGCCGGGTGCGGACACGGCCACAATTAACGAGTTTCCCTTTTTCGCCGAGGTCTGGGCAAACCTGCACGGGCACATGTCGAACATCCCATTTACGCTCCTGTTCGTGGCCTTGCTGGTGGCACTTCTGCGGAGCGGGCTGGATCGTCTGTCTGTCGGGACAATCTTGCGTCTCCGGTGGCCGCTCCTGTTGATTCTGGTGATTTCCCTTGGGGGACTTGGATTTGTCAATCTGTTCGATCTGCCCGTCTTCTTCCTGGTATATGGCTGTGCCGTCCTGACCCTGGTCGGGCAGGCACGGCAGAGGAAGAAGCCGACAGCGCATTTAGCGTTCCTGTGTTCCTTGTTCGCATTTCCCTTGATTGCGTACCTGGCTTATTTCCCCTTCCACCGGGATTTCATTCCGCCGCTGCAATATCCGGCAACATTTCCGTTCGGAAACGAGAAGGAAACCCTGATCCGATTTGCGGACCACCATTCGGGATTATGGGAGTTTCTCTGTGTCTTCGGATTCCACATTTCCGTTTTGCTCGCTTACCTGTGCTGGAAAGTCGGCGAAACTGCGCGATCGCTGGGCAAAGAAATCGTCGGGATGATCGGTATTGCGGCAGCAACAGTTTTCCTGATTTTTGCGGGGCTTACGGGTCATCTGGTATGGAGCGCGACACTCTGCGGCTCCGTCTTATTCATACTGCTCTTCATAAAGTTTGCGCTTTTCCCCTCAATGGGAAATAAGGCGACGAGTTCCGAACGGTTTGCGCTGGGAGCGATAGCGGTATGTTTATCGATCTGGTGGTTCTGCGAGGTGTTTTTTATCAAGGACAATTACGGCTGTCAGCGCATGAATACCCTGTTCAAGTTCCATTTCCCGACCTGGTTGATTCTCGGTTTCGCTTTGCCGGTTCTGGCGCAAAGGTTGTGGACGGAGGGGCAGAAAGCATTGCTGGTTGTTCCGGGGATGCTGATGGTGTTGTCCCTTGCCTGTCCTCTCATTTTCTTCGTCAATGTCCTCACCCGATCGGCAGATCCGACGCAACCCATGGCCCTTGACGGTCAGAACTATTTGAAACGGGATTTTCCGGCAGCTTATGAAATGATTCGCTTTGTTGATGACAACATTCCGGGGCAGCCGGTGATTCTGGAAGCGCCGGGGACTGCATACCAGTATGATGCGCCCGCCCCCGAAAATGTCCTCTCCGCCAACACCGGCGCGCCCACTGTGCTGGGCTGGGAGAACCATGAGGGTCTCTGGCGTGGACATCCCCAGGAAATAAGCCTTCGGAAACAAGACATCACTGTCATTTACAGCACTCCCGATATTCAGACAGCAACCAAACTGCTCAAAAAGTACGGGGTGTCGTATGTGTATGTCGGGGGGCAGGAACGAAGACAATATCCGGCTCGTGGATTCGAGAAGTTCGAGGGGCATTTCCCGGTGGCATTTCGCGGTATGGATGTGCTATATTGGGTCCCTTAAGCGATTCAGTCTTGCGAAACACTGGGTTTATATGCAATTCTGACAGGAAATCGCAGGACGGAGAAACCCGATGGTGATTCTCAAAGAATTGTTGGGATTTCTGGGTTTGGCAGTGCAGCTGTATATTTTTGCGATCATTGCAGCCGTTCTGATGAGTTGGGTTCAGCCGAATCCCTCCAATCCCATTGTTCAATTCATATACCGAATTACGGAGCCGTTCCTGGATACCATTCGGCGAGCCTGCCCGTTCCTGGTGGTCGGCGGTTTGGATCTCAGCCCGATTGCGGCGATCATGCTGCTGGAGTTCACATTTCAGTATTTGACCCGGATAATCAGCTGAAGTCATTGACGTTCCTGAAGTTAAAAGAAAACCACCCCGACCGTTCGGACGGGGTTCACGAGTGAGACACTCACGTCACACTTGCATTCGATGAATGCTGCTCACCCTTTGGTTCATCCCCAGGGTCTGTGCAGCCAGTCTCCCACTTGCAGTAACCTTATTATACCACTGTAATCTCTTTTTGCACAGATGGGTGAATGGCTCGGACGAAAGCAGGTTTATTGGGGTTGTTTGGAGCGGGCAGGGAACGCGGCGGCTCTCGGCTTGGGGCGCGTATCGTCGGATTGCGCAGTCTTGGCGGCAAGAACCTTGGCCAGGCTTTCGAGATTCTGGGCTTCCGGACGAGAGGCGGCCAGATTCTCTGCCTGGATGGCTTCGTAGACCTCTTTGCGGTGAATCGAGATATATTTCGGGGCATCGACCCCGAGTTTGACATGTTCCCCTTTGATATCAATAATCGTGATGACGACATTGTCGCCGACTATGATGCTTTCGTCCCGTTTGCGGCTCAATACTAGCATCGGTCAATCGCGGGCGGGATTATTCGCCCACGGCCTCCTCCGGTTTTCCCGCCAGCTCCGGCGGAATGTCCCGCAAGAGAAAATGCTTGGTATGGTATCGTTCATCCAGCAGCACCAGCTGTCTGGCCTTGTTGTTCGCCGGGTTGATAATCAGGGGTCCACGAAGATTGGTGGTGATATCCATGGGATTGAGCGGGATCACCACGATGGTCAAAATGACCGCTTGTTCGATGGATTCCAAATTCACTGTCTGCAATTCCTGGGGTTTCAGCGACAACTGATAGCCGGGGAAAAAGAGAAACGGATCGACGACAACAAACGCCAGATCCGGTTCCTCAATCGATTGCAGCCATATAAATGGAGCCTGATCCGGGTCGGCAATAATGGCGTACTTATGAAGCCCCGGAAAACCCAGAAGCCCTTCATCCATGAGAATAATATCGGATTCGGCGACTTCCAGTTCGCCGAAACGGAGCGTCCGGATTTTCATCGTGCCGCTTTCAGACATCGTCCTGTCAACATACCCACAAGGATACTGTGTTCATCGTAGCACAGCCGAAAGCAACTGTGGAGTACTTTTTTATCGAAAACACACTCTTTTTTTTCAGATTTGCCGATCCCGTCCGCCGGAATTGTGTTCCTCTGTGAGTTTCAGGAACACCGATTCCAGGCGATCTTTTGCGTCCCCATCCTGAGCCATTGCGCGCAATTCGTCCATGGTTCCCAATGCGATCAGTTGTCCCCGCTGAATGATTCCAATGCGGTCGCAGAGTTCCTCCGCCACATCCAAGGTGTGTGTGGAAAGAAAAACCGTCGTTCCTTCCCGACTTTTTTGCTTCAAAAGGTCTTTAATTAAACGCGCGCTTCGAGGATCCAGTCCCACCATCGGCTCGTCCAGAATCAGCACTGCCGGGTCGTGGATCAGGGCTGCCGTCATCACCACCTTCTGACGCATCCCGTGGGAGTATGACTCGATCAGATAATGCATGGCATCGGTCAGCCCGAACAGATCGAAATAATAGTGGATTCTCTCATCCGCCTTTTGTGGAGGGACATCATAGAGTCCCGCAACAAAATGAACGAATTCATAACCGGTCAGTTTGTCGTAAAGAAAGGGTTCATCGGGAACATAGCCCGTGATCGCCTTGGCCTTTTCCGGTTCCACGGAAAGGTCATATCCGGGTCGGCTGTCATCTCGACCGATGATGACCTGCCCGGAGGTGGGCCGAAGCAGTCCCGTGAGCATCTTGATGGTCGTGGTCTTTCCGGCCCCATTCTGTCCCAGAAAACCGAACAGTTCCCCCCGCTCCACGTCCAGATTTAAATCGGACACGGCCCGAACGGACCCGAAATGTTTTGTCAGATGACTGGTTCGAATCATTTCGATACCCCTTCCGATCAGTCGCTTACTATGCGAATACAGGCCCGAAGTTCAACGAGCTTCAAGAATTTTTACCTGCATTTTGCCGATGAGTTTGATTAGTTCGACCTGTTTATCGAGTGCGCCCTCATTCAGCTTGATATGTGTGGCATCAACCTCTGTCTGGCCGAACGTGCTGTCGATGGGCAGCCAGACCGGATTGTCATTGCCCAGCAGCACCTCATTCCAGGCATGGTAATAGAACGCGCCGTCCTGGTACACAATTCCCGCACAGATTTTTGTGGGAATGCCGAGGGATCGCGCCAACGCGGCAAACAGGGTCGAATGCTCATTGCAGTCCCCTTTTCCGCTTTCCAGCACCTCCACCGCAGAGGGAATCGTCACACGAATCTCTTTTCGGAGGCTTTCATGCAGCCAGGTCGTCAACTGCTTCACCGCGTTCCAGCGGGAACCCGCATTCATCGTTATTTCTTTGGCCTTTTGAACAATCCGCGAGTCGTTGCTTTGCACGAATGGGTCCGGTTCCAGACATTCCCGATAGTCTTTGGAGCCGGAGTACGCTATTTCCGGGGAGTCAAACCGGCCGATCAGCGCATCATAATCCGGTTTCCGCACAATAACGACAAGTTCCTCAGCATCTCTATCCGATTCCAGGATTTGGCGCTCTAAGTCCGGAAAGAGATCCGCCGGTGTGCATCCGGTGACCGCAATCCTCATCTCTTCCATATTTCGCGGATCCTCAATGACATAATCCACCGGAATCCTGGAGGCCGAAATCAGATCGGGACCGGTACCGGAAGCCACCGGAATTTCCCGTGCCTGCTCTTCCGTTTCGCGTTTGCATAAGAAACCAATCCCGGCCACAGAAGACTGCTCCCGAAACACAACGCCACCGGCATCAATCCAGGCATCCTCCTGGAATCCCTTATAGGAGAGCCGGATGTGATACACCGTGTGATTCTCCCCTTCCCACTCCATTTCGGTTTGCTCTTTCACAAGGACGTCCACCTGGTCCAGGCTGGTTGTCAAGGGATCGTAAATGGGAACGGTCATTTGTTTGCCGACCTCAATCCCCTCTCGTGCGACAACCAGATGGACGATATCCGGCGAGAAAATGGGGCCTTGCAGGGGATACTCTTTGGAATGGGAAGCCCCTTCGGATTTTGTGGTAACCATGAGGACATTCCCTTCCACTTTGCCGACACAGGAAATACTTTGCCCGCTGGCGGCAAAATGGAAGCTGAAATCGTGTAAGGCCAGATTCTGATCGACGGCTCCTTCGCTGACGGTTTTCAAATTGAACGGTATCCCCAAGGCGTCTATCCGCATTGTGCTTTGCGATTGAAACAGGTAGACCTTACCGCCGGCGCTTTTTGCGGTGGACTCGCCCGCCTCAGTCAGACGGAATTCGCTGTGCCCGATCTTAGTCTCATTGAGATAAATGCCCAGGAAATCCTCTCGAAGGACAAAGGTCCCGTTAGTCACGTCAACACGCCCTCCCTGTTCCAGAAAAGACCGGTCCGTATGGCGTCTCTGAAGAGTATAAACAGAGCCGATCCAGACCACGGCGATGACTGCCGTCACCAACATTCGTATACGCATCCAAGGATTCTCCTCGCCGATGGGATCTTGCGGCTTCGTTCGGACGTCGATACTCTATTATTGAGAATGATCCGATATTCCGACAAAAGAAACGGTATCACAGGAAAGGCCGACAGTCACAGTATCCTTGCGGCTTCGGGTCCCGGATGTGAGGAATTATGGTCTGGAGATGGTGCTGTTGCGCATTGGTGTTGCTTCTCCTCAGCGGAGGATGCTCCCGGTCTGTCCACTGTCCGAAATCGAATGTTCTGTTGGTGACCATTGATACCTGCCGCGCCGATCATACCACCCCGTACGGATATCCCGGAACTGAGACCTTGACCCTGGAGGCGCTGGCGTCCGAAGGAATCCTGTTCGAGGAAGCGTTCACTCCCGTCCCATTAACCCTTCCGGCACACAGTTCTCTCTTCACGGGTTGGTATCCCGCACGGCATGGTGTGCGGGATAATGCAAATTACATGCTTACCGATGATGCCGTCACCCTCGCGGAGGTCTTTCAACAGAACGGGTATGCCACAGCCGGATTTGTGGCGGTCATGCTCTTAAGCCGTCAACGCGGCATGGCGCAAGGGTTCGATCTGTTCGATGACAATTTCTCGGCCTTCGCTTACGGGACCGGTAACCCGAATGTGGAACGGAACGCAGAAGAAATCGCAACTGCCGCCATCCGCTGGCTCGAGACGAATAAGCGCTCCCCCTTTTTCCTCTTTGTCCATTTTTATGATCCACATATCCCTTATACACCACCATCCCCATGGGATGCGGAGTATGCAGATCGACCCTACGATGGCGAGATTGCATACGCCGATTTTCAACTGGGGCAGATTATTGTATGGATGCAGAAAAACGGACTGCTGGGGGATACCCTGGTTGTCGTCATGTCGGACCATGGGGAAAGCCTGTGGGAACATCGTGAAATGGCGCACGGGATGTTCTTGTACAATTGTACGTTGCATGTGCCGCTGATTATGCGCCTGCCGGATAAAGTGCGTACTTCTCGATTGGAAGGAGCGCGGGTGAAAGGAACCGTGAGCCTGATCGACGTAATGCCGACCATTCTCGATCTGGTGGAATTGCCTTGTCCCGAAACGGACGGGGTCTCCTTTGTTCCTTGCCTGAGTGGGAAACAACACGAGGTCGGACCGATTTTCGCGGAATCCATGTATCCGTTGTTTTTTAATTGGAGTCCCCTTTATGCAATTTACCAGCCGCCGTGGAAATACGTGCTGGCTCCCGAACAGGAATTGTATAACCTGGAAGAAGACCCCAAGGAAGAGAAGAATCTCTTTTCGGAAGATCATCCCAAGGTCGCGGAACTGAAACCGATCCTGCAGGAGGAAATTGCCCACCTCGAGGATCAGAGTCATGTCGCCGGGTTGAAACCGGAAAAAACCGAGATTCTCGGAGCATTGGCGTATGCCAGAGGTGGAACCATCAGTAACGCGACTCTCTCAAGTCTGCCGGACCCCAAGAGCCGGACCCGCGTGTATGTTCTGATCGACGAAGGATTGGCACAGATGGCCAGGGGGGAAATGGGGGCAGCGGAGTTCAGTTTCTTGCAGGCCTCCAAGCAGGACCCGGAGAATCCGTCGCCTTATCTCAACCTGGGAGAAATCTATGCCCGTCAGCGTCAATGGGCAAAAGCGCTCTTGTATACCCAGCGAACGCTGGACCTGGCGCCCGACAACCTGTGGGCACAACTCCAAATGGCGAATATCCTCCTCGAGGCGGAACGGTACGATGAGGCACGGAATCGCTTCCTGGCGATCCGGCAGGAGTTTCCTCTCCTCTCATCGGCCCAATTCGGACTGGGGCGGATTGCGGAGGCACAGGGGAATTATGAGGAAGCATTGCATTGGTACTCAGAAGCTCTTAGAATAACACCGAATCTACCCGGGCTGCGTGACTGCTTTCGCAGAGCGCAAGGAAAGATGAAACGACCGGCGGATGGGTAGCGGGCCTTTCCTCAATACCTCGTTTCATTGAGTACTTAGCCTGAGAAACCAGAGACTCAGGAGTAGTCATTCGGCGCGCAGTCCGTTCCCGCCGAACCCACAACTATCACCTGTTTCCACTCTCAAACAGCATTCTGACAGGAATGCTGACAGGCCAGAGGTCTGTGTTATGCGCAGCCTCAAGGAGCGTGAACCATGGAACCCACTCTGTTTATGTATTCGGCTGGAATCATTGCAGTGGCGATGCTCGTCTGGGATACCATCGAAGTGGGCCGCAACGATGCGGCGAATATCGTAAATGCAGTTTTCGGAGCCAGAGTACTCCGAAGGCGGACAGCGGTGTATATTGCCGGAGTCGCTGTTATCCTCGGCGCTTGTGCCGCATCACCCGTCATGGAAACGGCTCGGAAAGGCATCTTCGACCCGGAACAGCTGTCTCTCCGCGACGCGCTTTCGGTGTACTTGGGGGTCTATCTCACGGATACCGTTCTACTCTACTCATTCTCGGCCTTTGGAATGCCTGTTTCCACAACGGCGGGATTGGTCTTCTCCCTGCTGGGAGGCGGACTGGCCCTGGGGGGAATCGGAGCGGTTCATTGGGGCAAGACCAGTGAGGTCATCACGGCGATCATTTTTTCAATTCTCATCACCGGTCTGGCCGGTTTTGCCGTTCAACGTGTATTTCGGACGGTCATAGGGCAGGATTGTGAGAATCCAAAACAGGTTTACAAGCATGGGGCCTGGATTGCAGGATTCCTGCTCACGGGCCTTGTGTACTTCATTTTGATGAAGGGGATGAAGAACGTGGCTTTCATCAACACGGTCCGGACGAACACTTTTGATGTCTGGGGCGCTCCACTTGTGTTGATTGTCTTATGGACTGTATTCACCGTTGTGGTAGAAGCAATTCTATTGATCGGAAAGGACAGGGCCGCGCGTCGCTTGTTTTCGGGATTGGCGATCGTGGGAATGCTCGCGATTGCGTTCGCGTTCGGACAAAACGATTTGTGCAACAGCACCTCTCCGGGCCTTGCAAGCTGGCTGATTCTCCGTCATGGGGAAATTGCCCATCAGATTCCGGTTCCCACCTGGCTCCTTTTTTCGTGCGGGATTTTACTCTTCCTTGGAATGACGACACAAAATGCGCAGCGGGTGACACGAGCGGAAGTGAACACGGGCAGCCAGGGGGATGTGGTTCGACTGTATGCTCCCGCCTGGTGTATCACCCTTGCCAAATTGATTATGCCACACAAGGACGATCACAAAGTTCTGGCGCCGGAACCGCACCTGACAGAGAACCACAAACTGCAACACTACGACAGCTTGAGAGCCGCTGTAATTACCTCGATCTCCGGCAGCACAATTGCATTCGCTTCCGGGCTCGGTTTGCCGGTTTCAACAACGTATGTGGCTTTTGCCGCCGTTGTTGCCAGTGGGTATGCGGACCGAATCTTCCTTCGAGGCGATGCGCATCTGAAATTGGGGAGAACGATCTGGGTTATCTGCGGATGGCTCCTGTCTGCGTGCATCGCGGCGTTGGCAACGGCTACGTTTGCCAAGACTATCAGCCTTGCGGGGACCGTTGGAATTGCCCTGTGTCTCGCCGTCAACCTGACGGTTCGCCACAGAATGAAGAAGCGCGCGGATGCGCAGGAAGAACGCCTGATACGAGAAGCCGCCGAACGGAAAAAGGCGGTGCTGGGCGAACGCTTTCAGACACTCTCCGCAACCGACCATGATGACGAACGGATGTGACAACGGTCCCGCCGGATTCCTGTCCGGAGAGTCGATCCTGTCGAACGCCTATTCATCTATTGTTGAATGTAACGGATACCCAAGGCGCTCGGAATGTCCCAGGGCGATTTCCGCGACTTTCAACAAGATTACATGCGCGCATTTGCTAACGGATTAATCTCCAGTAAGAATATCGATCGGCCGATACACCGGGGCGGACACGGACACCCACCGATATCCTGTGAACAAAAGCCATCCCACCGAGGAAGCGTCTCTATCCGGGGAAATATAGAGGCAGTCGCCTTTACCGCGAGGCAGTCCTGGAGGAATGGTTCATTTGCAGTAACCTTCGTTATATATTGGATGAAAGAAGAACGATATCCCGCAGAGAAGACTTTTCGGTATATACCGTTCATCGGAGCCTCTCGTTGGTCCGGTTCGATATGGAAGTCATACAAGGCGCTGCAATTCCATCGTTTGTTCGACGTCTCTGGGTGGAGGAACTCCTGTTACGGCGCTCCTCGCGGATGGGCAATCGTCTGACTCGCAGCCTGGAGGACGCCACAATCGACCTCCTGCCTCACCAGGTGGAAGCAGCGGCATTCGCATTGAATCGGCTATTCTCGGGCGGCGCAATCCTGGCGGATGAGGTCGGTCTGGGGAAAACCATCGAGGCAGGACTGGTGATTTCTCAACTGTGGGCAGAAGGGCGCCGAAAGATTCTCATTATTGTCCCCGCCGGATTGCGACGACAATGGGTGGAGGAACTCTGGAGCCATTTTCACCTCATGGGCCGGATCATCGACCGTACCCGATGGAATGTCCTTCGCAAAGAAGGACCCGATACGCTTGTTTCGAGTTGCACAGAGGGACCGATTGTTGTGTCTTACGCATTTGGCTACCGCCGCCTGGATCCGCTGTCGACGGTCCCATGGGACCTTGTAGTAATGGATGAGGCCCACCGTCTCCGCAATGTCTATCGCCCTGAAAATCGAATGGCCCGTTCCCTTCGGGAGGCTTTCGCGAATTGCAGTAAACTCCTGCTGACCGCAACCCCGCTGCAGAACTCTCTTATGGAACTGTTTGGATTGGTCAGCTTTGTAGACAACCGGATGCTGGGGACCGCCTATTCGTTCGCCAAGAACTACATAGCCGACAACCGGGGTTGGGAACCTGTCAATACGGATGAATTACAGGGCAAATTGTCGGGAATTATGATTCGAACACTCCGGCGTCAGGTAGCCGATACGATTCGCTATACCCGGCGTTGCAGCGTCCTTCACAAATTCACACCGTTTGATGAGGAACGGGAACTGTACCGGCGGCTATCGGCCTTTCTTTCGCGAAAAGACAGCGTTTCCATCGGGTCCGGACAACAGCCGCTGATGATCCTGATGTACCGAAAAATCCTGGCGAGCAGCTCCTTTGCCGTCGCTCAGACATTGCTGAAAGTAATCAAAAGGCTTCGCGCCTGCCTGGAAGGTGTAGCGGAGATTCCTCCCGTGCCGGAAGATCTGGAAACGGAAATAGAGGAAGAAGAATGGCCGACTATTGACGAACAATCGGGCAGCAATACAGATGAACGATCACTTGGCGAATTCCGGCGGGAACAAATTGAGGAGGAATTAGCCGAGATCACGGGATGCTATGAGTTGGCGGCCGGGATTGCAAAAAATGCAAAAGGTGAAGCGCTGGTACAAGCCTTATCGTTATTATTCGAGGAAGCCCGGAAGAAGGGGTTTCCGGAAAAAGCGGTGATCTTTACCGAATCGCGGCGGACACAGCGGTATCTCTATGACCGGCTTTGCGAGGCAGGATGTGAAGGCGATATCGTTCTTCTTTCGGGAGATATTGTCGATTCGGCGGAGCGACATGACGTGATTCGGCAGTTCCGGGATGAATGTCGCATATTGATCGCCACGGATGCCGGTGCGGAGGGATTGAACCTCCATTTCTGCTCGGTGGTTGTGAATTACGATCTTCCCTGGAATCCCCAGCGGATCGAACAGCGGATCGGGCGATGTCATCGATACGGGCAACGTCACGACGTACTCGTACTGAATTTTCTTGCGGAGGACAACGAGGCGGACAAGCGGGTTTATGATGTATTGGCAACGAAATTCCGGTTGTTCGATGGGGTATTCGGCGCGTCCGACGAACCGCTTGGGGACTTAGAGAACACGGTTGCGTTCGAGCGTCGTGTCCTGGAGATTTACCAGACTTGCCGAACGCCGGAGGAAATTCGAGAGGCGTTCGAACGACTTCAGAACGATCTCAGCAGCGCCTCACGGAATCGGCTGATGACCGCTCGATCGCTGCTGATCGATCGATTCGACGAGGAGGTACAGAAACGATTTCGGCTGGTGGGAGAGCAGGTTCGGTCCACTCTGGACCGGGACGCAGAGGTAGTCAAACAGCTGATTTTCAGCCTGTTTGCCCATTTCCCCGGTTCCCGTCAGGGCGATTGGATTCTGCGAATTCCCGAACAGTATTTGTTGAATGTGCCGGGCATTGCATCCGAAATGGGGGTTTGTTTTGGGCCGTGTCGTTCTGAAAACGAAGGGGTGGTCGCTTTGTCTCCCGGCCACCCATTAGTAGATGAAATTATTCGTGAAATCCGCGCCTGTCAGCCGGTTTTGCCCGTGTTTCTACATCTCTGCCTGGGGAAGGTAACAGTCCCGATGAAATCTGTTTCCTCTCTTCTCGGTCGGAGCGGCTGGTGGTTTCTTTACAAGGTGTCAATTCGGTCTTTAGAGGAAGAAGATCACGTAGTGGATATTATCATCGTAGAGGAAGGCGGCTCCCCGCGGATCCTCGGAGAGGAAGAATGCCGATTGTTCCGACAGATGGCGGAGACCTCCACACCGGCCGGAAAAGCGATTCCCCCGCCATCCGCACCGATTTGTGCACTGGCCGATTATGCGGCAAAGGCAAAAGCGGAGAACCTTGAGACCGCGGTTCGTTTGTGGTGCGAACAGGAAGTCGAGTCTCGTCTCGAAATTCTGGATTCTTATGTCGATGCGGAGTGCATGGAGGCGGAGGCGCGGATTGAAAAGATCAAAGAGCGATTGAATGAATTGCGTGCCGGTCGCCGTGAGGCAAGGGATTCCGAGGAGCGCGCCCGGATGCGCGCGCAGGTAACGGCTCAGGAAACACGGTTACTGAAAGAGATCCATCGCTCAAACGAGGCGATTGAGAATCGAATTACCGAGAACCGCGCGATCCGCGCCGACCTGGAACGTCGCGCTCGAACGACTGCGCAGGCAGAGCGGATTGCAGTGGCGGCGTGGGAGTTGGTGTGGGAGTGACCGTGCGGGTTGGCAGACGTTTTAAAGTAATATAGCCAATACGTACCGGCACCATACGGAAATTCTCTCACCCCAACCCTCTCCCGGCGGGAGAGGGAGAAGAGGATCTTCGGATGGGTGTATGGGCAATTCATCAATTGCCGCTGCGTCCGTCATTCCGGCGAAAGCCGGAAACCAGCGTCCATACGAGGAATGACCCAAGTGTCCGACTGTTGGCATGAAACGGATCTGGCAAGAAAAACCAAGAGGAGACAGAAGATGCAGACAATGAGAATTCTTCGGGAACATCTATTCGTTCTTCTGATTGCGGGAATCAGTCTGATCCCGGTTTCTTGTGCGCATGAGCGGTGTGCTCTAAGGAAAAATTTCTGCGAAGGCGGGCAGCTGACTGACGCCGAGGTGGCAACAGTTCTCAGAATTGCGGAAAGGGTAGGAATAGACAGAGTTGAGGGAATAGAGACGAATCTGGGGCATCCGATAGGTGGCGTTTATGTCGTTGTCAAGGAGAAGGAAGCAAGGAAGGGAAACAAGGTCCGGTACCGGACGGTCACGCTCTGCAAGAGGGGGTGGGGGGCTGGCCGGTTAGAGCCTAAGCCTGACAAGATTGCCATTGACGATTTTCAGGAGAGCTCGATTACGCAGCACGAACTCACGGTTTTCGAGATCAATGGTCAAACACTCCGAATTGCTTTGGACCCGGATATTTCGGAAGAGGAGGCAAAACCGATCGTCGCTGCCTTGATTGCGCGAAGGTGGAAAAGTGATGAGATCTTCAAGACTAGTCTGGAATACCTTGACAACGGATGGATTCCGAGCCGTCTCCAGCGAGATACAGAGCGGGGCGGATACGGCTGTACACTCTTGAATGAAAACCAAAGACTGCGGATCAACTTCCTTGATTTTCGCTTTGAGAATGGTGAATTGATTGTGACCGGTGCAGGAGTAGCGGTGTTTTGAGCGAAACCGCGGGGGTACGTCGATTGACTCGTCCAGCCCTGCTCGGCGGATCGTTGATCTTATTGGAGAAATGAAGTATAATAAGAATTAATTCCGGGCGAATCTTGAAATGGGACCGTCTACTTAATGGTACCGCTGAAGGAGAACCCAGGATGAATAAGATAGTCCGATCCCGCGCGTTCACCCTGATTGAGTTGCTGATTGTCATCGCGATTATCGGCATTCTGGCGGCAATCGCCGTGCCGAATTTCCTGAACGCCCAGATTCGGGCCAAGGTCGCAAAGTCGATATCGAATGTCAAGATCCTGCGGGATGCCTACATTCAGTACGGCCTGGACAACAAACGCACCCCGGAACATTCGGATGTGATCACCGCGCAGGACCGCCTGACCACCCCCATGGCCTATATCAACTCCCGGATACCGGATGTGTTTAAAGAAGGACTCGAAGAACGCGGGCTGAAAGCTCCTCATGCAGGCTTGTACCATGCCGAGCCATATACCGAGATCATGCCCCTGGAAAACATGAAAACCTCCTTTCCGAATCTCTATGAAGGATTCAAGGCCGGTCATTCGGGGGTTGTATTGGGGTACGGACCGTCGCAGGAATATGACTATATCGAGTACGATTCCAGCAATGGGATACGAAGCCGGGGTGCGATATACAACTGGGTGCCTCGATTCCACCAGAAGGATTTTGCAACACCGTGACAACGGTGCGGACGGTCACAGTCGGTAGCAAGTGTGCAGAAAGGCTTGTTACATCTTTCGGGGATGCTTGAAATAGACAAACAGGCGTCCGAAATTGTCCCGATCCTTGTCGATCCGGTGGTACAGTTTCTTGATGTGCGGCTGGGCCAGAAAACGCAGAACATGTTTCTTGAGCTGCCCGCTGCCTTTGCCGGGAATGATCTCCACCTCGCCAATGCGTTTCTCGACCGCTTCCTCGATAACCCGGTTTAACTCCCTGTCGATATCCTTGCCCCGGTTGTAGATGTCGTGCAAATCCAGTTTCAGTTTTGCCATGGTTCGGTCTCCGGTGTGATTCGGTGTGTTATTACTCCGAACCCTAAATAGTAGGCATACTGTAGTAATGTCGCTTACTCCATCGCGTAGCGAACCGAAGGTGCGTGAAAGAAATTTCGGACGACGTCGGGCCG
>Ga0209201_1000832_pt1 | contig 39711 bp, 55 predicted proteins | sample AD_UKC055_MetaG_FD_184411 | JGI IMG/M metagenome (GOLD analysis project Ga0209201, IMG submission 184411) | Active sludge microbial communities of municipal wastewater-treating anaerobic digesters from USA - AD_UKC055_MetaG (SPAdes) (version 2) | ecosystem: Engineered > Bioreactor > Anaerobic >... | reverse complement strand
TTCTCCCGTGAATATTCGTCTCTTGCAATCTTGATGATGGCCGCCATTGCGTCATGGCTGAGTCCTATCTGGCCGGCTGCATTCGAGAATTACCCATGGCACGGCTTGAAGCAACCCGCGAAAGGTATGACGGTATTCCTGGTCACCTTTTTGCTCACCACCTATGTCTATTTCATATGTATGCATCCTCATTACCGGGTACTCTTCTACCCCTGGCAGGAATATACGGCAGCTTTCCCATGGTGGTACAAAACATTTCACACTTTAAGCGGCAATTTTAACGTGGGGTGGATTATGTGCGGTACCGTCGCCGTATGGCTGTCGGAGATGATACTGGAGCGTTACCCGTTCTGCCTGATAAAGAGCCAGCCATGGCGGGGAATAGGTGGATTTATCTTCATTCTGGTTCTTGCTGCCACTCTCTTTTTCCTCTTCGTATTCATGCAAGATGTGGTCTGGGGGGTGTCTGTTGAGGGAGCAAAACGGTTGATGGCCCCTGACTGGCGGTATCTCCATGCCGGCGAACTGGCAATACTCGTTCTCGGGGTTGCAATGATGCTCTATTTCTATTTTGATAACTGGCCGCGAAAGTACAGCACGGAAGTGAATATACTGGTCCGGGTAGCAATTACCATAGTGGGAGCTGTAGTTTTTCACTGGGCATATTATAAAGTAAGTCCCGGGCTTCTGGGTACTCAGGCGGGTTACTCCCATCCTCAACAATTTCCGATGGCGCCGATTATCCTTCTTATCAATGTGATGCTTTACCATAACTGGTTCATGGATGGATGGCCAGGTAAAAGAATAAAACAAGGCTAAACTAGCCCCCCGGGGGCCCGGCCCTTCCATCTAACACATGGTTCGGAGGGTTTCTATGATTTTATAGAACTATATATTTCTTGGTAATTAAGGCCTAATACTATTTTTCAGGGCCGAAAATAGCCACGAAATGCTATAGATCGAAAAGATACTTTGGAAGGAATATGTCTATGGGAGACAGACGATCTGTCAGTTGTCGGAAAAGTATGCAAAGAGCAGGGAATGGATACGGCAGCACATACGGAACGCACCGAAAAAGGAATATCACCATACCCCGCGCCCGGTCGTTCTCATCGCCGATGTGACCTTCTTCGCACGGGTCTTCGGGATCTGCGTCTTTCGTTCCCCTCATCTCAAGAAAAATCTCTATGCCAAGGAAGTACATACAGAATCCGCCGAGGTATACCTGGAGGGACGGAGAGTGTTGGAGGAAAGGGGGTATACGATCCAGGCTATTGTCTTAGACGGCAGGCCTGGTGTGAAACAGATCTTCAGTAATATCCCCGTCCAGATTTGCCATTTCCATCAGAAGCAGATCGTTACCCGGTATCTCACAAACAACCCCAAATTGGTTGCCGGCATTGAACTCAAAAAGCTCGCCACAATGCTCTGCACAACGGATGAGAAGGACTTTGCCGCTGCCCTCGATGCCTGGCACGAACGATGGTTCTCGTTTCTCAAAAAAAGAACGGCCGATCCCGTTACGGGGAGATGGTACTACACCCATAACGCTTACGCTCTGCATACAGAAGCCTGAGAGGAAATATTCCGTATCTCTTCACGTACCAGCGATATCCTGATCTCAGCATCCCCAATACAACAAACTCCCTTGACGGATGCTTTGCCTCGCCCAAGGAATTGGTGAGAATACACCGTGGGATAAAGAGAGCGCTTAAGATCAAGATCATTGAGGAGATACTATTTAAATGAGACCCCGTTTTTTAGTATTATACCTAAAATTTTATGTCTGCCTGAAAAGATGAAGGTAATTGCGGCTTATGTTGAGAAACTCCGGCCTGTCTTTTAGTTTTACAATCCCTCGACCCGTTAACGAGCGGCTTACCTTTTCTATCCTTCCGACGTTCACTCTGTTCCCCGGTGTATCTGCCAGAATTGATAGGGATCAAGTTCCATGATCAACTTCCTTATGCTCTTTTTGATAAGCGATTCCCCTTCCTTCGTGACAGGTATTGTGTATTTATCCTCAGCCTTGAAATAGTAAACCTCATCAATGGTCCGTATCGCATTTTTAGACGTTAACGCCCCTTTGCCGCAGTTCCAGGGTCTTTTTGATGGAACACTCTTCACAGCGGAACTGGGGATGCACATCCCTGGTTCTGTCATATCCCTTTGCCCTGATGATCCTGTACCCGCGGGTCTCACGGCCGCAGTCGACGCAAACGACAACGTCTCTTATATCCCACTCGACAGAGAGACGCTGCGACGTAAAAATGAACCTGTCCACCCAGAAAAAGATGAGGCCGCCGATGAAGTTGGCGATCACCGTTGCCATGATCTTGTCGATCGTAGAGAGGATATAGAGGACGCCGGCAAGAATAGGCGTTGAAAGCTGCCAACGAAAAAGATATAATCCGTAGCGTTTGAGATTTACCTGCACTGTGCAACCTCGTTCAATGCGGGACATCTATTTCAAGGATGTCCAACGGTTCGTCGAGAAGATCGATCTTCACCGCGGCATGGAGCGTTGTCTTGTATGATCCCTTTACAGAGGCCATAACCGCCTTTGTGGCGGCAATACCAGAAGGACAGTTGCGCGAGATCCATCCCATGACAAGGAATGCGCGGTTAACAGCTTCTCCGACGATATCGCGGGCGGCGTACCGGGGATGGCCTATCAAGCCCATGTATATGTTGCCGGAATTGAGGGCTATACACAGATCTTTCTGGTAGATCACTTTTTTTGCATGGATGGCGGCATTAAGAGCGCGGTCGGTATGATCGATGCCGGAAAAGAAACAGAGGAATCCGTCTCCCACATACTTGACGGGTATGCCGTCATATTTCAGGATAGACTCAGTGAGGTCGTAAAAGAGCACATTCGTATATTCGGCGAGTTCTCTTGAATCCATCGAGATCGACCGTTTTTCAAAATGGGTTACCCCTGAGCAAAAGACCGTGGCATGAAAGACACCGCTCCCTGCCTCGGTGAGACCGAGCAGGGAGTCTGTGCTGACATTGAAGAGACTGGATATCTTTATCAGCACCTCAACATCGGGAAGGTTTGTCCCTTTTTCCCATTTTGAAACTGCCTGAGGGGTAACATGCAGTGCATTGGCAAGATTGATCTGCTTCAGGCCGTGTTTTTCTCTGAGTAAACGTATCTTAAGTCCTATATCCATCGTTAGATCTATTTATATTACAGGTTTGTGTCATTTGCAACACTGTACAGGTTGAAATAAAACAACCTGAGGTTGATGTTACGGATACTGTGTGTTTACTTCCAAATTTATTGGGGAAAAATAAAATGATTAAAAAACCCTTGACAAATAATTAGGAAACATGTAAAAGATTAGGCAAGCCTAATTATAATGAAATCGTGAGGTGAAAAATGACATCAGCAGATACCTTGACCGCAAGCCTGGAAGATTACTTAGAGGCAATTTATCACGTTATAGCGGAGAAGCATGCGGTGAAGCCGCGCGATATCGCCCGGCGCCTTAAGGTAAGCTACGCATCTGTGACGGGTGCGCTCCGATCGCTTGCAGAGAAGAAGATGATACATTACGCGCCCTATGACCTGATCACCCTTACGGAGACCGGAGAGACGGCCGCAAAAGACGTGGTGAGAAGGCATGAGGTGCTGAAAGATTTTTTTGTGGAGGTTCTTGCCGTACAGGATGCCGATGCAGACGCTGCTGCGTGCCGGATGGAGCATTCGATCCCGAAGGAGTTGGTGGACCGCTTCGTGAAATTCATTGAGTTCGTCGAGACATGCCCGAGGGGAGGAAATAAATGGATAAAGGGCTTCATCTATCAGTGCGACAACATGGGGACTAAGGAAAATTGTGAAAAATGTATTACGGCATGCCTTGATGATGTGAAGCAAAATATAAAGCGAGGAGGTTCAAAAACGGTGGAAAACTCAAAATTGAAGGATCTGAAACCCGGCCAGAAATGCAGGATAGCCAGGGTACACGGACGAAGTGAAATAAAGAGGCGCATCATTGAAATGGGGGTGACACCGGGATCTGTTGTCGAAATTGAGAGAATAGCGCCTCTTGGAGATCCGATTGATGTTAAGGTCAAAGGCTACCACCTTTCGTTGCGAAAGGACGAGGCCGAGGGGATAGACGTTGAGATCATCTGACCGGATTGAATGTTATGGGATCGGAGGTGTTGAACATGCCGTTGGCATTTGTTGAAGCAGGAAGACGTGTCCATATTGTGGGAGTGAGCGCAGGGCAGGGGCTCCAGGGTAGATTGGAAGCAATGGGATTGGTGCCGGGTACGGAGATAGACGTGATAATGAACACGTCACGCGGGCCGTTTATCGTTTCCATAAAGGGTTGCCGCATTATACTTGGCCACGGGATGGCTCATAAGATAATAGTCGCATAATTTTTTTTTGCCGTTAAGATTAGGCTAAACTAATTATATTATACATAGCTAATTTTAAGAAAAGAACAGGAGGACGATAAAGCATATGAAATCAAAGATCATAGTTGCCCTCGCGGGAAACCCGAACTCGGGAAAAACAACCATATTCAACAATCTGACCGGCGCCCGACAGCACGTCGGCAACTACCCCGGCGTGACGGTGGAAAGAAAAGAAGGTTTTCGTCAGTACAAGGAATACGAGATCCTGGTTGTTGACCTGCCGGGAACTTACAGCCTGACGGCGTATTCTGCAGAAGAGCTCGTGGCGAGGAATTTCATCGTCGATGAAAGGCCGGACGTGGTGGTGGACATCATCGACTCTTCGAATCTCGAGCGGAACCTTTACCTGGCGGTGCAGCTCATGGAGACCGGCGTGCCCCTCGTGCTTGCCTTCAACATGAGCGATGAGGCACGAGCGCGCGGATATGAGTTCGACATAGAAAGATTTTCACAGTTCTTCAACGCGCCTGTGGTAAAGACGGTGGGGCATAAAGGCGAAGGCGTCGATGAGCTGATGGAAAAGATCGTTGCCGTTGCATCACTTAGGGAAGGGTCGCGCGATCAGCTTGTTGTGAACTACGGCGCTGAAGTCGAGGAGGAGATCAAGAAGATCATGTCCATGCTTGAACAACATTTCCGTATGACAGATAGATACGGGGCGCGCTGGCTGGCGCTGAAGCTCCTCGAGAACGACAGGGATGTAAGGGAAAAGGTGAATTCCGAAGAGATAAACAAACAGGTTGAGAAGAGCGCTGCCCGCATAGAAAAGATGCTCGGCGAACATCCGGAAACGGTCATTGCCGGCAGCAGGTACGGATTCATCTCCGGTGCGTGCCAGGAGGCTGTGCATTCAACTATCGAAATACGCCATACCATGTCGGATAAGATAGATTCCGTTATAACGAACCGCGTCCTCGGTATCCCGATCTTCCTGGGCCTTATGTATCTCGTCTTCGCTCTCACCTTCACACTGGGAGACCCGCCGATGGGCTGGATGGAAGGCCTTTTCAAAGGATTGAGCGCTGTTGTCGTAGGCTGGTGGCCGGAAGGTTCTGAGAGCCTCCTTAGATCGCTTCTGGTTGACGGCATTATAGGCGGGGTCGGCGGTGTGGTCGTCTTCCTGCCGAACATCCTGCTTCTGTTCTTTGCAATAGCGATCCTGGAGGATTCCGGCTACATGGCGCGGGCGGCATTTATCATGGACCGCTTCATGCACAAGATCGGGCTTCACGGAAAGAGCTTTATCCCCATGCTGGTAGGCTTCGGCTGCTCCGTTCCTGCGATCATGGCCACGAGGATGCTGGAGAACAAAAGGGACAGGCTTGTGACGATGCTTGTGGTGCCGCTCATGAGCTGCGGCGCGCGGCTGCCCATCTACGCGCTGATCATACCTGCATTTTTCCCGCAGGCCTGGCATGCCCCGATGCTCTGGATCATATACATAACGGGCATCGTCCTGGCCATACTGAGCGCCAAGGCGCTTCGCAGCACTATATTCAGGGGCGAGTCGGTCCCATTCGTGATGGAGCTGCCCCCATACCGTATGCCGACATTCAGGGGCGTTCTCATCCACATGTGGCAGCGCGGATGGCTTTACCTGAAAAAGGCGGGAACTGTCATCCTCGGCATCTCGATCCTCTTGTGGGCAATGACCACCTTCCCGGTACTGCCGGAGAACGAGGCAGAGCGTTTTGAGAAGGAGAAGCAAAAAGTTGAATCATCGGCCACGGGCGAGAAAGAAAAGGCTGAAATGATCGCTGCAGTTGAAAACGCGGAAAAGGAGGCAGGGCTTCGCAACAGCATCGCGGGCAGGATCGGCCACGCCCTGGAACCTGTCCTCAGACCCATGGGGTTTGACTGGAAGATAGGCACAGCCATGATAGGGGCCTTTGCTGCCAAGGAGGTCTTTGTGGCCCAGATGGGGATAGTCTATTCCGTGGGAGAGGCGGATGAGGGCTCTGAAACGCTCAGGGAGAAGCTGAAAGAAAACTATTCGCCTCTGGTCGGCTTCTGCATCATGCTCTTCTGCCTTGTCAGCGCGCCGTGCATGGCCACTGTCGCCATTACGAGAAGGGAGAGCAATTCCTGGAAGTGGGCGTTGTTCCAGCTTGCGGGGCTGACGGTGCTGGCATGGGTATTAACGGTGATCGTTTTTCAGGCGGGCAGACTGCTCAGCATAGGTATCTAAGGAGGTCTTTTATGAACGGGTTTAGTGCTGAGCTGATTGTGGTTTTTGTGATCGTAGGCGCAGTGATATTGCTGTGGGCGAGATCGTTTTACAGGATGATAACAGGCAAGAGGAAGGGGCAGTGTTGCGGCTGCGGGTCATGCGCATTCATGGATGCACGAAAAGAGGATTGACCGCATGAAGAAGGCAGGGCGGGCAGGGACCGATACCACAAGGCCCTGACTACTCCTTGCCTTCAGAACGGATACAACCGGGTTAAACATAACGGAAGGGAACAGTTTGAGCGCTGCTGAGCAGTTATAATAGATCAAATAAGGAGGAAGAGTAATGAAATACGTTGCAGTCAAAGCAGGTAAAATAGTTCTTGTTCAAAAATGGACAGTATTGATGTTTCTTCTGATAGCAGGAACCCTGGTCATTGCCTCTTCGTCGTTTGCTGCTAGGCCTCTTGTGACGGATGATTCCGGCACAGTGGGAAAAGGCAAATTCCAGGCGGAATTCGGGGTTGAATCGTCATCCAGGAAAGACAAGGAAGACGATGTGGAGATCAAGGAAACGGAAACCGAGCTTTCAGGGGTTTTCACATACGGTGTTACAGATTCGATCGACATGGTTGTGGGGTTCCCTTATTCCTGGAAAAAGGTCAAAGAGGATGGCGAAACCGTATTCGATGCAAACAGATTTTCCGATGTATCCATGGAGGTCAAGTGGCGTTTTTACGAAAAGGACGGCCTTGGCTTTGCCCTTAAACCCGGTGTTACACTGCCTACCGGCAATGAAGAAAAGGGGTTCGGAACGGGACGGATGGGTTATGGGCTTGCCTTCATCGCATCCAAGGAAATAGATCCCTTCGCCTTCCATTTTAATGCAGGCTACACCCTGAACGACAACAAGGTGGAAGAAAGGAAAGATATATGGGCTGCGTCGGTTGCAGCCACATTTGAGGCAGCAAAGGGGTTGAACCTGGTAGGCAATATAGGGGTCGAGCGCAATGCGGACCCGGAGGTGCAAACCGCCCCGGCCTTTGCGCTTGTGGGCCTTAATTATTCGATCAATGACCACATCATGCTGGATGCAGGGTTTAAGTTCGGCCTTAACAAGCAGGAGGTCGATAATGCCTTTATAGCCGGTGTAACCTTGAATTTCTAAGGGGATACAGCGGATTGACATCGGAAGGAGAGTTGCAATGGAATGGCTTAATTCGGCAGTCGATTACGGTATTATAGGAGTTCTCACGGCCATGAGCATGATAGCGGTAGCTGTGGCCATAGAGCGTGCCTACTGTTTCAGGAAAATACGTTTTGAGTCCTATACCGACAAAAAGGAACTGGAGCTGTATCTTACCAGAAGACTTCACGTGATCGCCACGGTCGGCAGCAATGCCCCTTACGTGGGGCTTCTCGGAACGGTATTGGGCATCATGCTTACCTTTGCCTCCATAGGCCGGCAAGGACTTGCCGATCCCGGAAAGATCATGTCGGGCCTTGCACTTGCCCTGAAGGCGACTGCAATCGGTCTTTTGGTGGCTATCCCGGCGGTAGTCCTGTACAACTTCCTGCTGAGATCGGCAAAGGAGTTAATGCTGAAATGGGAGATAACCAATGGAAGAAAAGGGCTTTGATTATATGAACGTGATCCCGCTGGTGGATGTAATGATGGTCCTTCTCACGATTGTGCTTATGACATCCACGTTTATCGCGAGCGGTTTGATTCCCGTCGAATTACCGAGGAGTTCCAATGACCAGAGGCAACTGTTAAAGACGGTAACGATAGTTATAGACGGTAAGGGCGCAATCTATCTGGAGTCTGCCCCAACCACGCTTCCGGGACTTGAGGCAAGGATAAATGAATTTTCAAGAGAGACGCCGGTACTTGTAAAGGCTGACCGGCATCTTGCGGTCCAGGCCTGTGTGGATGTACTGGATGTGCTTACGGGAAAAGGGTTCAGGAAGGTTGCTTTGCAGACAGAACGGAGACCCGGATAAGGTTCCCGGAAAGGGGTGGATGTACGCGCCCGTAGCGGGACAACGAACAGGAAGATGTGTTTCGACATGGAAGAGAAAACGATAAAAAAGGCAGAGAAGGCAGGCATCTTAACCAACGGTATTCTTGTTGTTCGTTGTGCTTGCAGACCGTTCCGGCGGTATTCAACAAGACATGATAACGGTTGTTCTTGATGGCAGTTCACTAATTATGGGCAGCGGGGAAGGCGGTGGTAAATCGGGGAGCACCCCTGAGGCCCAAGTCGAAAGAACCGTGAAGGCAGCCCGGGCCAAGGAAACAAAGAGGCCTGTCAAAACGTCTCATCGGCCGGACAATGCCCTTAGTGAGGCTGCGGCAGAGAAAAAAACAGAATCAGCAGAAACGATATCAAACAACTTTTCTGAGGTAGTCTCCGATACGGCATCCCTGTCCCGGCAGACCGCTGGAGTTATGAATGAAGGTGGTTCCCAAGTCGGGGGTGGATGGGGGAACGGGCAGGGAACCGGCGGTTCTGGAATGGGCGGTACAGGAAAAGGCAGAGGCGCCGGGTTTGGGAACAAAGATGGGGCCGGAGATGTGATCTATATTAAGAAACATTTCGCCTTTATTCGCGACATGATACTCAAGAACCTTACTTATCCGGCCATTGCACGAAGGATGGGGTGGAAGGGCAATTTGACGGTCTCTTTTGTGATTTGCGAAGGAGGCAGCGTGGAGAACATCAGGGTTGTAAGGAGTTCCGGTCGCAAGGTGCTTGACGAGAACGCCCTCAGCACCATTAGAGCTATACAACCTTTCCCAAAGCCTCCGGTAAGAGCGGAAATATTAACAGTCTCATAATAGTCTATACACAAGCGGCATATCTCGTGGTTTCATTATTGAAGTACGAACGGATGCGATCAGGGGACTTTTGGATGGACCTGAGGCGACTTATCACCATACCGTGAAGTTCCTCCCGTGAGGTAAGACACTTTTGGCCGATAGCGTTGTTCTTAAGATCATTCCAGGCCCTCTCATCCGGGTTCAGTTCAGGGGAGTAGGGCGGAAGATAGAAGAGGCGAAAACGGTCTTTGACGGTTTCGACGTATTGCTTCACGCTGCGCGTTTTGTGGGCGGGGTAGTTGTCGATGATGAGAAAGACCATACGTGATATGCCGTAGAGAAGCCTCTTGATAAATTCTATAAACTGGGGGGCGCCTATTCTCCCCCTGATCGTCATGAAGCGGAATTCCCCTTGGGCGCTTACGGCGGACATGATGTTCAGCCCGAAGCGTTTCCCGGTGCTGCTCACCACCGGCGTCTTCCCTTTCATGGCCCACGTGGTCCCGGCATGATGATCGGAGCGAACCCCGGCCTCATCCCCGAAGAAGATCACGGCGTTCATCTGCCGGGCAAGTCCTTTGATGCGGGGGTACTCTTCGTCGAGCCACCTTCTCACCGCTTCGGGCTGCTGCTGATAGGCCCGCCAGACAGGACGTTGGGGACTCAACCCCAGTTGCCCGAGAAGACGGCATACCGAGGCCTTGCTCAACCGTATGTGGAAACGCTCGAAGATGGCCTGACCGATCATCCTGGCCGTCCAAAGGGCAAAGGTAAACTTCATCTGGAGGGGGTTTCTCATCGTCACCGTGGCATAGATCCACTTCATGGCCTTGGCGTCGAGCTTCGAGCGGCGGCCTCCTCTTTTCTTTGCGTTGAGGTTTCCCCACCCTCCGTCCCGATACCGGGCAAGCCAGCCGTAAAGCGCCTGACGACTCACCTGGAGGGCTTTCGCTACCGTCTCGGGAACTCTGGCCTTCCTGTACGCTCGCAACCGCCCTTTTTCTCAACTCTGTCAGCATCTTGTGATCCAATCTCCGTGCATCCATAGTCCTTTTGAATATACAATAACGGCACCAGGAATGCTAATACAATTGTGAGACGGTTAATAATTTGCCTTGAGGCAAATTTAATTGTGTTTTTTTTTGCTTTATGGTAAATTTAATCACATGGTCGTCGAACGGTATCTTTACAAAACAATTCACGCGGACCTCAAAGAAAAGATGGTCTTTCTTTCAGGCCCGCGTCAGGTCGGGAAAACAACTCTCGCAAAAACCTTTCTGAAAAATAAGAAAGACAGTTATTTCAACTGGGACAACCGTGAAGACAGACAAAAGATACTTGCCGCCCGGTGGCCGGCCGAGAGCGTAACGATCGTCTTCGACGAACTCCATAAATATAAATACTGGAAGGGGTGGGTTAAGGGGGAATACGACAAGCATGGTGAAAGGATCCGTTTTCTGATAACCGGCAGTGCAAGGATGGATGTATATCGCAAGGGTGGAGATTCACTGCAGGGAAGGTACCATTCTCACCGGCTCCATGGTTTTTCCGTCGGCGAATTACTCCATACAAAGACAACTATAGAGCCTGGCACGGAGATAAATTTTTCTTCCCGCAACAACAAGGACGTAATAATGTCTTTATTCCAATACGGTCCCTTTCCGGAGCCCTTCCTGAAACAGAACCAGAGAACCTTGAGAAGATGGCATAGCGAACGGATGGACAGGTTTTTCAGGGAGGATGTAAGGGACCTTGAGAATGTAAGAGATCTCTCGTCAATGGAACTTCTTGCCGATATGCTCAAAAACAGAGTGGGCAGTCCGTTTTCCATTCAATCCCTCCGGGAAGACCTTGAGGTAAGTCACAAGGCGCTTTCACACTGGGTCGATATATTCGAGCGTCTTTATTTCTGCTTCACCATAACCCCTTTTGCCCGAAGCAGGATCCGTTCCCTTAAGAAGATCCCCAAACTCTACCTGTGGGACTGGTCTTCTGTGCCTGAGCCAGACGCCCGCTTTGAAAATCTTGTGGCATGCCATCTCCTGAAGATGAAGCACGCCCTCGAGGACCAGGAAGGGTTCGACATAGGACTCCATTATCTGAGAGACACGTCAAAAAGGGAGGTTGATTTCCTGATCACTTATAACAACAAACCCTGGTTTGCCGTAGAATGCAGGACAACGGGAGGCTCAGTCAACCCTGCGCTCTTCTATTTTGGCGAGCGCTTAAATATACCGTACCTTTATCAGGTAAACCTCGAAGGCAAGGAAGATGTGTATGACGGCAGCGTAAGGGTTATACCTGCCGGAAAATTTTTGAGCTCTTTGCCCTGACCCATCAATCAAAATCAAATCCCGCCAGGTATTTGACAAGCGCCCGCCGACTTTCTTCTGTAAGCTCAGGGCAGTGTTCCGGCCCGAGCCCGCCTTCTGCCATCTGGGCGGCGAAGACCGTCTCTCCTTGTATTTTGGAGTGATTTTATCCCTGTTCTCCCATGCTTCTTTGACCTGTTCTTTCAGCCATGAAAGGATGCGTTCTATCTCATCCTCATTCTCAGGCGTGTTGATGGCGATCTCCCGCGCCCTGACCTTTATAGTCTTGCCATAGTGGCTAAACATCACCTTCGGCGGATCGCTAAAAGTATTCCGTGCCGCCGAGCATCGCGTTGAGATAGGGCAATACCCCAGCGATGTCCTCATTGAGATGGGCGATGCAGTGGACCGATTCATGAAGGTACCGGGGAAGGAACATTCTGAGAGTTACCTGCATCACAAGTGGCGGGTGAACCATAAGGCCCGTACTATCGACAGCGCTTTTACTTCAATCATGTTCTTCTCCGGCCTCTATGGAAAGTCGGGCAAGAGCGACCTCAAGGATATCGAACGTTCTGGTATCGAAGTCTTCATTGAACATGAGCAGGACCGGAGTCCGACTCGTTTCTCATGGAGAACAGGACGACTCTGTCCGCTATTCTCTTCACTTGGTCAAGGTAATGAGAGACGGCAAGGATCGTGATCCTTTCTTTGAGATGGAGTATCAGCTCCTCGATCACTTCCGCTGCCTTTCCGTCCAGTGACGATGTGGGTTCGTCAAGCAGGAGCACCTCCGGCTCGAGGACAAGGCACCGAGCGATGCAAAGCCTCTGCTGCTGTCCTCCCGACAGCGATAGTGCGCTGTGGTCAAGGCGGTCCTTTACCTCCTCCCACAGATAGGCCTTTCTCAGCGCCTCCTCCGTTCTCTGTGCAATGACCGCCTTGTTCTTCTCACCGGACAATTTAAGGGGGAAGGCGACGTTGCGAAAAATGCTCATGGGAAGAGGGTTCGGCTTCTGGAAGACCGTCCCCACAAGCCTCCTCAGTCGCGATGGTGAAAAGGAGCGGTCGTAAATGTCCCGAAACTGGCCGCTGAACCTTATCTCCACCTTTCCCGTCATGTGGCCCCCGGGTATGCCTTCCCAGAGACGGTTCAAGGTCATGAGAAAGGTCGATTTTCCGACCCCCGACGGCCCGATTATAGCCGTGACGGTGAACTCCTCGAAATCTTCCTGCATGCCGTTCAGGATGTGGCGCCCCCCGTAGGTGAAGTTCAGGTCTTTCACTTTTATCTTCGTGTTCTTCATCCCTGCATCCTTTACGTCCTGTAGAATGCCATGTAGGTGAGGCGCCTCTTGATAAGGAAAGCTGCGGAAAAAAGCATGATGCATACGGCAAGGAGTATGATGGAGGCTCCGTAGCCCGTCAATAGCTCCTCCGGGCCGGTATACTGCGAAGAGATGTAGTAGATGTAGAATGGGAGCGCCTCGTAATTGGAGAGAAGCGATCGCGGTATTCCCGCGGTCGCGACGACGCCGGTCAGCATGATCACGGCCGTATCCTCCGCGCAACGGCCGATCGCAAGGATGACGCCACTCATAATGCCTGAAAGCGACCTGGGGAGGAGCACATAAAAGATGTTCTGCAGCTGCGTCGCGCCGAGCGCAAGGGCACCGAGGCGGACATCCCCGGGAAGGCCCTCTATGGCTATCTGCGTCGTCCTGATAAGATAGGGAAGCACGAGAAAGGCAAGGGCGATACTTGATATGAGCAGGCATGGCCTGACGGACTGCGAAAAGTGCTTATGCAAAAAGACGGCGAGGGCGAACCCAAAGAGGCCGATGACTATGGAGGGTACCCCGGCCAGGATATCGAAAAAGAGGTTGAAGACGCCTTTTACCCTCTCACCTGCGTATTCCGCCAAGTAGATGCCGGTCGCTATTCCCACAGGTATGGCCCACCCTATAGACATGACGACGAGGACCACGGTGCCGGCGATCGCGGGAAAGAGGCCATTGAAGACCTGTCTTCTCAACAGAAGGGCGTCGACCGCTCCCGTGTCGCCGAAGATGAGTCGCATGGTGAGGCTGGGAAAACCCTTTACGCACAGGTAGCCTATGATGGCGATGACGGCGCAGAGAAGCGCCATCGTGCTCAGCCACGACAATCCGATGATCAGCCTTTCAACGGGGCTTTTCATCTCCCACTTCCTCTGCCGAAGGTAAAATACCGTACGCTGACGACGATCATTGTCGTAAAAAGATAGAGCACCATTCCGCAGGCAAAGATAGACTTGAACTCAAGGCTCTCGTAGTCCGCGGCGATCACGAGGGCTATGTGGGCGGTCATCGTCCTTGCGGAATCGAGGACCGAGCCGGGAACCTGCGCCGAGTTCCCAGCGATCATAAGGGCAACCAAGGTATCCCCGAGCGCCCTCCCGAAGGCAAGGATCAGCCCCACGAAAATGCCCTTCCTGGCATTGGGGAGGATCACGTAAAGAAGCTTCTGCACACTGCTGGCGCCCAATCCCTCTGCGGCGGTAAGATATGAGGCGGGTACCCTCTCAAAGCTGTCGTTGAAAAAAAGGATCATCGTGGGCGAGATGAGCACAGACAGCATAATCGCCGCGGTGAGTACCGACATGCCCGACCCACCGCCGGCGGCCTCTCGTACAACAGGCACGAGGAGAAAGATGCCCACAAACCCGTAGATCACCGTCGGTATCCCTGTCATTACCTGCACGATCTTCTTCAGATATCGGCTGAGACGTCTCGGGCCGAGCTCCGCTATGAAGCTCGAACAGCCGATGCTCATCGGAAAAGAGATCACAATGCTCAGAAAAGATATGGCAAGAGTGCTCACGATCATCGGCAGTATTCCGAAGGAGCCGTCCACGGGGGACCAGGAGCCTGTCAGGATATGCAGTATCTTCCCGCCGCTCAAGAGTGGGAGGGCCATAAAGAACATGAACCCGAAAATGGCGACCGTGATGGAACCGCTTACGACCGTTGAGAGAAGAAAGAACTTCTCCGCCGCTATCTCTCTTCCCGACCTCACTTTACAGGGATAAATCCGCTTGCGGTGATGATCTTCTGCCCCTCTGCCGAATAGAGAAAATCAAGAAATTTCTTTGTGAGGGGAGCAGGGGTGCCCTTTGTGTTGCTGTAAAGCCCACGGGCTATCGTATACTTGCCCGACTTCACCGTCTCGATGGTGGGTATAACGCCATCGAAGGAGACGGGTTCAACGGTTTTATCGATGTGCCCCACAGAGACGTATCCGATCGCATACGGGTCCTGGGATACGGCTGACTTCATGGCGCCGTTCGAGACGACCACGTCCGCACTTTTTGCTATCGCTCCCTTCGTGATCGCCTTTTCCCAGAATACCTCTCTTGTGCCGCTTGCCTCATCCCGCGTGTAGATATTTATCTTCCTGTTCTCTCCTCCGAGTGCTTTCCAGTTATCTATTTTTCCGGAAAAGATGTCTGCCGCCTGGGCCTTGCTCAGGGACCTAACCTTGTTCTTCGGGTTCACGATCAGCGCAACCCCGTCCACAGCCCACATGAAGAGCTTTAGATCATACTTCCCGATCTCCTCGTCAGTAGGCTTTCTCCCGGTATTACCGATATCCACAAGACCTTCTCCCACCTGCTTGATGCCGACGCCCGATCCTCCTCCCGCAATGGTTATCTGAATACCGGGATTTGCGTTCATGATCAATCGCGCGGCCTCCTTCATCACCGGGATATGGGCCGTGCCTCCCGCTATCTTCACCGTCCCTTTCTCGCCTTTGAAGGTATCAAGCGGGTCTGCGAATGACAGGCACGTACCTAGGAGAGCAAAAAAGAAAACGGCCGACAGGAAAATATTTACCACCTTTTTCATCGATTCCTCCTTTTATGACGGAATAAACAGCATTTAACCCCTGCAACGGGAATATGCCAAATGTAATTCAGGACATGCAGAGAGGGGTTTCGGAAATACCGATCTCTGCAAAGCCCCTTCACAACCTGCTGCATTGCCGCGCTATTATCAGTGCACCCTCTTTAAATATTCTCAAGGAGGGCCTGTACGCGTGTTCTGATCATCGCGCGATCGCTATCGGTAAAATCCGTTTCAACTTTCAGGAAAGGCAGGCCGTGTCTTTCCTGTACGTGCCGCTCTACCCTGTAAGACTCCACGTTGTACGAGTGACATGCCATGAGGATGACGTCTATCACAGCATCGGGCCTGAAGCGGCTGATCATCGCGTCAAGCATCTCGATCCGACCGTTGTTGGGGCTCATGCATGAGCATGGTATTTTTAGGTATGCCCTTGCGAGTGCGGAAACGGGATCGCCTGTGTCCTCTTCGATCTCTATCGAATAGCCCTTCATTCCGCTGCACGCCTCCATGGCGACAACATCACCTCCGGCCTCCTCAATCACGTTGAACACCTTCACGGCATCTCCCCCTACCGGACATCCGCTCACGAGGACACGGGGGGCGTACCCGTTGTGCGCACATGATGTCCGTTCGAGGCGTCTTCCTATTTTGATCGCTATGTCGTCCAGCAGCCGGGCAAGCTCGTCGCTTTCCGAAATGAGCTCCATGGCGATCACGTCATACATGTCCTTCCAGCTCAAAGGTGGCGGAGAATGAGCGGCATAGTTGAAGAAACCGTTCATGAGCCGGTTCTTTCGATTGGTCTCCCTTATCTCCGACTCGACGCGGTCCTCAGTTACCGCTGTTTGAAAGGTTTTTTCGAGAAAACCCTTGAGCTTATGCACCATGGCGGTCCAGTTCACAAAAGCCTCGGCCTCATCGGGCATCTGCGGCAGGTCCATGACATGCGTGGGCTTGATGTGGCTGATAAGCTCAAACATCTTCTTTTTCCCGTCGCAGGTGGTCTCGCCGATGATCGCCTCCGAGAGGGCGTAAAAGGGGCATGAGTCCGTCCTTATGAATCCGAAGCTTGATTTGATGAGGGGACAGAGGTTCGAAGGCAGAACCGTTTCGGCCTCGGGAATAGTCTTCCTCGAAAAGGAGCACAGGAAGACCGGCACCGCCCCGGCCGCCCTGACAAGCTCGACAGGCGCATATCCGCAGTACATCCCCACAACCGGGATCCCCGCATCTCTCTTTTTGATGATGCGATCCAGCACCCTCTCGCTCGGGCTCCCGGCATACCTGTCGTTAATAAGCGGTTCCGCAACCGAGTTCATCTTTCTGTCCTTCCTCCGATCATTCCGGTGCTTTTTGGTGTACGATACGATGAAGGTATATTTTTACATTGTTTTAATTGATCAGTCAAATAACTATTATGAATATTAAATAACTCTGATATGATTTTTCTCTATAGTAGTGATTCCGCTTGACACCGTTAACAAAATTATTGCATGTTATAACCAATGAAATGTATTTCAAGTAGAAAAAAAGGTATGGATGACATGCGCAGAATAGACAAAATATTTCTTCCTTTAGGCTGAGGAACATATCGGGAGCCCGGGCGGTTTCCCGTTGTGAACGTGTTCGCAGTTTCTCCGCCTTAACATCCTCGTTTTGCCTCCCTGGAATCCGGCGCGGAGAACCGCGGCCGGATTTTTATTTGAGGGAGGTTTCCTTGCCGTATTATTTACAAACGTGCCCGTGCCTGGCCATTGATCTTAGGGCCCGCGTTACGTTTGTTCCCGAATTCAATAAAAAAAATATCATGGGGGCAACGGTGCTGGGCACCCCGCGGGCTGCAAACCCGTTGGCGTCGTCTAAAAACCGGCGAGGAGGTTCGATTCCCCTTGCCCCCTCCAGATATTCCAGATTGTCAAGATGAACGGCGGCCAGAAGAGCATAGTGATCGGTACGGCAGGGCACATTGATCACGGAAAGACGAGCCTGATCAAAGCCGTGACGGGGATCGGTACGGACCGGTTGAAAGAAGAAAAAGAACGTGGGATGACGATCGAGCCCGGATTTGCTAATCTGGAGCTTCCTTCCGGCAAGGCATTCTCGGTTGTCGATGTCCCCGGCCATGAAAGATTCATCAAGAATATGGTCAGGGGGGTATCCGGCATCGATATCGTTATCCTGGTCGTTGCATCAGATGACGGGGTAATGCCTCAAACCCGGGAACATCTCGATATCCTGAGACTTTTGAATGTCCGATACGGTTTGATCGTCATTTCCAAGATCGATCTTGTGAATGAGGAGATCGTTCATGTGGCGGCCGAAGAGGTGAGAAGCCTTGTTAGGGGAACCTTTCTCGAAAATGCGCCTGTTATGTATTTTTCTGCCAGAACAGGACAGGGAACAGAAGAGATCCGGCGATCAATAGAGGACATATCCATGCAGGTTCAAAAGAAAGACTGGGCCGGAATATTCCGTATGCCCATCGATCGGGTCTTCACCATGGCCGGTTATGGAACAATTGTCACGGGCACCATTGTTTCCGGAACGATCAAGAGGGGTAATGCAGTCCGTGCATATCCCTCTGACCGAATCACCGTTGCCCGCAATATCCAGATCCATGGCAAATGGGTCGATGGTGCCTCCGCGGGCCACCGGGCGGGTGTAAACCTGTCCAACGTAAAGGTTAAGGACCTGACAAGAGGGATGGTCCTGGGCGAGCCTCGATCAATGACCCCGACCTATTTCATTAACGCAAGCTTCCACTATCTGCACTTGAATTCGCACCCTCTTCACAACCGGACAAGGGTAAGGTTTTATTCAGGGACCTCGGAGATCGTCGCGCGAATGATCCTTATGGAAAAAGAGAAGCTCCACCCCGGGGAGACCTGTTATGTACAGTTGAGACTGGAAGACAAGGCCACCCTTCTTCCCTACGACAGGTTCATCATAAGGACATTGAGCCCGATGAACACGATTGGCGGGGGCATGGCGTTGGAGATCCATCCGGGAAAATATCGTTCTGCGCGATCCGGAACCGTAGAACACATGGCGGTATTGGAGAGAAGAAACAATCTTGAGATAGTGGAGGCTTTTATAAGAAATATGCGGTTCGCTCCAGTGGGTATCGTTGAACTGGCGGGCAAGCTGCACCTGCCTAAAGAGGAGGTAAGAACAGCGTGCGATCATCTCCTGGAGGAAGGCAGGATATTGGTCGTGGGGAACGATTCCGTTCTCCACAAAGAATCCTACGAACGCCTGAAGGCGGATATGCTGGAAAAGACAGACAGCTTTCACGCGCAGCATCCCAGCCAAAAGGATGCCTCCCAGGAGGAGATCCGGTCAAGGGTATCCCATCTCCTGAGCCAACGATTGTTTGAAGCGATCGTCCAGGAGCTGAAGCAGGAAGGAAAGATCGAAATAACGAACGGGAGGATCAAAAGGTCCGGATTTCAGGCCGCATTGAGCGAGAGACACAGGCATATTTATAAACAATTGGACGATACCTGCAGAAGATATGGTTTTCGCCCCCTTCCTTCGGAAGCATTGACGCAGATCAAAGGTCGCTTCGGAGACAAAGACATCGAGGACGCGCTGTCGTTCCTGATGGGGGAAAAAAGGATAATCAGGCTGAACAACAATCGGCTGATACATTCGGAGGCGGTCCGGGAGATAAAGGAAAGATTGAAGACCTTCATTGAGAAGAAAGGACGGATTGCCTTAAGTGATTCCATGGAGCTTCTGGGGTTAGGGCGAACCCAGGTACAGCCGATATACGACTACCTTGACGCTATCCGCTTTACTATAAGGATAGGGGATCACCGGGTGCTGTACAAGGGCGCAGAAAAGGCGCAGGATAAGAGCATGAAAAATCCAGTGAGGTGATAGAAGATGGAAAAGGAGCTTATTGGAAAAGGAGAAATTGTGGAACAGGTTCGCAGAAGTTTACCGGATAGTAATTTCGGGGATGTCATGGTCGTCGGTGGAGGGATCAGCGGCATCCAGGCCGCGCTTGACCTCGGCACAGCAGGCTTTAAGGTTTATTTTGTTGAAAAGTCTCCGACCATCGGCGGCAAGATGGCGCATCTCGACAAGACGTTTCCCACAAACGACTGCTCCATGTGCATCGAATCTCCAAAATTCGTCGAGTGCAAGAGACATCCCAATATCGAGATGATCACCCATGCCGAGGTGGAGAGCGTAAAGGGGGAAGCGGGGAATTTCACTGTTACGGTGGTCAAGAAGCCCAGGTACGTTGACGAGAGTAAGTGTACGGGCTGCACCGTCTGTGTGGAATACTGTCCCGTTAAATATCCCGACCAGTTCAATCAGGGGATATCGAAGAACAAGGCCATCCATATATACTTCGCCCAGGCGATCCCCCTTGTAACCTATATAGATGAAAGCTGCCTCTATCTTAAGGAAGGGAAATGTCAGATATGTGTCGGGGCCTGCAAGACGAACGCCATAGACTTCAGTCAGACACCGGAGTACTTAGAAATAAAAGTAGGGGCCATAATTGTGTCCCCGGGCATTGAGCCTTTTGATCCAAGGCTAAGAGACGAGTATCGCTACGGAGGGTTTACGAATGTTGTCACTGCCTTTGACTATGAAAGGCTGTTGTGCGCCACCGGTCCCTACGAGGGTGAGATCCTCCGCGCCTCCGACAAGAGGCATCCTCATAATATAGCCTGGATACACTGCGTCGGCTCCAGGCAGGTCACCCCAGGCGGCCACAGTTACTGTTCCGCGGTATGCTGCACCTATACCCAGAAGCAGGTGATCCTGACAAAAGACCATGACGCTGACGCGAGGTGCGCCATATTCCACAACGATATCCGTTCCTACAGCAAGGACTTTGAACGATTCTATCAAAGAACAGAGAACCTTCCCGGGATCCGGTTCATCAGGAGCTATGTGTCGATAGAGAAAGAGGACCCGGTAACGAAAAATGTGACCATACGGTATTCCACACCTAGCGATGGGGTTAAAGAGGAGGAATTCGATATGGTGGTATTATCCGTTGGGTTGGTTCCCCCTGCCGGCCTGAAGAAGTTTGCAGACGCCTTCGGCGTTGAGCTCAACGCCCATGGATTCTGTAAGACCAACCCCGTTAATCCCCTGGAGACCACCCGCCCGGGGATCTTCGTAAGCGGGGCATTCCAGGGTCCTATGGACATTCCCGAGTCTGTTTTTACTGCCAGCGGGGCCTCTTCCCCGATCAGGACGCCATCGATGCGGCGATTGAAGGGATATCCCCGGAAGAGCTGCAACGGCAGGCGGAAGGGCTGCTGCGCCCGGTGATCGATCTCATCGAGCAGGGCAACGATTACCACGAGATCCTCGATACCCTTGCAGGTACCTACCCGAATATGGACGATGCTGCCCTGCAGGAGATGCTCTCCAGGGCGATATTCGTGTCCGAATTGTGGGGTCGTCTATCCGCTGCAGAAAATAGCGGCAATTAAGAAGGGAATAATGGCGAAAAAGACACCACCAGATCTCCTGCATGCCTTCGGGTTGAAGCCCGAAAAGGCGATCGAATACTTCAAATCCAAGGGCTATACATTCTCCTGGAACTGGCAGGATACCTGGCAGGAGGCGCACGCGAAGGCGTTCACCGTGGCGAAGGCCATGCGCATGGATATCCTCCAGGACATCCGGGAATCAGTGCAAAAGGCGCTCGATGACGGGATCACGTTCCGGCAGTTCCGGAAAGACCTCACGCCGAAGCTTCAGGCAAAGGGCTGGTGGGGTAAAAAGCTGATCGGCGACGCCGAAGGCGGGCAGACGGTACAGCTCGGAAGTCCCCGACGCCTCGCCACGATCTACCAGACCAACCTCCAGACCGCCTACATGGCCGGGCGGTACAAGGAAATGATGGATAACGTCGAAGACCGGCCATACTGGCAGTACGTGGCCGTCCTGGATGCGAAAACGAGACCCGCGCACAGGGCACTGCACGGGAAGGTTTTCCGGTATGATGATCCTTTCTGGAAGGCGCTATACCCGCCAAATGGTTGGAACTGTTTCCCGTCAGGCACACCCGTTGCCACCGAAGCAGGGTGGAGGCCGATAGAATCCGTTACATCAGGGGATCGGGTGATCGGCGGGAGTGGAAAGCTCCAAACGGTGAGAGCCGTCCACGTAAATCCTTTTCGCGGACATTTGATCCGGCTGACCACGGAAAGGTTTGCTGCCGCGATGACCCCAAATCACCGTATTTTGACGGTTGATGGATGGAGACGAGCCGAGAACATTCGTTCCGGTGATATACTCGTACAGATCATCGAAACGGCCTCGCTGGGAATAGGCGTTTGTGACGTAAAGAAGCCTGATCCCAAATCCGCAAACGGCGTCATGTCGCTCCCAGAGAAGGGGAAACCGGCCATAGGCTTTGACTTCGATTCCCAGAGAAAAATCAGGCAGATAGACATTTATCCAGTACCTGCCCACCCGATAATTGAAGACGATCCGGAGCCCCCTGGCTACAAGAAAATCAATAAGCATCCGCTTTGCCTTAGTCGGCACAAGATGGCTGTTTGGATGACTCGCGGGGTCGAGGGCATGTCTGAAGACCTTGGCGCTGGACATTTTTGCCTTAACAGCAGGGCGCCGGGCGGAGGTTGTCGTCCTGAGCTTCTCGGCAACGGCCCGGACAACAGCATCAGTCTCCTTCCGCTTGCCGAGGCGAGGATGGCGCCCCTCCCTGGCAACGCTCAATGCGATTTCCCTCATCCTGGAAGCAGCATCGCTTCGTCTTGCATCGGCATCTTTCCATTGGATTTTCACGGCCTCGCTGCCCTTGCGGGGGACAATACTAAAATACCGCATGAGGCGAATGAGCGTGTGGGGTTGAATACGCCACCTGGAGCAAAGCTGCCGGTAGGTGAAAAGTTCTCCGGAGTAAAGACGAGTGAGGGCTTCACGGGCGGAGCACCCCTCGACGGCTTCGATACGTTGGACGATTTTAGGGCTTGGGCCTTTTCTCATTGTATCCTCCAAAAAGTGGTATCTACAGAAACAATACCATACAACGGCATTGTATTCAACCTTACGGTGTCCGATGATGAAACATATTGTGCGCCAGTGGCTGTCGTGCACAATTGCCGATGCCGGGTAAGGGCATTGTCCGCCGCCGACGTGAAGGAGCGCGGGCTTGAGATCTCCGAAGGCGGGGATTATCTGCGCGAGGAAGAGGTGTTGATCTCGCGGAGGACCGGGGAGAAGGCCGAGGTCACGGTATACCGGGATCCCAAAACGGGCATGGACATATCCCCCGACGCGGGCTGGAGCTACAATCCGGGAGAGGCCGCATGGTTCCCGAACCTGAACAGGTATGATTACAGCGTTGCGAAGAAATGGGTCGAGGGTGGGCTGACGGGGCCTGCTTTTGCTGCGTTTTTTACGTCCAAGCTCCAGGGGGATTTTCCTGTCGCCATATTAAGTGCGCAGGAGAAAGACCTCCTTGGGAGCAAAAGCCAGACCGTATTGCTCTCCTCCGAATCTCTCGTAAAACAGCTTGAGGCACATCCGGACATGCTCATCGAGGATTACCAAATGATTCCTGAAATTGTGGCGCGGGGCGAAGTATACCAACAGGGTGAGGAACGTCTTATTTACCTGTGGTCAAAAGGGGTTCTTTACCGGGCAAGCCTGAAAAGAACGGTCGACAGTGAGGAAAATTACTTTTTGAGCTTGTTTAAAACGACGGATAAAAAGGCTGATAAAGAAGTGCGGAAAAAATATAAGCAAATAAAAAGGCAAGGGTGAGGATGCCGTCCCTCACGGGCTCATCATCAGGTCAACTCTGAAGACCCGGTTAGGCTGACCCCCTGCTGTTAATAGTTTAACATATCCCGGAGGGTTGTCAAGCCATGATAGAGATTAAGGTCGAAGACAAAAAAGTCGCTCAGCTCCTTAAGAGGCTTGAGAAAAAGGGCGCGGACCTGACGCCGGTCATGCGGGTGATTGCCGGGATCATGCACGACGCCGTCGAGGAGAACTTTGAGAAGGAAGGACAACCGAAGTGGACGCCCCTTGCCAAATCAACGAAGAAGCAGCGGGCAAGAAAGGGCCACTGGCCGGGGAAGATCCTCCAGGTAAGCCCGGCAGGTCTTGCACAATCGATCAGCCAGAAATCAGATAGTAGGTCCGCCCGGGTCGGGTCGAACAAAATCTACGCCGCGATCCAGCAGCTCGGCGGCAAGGCCGGTAAGGACCATGCAGCAACCATCCCCGCGAGGCCGTTTTTAAAACTCCCTAAATCACATTTAGATACGATTAAGAAGGCGATTCTGAGCTATCTGACAAAATAAAAAAGGCGGGAGGAGAACCCCCCCGCCTTCTAACCCTGCCCTATCTTATATCCCCTTGCCGAACGGCAACACCTTGCCCCTTGCAACGGGTCTTTCTTCTTTTGGCCTGGGCGTTGACAGTTCTATCTCCTGCCGCATTATCTGTTCGATCTCCTTAAGATAAACGAAAACGGCATCTGCGAGACTTCGGAAAGCACTGGATTGGAAACGTTGTGATGCCGGGGAAAATGCATCCCGGAGGGTTTGAATCCTGTCGATTGCAGGGGAAAGCCGGTCTGCCGGTGCCATCACAGCACCTCCCAGAGACCGGCCTTTCTGATCCGGCTCTCCATCCTCCAGATGACGTCCTTTCCGACATCAAGTATCTTGCCGGTCTCCCACTGCCGCAGGCCCTTCTTGCGGTAGCGGATGAGCCGCTCCACAAAGGCCATGTCCCGGCTGCCGAGGGAATGCTGGAGGTCAAGGAGCGCCAGGGCCGCTTCCGTGCGGATGGCCTCCATCTTGCGCTGGCGGAGGGACTTTAAGAGGCTGGCAACCTTCTGCCTGAACTCCTTTGCCTTCTCGGTGCGGGCAAGCATGGAGATGATGTATATGCCTTCCTCAGTGAATACAGTTTTCTCCTGCATTCCACCGGGTGTCATCAATTTGATGATACCCTTAAAATTGTCTAACTCATCTCTATGACGGCTATAAAGGTTGCGAATAGCTCCAGAGTCTTCGTAACCAAGCCCCTTACCAATATCATCGATGGTTAAACAGAACTCTCCATCCACCTCGTGAAACCTAATTTCTCCATTCCCCTGAAACACTGCCGGTACTGCTGATGCGGTTTGTTGTGTCGTCATACGACACCTCCTTGGATTTTGGATTCTGGACCAACAAAAAGCCCAGGTGCGTCCGTGGCTCCAAGGGGCCACCCCCGGCCTTACGGTTACGGGGACACCTGGGTTTATCCCAATAAAAAATCCCTCTCTGGCGGGGATAACCCCTTGGATTACTCGGACATCCCCATTCTTTCACAATCAGGATTTTATGTCAAGCGGATTTTTCAAAGAGACTCCCTTGCCCTTCCATGACATTTGCCTGGGACATCGCGTCATAGACGAACTTTTCCGAAACGTCGAGGGTGTGGCAAAGCTCTTTCACGGTCTTGATGCCCGCATATTTTTTGATATACCGCTTCTTGGCTCTCGTCAGAGGTTTTGTGGAGATACAGAGGGTCATCTTCGGAAAGTGGGTCCAGAGATCGAGGAGCAGGTCGATACCCGCAGCCTCGGCGATGAACTTTGTGTCGTTTTCCAGGAGATCCTCGATCTCAATTTCCTTGAGCCAGTCAAGGGATTTATCCGGCACGACGCAACCTCCTGCATGACAATTCATTGCGTATCTCTGATAAGCCTCGTTGCAATTCAGCCAGCCTTTCTATCCCGTTCCCACACAAAAGACGGCCCTGTTTCCTGATATGCTTATCGAGATCTTTTTCTTTTTTTGCAAGCCTGCCCAATTGCCCCGCCTTTTCTTCATATGACATATTAGTATCGGAAATCACACCTGCGGCCTCTTTCCTGTTTTGCACCCATTGTTCAATATAGTCGGCATATATCTCCTCGCGGAGATCCGCTATTTTCTTTATTAATGTTCTTTCTGCCGTTTCAAGGTATTTTGTGATATAGTCCATTGCCCCTTCCGTAACCTCAATCCTCCCAGTGTTCCATCGCGGTCATTACCCGGTTGATGATTACTGTGACTGCAAGAAGCACCGAAAGCACAATGAGGCAGACCGCGTACTGTATCAGAAAATACCAGGGCACGGTTCCAACCTTTAGCTTAATGTTCATAACGGCAACCTCGACCCTCCGAGGATCTGTTCGTAATATTGCCGGTCCATGGCCCGGACGCGCCGCGCCAGGGATGCGATGCGGTGTACGAGTTGTACGACGCCCTGCCTGTATTCATCACGATTTTCCGGGAGATAGAATCCGGGAGGGTTCGCCGTCGAAGAGACGATCATAATTCCGTGATCCTCGATGAGGTGCTTGATGATCGTCCGGATCCTCACGCCACTGATGCCTGTTATCGTTGTGAGCGTTTTCTCCCTGATCGCGCTCTCACGGCCCCGGGACAATAGCCCATAAACCCTTCGTTCCTCGGGGTTCAGGACTGGAGACCGGTCAAAATCGAGCTGCATCTGCTCCGGCATTAACTTTCCCTTCAAAAGGTCACGCTTGCACTCAGCAGGGCCGCAAAAAACCAGTATCGCGCATGGTAATAATCGCCTTTTATGGCGTAGACGATCGACGCACAGCCGCTCAAAACAATTATCGTCACCGGGAATATCTTCGTCATGCTGCCTCCTTTTTCTGCGGCGTTTTCCGGCGGTACGAACCCACTTTCCCACGCTGGTTAGCCTGGCCTTTTTGATGCCCCAACGGTCTGTCAGGCTCAAGGCGCCTTTCGGCGTGCTCATGGCCGAGGTACTTGCGATAGCCGCATTTCCAGCAGGCCAGCACGCGCATATGGTATATTTCGTCATCATCCCGCCTCAGAGCCCCTCCACATTTGGAACAGATCAGATCGTAGCACATGAGTTCACGCTTTTTTCTGAGCATACTCTCTCCTGAGCTCGTCCTCGGTTTTTAGCTTGACCTTTATTAGATCAGCAAGCAGATATGTCCCGGTCTTTTTCCCAAACAGCACGACAGCATATCTTCCTTCGACATATCGCACGGTGCCGATATCACGCTTCTTCGGATGCATTACATTGTCGCCGTCTTTGATCTGGTCGCTCATCACCGCACTCTCTCCCCTATCCGCTCTGCAAACCACACCGGGCAAACATTGAATTCAGATCCGCAATGGGCACACTTGATATTCACGGCAAGGCCGCCTCGCGGGCCTTCCAGAAAATCAAACTTCCCGCAATCCGGGCACTTTTTCTCGACGAATAGCGTACATGCCAGGCCCGATATGGATTCGGGGTCAACCGTTTGCCGAGGCTGCCCGCACAAAGGACACCGAGAAAAATCGGCCCTTACCATCTCTTTGCCCATCCCTGTCGCTACCGTCTTCCTCATGTCGCCCTCCGTGATAATGTAATATTTGATGGAAGATTGATGATCTCTCCGGTTTCGCGGATAATAACCTTTCCCTCACGAGCTAAAACCCTGGCCATGCGATAGGCAATTTTCCACAACCCGCGGGTCGCGGGGGAAAAGATATGCCCCTCCCTTTCCTCGTATCTTTCTATGTCCCATTCCTCATTTTCCTTTGGGACATAGTCATTCACGTCCAGCGCAAGAAGGTTGGAAATCGCCGGAGCGTCTTCGATGTGACGATCCGTATTGTCTAACACTTCGCCAAATATCCCGTCCCTGAGAAATTCCTTACACTCTATCGTCATGCTGCCTCCTTCTCTTTGATTCGCTCGATATTCGGCTCAATGCGGAGTTTGTCTTCTGTTTTCAGCGATGCGCCTACCTTTGCGAGTGTCCCGGCATCCAGTCCGCTCATGGCCTCTTTATCCGGCTCCTCGATAGTCCTGATATACTGTTCCAGGTGCAGGGCTTTGAGTGCGGCCAGCGTCGCCGTTTTTGATTTCACTATGATCTTGCTCACGACCCGGAAGGCCACCACGCCGAAGGTCAGGTCTTTGCTGCGCACCTTTGCAAACTCTTCTTTATGCGCGGCGGCGAAGAGGGAGATATTGTCCTCGATTGTTTTCCGCTCTGCCTTGAGACCTTCAGCCTTTGTATCGTATTCCGCCCGGATCTCGTTGAGCTTCAACGTCATCTCGCCTTCAAGCTTTTGCAGACGGATGTCTATCTCACCCATCCTGCGGAGTGCGCCGTCTATCTCGCCCCAGTCCTTGTAATCCGATGCCTTAATATTCCTTGCCATGCTTACCTCCTATTGATGTTTTTTATCCCTGTCAACACGACCCTCCCTATGCTGTGGTAAACAGCTTGCCCAAATCACCGTGGCGGGTTATATTCAAGGGCTTTAAGCGCCTGAAGATTTTCTTCACCTGGTCCGCGTATTTATGTCTGGTGATAAAGGTTGCCTGGTAATGGTTGCCGAACCAATCTTCCATGATGATGGCAAACCCCGACATTGGCCCTGGCAAATTCATGTCGTAGATTCTTTGGACCCGCAAATTAGTCATTTTTTATCCCTCCCCATCGACAAGCTCCGGCGATCTGCAAAAACTCCCCTGTAGTCTTCTCCCGCGAGGAACCGCTGATACTGGAGCTGCCGGCGTAAAGCCTTCTCGCTGTATTGCGTCCGCGTGCTTACCTGCCCAATTGCGGCAATGATCGTAGCCGCGAGGATGATCGCGCAGACAATCCTCTCGAATCTGTCCATCAGTTGCCTCCTTTCAGAAAACACACAATGACCGTACCCAGAAAAACCACTAAAAACGTTGCGGCCATGAGATCACCCACAGGATGCGTACCTCCTTTGTTTTGCCGGGTGCTCTTTCATCTCCTGGAGCGCCCGTATGATCTTTTTCGCCTGCCAATCTTCGAGAAACCGTATATGCGAGATCCGGAAGAACCCGAAAATAAATCTATTCAGAGCCTTGATTTTCGCCTCGTGGTCCGGCTGGTACGAGACATCACACCACATGGCTTCTATCATCCTGAGCTGCTTGGGCTTTGCCATGCCGGGCCTGTTGCCGAGCTCGTCGTATTTCTGCTTGTTGCCCTCGCGCGGCTGCCACCTTCCCATCTTCGTAGCGATGTATTCGAGCCTTTTGATCACCACGTCGGCTTCCCGGTAGGTCAGCTTTTTGCATGTAGTCACACCGAACCACTTGTCCAGGAACGCACGATAATCGCAATCCGGCATCTCCAGGGCATGAATTATGGTATGTATCCGCCTGATCTGGTCCTTGCTGATATCCATTTACCTGTTCCTTACCGCACAGCTTTGGCATGCCTTGTAGAGCTTCAGCGTATCCGGGTTCCCCGCCTTCATGCCTATCATTTGCGCCCGTTTCCACGTCTCGGCACACCGGAGCGGGTCTATCGTCCCGAGCACCGGGCAGGCAATCTTTCCCTCTTTGCCATATATCGTCTTGATCCGCTGCTCCATCTTCTTTGTACTTCCACGGTATTTCCCGCTGCAGAGCAGATCCACCGAGGATCTGCTGACCCCGAGCTCCGCTGCAACCTGTTTCGGGCCTTTTGTTGTCACTTCCCTGCGTAATATGTCTATCCACATAGTTTTTTCCTTCCTCATAATGGCCGTTTCGGTCCGGGATCCTTTATCAGCGTCCAGCAGACATCCCGGCCGCGCTCTTTATCCGGTCTGAGATACCCCTTTTTTCTATAGTGTTTTGTGAATGTGGCTACGTTTTCCTTATTCTGTGCACAGATCATGATCAGATCGTTCCTGGTGAAACGTCGCATGGCGCGGGCAACCTGCCACATCTTGTCCCATCCATTTTCCGCCGTGGTACGCTCGACCATGCCCAATCTTTTTGTATTCCGGTACATGATTTCTTTCCCGGACATTCCCACGTCGTTCTTTACGAGCTGTTTTTCGCTGAACCGGGTGATCACCCGCTGCCGTTCGAGCCTCCAGAGGATATTACGCACTTTGCGCCGTGGGAGGTTTGTAATATCTACGATCTGGCTGAGCGTATAGAACCGTATACCAAATGTTTTGCATGCCGAAACGATCTCTTTTTTCATTTTACCGCGTCCTTGTCGACTAAGTGCGCCTTCGTGACCTCCTTGAGACCGTTCGCGCGGGCTTTCGCCTCTGCCCGGTAGAGCCTGAGGATGATCCCTCTGAATTTCTTCGCTTCAGAATAGATGTGCTGTATTGCATCGGCTAAGAGCTTCACCTCGCAGAGCTGGTCCGCTATCGCCCTGACGTCATCGAGCGTGAGGTCGTGGAACCTGACAATCTCGGAAAACCTGTCGTGGAGATGACGGTAACGCATGAGCTTCTTGTCGGCTCCTGCCATTCCTATGAAGACTACCGGCGCGCCCGTGATGTCGTGGATATCGCGCAATGTCTCGATCACCCGCGCATCATAAGTCAGATAATCGACCTCGTCGATGAAGATGGTGCGGGGACGGGAAAAAAGCTGATCCTGGATCTGCCGGAAGAGTTCCGGCGTCCTGTGTGCGGGGGCCTCGCCCAGCTCCGCGACAATCTCCTCCAGAAGCCAGCGGCCGGTCATCAGCTTTTTCGTACGAATGAAGACCCCGTCATTCTGTACACACCACCATAGCGCCGCCTTGGTCTTGCCGAGACCGGGCTCGCCATAGATGAGCGCCATCTTCGGGATATCTTCATCAGAATTCAACAGCCGGTCCAGCGCAGATGTAAAGGCGGTCACATTGGAAGTCCTTGCAAAAACCTTTTTCATGCCATACACCTCCTATAAATTGGTTGCCGGCCCCGTGGCTGACTGTCCGGGTTTTGCTACGGGACCTTTTGTTGCCTGGGCCTGTTTTTCAAAGAACTCGTAGAGCATCTTGTATTCTTTCGTCGTCTTGTACCACGCGATCCAGGCTTCGTCCTCGTCGGAATGGGTGCCGTATTTCAGGTGCCATTCGTACCGCTCGTAATTCTCACGGAAAAACGGCCGGTTTGCGACGGCCTTTTCTATTGCCGCCTCCTGAAAATCGCAGATCTTGGGGTCGGGTATTTCGTTCTGCCCGGTGGGTTCAATCACCGGCGTATCTACGGATTCCGGGGGCTTAACGGCTTCTATGGGTATATGCCTTTCCGTTGCGGGAAGGGGAATGTCCGCTTTTTCAAATCTCTCGACAAGACCAGGAGTCGCGGCGATCGCGCCCTCCCATGCCATTTCGATGCGCGGGTTGACGGCGAGGAGTTTCTTTGCCCCTTCAATGGTTTTCTTCTCGTTGCGGTGTTGTTCGGAGAGCTTCTGCTTCAGGTCTTCCATGTCGCGGGCATCGCCCAGGTGGGCGGCCATCGGATGAATTGCTTCAAACCGCTTTGCTATGCAGATCGGCTCTCCTGAGAGTGTGTATACCTTGATTGCAGAGAGATCGAAGAGGCTGTAGCGGATCACGATCTCTTCACGGAGGCCATAGAGGGCGTCGTCGTAATAATCGGCGTTCAGGAAACGGATGCCGTTCCGGTCTATGCGGGTCTTCTTCATCGCCATCATGAGGTCGTCAAGATCGTTTGCGTCAACGCCGGGTCCACACCCTTCGTCGAAGACCTGCCCGATAGTCTTGCCCTTGACGTGCGGGCACGGCTGCGATCGGTGGAAGTCATGCCAGGCGGAGATAAGCTGTATCGTCTGGCTGATCGTCGGTATCATGCCGCCTGACATGCTTTTATGGAAGGGTTCGTTGCGTTTGAGGCGCGCCGGCTTGTCCTCTATGGAGGACCCGACGAAGGAAGGCATAAGGCGTTCGAATGTATCTGAAAACTCTTTAAACCATCTTTCAATGATCTTTGCACGGGCATTGTATGGCTGGGCGAAGACCGGCACGATGCCGAGCCTGCCGAACAGGCCGTAAAAGCCCGCATCTTCGAGATTTGTCCGGTCGGTGAAAAACCGCGACCGGAACGCCTTGCCGTTGTCCTGATAGGCGATGGTCGGGTATTTGCCGAGGCGGAGGATGCCGTTGCGGAGCGCGGCGGCGATGCACTGGGTGCTCTCCTCGATCATGATCTCGTAGCCTGCGAGGTCGTAGCTTTTCCAGTCCAAATAACCGACCAGAGTAGCCCGGCATGGCTTGCCGGTATAGGGATTGATGACCTGGAAATTGAGCCGGTGCCCATCTGCGACGAGGACTTCCCCGACTTCGAGGAGCGACGGATCACGCTTGATGTAAAAGTTTACCTTGTCGCGCAGCGCCTTTTGCCCTTCCCGCATGAGGATCCACCGGTCGTAATGGCGCGACTTGTATTCTTCGGCGTAGCGCCGGAGCGTCATGTCCGATTTGTCGAGCGTCATCCCCCGCGAGGAGAATGCGTACCGCAATAGCCGAATAGAATGGCCGATCTTGTATCTGTTTGGGTGGAGAAGGAGGCTGAGGAACGCCTGCTCTTCCTCCCGCGTCAGGCGGAGGGCGAGTGAATCGCGGATGTAGTATTGCGGGATCAGGGCGGCCCAGTCCATAGTATCCGCCACGAACGCTTTCCATCTGTAGAGCGTCTGGCGGGAGACTTTGCCGAGAATACCAAAGAGTGCGGGGAAAAGCACGCCGGCGTTATAGGCCGATTCGAACTCCCGGTCGGCGTCGGTGGCTTTGGTGTGCGTGGAGCGGTATTCCTGCCAGAGGCGGAGCAGGTCGAGGCGCGCCAGGGCGATCGTGCGGGCCTTTTCCGGTACCCGTGGCGGGGACGGTCGGGGTGCGATGGATAATGAAGCCGTAGTAATATTACGCAGGGCTGATCCCGGATTGCCCTGCGCGGGCAGGCAGACCGTGCGGTCGGTGGAGGTGTTGGCCGTCGCCCGGTATTGCGTTGCCTTGCCCGGTTTACGTTTTTCCGGAAGACTCCCGGGATCCGCGAGGGCGCGCGAGGACCGTGTAATGGCCGCGGGCAGCGCCAGACCTTCCGTACTTTCTTTGGGGGTATTCGTTATTGGGGTGGGGTTGTTGCTGGTGTGATAGAGACTGTACAGGTGGAGCTTCGTGGCGGCGGGGAGCGAGGAAATGTGGTATTCACGCCGCTTGCCTCCAGGGCCTCCGGGGGCGGGGACTTCACGGAAAGGCCATTGCTCAACGTGGGCCTTTCTGTTTATGCTTCGTTCTGTTCCCGGCATTCCCGGCAGACCGGCAAGGTCTTTTGCGCTGTAGTCTTCCTTCATGATTCATTTCTCCGCTTTAGTGTGATATAGTTATTGAGAAGATCATGAAAATCCTCGCACATCGTCAATCTGTGGCCATGAGGATCCCTGAAATCATATGATTCAAAAAGTTTGATGATTTCTTCTTTTGTGGCCTTAGATATATTAGAGGAGGTGGAACATGATTGATTTTGAACTTGTTCGGGTTTCATCGTCAAATCTCCATTCCGTTGGTTATGATCCTGCTTCTCAAACGCTGAGAATTAAATTTCGTGACGGTGGGGTCTACGATTATTACAATGTGCCCGTTTCCAGATACACGGGTCTTATGAGTTCCGGCTCTAAGGGAAGCTACCACGCAAACCATATTAAGGATCACTATCGATACAGGAGGATACGTTAAGCAGATCATTTTTTCTCCAATTCCTTCAAAAACATCATTCGTTTTTGCTTCTCTATTTTCATCTTTCGCAGGTCTTCGTCTATGCGTTGAATCTCTGCCCGCAGGGCCTCCGGGCCCGGGAGCATAAAAAGCCCGCTGTGGCGGGAGAGCACCTCAACAGCGCGGCGCTGCCCCCCGGTGGCTTTAACGAAGGCGGGGAGATAGTCCGCCGGCAGGTCGTGCGGGTGGCTCGACGCTGTCCAATTGTTTAGCATCGAGAGGGTAATTTCCTCTCCCAGATAGTCTGTCATCCGGGCTGCAACCTGTGCTCGGGAGGTTTCTCTGCCGCATTCGTCGCATGCATGACGCAGGTCCTCGGCGAGAGCAGCCTTGAACTCCTTTTCTATTGAGAGGCCGCCATTCGGCGAAGGGCTTGTTGTAGATTTTTTGATGAAGTCAAAGAGACTCGGCTGGTTATATGACAAAACTTTCTTCTTTTTAGTCATTTACAACCTTTTTTGTCTTTGATATAGTAAGTCTATGATGACGTTCATGCGGCCATATCTTCTCAAAAGGTTTGTTCAGCGCATTCGCGATTGCCTCCTGGATGCGCCTGCTCTTTTTTTCGGGATAATAGTTGACGACAGTCCCCACTGTACGGGGAGAATTGCCCGTAGTTCTGGCAATATCCGACATGGTGATGCTTCGCATCGTGAGCATCGCCTTTATCCACTGCGCCTTGGGATTCTTTTTCATCGTCATGGTTTATTCACCTCATAAGGAGGATGGGTTATTATGGAAAAAGCTGACATAACAAAAGTTGTTGCTTCTAACCTTACTGTAGCGGCTGCCCTGATCCAGCTTGCTAAAACAACTAAAGGCATTAGTACCACGTCCGAGGGTGACAGCGAAGCCATCAACATTTTTCTGAGGATCCTTGATCGGTTGAAAAAGGAGGCAACTTGACAGCGGTAAAGTCGCAGATATATCCCTTCCCGTATTCCAGGGCCTCAAGGACGTCATTAATTTTCCACCCATCCAGGATGGGGAGTATGCTGCTGACCACTATTTGTTTTTGTTGGTCTGTTAGCATTCTTTTACCTCCTTATATAACTATTTTATTTACAGGGATGTGCTTATGAATAGTGCTAAGGGCTGCCCATTCATCGGGTTTAACCCCTGCGACCCTGAACGCTGTAAATTCTATCAGCCCCCAGGGGACCGGTATGATGGATGTATATTTCTGTCCCATTATCTTCATGCTTTCCTTATGAGCAGCCACCTTCTTGACTTGACCTATATGCTTGCGTCATTGAAGCTTTTAGAGCCTCAAAGCTCCGTTTCTCAAGTCGCCTTTGACGAGCACATCGCATCATTAAAAGATGAAGTTGATTTTGTGATTCCACGTCTTCTTGATCTGCAAAAACGGCTAAAGGATGTTGGGGGTTAGATTGAGGCATATATTTTTTACCTCCGTGTGTAATGAATAAGTTACTGTCTATGAGTGATTGTAACGAAAGATATTACATATTGTCAAGAGAAATATCACGTCCGAACTCAATTTTTTGCATTATTTTGTCCAATTGTTTTATGACCCTAATATTATTAGATATATGCCCATGTCCGAACTCAGTACGGTATGTCCGAACTCACGTCCGAACTCGGGGGTTAAGTTCGGACACAAAATATTACCATTATGAATGACAGATTAAAACAGATTCGAGAGAATCTACATAAGACTCAGAAAGGAATGGCTGCTCTGGTTGGCGGGCACGAAAGAAGTTGGCAGGGATATGAAAAAGGAGACAACCTCCCAGGCTCCGAAGTCCTTCAGGCACTGGCCAAGCTTGGTTTTAATACCAACTGGATCCTTACCGGTGAGGGTCACATGTATAAGGCTGACCATCAGGCCACAAAGGTGGCGGATTCTCGGCAAGAAATAGTCCGCGAACCGGATGCTGCAGCTTCTTACTCAACAATAAGCATCCAGGAATTAATCAGGGATCTAATGGATATAATGGACTCTAACGATGAAGGCACAAAGCTCGCAATTACCCAAAATATTAAGATGTTCAAGGAATCTGTGCGGCGCAAGCAAAAGCTGGACGCGGAGACCGACTTTAAAATACAAAAACAGTCAGGGGGGAAAGACTGAAAGGGTGGGGTGAGTTTAGATTAATTAAGGGGGGCTACGATGGGTATGCGACCGATCGGATCATCGTATATACCGCCGACGCCCCCTGGCGCCGCCGCATTCTTCACCTGCAATTATTACAACAGCGAGGAATTGCTATATATTGTAAGTAGTTGATATAAATATTTAAGAATTGTGGAATTATGGAATTTATTATTTTTATATGGCTGATTTGTGGAATTATTTCCGCAATGATCGGTGCTAAAAAAGGGTCGGGCTGTAGCGGGTTTATTCTTGGGATATTACTTGGTCCGTTCGGTATTATTATTGCCCTTATAACCAAAGGGAACAGGAAAACATGTCCATACTGCAAAGAGCTTATACATTGTGACGCCATTGTCTGCCCGCACTGTCAGCGTAATATTCATGAATAAGATAAAAAAACCGACATCCTTTATGGATGGTCTGAAGAAGGGTATGAGTGGGGGTGTTAATGACAACTAAAAGGGTGGATAAGAAGTCGATATGTCTTATATGTATATTGGTATTAGTAATTACTTGCTCGGGATATGCAGGAGGATTGTCAGAAGAACAAAAAATATTTTGCAGGCATTCTAAAAAGGTGTGGAATGAAGACTGTTCTCAATATAAGAAAATAAAATTAAACTCCACGAAGGAAAAGATTGTTATTTTAGGATGTGAAGGACCGGGTTTGGGTTGTGGTGCGTTCGTCTCATTTTTTACAAAGCTGAATAATAGTAATTGTATTAAAGATTTTGATAGGCTCTATTATAATGAAGTGTGGCAATTTAAAGATGTAAAAGGAAACCTGTCAAAGATATATTGGAAGGATGGTATATTTATTTATATGGGGAATGAAAACCCTAAGACGTATCCAGGCGGAACCGCAACATTTTCTGGAGGGAAAAAAGTTAATATATCTGAATATATGGCTCAAAATAGAAAATGGTTTGAGTGTGAAACCAGAAGATAAAAGGGTAAAATGTTTGGAGAAAGCGCGAGGACGCAATTTTAATAATTTTACCATGTGCAGGGGTCTTTCTATTAATAAGGAAGATTGTATTGTGGTATTCTAAATTCGGTGTGGTGGCTCAAACTTAAAAAGAGATATTGGAACAGTTGAAAATCATGAACGGGTTTGCGCCGCGAGAACAAAAACCCTCAGCCACTGAAGGGGCCACAATTAAAGTCCTTGAGAGCTGCTTCAACCTTAAAGATAGCTTCACTGAAAAACAGAGGTAAGAATTTCTCAAACTCCTGTTACAAATCCGGTATTTCCGGCAATTTTTCTCAAACTCCTTTTTCGCCTTCATTATCCTTAAATTCCCTTTACTATCAATACCTTTCCAGCTTTATATCTTTCTACTTCCCCTTCTCAAATTACCTGTAAATATATAGTAGAGGTTTGTTCCCGAGGCTGCCATCAAGGTAGAGGTAGTAGTGTTGATGTTGGTCCACGTGCTCCCGTCCCACTTATACACACCGTAGCCGGTAAAGCTTGCGTAAAGGGTAGAGCCGGAGGCGGTCATGGAGGTGGGGAGTACCCCGTTGATCTTCGTCCAGGTGGAACCGTTCCAGGAGTACAGACCATACCCGGTGAATGAGGCGTAGAGGGTGATGACATAAGGAACGTCCATCTGTATCACAGATGAGGTCTGCCCTGCGACGCTTATTGTCCCGGTTCTTATGCCCGTACCCGTATACTGGTCCACGGTATATGAGGCGGTACCGTTGCCCGTTCCGCTGGCGCCGGAGGTGATAGTGATCCACGATTCATCCGATGAAGCGGTCCAGGGACATGAGACGCCTGCCGTGACGGTGATCGTGCCCGTTCCTCCCTGAGACGGGAAATACCTTGTTACAGGCCAGATGGAGTAGACGCACACTCCCTGCTGGACTCCTTTCGTCTCACGGTTCCCTAATGTATCATAGGTATACTGAAGTATCCTGTCGCTGTATTGGGCCTGTACGAGACGGTTCAGATCGTCATAGACATAGGTGATCGCCTCCTCCCCATGCACATACGGAGCGGGCATGCATAATAAGACGATTAAAGCAACAAACGATAAAGAAGCCTTCAGCGCTCTCGATCTCATGTTTTTCTCCTCTTGGTATGGAAACAAAGAAGTGAATCCTGCGAACTATAATCAAATCTTGTGTATGGCAATAAAAAAGACGTATCCTTTATTATCATCAATAAACACCATACTCCTCGCCAAAGGGGGGAAACGGAGGATACGTCTTATGAAGAATAATGACCCTGTTGACGGAAAAAAGCAAGAAAAAGAAGAACCGCGATCGGTGCTGGAGGGGATCATCGCGGTCTGCTTGCAAAGTAAAGGCAGGATGGGTTTTTGTTTTGGATGATAGTGTTTTCGGGGATTGCAGGGTCCTCGACGTACATCGTGGTACGCCTCCGGGCGGCGACACCTCGATTCCTCGCAATCCATCAAAACTTGCTTCGGCTTGAAGAGACAAAACTGAAGTCTGGTCAGTGGTTTCTCGCTGTAGTAAGTTTGTCATATCGATCATATAACTCCCGGAATTCTACCAGTTACCAAAGATACGTCTCCGATGTGCCGAAAAGTGGCTGCCGCCTCCCTCTCCAGCCAATATATGATATCAAAACTCTTTTCCGCAATGTCTGCACTTTCTCGGGAACTGCATAAAAAACCGACCAGGCCGTCTTTTACAGTTCGGGCATTTTACAAGAATGTATTCTATAACAGAAAGAAGACCTATCAGCCCAAAAAGCACCAGCGGTGCGTACCGCCACACAAGTGCGGAGACCATGAGTAAGCAAGCCATTAAACCAAGCAGTAGCGGAGTGTAATTCCTTCTAAAGGTTACGTACCTCATGGGCGCCTACTTATTTGCCTCCACTTTTCTGTATGGGCAATGACGAGGGAAACAGTATTTGCTCGCCTAAGAGATTTACGGGAGCAGCAACCATTCCACTGAACAGGCCAGTAATAGCCGCTCTAGATATTGTTGCCGTTGCGTTCGCGAAAGTTGCCATTGCTGCTCCTGGAGACATTGCAAGTCCACTGTATGCTGCGGAGGAAATATTCGTTGTGCCATAGACTGCTTTCTGCATAAACACGTTAGTTGCCGTTGCGGCTGTAGCAGATACAAAGTAGCCTACGCCTGACGTTGCCAGTCCTATGCTGACAAGCGCAGTTGTTCCAGATACTAGACCCGCCTTCAATCCCTCTACAACAGAACCGGTTCTTGCATATTCTGCAGCAAAACTAACCCCGCCAACAATACCTCCTGCGATACCTCCTGCGATACCTCCTGCGATGATTGGCTGAACGAATTTCCCCCACGGATCCACCCCCATAATAGGATTATTCCCCACATACGCATACAGGTTCACATCCCCTCCATCAAATCCTATGGGGTCTTCACTTATGAACCTCCCCACCTGGGGATCGTAGTAGCGTGCTCTCATGTAGTAGAACCCGTTGGGTTCCGTCATGACGCCGTATTGCCCTACGAAGGTAAAGGGGTTGGATACTGTCTCCGATTGATTAATGATGTTCCCGAAGGGATCGTAGGCATAAGAAGAATCGTAGTTGTGTCTATTGATGTGATCTTTTATCATGACAGCTACTTCTGTTCATTCTTTTTCTTATCTCCGACCCGATAAAGAGGATGCCGAAGAGGATGCATATAGAGCCGAAAAGAATATTGTAGCCCGTGAAATTGATAGAACGTCCATAAATAGGGCTATAAAGCGCTGCTTGAAAAATGAGTCCTAATCCGACTATAATTATACAAATGCCAAGATAAATCATTCCTATTTCCCTCTCAAGGTTTTGGATTTAAAATATTTCCTATTGCTTTACTTATTGCACCGTATGCCCAAAAAGTTACACCTCCGCGATACCCTGCAATAGTAGCTGGTGGCGATCCCGGAATAAGCCCCTGCACAAAATCACTCACAACGTCTGGCCTTGACAGCAGCAAAGTAGTTGCGGGTCCTGCCGCAGTAACTCCCCCTGCTATTACGCCAAATGTTGCTACTTGTCCTCCACTAACTACAGCAGTATAGCCTATTGCCCGGTTAGTCTGTGCTTGGGATTGCTGGTAGTTTCCATTCATCCAGCCGGCAAGCATCGAGGCTCCCTTAGTAATTCCAAGACCTATTCCCGCTGCCAATGCCTTGGCGCCCCCAAAATACAAAGCTGCGGCTATTGCCGGGGCGACGAGTCCTTCCGGATCCACTCCCATAATAGGGTTATTCCCCACATACGCATACAGGTTCACATCCCCTCCATCAAACCCTATGGGGTCTTCGCTTATGAACCTCCCCACCTGGGGATCGTAGTAGCGTGCCTTCATGTAGTAGAACCCGTTGGGTTCCGTCATGACCCCGTATTGCCCTACGAAGGTAAAGGGGTTGGATACTGTCTCCGATTGATTAATGATGTTCCCGA
>Ga0209201_1000827_pt1 | contig 39788 bp, 36 predicted proteins | sample AD_UKC055_MetaG_FD_184411 | JGI IMG/M metagenome (GOLD analysis project Ga0209201, IMG submission 184411) | Active sludge microbial communities of municipal wastewater-treating anaerobic digesters from USA - AD_UKC055_MetaG (SPAdes) (version 2) | ecosystem: Engineered > Bioreactor > Anaerobic >... | reverse complement strand
AAAAACAAGGTGTACACAAGCTTATCTACCAAGCGCCATGGCGCCATAATGGTGTTATCGCAGGTGTAGTAGAGCTTTCCATCGAGATTCCAGCAAAGATGCCGCATTATGTGAGAGAGTAATGAACTCGTGAGCAGTAACATAAAATGCCCACCTAAAAGGAAAATGTGTTAGCGCAAGCAGTAATGGCTATCAGAAGCTGCGAAGTCTAATCATGCTTTGCAAAATCTCTTAGGAAGAGCGCCAAAACGATCAGAGGGGAGATCAAGCGTGGTATGCTAGAGCAAGTACTTTCAGATATTCCCTTTTCGCGAAAGGAATAAATTAATAGTGTCACGAACCATTGATTTTTTTAAATTGATTTTTAAATCTTCGCTCCGATTGATTTGCTTTTTTGGGAAAGACGGTGTAGGTTAAAACAGATGATTAAATTGTTTTCGCACCATTGATATGCACATTTTGTTCTTCGGTAGGTGCCGAAGCAACTCTGAAAGGAGTCTGAAAGGAGGCGATATTATGCAAAGAAAGGAAAACCTTAGACAATTGTTTGTTCTTTTTATTTGCATTATTGGCGTTTTTGCTCTTGTACCGGCATTTGGCCAGTCTTCACCGAATCTTCGCACTATTGCAGGCCTTCAGCCTGGATCGGTGTTATTTCTATCGATTAAGGGCGATGTGAGTGGAGCCTCATCGCTTTGGGGAACCGACATCTATACCCTCGATTCCAATGTTGCCGCTGCTGCGGTGCATGCAGGGGTTATAGCAAACGGTCAAACAGGGATTGTGGCAGTCGTTATTTGTGATGGGCTTTCTTCATATTCTGGCTCCCTTAGAAATGGCGTACAGAGCAACTCATGGGGAAGTTATAGCCTGTCCTTCAGGTTCGTTGGGCTTGCTCAAGCCTCTGGAAGCCTCGCGCAAGCGACTCCCAGCGCGCCACCAGCAACACAAACACCGCCTACTCAGCTCAAGCCACCCACGCCATCCACTCCACCATTGCCACAGCCCCCAGTAGCGAGTCGCAATCTCTACGCCTTTGATGATCCCTATGTGCTCAAAAGAAATGGGAACTTTAAACCAGGTACTACTTTCTATGTACAAGTAACTGGAAAAGTCTCGGGAGCGGATGTCTGGGGAACCGATATCTATACCCTAGATTCCGATCTTTGCGCTGCGGCTGTTCATGCTGGTATTCTTTCGGACGGGCAGACTGGCATTGTTAAAGTTACGATACTCCCTGGTCAGCAGAGCTACGTCGGTAGTACGCGCCATAATATCACATCGATGAATTATGGAAACTATGGAATGAGTTATTCGCTCGAGCCTGTGACGCAATCCTACGACCAAGTTGTGTGGATGATTCTAGACCCCGGTACGGCAGACTATATCCCCAATGTGACAGTGGGTAAGAGCTATGTTGTTTGGGTTACCGGCATGGCAGACCAGCGCAAGGTTTGGGGCACCGACATCTACACTTCAGATTCTTATATTGCGAACGCAGCAGTGCATGCAGGAATCCTTAAACCAGGAGAGAGCGCACCCGTCATTGTCCATGTCCTTGAAGGACAGCCTAACTATGAAGGCTCAACACGAAACGGCATCACCACAAAGGCTTATGGCTCGTATGAGCGTTCCTACACGCTCGAACCTGCGCGATGAGATGAGAAGCAATGTGAATGCAGAGCTCTTGGGACTATCTACCTAAGCGTCAAATAGACACCGTTGCGTAAAAAATCAGTAATGAGTCGGTGCCAGTCAGTATGGCAAGAATGCAAGCTTCTACTCAAGACTCTTTGCCTTTGGTAGCTCGTTGAATAGGTGGCACAGGTAATGATAGGGCTCATGGCCATCAAAAAATCCTTGTGTCACGCACATGAAGTGCTTCGATTGCACAGTTGAATTTCTCTTATGCAGCGCCTGCACCACTGTCTCATCCATACAAGAAGGAGCTAGCCTCTCGTTCAGCCTGAGTGAAGGGGGAAATTTTAATCGAACTATATATGGGGACATTTTAATCGAGTCTTGACAATCTAGTTTTTTATGCTACTATTATTAAACCGGTTAAGCAACCCAACTTAATCGAATAGCATGAAGGAGGATGTAGTATGAAAAGGTTTTTGTTGGCATTCATGGCGCTGTTGACAGTTACTGCTGCATTTGGCGCTGGTAAACTTACCTTGATGCAGAATAAACCCGAGATCGATGCTCAGCTTAAAGCCTATGCAGCCGCATGGGGCCAGAAAAATGGCGCAACTGTTGTGATCAAATCTATTGGTGGAACCTCGGGCGGCATGGGTCCTCAACTCAAAGCTGACTATGCGGCAGGAGATATGCCGGATATCTTCGCCTTCGATGGCCTTGAGGCTTATAAGGAGTGGGAAGGAATTATACTAGACCTCTCAAATGAAGCCTGGGTTTCCAAGACCTCTGTTCCCTTCAAATATAATGGAAAGGTCTACGGATTTCCTGTGGCAATCGAAGGATGGGGATTGGCCTACAATGCTGACCTTTTGGCTAAGGCTGGCATAGATCCCAAGACTTTGAACAACTTCGACGCATATAAGAAGGCCTTCGAAAAGCTAGATTCTATGAAGAAGGATCTGGGTATCAATTCGGTTGTATCTATGGCCGCTTCCATTGAGATGGGATGGGTTACCGCTCATCATAATTTCAACTCCTTGCTATCCAATGGCTTGCCTTATGGCGACCTATCTGTTACGAACGATCTGTTGGCTGGCAAGGTCGATGCAAAGAGGCTTCAGGAGTATGCAGACTGGGTAGAGCTTCTATTCAAATATTCAGATAAAGCAATTCTTCTTACCGGCAACTATGACGCTCAAGTTGGAGCCTTTGCCACCGGCAAGGCTGTCTTCTTGCACCAGGGGAACTGGGTAGATCCTAACCTAAAGGATGCAAATGCCACATTCAAGATGGCTTTTGCTCCTCATGGATCGATGAAGAAAGTTACCGATGGTATCTTCGTATCAGCTCCATCGTATTATGCAATCAACAAGGAATCTAAGAACATAGCGCTTGCTAAGAAATTTCTTAACGATCTTGTCGTAACTCCGGAAGGAAATAACTACATGGTCAAGGAAGCAGGCATGATTCCAGCCTTCTCGAATATTACTCTCGGGCCAGAAGGTCAGCTATCCAAATCTGTTCAGCAGTGGTCGGCAGCCGGCAAGGTCTATAGCTGGAATCAATATTATTTCTCCGGCGATTTTAGAGACAAGGTGCTTACTCCGATCTATAACCAGTTCGCAGCCGGCAGCATCAGCAAGGCTCAATTCATCGATCTGATGACCAAAGCATTCAAGGATAATGCCAAGAAGTAATCTATCATAGTAGAATACTTTTCCAGCGAAGCTGTCCGCGCAATTGCTTGATTTGGTCCGCCTGCATTGCTAATGTGGATGCAGGCGGTTTTGTTTTTCAATCCTCGATAAAGAAGGGGAGCATTCATGACAAAAAAAATGGAATCTGCATTGGTATTTTGGGTATTTCTTTTGCCTGTGCTAGTTGCGTTTATCATGGTAATGGTGATTCCATTTATATTGGGCTCCTATTATGCGTTTACTAATTGGACTTCATCGGCAAGGGTAGATAGCGTCTTGAGGTTTGTAGGTTTCGAGAATTTTATCAATAGCCTAAAAGATCCATCATTTTTATACTCTTTCGGAATTACCTTTTTATATACGATTTTAAACATGATCGTCATAAATATTGTGGCCTTTGTGCTGGCTCTGTTGGTAACGGGCGATCTTAAGTTCAAGAATGTATATCGAGTCGGCTTTTTCCTGCCCAATCTCATCGGAGGGATCATTCTGGGATATATTTGGCAGTTTATCTTTAATAATGCTCTTCCTTCGCTTGGTTCTATCATATCTGCCTTTGATTTCTTATCTGATCCAGCCAATCTAATGCTAAGCAAGCCCAACACTGCTATCGCCGCAATGATCATAGTGGGGACATGGCAATACGCTGGTTACATAATGATGATCTATGTTGCAGCGATAGAAAATATTCCCCAGGAACTCATCGAGGCTTCAAGAATGGATGGGGCTACTCCATGGATCCGTCTCAAATCTATAACAATTCCTCTGTGTGCTCAGGCTTTTACAGTCACAATGTTTCTTACGCTTGTCAATTCATTCAAACAGTTCGATGTCAATGTTTCGCTGACGAGCGGTGGACCTTCTACTATGTTGATGGGTCAACCTATTTTTGGAACGGAGCTTCTTGCTCTCAACATATACAATACAGCTTTTATCTCGAACAAGCTGTCCGAAGCACAGGCAAGGGCGTTTATCTTTTTCTTGATACTAGCGATCATTTCGATCATTCAGGTGAACGTGAACAAGAAAAAGGAGATCGAGTTATGAAAAGCAGTAAGATTAGAAGACCATCATCTTTCCTTGCCGAAATACTCACCATCATTCTTTTTGTGCTTTTCTTATTCCCCTTTTTCCTCGTACTCATCAATTCGGCTAAGACATCTTTCGAAGTGACACAGTATCCACTGGCCTGGCCTAAAAAATGGGAGACGATTGTCGATAATATCATCAAAATTTGGACCAGTGAGTCGGTTTGTTATCCTAGCTCCCTCCTTTCAAGTGCCATAATTACGGCCGTTTCTCTGATTTTGATCAATGTCTTTTCTGCGATGGCCGGATGGGCTCTAGTGAGGACAAAAACTAAGGTCTCTTCATTCATATTCTTCATTTTTGTGGCTTCGATGGTGATTCCTTTCCAGATTGTCATGTTTCCTCTTTTATCATGGTTTCGCACCGTTACCGTTGCTACAGGCATAAGGTTGCTGCGCACTTATCAGGGGATTATTCTAAGTTATGTCGGCTTTGGTGCACCTCTTTCTATATTTATGTTTCATGGTTTCATCAAAAGTATTCCTTTGGAGTTAGAGGAGGCGGCCACTATCGATGGATGTCATCGGCACCAAATCTTTTTTAGGATCATTTTCCCAATTCTCAAGCCAATTCAGGCTACCGTGCTGGTTCTTAATGGTATATGGATTTGGAATGATTATCTTCTGCCTCTTCTTGTGCTTGGCAAAGGCAATGATGTAATGACTGTGCCTTTAGCTGTATCCAATTTTGCTGGAGCCTTTGTCAAACAATGGGATCTCATTCTTACAGCTATACTTATGGCAATGATTCCCGTAATCGTATTCTTCCTTTTTGCTCAAAAATACATAGTCAAAGGAATGGTTGCAGGTGCAATAAAATAATAATTTTTTGATGAATATAGCTAATTCTAAACAATATCGAAAGTTGCGGTAAGCTCAGGAATCGAAACCCGTCGAAGCGCAATAGTTATGTTCGTATCTGGTTTTACATTACGAGATATATGAATAAGCATTTCGATTCCGAAAGATGGTATATAGATATGAGCATGGCCTCTGTCGACCTCTAGGACAATCGCTTGACCTTTCCAATCTCTATGTTTGCTGAGGTAAACCATTGCCCAATGAAGGCGGGAATCTCTTTCAGCTTGGCGATTCTTTGCCGCTTGCAGACCATAGAGGTAGAGCCTTTGGTCAAGCATTTCTCGGCTGAGTCCTATTTGCGCTTCTCTAGGAATTCCTTCCTCTAATATATTGCTGGATTTCTGTCGGGCAAGCTCTGCGTGTATCTGATAATGCGCTAACAGATCTTGATATCTTCGAAGTGGGCTAGTCACTTGAGAGTAAAATGATAGACCAAGGCCTGCATGAGCGCCGCAGGTTGAGCTTACAATAGCCGTCCGCATAACCTTGCGTCGCGCATAGTTTTCAGCAAGGCTTTCCGAAAGTCCCGCTCCGCATCCAGCAGATTCAGCGGAGATGGGAGGCTCCTGCGAAACATACGGAAAAGCAAGGCCAGCCGCATAAGCCCATCGTGCTGCTGCCTCCCCTGCCAAAATCATGAGTTCTTGTACAAGCCTTGCCGATCTAGTTGCAGGTACAGGCAAAAACTCGACATTGCCGTCTATGGCTCTAATCGACACTTCAGGGAATACAATATCCACGGAGCCCTGATCTTGCCTGAGCTTTTTTCTTGCTTCCACAATTTCATTTAAGTTTTGTAGTACTTCATTAGTTTCTAGCAAGACATCAGCCTCTTCGTAGGTAAGCCTTGCTACCTTTATAATACTTGGTACGATAGATATTTGATCAATTTTGCCATTTTTCTGCAAGGTGATTCCGAATGAGAGAGCTTTGGATTCTGGTAAAATGCCCAGTCCAAAGGCCTCGATCAAGGAGTGGTGAAGCATGGGTATTGTTTTTTCCGGTAAATATAAAGTGGAAGCTCTTGCGCATGCATCCTCGTCCTCGGTGGAAATAGGAGCGATCGCGGAAACAGGATCCGAAACATGTATCCAGACTCTATTGCCTTCTATAGAGATGGCATCGTCGGGATCTTTGGACCATGGATTATCGATGGCAAAGGAAGAAAGATATCTCAAGTCCAATCGGTCCAAGGTCAATTCAGATCGTTCTCGGATATTCTTTGGTTCGGAAGGCATTGATAATATGCATCCATTTCGATCTGGCCAAGGATTAATAAAGGGTTCCCAAAATCCGGTTGCAAGCAATGCTTCATGGACCGCTTGTGGAGTCAATCTGATTCCAAGATCGCGCGCTATTGGGCTATCAACTGCGAAGCCGCGTGCAAACCTACTCAATTCATCGACAAAAGGCTTGAAATTCTGGTCTTTATCAACAAAGGATGGATCGTTCTTTTTCCACGCAAGCCCGAACGCCTCAACGAAAGCTGCTCTGGTTTCGGTGATTTCCTTTTTTTTCCTTTCCTTTTCAATTAATTTCTGTTGTTCTTCTTTGCTTCGAATTCTAAAGCCATTATCGAGCATTTCTATGGCAGGGTTTTCCAGCAGCATATGCCAAGCTATAACGATATGCTTGGCCTCGACTTTGCTCCATGCAAGTTCGGCAAACTCATTCCAGGAGACTATTGGAACACCTTCCGGGTTTTCTTCTTTAAGCAGATCCAGGGCTTCATTTACTTCTTTGCTATGTTGAGCAATTGGAAAGGAGTGAATCGGGCCAGCATGGACCATGGCCAGGTCTTTATTGCGTACCTTGCGCTCATCTCCATCTATTGTCTTGATCAAAATCCTATCTAAATCGTTTGAAAGAACAATGGCAGGTCTTGTTTTATACATCACCAAAGAATGAGGGGATATCATGTGTTGTTTATAATCTCGATAATGTGGATATACAAGTGTGTATCAATGATCTATTGCGAATGCTGAGCGCTTCTGTTATATTTGAGAACAATTGGTGACATGCCCATCCTCTAAACATGAATGTGGGAGAATTTACGGAATTAAGGAGAATAGAAATGACAGCATTGTTAGTTGGAATTGGACTAATAGTATTAGCTGTGCTCATGGTAATTCCAGGAATTTTGGGCTGGTGGAGCGATGTTCTTGCTTTTCTTCGGGGTGCTCTGCCTGTAATAGCTTTCCTGATCGGCGCCCTCGCGGTTTTTATTGGGATCGCGGATATTAAGGATAAAATAGAAGAGAAAAAAGAAGAAGAAAAAGAAAAAGCAGAAGAGAAGAACAAGTCTGAGAATTCCGAAAACTAAGAGAAGGCAACCGAGAACAAAGGAGACTGGTAGCTGCTTTTGGTCTTGGATGCTTGACAGATTTTTGAAACTGTGGGAATATGCACCCGCATTTTTTGATATTTCTCAATAAGGTGAAGGCGTATATAAATGAAGACCGCATTTTTTACCGCTGCAACCGCCGAGCGCAAGTGGTATGTAATCGATGCAGCGGGCAAGCCACTTGGCCGCGTAGCAGCTAAAGTTGCTTCGATTTTGAGAGGCAAAAACAAGCCGACATTTACTCCAAGTCAAGAGACAGGCGATTATGTCATTATTATCAATGCTGATAAAGTCGCCATAACAGGGCGCAAACGCCAGAATAAAACATACTATCACCATACCGGGTATCCTGGTGGTATTAAGGATTTTAGTTTTGACCAACTTATTGCCCGCAATCCGGTATCTCCAATGGAGATTGCAATCAAAGGGATGTTGCCAAAGGGGCCTCTTGGCCGAAAGCTGTTCAAGAATGCAAAGGTCTATGCCGGTCCCGATCATCCGCACCTAGCACAGAATCCTATCGCAATAGATATTTGAGCGGAAAAGGAAAGAAAATGGTAAAGAATATCAATCTTGGTATTGGTACCGGTCGCAGAAAATGCGCAGTCGCAAGGGTCTTTCTGCGAGAAGGTTCAGGCAAAATATTCATTAACGAGAAGGATCTAAAGGACTATTTTGCGGTTGATGGTCTGATTGCCCAGGTCAGAAAACCGTTCCTTGTAACCGATAGCGAAAATAAATTCGACGCATATATTACGGTAGTAGGTGGTGGTCTATCCGGACAGGCAGGCGCATGTTCTCATGGGCTTGCCCGCGCCTTAGCTCAGATCGATCCGGCAAACCACATTTCGCTCAAGGCCAATGGCCTATTGACTCGTGATCCGCGGATGGTGGAAAGAAAAAAATACGGCCAGCGCGGCGCCCGCCGAAGATTCCAGTTTTCTAAACGCTGACGACCTATGGCGAAGCGGATCGATTCCGTTCGCAAAAAGGCCTCCGGATCGCTCGAAGTGGCGGTTTCCGGGGGCTTTGTGTTTTGTTTTGATGAAGTAGATGCACAGCTTCTGGATTATTCATTGAAGACCCATCCGTCGGATTTGCCTTTTTCGGGCAAATATTTCTTAGATGTTCATTCTCCGGCAGAACACTCAGTGGATGCATTGGCAAGACATTCATCAGCAGTGCACTTAATTGCCGCGGATTCAATCGAATTCTCAGAATCCGCAATTGCTGGACATTATGGACCAAAATCCATTTTGCTATTCCAAGATGAATCAATCGATGAAGACTCGTTATTGCTTCTCGGTCGTCTTAATGATCTGCATAGGGCTCGCTCTGATGCTCTTTTAATTGTTTCTCATAACGAACAGGCTTCAAGACAATTATACCTGAAGCTTCTAAAAAGAGGATATGAGCCGGAGATTGCCAATACCTGTGTTCGATGGACATGCGCGGAGCATTATGTTGATGACCGCCGCTATGTGAGAATGCTCTTTAAATTGCACTGTGTTAAGAAAGGGCAGGGGCCCACCAGGATGCAGGCGCTTGCATGGCCTCGAATCGGGCTTTTCGAAAGCCCTCAGACAATCTTGGCTGACGGAATGGCTGCCATTCCTGAAGACGATCTCATGGAAGCCATAAAGAAGAATATTGAGTCCTATCAAAGGAAGCCGTCAACATTTTCGCGCCTAGATCTAAATTCCAATTCTTCTGAAAAGCGAACTTTTTTGCGTTCATTTTTAAGAAGACAGGGTTTTCCATATCAGTCAATCGAGAGGTTTCTTGAAACCTTGGTAGAGAAGGAACACAAAAATGATTAAAAATACTATTTTCCAATACTTGACAGACCTTACAAATAGATTCAATAATATGTCAGAGAATTCAAGTCGGAGGCGCATATCGAATGGATGACGACATCCTTACTATTGAAGAAGTAGCGAAGTACTTGCGGGTTTCCGAACGAACAGTTTACGACTGGGCTCAGAAAGGCGAAATACCGTCCGGAAAAATTGGCACTGTCTGGCGTTTTAAAAAAAGTGAAATAGAGCGGTGGGTGAACGAGCGCCTTTCTTCGAACAGGCCTGTTTCGCTCATCAACAGCGTAAAAATCCAGAATATCATTTCCCTTGATCGGATCATTTTTCTGGATTATCCCTCCAAGCGAGATGCACTTATCAAATTAGCAGAAAATCTATCGACTGCACCCCAAATAAAGAATAAAGAAGAATTGATCTCGGAAATTATCCGACGCGAAGAACTCATGAGTACAGCGATCGGAAAAGGCATCGCCATTCCCCACGTGCGGCTGAATTCGGTTACGGACCTCGTGGTTTCTATAGGCATTTCTCGTTGCGATATAGTCGATTTTCAGACGCTCGATGATGTGCCAGTGCGGCTATTGTTTATGATTGCCGCCGCATTTAACCAGCATGCATATTATTTGCAAACGCTGTCGTTTTTCTCTGCAAGACTCAAGGTAGTTGAGCTGCGAGATGGGCTTCTAAACTGCAAGACCACGCAAGAAGCATATGATTTGCTTATTCAGCAAGATCGATAGCGCTTTGCTGCTTCTGTGAGAGCACCTGCAGTGCGCCTATGCGTTTCTGTGGGTGCTTTTTATTCGGCTACGAAGGGATCGTTCTGTGTACTTAAAAAGCCTTGAAATATTTGGATTCAAATCCTTTGCGGACCGAATACGCATCGAGTTTTCAAAAGGAATCTCGGCTCTGGTAGGTCCTAATGGTTGCGGCAAATCCAATATTGTAGACTCGATAAAATGGGTGGTAGGCGAACAGTCTGCGAAGAGCCTCCGAGCGGAGACGATGGAAGATGTTATATTCAACGGCACCGAAACAAGAAGGCCTCTTTCTGTCGCAGAGGTAGCGATTACAATAAGCAATGATGAAGGTGTGCTACCTCTAGATGTGCCCGAAATAGAGGTAAAACGAAGGATATATCGCTCAGGGGAAAATGAATACTTCATAAACAGCAAGCCAGCAAGACTGAAGGAGATTAGGGAGCTTTTCTGGGATACTGGCATTGGAAAGTCAGCCTATTCTGTGATGGAGCAAGGGCGCATAGATCAGGTCCTATCCTCGAAACCTGAAGACCGGCGATATCTGTTTGAAGAGGCTGCGGGCATAACGAAGCACAGAGTCCGCGCCCGCGAAGCTGAACTCAAGCTTGCCAAAACAGAGGAGCATCTTCGCCAAATCGAAGCCATAATCGGAGAAGTCAAACAATCTTACGAAAACCTCAGAGTCCAATCCGACAAGACAATCAAGTATAGGCAACTTAAGGATAAGATATTCGAGACCGAATTAGATCTCTATTTGGTCCGTTTGCGCCAATATATACGCGAGCAGGACCGAGTCTGCAACCTTTTTGATCAAAAGAAGAAAGAGCGCGAAGCACTTGTCCAGCGCATTGAGTCTATGAGTCAATCGATGTCCGATGCTCTAGATATGTTGAACAAGCTCGAAGCAAGGCTGATCGAGATGCAGAAACTGATCTATGGTCTTGCTGTCGAAAAAAATGGCAAAGAGAGGCAAAAAGCCCTCTTGACAGAGAGGCTTAGAGAAATCAAGTCAATAATTGAACAACTCGAGGCCAGAGATCGAGCCATAGCCTCTAAAATAGAATCGCTCCAGGAAGAAGAGGGCGATAAAGAAGCAGAACTTGCTGGCTATAGAATTAGAATTCGAGAAATTGAAGCTAATATTCATACTTTCGATGAGAATATCTCTGCGGCCGCTCTATTGCTAAAGGCAAATGAGGAAAGCATAAGGCACAATGTCGAGGAATCCAAGGAAATTGCCCAAAAGACAAGGCTTCTACATGAGAAACTGGATACTATCACCGAGAGAATTGCAGAGCTTGTGGATGAGCGACTTCGCAAATCCGAGTCGCAGATAGAGCAGAAACAGAACCTCGAGGCGCAAATACGGCAAAAGATAAAAGAAATATCGATCTCCACATCTTCTTGGGCAAACAAGTTACAGGATTATACCAGATTAGCCCCTTCTTTGACTGCCCAAGAGCGTTTTCGCGAGCTCGAAGGCCTGGTCAATGAAATGCGAGCCTTGTCTTCTCTTTCCTCCGATCTCGAAAAGGACTTTCTTCATTATGTGGAAATAGAACCTGGATTCTTAAATGAGCTTATAGCTCCCGAAGGCATTATGACTCAAAAGCGCCGCATCGATGCGGAAATTTTGAATCAAAGAGAGCGCATTGGAAGAATCGAAGCCGAGAATCAAGAGCTGACGCTAAAAAATACAGACCTGGCAAAAAAAATCGAGACCTATCGCAAGACACTGGAAGAGGCCAGACTGGAGAAGACGAAGATTCAAGCACAGATGGACGCTGCAAAAGAAGCTCTTTCGGTACTAAAGAGAGAAATTGCAGGCCAGGAAGCTTACCATCGCGAAGTTGCCGGGGAGCTCTTAGATCAGCATAGACGACACGAAGAGCTCAAAGAGCAAATAGAATTGTTCCAGGAAGAGCTTGCGGAGATGGAGCAAAAGGGCAGACATCTAACAGAGGAGATGTCGGAGCTCGACAAATCCATTAGTCGAGCGACTGAAGATCTTGGAGACAAGCGCAAGGAGTCAAGCGAACTCGAGCAGAATTTGCAAGCCATCCAACGGGAGCTCGAAGACCTGCATACAGCAAAAGCGCAGAGGGAAACAGAGATTCGCAACCTCAAGGAGAATTTTGTAGATCTCTATTCGAGAGATTTGCTCGCCTTCGAAAGCCGCATGTATGAAATTCGCTCTCCTGTTTCCGAAATAAAGGAAAAACTTGTATCCTTGAAGGCTTCTCTGTCGTCGCTAGGTTCCGTGAATCTTATGGCTCCAGAGGAATTCGAGCCAGTACGACAGCGATTTGAATTTCTTTCTGGACAATATGACGACCTCGTAAAAGCGAGGGCAGACCTTGTAAGGATAACCAATGAGATAAGAACAGAAAGCGCAAAGCTCTTTGTGGAAACCTATAATAAAATAAAGAAGAATTTTCACAATATATTTCGAAGGCTGTTTGGTGGAGGAAGAGCAGAGTTGCGCCTTTCAGATACGGACCATGTCCTGGAAAGCGGCATAGAAATCTTTGCTCAACCTCCGGGGAAGAGACTCGAAAACATCTCCCTGCTTTCCGGAGGAGAGAGGACATTAACAGCCATAGCGCTTCTTTTTGCTACATATATGGTCAAGCCCTCGCCCTTCTGTTTTTTGGACGAGATAGATGCCGCCCTCGATGAAGCCAATATTGTACAGCTTGTTAACCTTCTGAGAGAATTCGGCACAATGAGTCAGTTCATTGTGATAACCCATAATAAGAAGACAGTGGCCAGCGCCGACACCTTGCTCGGTATAACGATGGAAGAATCCGGAGTCAGCAAGGCAATCGCAATCCGTATCCAAAATGAGAATGGTGTTGTGCATCCAGTCTATGTTCTCGACCAGGCTTTCGAAGAAGAGGAAGTAGATTATGAAGAAGGTAGGCAGCTAGAGGTAAATAGATGAATACCGAAATGCTGGATTCAAGATTGTTCTATCTCGATCCATGGCTGAAGGAAGCGGATGTTGTTGTAAAGACTATAGAACCCGTAACCGATAGGAGGTCTTTTGTTTTTGGCGTTATGCTAAGCGGGACAATATTCTACCCGGAGGGCGGAGGGCAGCCAGCGGATTTCGGTTTTATCGAAGATAAGAGAGTTATCGATGTTCAGGAAATAGATGGAGAGATTTGGCATTATATTGAGCTGCAAGATGAGAATGATAGAGACAGTCTAAAGCCTGGTTCGACCGTTCATTTGAGACTCGATTGGCCAAGGCGTCTTTACCACATGCAACAGCACACAGGACAGCATTTGCTCTCTGCGGTGCTCGAAGAGGAATATGGCATTCATACGCTTTCTTTTCATCTTGGAACGGAGTATTGCACGATCGATGTTTCGGCAAAAGATCCGATTGAGCTTCCCCTTATGCAGATCGAAACCCAGGTAGAGGCCTGGATAGGGCGAGATGCGGCAGTTCTGGTACATTATTGTCCTCCGGAAGACATTTCAACTTTTAAGCTCAGGAAGAATCCTCCAGCAGACGAAGCCGTTATTCGTATCGTCGAGATTCAAGGTTATGATTGCTCTCCATGCGGAGGAACACATCTTGATCGGACAGGGCAAGTTCGCGCTCTCAAAGTGCTCTCGTTAGAGCGCTATAAGGGCCATGTACGCATGTATTTTGCATCGGGCGCACATGCCATAGAGCTCATGTCCAAGGCTTATGAGGACAATAGAGCTGCTGCCACTATGCTTGGATCAAGCGTTGGCGATATTTCGACTCGACTGAGTGAAGTCTTGGAAAAATCTTCCTCAACTGAGAAAAAGGCCAGAAGAATCTTAGTACAATATGCCGAAGCCGAGGCCAGGCTCGCAGCGATCCATGCAGGACCCAAAGGTATACTTCAGTTTACGCTGGAAAAAGAAGATGTAGATTGGGGTACTATGCTTTGCAAAGCGGCAGTATCGCTTGGAAGACCAGCAATAGCTTCTTGCCTTAATGATTCCACTGTTATCATACAGGTCCCGGCAAAGGCTCGAATCCCTGGGCTCTCGAAGATTTTTTCCGAAATTATGGCGAATTTGGGTGGAAAGGGAGGAGGGGGAGAGGCTTTTTATCGGGCAAGCTTTGCTTCAGCAGATATAGCAAAACAATTCGCCATAAAGGCAAGAGAAGTACTGGAAAGATATCAGACTCAATGTTAGGGCTAGTCTTTATTGCTTTTTGAAGCCTTAAGCCATCAACCTCTCGGGCACCTACCTATGCCTTCAGAGCGCTAAAGGCCTTCTATTGTCGGCCAGTCTCTTACTGAGATAATCCCTATCGAGATCTAGCTTCTGGATAAAAAAGCGCATCTGCTCTTCGGATAATAGGTTTTGCTCGGCATAGAGATAGATAAGGGCTCGTTCGGCGATTAGAGGTACCTTAAGAGAATTCATCAGCATTTCACGTTCTATCCCTTCAGAGCATCGACCAAGAATAGATGAATAGAGTCTCGATTCTTCGATTTTTCCCTGAAAAGCAGCCAACTCGGCGAAAAGGGGCGAGATGTTTCCGCGTGCGGCAAGTTCGCCAAAAGGCTTGAGAGTGAAAAAAGTATACTCTTTTGCAGGCAAATAATGATGATCGTCGCATCTAGTGCAATAATCTGGTTCACGACCATCGTGCTTGGTTCGGTCTCCTCCTATTATGATGAGAGGATCGAAGTATAGGGCAGGGCACTCCTGATTATCCACCAGATAATATCGATAGGTGTAGAGAGAATCCCTCAGGCATTCTTCGTGTTCGCAGTAAGCTGTAAGTGGCACCACATCTGTCGCGGTATCCAGCAATAGTCGAGCGGTTTGATTGAAAATCTCGCGACGAAAATTTAGTAACAGGGTAGGGAAGATAAAACAAAGCCCTCTCGATTCAGCTTCATCCTTAGTGAGATATGCTAAACGTTCGTCGAAGAATGCTGCTTCGTCGATGATCCAGGTGCCCACTTCAGGGTTCTCTGCTATAAGCACTTCGAGCCCAAAGGAGTCTTTTATGGCGCCAATCCTATTTCCACATTGTTCGTAACCACCCCTATATGCCAATGCATCCTCTGGATAATCGGGGAAACGACTCTTATCTAAGGCAGAGCGAACCACAAATACATTTCTTCGATCGACATTGGCTGTACTTGTTAGTCTTTTTACCACTTCCTTTTTTTTTAGCGCCACACGGCTGTCTCGCCAGATGCGCGCGGCAAATTCGGTTTTGCCTGAGCCCATTGGGCCAATAACAAGAATTCGCTTGCTCGATGAAATGAAATCGTGGTGCCGAGCCGTTGCATGGATGTTTAGCCGCGGAAAACCAAGGCTCTTCAGAAATTCGCCTGTTTCATCTATGTTGGTCATAGTTTTTCCTGGTGTTTCAATTCATCTCAAGGAAATGTATGAGCTAGATGCCTTTGCTACATTCGGGCTTATGCTGGGAGTACCAAAGCGCAGGTATTTATAAGGGTGTATATCGAGGGCGTTTTGATACCATCCCTGGATAAAGTCGATATCGATGACAGATGCCGCAAAGTTATGATATATCGGCAAACAAGCAGCGCCTTGGAGCAATTCCGTTTCGGCTTTGGCAAGAATATTCATGCGATCGTTATCGCTAGCATCGTAGGACTGGATCAAAAAGTCCATGTAAGCAGAATCATTATAACCTGCTATATTTAGAGGAGCATCGCTAGCCCACATCTGAAGGAAAGCTTCCGGATCTGCGAAGTCGCCGATCCACGTTTCATGCGCTACCGTAAAGGACCAAGCATCCGACCTATTACCGATGCTATCATAATAGGACGAAGCTTGCATTGGCTGCAGTGTGACTTCCACATCGAGCGCTTTTTCCCATTCGGTCTTAAGAGTATTGGCAATAAGATTCGGTCTTTCATAATCTGCAAATGCTATGATTATTTCGGGAAGGCCTTGACCCTTTGGGTATCCGGCTTCTTCGAGAAGCTTCATGGCTTCTGTGCTATCGGATTTTTCTATGCCTTTGACCTTCGAGTAACCAGGCAGAGGAAGCACCAGAGTCTTGGCAGGCAGCATATAGAATTCGCTTGAGCGGATACTATCCCAAGGTAGAAGAAGAGCAAGAGCTCGCCTTACCCTCTTGTCATTCCAGGGCTCTGAACGGCAGTTGAAAAACCAGTAATGAGTCGAATATATAGGGAAAACCTGAATCGCTGTTTGAAGGAGCACTTTTTCATAATTTCCGGGTCCGTCGAGCCAATGAACATACCCCGTATTGAAAAGCGATGTAGCGAGTTCATCATCGTCTGTAAACATCATTCGAAGCATTGGAATACTGACATTTTCGGAGTCCCAATAAGCTTCGTTCTTTTCAAGGACTAGCTCTGTTTCTGTAATGCTGACCGGCTTATAAGGACCATTAACAGGATAGGGAATTGCACTTCTCCAATCTTCTTTATCTATCATCGAAGGATGGATTACAGAGAAGGAATGATGGCAGAGTAGCCTTGTAAGGTAGGCGACAGGGCGAACCAGTGCGATTTCGAGCACATTAGCCGAAACTGCCTTAATTCCGACATGCTCCGGATTTTTATCCAAGCCCATGCGATATTGTTTTGCACCTTCGATTATATCGAAGAAAGTTGCATATTCAGCATTTATGTCGAGCATTCTAAACCACGATCGAACGAAGTCTTGAGCGGTAATGGGTGAGCCATCGGACCAGATAGCATCCTCTCGAATGGTAAAGCGATATAGCTTCTTATCCACCGAACGCTCCCAGCTCTGGGCCATGGCACGCAATGGTTCGAGAGTCTGTGGATCATAGGTAAAGAGCCCCTCATACATAGCGCTGTGAATCTGAGCTTCATTCGAGAAGATAGCCTTCTGGGGATCCAGCTCAGGTATTTGAGAGCCATATACTGTCACAAATTCCCTTTCCTGCATCTGGGCAGCAAGAGGGGAAAAAGCTATGGACAATAAAGATACAACTAGAAAAAACCTTGAATTCATACACTTGATTATGCGATATAATAGTTCGGATGGCAATAAACATGGGAATCGAAAAAGAATTTATTCCGGAGAGGCTCATTGTGGGAGTGCTTTCTTCTGATGCAGAAGCGGAAATAGCCGCTCTCGACGCAATGATAGGGTTGCACGGACCGCTTTGCTTCCAATCAGACAAAGAGCCTTTTTTGTGGACAAGATATTACTGTCCGGAAATGGGAGAGGATATCTTGCGTTCTTACTGGGCTTTCGGAGAGTTGATAGATCCATCCAGACTCTCGATAATAAAGCGCGCTACAAATTCCATAGAGCAGAGGCTTGCAAGGAATGGTTGTAGATTGGTCAATCTCGATCCAGGCATGCTTGGAACCGCTCGATTCTGCTTGGCCACAACCAAAGACCGATCGCACCGTATTCCGCTTTCGGATGGAATCTATGCGGAGTTGACTTTGATCTTTGAGCACGGAGAATTCAAGGCGCTTCCATGGACCTATCCTGATTGGGCATCGGTGCCAGTGAGAAACATGATGACAGCGCTTCGAGCCGGGCTTCTTGGCGATTTAAGGCATCTGCATTTTCTTTGAATATGTTCCGATATGTTCCGAGAAAAAGCAATTCTCCAAAACATAATCTCACTTCAGCATAGAATTGATGTCGTGCACTCTCAACACACCGTGCTTTTTCATCCATTCGGTGATTCCATTGAGTATTTCTTGCGGGGCCAGGGGATTTGAAAAAAGTGCGGTTCCAATCTGCACCGCTTGAGCACCTGCGAGCAAATACTGAATCGCATCGGCAGCGCGAGTGATGCCGCCAACACCTATCACGGGAATGGATACCGCATGGCTGACACGATAGGTCGCAGCTACTCCAATGGGACGAATCGCAGGACCCGAGAGACCGCCTAAGCCCTTGGCAATAGCTGGCTTCATGCGATCTGTATCTATGACCATGCCAACAACCGTGTTTATACAAGATATTGCGTCAGCCCCACCTTCTTCTGCTGCGCGAGCTATTTCCGTTATATCCGTAACATTAGGGCTCAGTTTTGCAATTAGCGGTCTGGCAGTGCGCCTTCTCAACGAGCCAGTCAGTCGTTCTACTATAATAGGGTCGATTCCAAAAGTCATACCTCCCTTGAGTACATTGGGACAAGAGATATTTATTTCATAGGCATCGACACCTGTTTTTGACATGGGTCCAGATAGTGTCAGTTCTTCCTCAATACGGTCGACCAGCATGGCGTATTCATCTTCGGTCGAGCCTGCAATGTTGACTATGATCGCACAGCAGTGACTCCTCAAGAGTGGCAGTTTTTCTCTGAGAAAACACTCGAGGCCAGGATTAGCTAGACCGATAGAATTGATTAGTCCCATCGGTGTTTCAACAAGTCTCGGCGCGGGATTGCCTTCTCTCGGTTCAAGAGTTACGGTTTTTGTATATAGAGCACCCAATTCATCGATCTGGACAAGCTCTTTATATTCTTCGCCATATCCAAGTATACCAGAAGCGACTCCCACGGGGTTTGTCATAGTAAGAGAACCGATTTTTACGGATAAATCTGGCTCGAAGGAGGCAGAGAAATCATTTAGGTCCTTTATCGAGTTTATCAAAGGCAAGCCTCCCAATCGATGGCATCGGCTTCGAAAACAGGTCCATCTGCGCAGACACGAAGATAGCCTCCCTTTCGAGCAGGAAGCACACAACCCTGACAAGCTCCTATGCCGCAAGCCATCCATTGCTCAGCAGAAAGATGGGCTGGAAAGTTATTTCGTTCCGCAAAAGCCGCCAATTCTGCAATCATCGCCCCAGGACCGCAACCATATATATGCCAAATCTCGAGCGATTTATTGTCCTTTTTAAGACATTCCAGGGCATCTAGCACTGTTCCATGGAAGCCTTCAGATCCATCGTCCGTTGCCATAAAAGCCCCGGATAAGAGTTTCTCCCAAGTATTTAATATTGGAATATCGTATGTTGGTTCTTTGAACTTAGGAACAAAAAGCGTATTGCGAAATCCGAAGACGAGTTGTATTTCTTTTCCGCTTATGGAAGTTTCGAATGATTTCGAATTATTTTCAATATAGCTTTGTGCAATGGTTCCATTTTCTGCCAGCGATGCGGCCAGAAATAGCATTGGCCCGATTCCTATTCCGCCACCCGCAATTATTGCCTTTTCATCTCCATCGGGATAAGGAAAGCTATTTCCTAGCGATGCAATGATATCGATATGGCTGCCAGGCCGTTGAAGGGCAAGAGCTCTAGTACAAGGCCCTCTGATCTGATAAATCGAGTGAGCGATAGCGCTCTGATAGCCGGATGATTTTGCGGCATGTTTTTTGGATTCGAAACCTGCAAAGGCCAAAGGCCTTCTCAGAATGATTCCCGCACTCGATTCCACCATTGCAGGCAAAAAAGTAAAGAACTGGCCTGGTAATGGCGGCAGTAGATCTTCTGACCATTCAAAGGCCAAATGCATCAAATTTGGAGCGATGGATCTATTCAGGATTACCGCCGATTTGAATTGCTTCAAAGTCTTCACCTGAGCGGAATTCTAACAGAAGAATTCTGGATTTGATACCATGTTCCAAATAATGCAGGAGTTCAACTCAGTGATGTAGATATTTCTCAATTTCGGGCTTGTTGAAGCCAACTATGATTTTGCCGTCTATATCGATAACCGGTACGCCCATCTGGCCCGATTTTCTGACCATCTCCTCCGCGCGTCGCATGTCGGCAGCGACATTGTATTCGGTAAAAGAGATGCCCCTTTGCTGTAGCCATTCTTTGGCCATTTTACAATAGCCGCAGCTTGGCGTCGTATAAATAGTAACAGACATATATTTTTCTCCCTATTGCATATGGCAGTTTTGATTCATAGCAATCGATATAGTAATCTTGCTTCATAGTAAAAATAATATATATTGACATTTGTGTCAATTGTCCCAAACGAAAAAAATACCAGAATATTTTTAAAGCATACTCGTCTTCAACTAGCGTCTTTATCATATGAAAAGAGTAAGAGCAGTTTTAGCTTTGATTCTGCATTTTCTTAGCTGCTCGATGCTAGCCTGGACAGCCGAGACATCTGAGAATCCTCTGTCTGGCAATCTCTCATTTAGTGCTTCATCCAAAAAAACCAAACTAACTCTATTCTTAAGACATGGTTCTGATGCTCTTCTGAATTTATCGATTCCTCTATCGATCGATAAGAATTGGCTCGAGAATATAGCATTTACGGGTAAGGCAAGGCTTGCAGGGTATGATATAACCGCAGGAAAGCTTGCGGTAAAAGATTCGGCTAGTTTTTTGATTGCACCTGTCCTGGCATCTGCTCAAGGAAGATCAGCGCTATCGATCAGCGATAGCGGAAAATCGAGCGATCCAATTGGCATTTCGATCGCAGCTTCAAGAATATCACTTTTGGCAGGAAAAGGAGACCCCTATGCTTTTGCTTCAATGCAATATCTATGTGCACAAGAAGGCTTGCTTTTCTCAATCGGGTTTGGAACGCTTCTCGATATCGAGAGCTCGATAGATATACTGGATCGTCTTGATCCATGGGTATCGATGGGAATTGGCTATACAAAACCTTCAGTATCTATCATGGTCAGATCTCATTTATATCCAGATTTTGAAAAGAGAAGCGAAAATCTGTTGGATATTTCCTGGTTGAAGAAAATCGGCATGAGGTTAGACATGAATATATTTGCCGGCAGTCAAAAATTGCAGGGTTTTCTTTATATAGAGTCTGGACATTTTCTATCTGCGCTTGGAAAGGTGGCGAGCTACGATGCTATGGCTCAGATCGGCTATGACACAGACATATCCTTTTTGCGAATCTTGAAGAGCCTTAATGTTAGCCTTTGCGCATTTTCCAACCAAGGTCTGGTCGAGCCTCTGGATGCAAAAACCCCATCATTCGGCACCTTACCAGATCTATGGACCATGCAATATTGGCCTGACGGTGGGAAAATCGGATTGACCATCGAAAGTCAGAAAGCAGCCTTTTCGTTATTTCGGACGGCTTTGAACTTGAAGACCAACATTTCTGGGGCTTTGGCCATCAATACCAAATCTTGGTCCAATAATATAGCTTTAGATCTTATGCTTTTGAGAGCCGCTTCCTCTGAAATGTTCAAAATCAATGGAACTCTTCAGGGCAGCCATTCGATCGGGCGTAAATTGATAGAAATAGGAGAAGAAGAAAGCTCGGAATCTATTGGCAATGAAGAATTGGGGTCAATCGAAGAAACCGAAGACCAGGCTGCGAGCCCAGATCATGGTTCAAGCTTAAGCCCTGCATTCGACAAACTTCTGCTATCCGGACGATTAAAGATAAACCCATTCTCATTCTTAATGTCCGTGAATCTGCCTCTCCACAATAGGAATTCAAGAGCTACATCTGGGAGAATCGGAATGTCCTTAGCAAAGCGTCAGTTGCTTATGGAGCTCTCGGTATCTATGCAGGTCGAGCCAGAATCGAGACAGCTGCAGTTTAAATCCTTTAGTTGTTATGCCAAGATTCCGCTATAAGATTATTTTAATGCAAAGGGTAGTTTTCAATTTTCTCTCTGTGCGATACCATTTTGTATAATACAAGCCTTTTTACATCTTTTAAGGGAGGAATTGAGATGGATGATGCTCTGATTGTCGTGGACATTCAGAATGACTTTTGCCCCGGTGGAGTCCTTGCTGTTCCGGAAGGAGATTCCATAATTCCAAAGGTAAATGAACTGCTCTCTGCATATTCTCTTAGCATTCTAACTCAGGATTGGCATCCGGCTATGCACTGTTCTTTTGCTTCCTCAAAAGGACTTCCTCCATTTTCACTCGATATGGGAACAAGGCCTCCTTCGGTGCTCTGGCCAGATCATTGCGTAGCAGGAAGCCAGGGAGCCGATTTTCATCCAGCGCTTCAATCCTGGAGAGCTCGCTATATCTTTAGAAAAGGAACGAGAAAAGAACTAGATAGCTATTCGGCCTTCCTCGAGAATGATGGCGTTACATCTACGGGGCTCGCGGGGCTTTTGTCTTCGCTTGGAGTAGATAAAGTTATTGTTTGCGGACTGGCAACCGATTATTGTGTAAAAGCAACGGCTCTGGATGCAAGAAGATTAGGATTTGAGGTTGTAGTGGTAGAAGATGCTATTAGAGGAATTGGAGCGTCTCCGGACGATATAGAAAACGCCCAAGTACAGATGCGTGAAGTGGGATGCGTCTTTGCGCAATCCGGCGACCTGATGGCATCCTATACTATATCTAGTATTTCTCCATCGAAAGGAATTATATGAATTGTATTTATAAGAACGCCCTCTTTACGGATTTCTATGAATTGACAATGGCCCAAGGCTACTGGAAGCGTGAGATGACAATGCCTGTGGTCTTCGATTATTTCTTTCGTAAACATCCATTCAATGGTGGCTATTCCGTATTTGCCGGTTTGGCCACCCTTATCGAAGCCCTCCAGGAATTTTCTTTTTCTCAGGATGATCTGGAATACCTCTCGACCTTGGGTCTCTTCGAGGATGAATTTCTTCACTTTTTATCTTCTTTTAGATTTAAGGGCACTGTATATGCGGCTCGCGAAGGTGAAATAATCTTCCCCCAAGAGCCACTTGCCCGTATTGAGGCTGACCTAATCTCTGCGCAGATCGTCGAGGGTCTGGTACTCAATTCGTTGAATTTCCAGAGCTTAATCGCTACAAAGACGACGAGAATCTGGAATGCTTCACACCGCGGTTCGATTATGGAATTCGGTTTGAGAAGAGCTCAGGGAGCTGATGGAGCGCTCTCTGCGAGCAGGGCAGCTTTTATCGGTGGTGCAATGGGGACCTCAAACACACTTGCGGGAAAAGAGTACGGAATCTCGGTGCTTGGAACAATGGCGCATTCCTGGGTGATGTCTTATCCGAGCGAACTCGATGCATTCAATGCTTACGCAGAAATCTATCCACAGAACACAACCTTTCTTATAGACACCTATAATTCTCTTGAATCTGGCATTATAAATGCGATCGAAGTTGGGAAAAAACTGAAAGAAAAGGGTTATAGCTTCGGAGTGCGTCTCGATTCGGGAGACATCGATTACCTCTCGAGGGCTATTCGAGCTAGACTCGATGAAGCTGGCTTTGAAGATGCAAAAATCGTCGTATCGAATGAGCTTGACGAAGAGATAATAGAAAGCCTCGTAGACGATGGCGCTCCGATCGATATCTGGGGTGTAGGTACGAATCTTGTGACAGGTGGAAATGAAGCTGCGTTTTCCGGTGTCTATAAACTCGCCGGCATAGATCCAGAGGATAGGCTGCGGCCTGTTATGAAATTCTCGGATAATCCAGAAAAATCGACCAATCCCGGTGTCAAGAATCTTTGGCGCTTATACGACGAAAAAGGCGCTGCTCGACTCGATCTTATTTCTTGTCAGGATGAGCAAATTCAGGAAGGAATCGAGTATATTGTGCACCATCCCAGCGCCGACTGGCGCCGTTTGAAAATCACTCCGGCTAGAGTGGAACCTCTGCTTTTCAAAGTGATGGAAAAAGGGAATCGAACAGCAACGCTTCCCGATATAAGGCAGATCCAGGCATTCATGAAAGAGAGGATACAGGCCTTTGATTCGACATATTTGCGCCTTCTCAACCCACACATTTACAAGGTTTCTATTACCGATAGACTTTATGATCTGAAGGTATTTCTTATCAATTCCTTTCTAAAACATAAGCTATCGCGAAATTGAATTTCCTCAATTGTGATTTCTGCGCTCTGGTTTTTTTAAGAATGGTGCTGCGCTGGATGTGGTGGCTTTATTTCGAAGGGCGTCGAGTAAATACCCTATGTCATCGCTAACTATGAGATCTTCATAGATTTCTTTATGTAGAAAGCCTTCTTCGACCATGTGCTTCAGCATTTCCAATAGATGATCGTAATAATGCTCTATATTTAGTAAGGCTACAGGCTTTTGATGATAACCGATATATCGCCAGGACCACACCTCGAAAAGTTCCTCCATTGTTCCTATACCGCCCGGCATGCATAGAAAAGCATCGGCTTTTTTTTCCATGAGAGCTTTGCGCTCGTGCATATCCTGTACGACGAGCAGTTCTGAGACCTCCTGTTGGTCTACGAGTTCATACAGCCGTCTAGGAATGATACCAATAGCTTTTCCTCCATTTTTCATGACTGCTTCAGCCACAATGCCCATAAGCCCAACATCTCCTCCGCCATAGACGAGGACCATCCCTTGCTCCGCCAATGTGCGTCCGAGTTTTTCTGCGGCCTCGGCGTACGATAGGCGTTTCCCCATGGAAGAGCCGCAGAAAACACAGAGACTCAAAAGTTTTGAAGATCTATTGGTATTTGCATCCATTATGTCTTTATCTCCCCACCATCATCCATACAGATTTGTACAAATAAGGGCTTTCTGAAAATAAGTCAATATATTGAAACTCTTATAAAGAACAGGCACACTGTGAGATAAGGCCTTGAATCGAACGGATACAGAAGAACATCTTTCATTACACTGGAGGTGGGGAATCGAACCCCACGTCTTTATCATAGAATAGCCTTGAATATCAGTATTTCCCCTGAATTGGAACCTGCCTGTTCTTCATATATTCTACACGCCGCGCATGGAATTTCAATGTATTTTGGCGCGCCAAATATTCCATGGTAACGAGTAAGCTCTCCATTGGGAATTTGATAATGCTAGATGGAGGAAATACTCCGCTTTAAAACATTAAACAAATGAGCCCACCTTAAGACCCCTCTAGCTAAAAACGGGCATTGTTAAGTTCCCAATATGCCTTTGTGCCCTTTATTTTGTGATTATTCTGGGCATAATCGAACGCAGTTCTGCCTTCAATACTCTTTGCCTTTGCATCTGCTGCCCCGGCATTCAGAAGAGTTGTGATGACATCAGAATTTTCATTACATTCGGCTCCATGCATCAAAGGGGTCTGGCCCAACGTGTCGCTGTCATTCACCTGCGCGCCGGATTTTATCGCGACCTGCACCTGTTCCGGGATTCCCATTTTGACTAGATCAAATAAGCTTTGCGCAAATAAGTACATCCCGCATAACAAAATCACAAGCGCCGTAGACTATTTTTTCATATTTGGCCTCCTCAACTGACAACGTAGTAATCAATCCAATCAGCGATTTTATTATACGCCTCATCAAACGAAACGAAATTATGCAGCCAAACGCATTGCTCCTTGAAGCTCCTAAAAAATCGCTCAATCATGCCGTTCTGTTCCGGCGTGTATGGCGTAATATACTCCTGATGAAGCTGATATTTTGTCATCGCTTCATGAAATCGCTTCAAACCAAAGACAAGTCCGTTGTCAGATCGAATCACAAGACCATGCACATTAGGAATGATCTTCTCCCGAATCAGCGCATCTTCCAGAGCTCCTGCAGAGATTCCTGCCTTGCCAGATCGAGAGAACTTTCAGCCGACCAAATATCGGTCACAACAGTAGATTACTGCCACCAGGTGGCACCAGCCATCTTCTTTCGTGAAAAGATGCGTCATATCGACCGCCCAGCTACTATTGACCTGCGGCGTCGCGCTTTTCCTCCCCTGTACCCTTGGACGATTGCCATACGGGCGCTTCCAGCGCTGCTAGCAGTGTTCCTTCACGATCCTATGGATCTTCTTGCGGTTGAAGGATTTCTGGTATCATCTTCGCAGTACGGCAGTAATTCTTCGTGTCCCATACTCAGGGAATTCCTCAATCATCTTGCGTACTTCCTCCACAAGGTACGTTTCAGCTGCCTCCATGCGTTTCTTTCGTGGCTTTTCGGCGTAATACACATTAGAGCGGTTATAGCTAAGGACGTTACAGATCTTCCGTATGCTTGGCCGAATCACGTCTTCCATCAACTCGCCTTGCAGGATCAGGATTCGGTCTCGTCCGAAGTCCCCCACAAGGCTTTTGCTTTATTTAGTATGGTGTTCTCGACATACAGTTCCCCAATCGTTGCCTTGAGTTCCTTGATCTTTTTCCCTGTTTATTCTTGAAGGTCACTGGCATGCGCTTTCAGCCTCTTTTCGCCAGCATTCAAGAACGTGTCGATCCATTCCTGGACCTCACTGGGGTATATATAATCTGAATGAAGAGGGGGACACTATAAGGGGGCAATGTCGGTTGTTGCCATAATCGAGGATTCAGAGGAGTTGGGCAAAATAATCGACTGGGCTCAGAAGTAAGAACGGGAGCCGCAGCTAATCATTTGTGCCTGTTCACCCCCAGATCCAGTATTGATGTCGGTATAATACCCAAAAAACGGAGTTTATGCGGAACAGGATAGGACCTCGAAATCGTTGCTTATACGGCTTCGTGGGAGAGTCATAAATTTCGGCGCTGAGAAAATCGCCTGAATCAAAGCTTGACAGCAAAGCAGATGGGAGTTATGCCTCTATTTGTCGGCGTCGCCGAGAAATCTGATTGGTTCGGTTGTTCGGGCAAGGGAAACAGTCCTAGTTCGGGATAAAAGCCCAATTTTGACGCTACTCCGCAAAAATCCCGAAATGACAGTTCCTATCAGTTTATATGATGTCATTATTATGGCGTATTCACAAAAGAAAGGGGAGTCGCGTGAAAAAAGCACTTGCCGCACTGTTAACGTGTTTTATGGCAACAACTATTTTGGCAACAAGTGTCTCTGCAGCAACTGATGTCATGGATCCGGTTCAAAATCCAACTACAAATCCACTTTGGGATGTAGGAACTACTCGCAACAAAATTGTTGTTATCAGCGACCTTCATCTTGGCGTTAACGACAGAATTTCTGAGAACACAAAAAACATTCCTTATCTTATCGATTTCATTAATAGTGTGGGACAAACAAAAAGCATAAGAGAGCTCGTTATCGCCGGTGATTTTCTCGACGAATGGATATTGCCCTTAAACTATCCTGTGTCTACTGATTCACAAGAGTATTACAAGCAATGTATCGCCAATAATAAAGGCGTTATAGATGCTTTAAAAGGTCTATCAAATACAGGTGTCAAACTTGTATATGTTCTCGGAAACCACGACATGACTCTTTTGGAAGACACATTGAAACAAGTTATGCCGAACATTACTTTTGTTGGCAAGGATGGAATGGGCGTCTACATAACAGGTGACAACAACGAAATAGCCATCGAACACGGTCACCGCTATGATGTTTTCTCGGCGCCTGACACAGTTGATAACAAAAGCCTAACAAGCAACCCTCTTCTGCCGCCTGGATATTTTTACGCGCGTTTAGGCACAAGCTGGTTCTTACAAGGTATGCCGATTATCAATAAAATGATTCCCGAACTTCCTCTAGCACCCAGTAAGACAAATGTCGACCAATACGGAGCATATATATACAATTCATTTTGGTACAGTAGCATGAACTCATTTACAAATATCGAACGATTTGACGACAAAGTATTTAACCTTAAGAATTATGGCTTTGACACCAAGTTATCAGAGGCAGACCTTTATCCGGTACTTCAATCTGACGGAACAATCACCACGCCGGCTCTTTTCAAAGATTTCCAAAGGTCTTGGGAGCAAATACAAACAAATAATGGCGTAAGAGTACATAGTAGTTTTATTGATGCAGCCTCAGCGCTGCTAAATTCAGATATTAGCTATTTTGCAAAACAAGAATCAATTCAATACGACGGTCAAGGTATTCAGACAGTAGTTTTCGGTCACACACATGTGCCCATGGCTCAAACATTTAGTAATGGTATTTCGGTTGTAAACGACGGCTCTTGGGTTGATCCTAGCGCTGTCAATCGCGACTTAACGAGGACTTTTGCTGTTATTACCACAGGCAAAACAGATTCCTACGATTTGTACCAGTACAAAGACGACGGGACACTTTCTAGCCTGACAGCACAGCTTTCATTGCCAGCGGTTAACTATTAACTGTATATATTTAGAGTGAGATTGTAATCAGGCAAAAGCAAAAGGATGCTGAATCATTACACCTGGATTCCCAAAGAATTATACCAATGAAAGGGCAAGATATTCTAATACAATAAAATAGAAGTAGACAGATTCTATTCATTGGTATATAATATACCAATGAATAAGGAACAGGTTCCCAGAAGAATCCAGAACATTCACGGCGTAGATTACATCTATGAAGATTTCGCATCTTGGGATAAAACTAAAAAGAACGCCACGCACGCACGGCGCTATATTGGGAAGATGGTCGACAATGTCTTTGTTCCCAATAAGAGATATCTTCTTGAGTGTGAACTTGAGGCCGCAAAGGAAAAGAAACCAGGTCCTGTTCCCGCAACACTGAGTACGCGTGAATTTTGTGGAGCAACCTATCTCTTTGATCAAATTGGTGAAAAGCTTGGTGTGACCGCCGACTTACAGGTTTGTTTTCCTGAGATTTGGAAGCAACTGCTTTGCATTGCGTATTATCTCATTTTAGAGGATAGGAACCCTCTCAGCCGTTTCCCTCACTGGGCAAAAAATCATCGTCATCCCTATGGAGCGTCGATTTCTTCCCAATGTTCGAACGATCTGTTCGGGGCAATAACGGAAGACGCCAAACAGAGATTTTTCCTGCTGCAGGCGAAACGGAGGCTTGAGGACGAATATCTTGTCTATGACACCACTTCTATATCGTCCTATTCCGAACTTATCAAACAGGCACGCTATGGAAGGAACAAAGATTATGAACCGCTCGCGCAGATCAATCTCGCCTTCTTGTTTGGCCAATCGTCAGGGCTGCCCGTCTACTATAGAAAGCTTGCAGGTAACATCAGCGATGTCTCGACCATCCGTCAGCTTATTCGTGATCTTTCATTTCTTGAAATCGACAAAGTAAAACTTGTCATGGATCGAGGTTTTTATAGCGAAGACAACATTAATGCGTTATTTGAAAAGCATTACAGATTTTTGATTGGTGTTAAAAAGTCACTTCGCTTTGTGCAGGATATTCTGGATGATGTTCGAGATTCGATGAAAACGAGAGCTTACTATAGCGCAGACTACGGTATCAACGTTTACAGCAAAACCACCGAGTGGTCTTATACCCCACAAAAACCTCGATCGGAAACAACAGAAACAGGAAAGCGAAGAATATATCTTCATTTGTATTTTGACGATCAAAAAGCCGTCGATGACCGAGCTACATTCAATAGCCTGCTCGATACGCTTGAAGAAGAAATACTGACGAATCAGCGAACACAGGAGCATGAAAGCTTATACCAGAAGTATTACGACATTCGTACAACAGCGGTACGAGGAACAACGATTATTCCAAAGCAAGACGCAATTACCGAGATTGAAAAAAACTATGGCTATTATGCCCTTATGTCGAATGACATAAAAGATCCTCTCGAAGCCCTTGCAATCTATCGATTGAAGAATCTTGCCGAGAAGGCATTTCATAACTTAAAAGAAAGGCTCTCGCTGCGGCCAACGTCAGTCTCGTCGGAACAGAATCTTGAAGGAAAGCTCTTCGTTCAATTCCTGGCGCTTATTTATCTATCCTATATCAGTAAAGCGATGAATGATCAAAAGCTTTATAAAACAATGACCATGCATGAACTTCTTGATGAACTGGATATCATCGAGTGTTTTGGGCGTCCTGGTCATAAAACTCACTATGGTGAAATTACAAAAAAGCAGAAATCCCTCTATGCTGCGTTGGGCATTGAAGCCCCTGCATTGGTATAAATTGCTGGGAATTTGGGTTTTATGGGCTGACTATAGTTGTTTCCGTGAGCCTTGCTCCTTAAATTAAATGGACAGCAACTCATTTTCAAAATAAGCGATATGTATTGCAAATATGGCGAATAATATGTATATTATACTATGACCTTTGAATGGGATGAAAAGAAGAACCAGCTCAACATTCAAAAGCATGGTCTTTCATTCGATGAGGCTCAAGGAGCATTCTTTGATGAAAGGCGAGTCATCCTTTCTGATGAGCACCATTCCGAGACCGAAAAAAGGTATTTTTGTCTCGGAAAATGCAAACGAGGTATTGCCACCGTAAGGTTTACGGTACGACGTGGCAATATACGAATTTTTGGAGCTGGATATTGGCGAGAGGGAAAACGACGCTATGAACAAGAAAACGGTTTATAGAGATGCACCGAATGATATCGGGGAGGTACTCCTCAAAGGGAAGAAGGTCGATGATTTTCTGCCGCCTCCTGATCAATTAGTGAAGCGAATACCAAAAGTCAAAGTAACGATTACACTCAATAAACAAAGTGTTGAATTCTTCAAGGAATCCGCAAAGAGGAATAAAGTAAAATATCAGACAATGATTAATGAACTCCTTGATAAATATGTAGAAAAGTATCGCGATACCAATTGATGTGGGATTATTGTGATTTCAGAAAACAACAAAGATTGATATTTGTAAATTCCATTTAACACATATAAGGTCCACGCTATCAAGAGGAATCTGAGGGAAGAAAGCATTTCCGACCCTCTCGGGAGAAAATAGTACCGGGGGTAGAAAATGATGGTTCATCCGGACATACAATCGTGAATCTGAATCGTCATTCATCGGGGGGCGCAGCCAAATGCGGCCTGTATGCTACAGCCGAACGTGGTCTGCACCAAACACATATCGACGGTCACAAAACGATGTGCCGTAGAATCTCTTCGGTACCCGGTAACTGCCTGATGCAATTGAAGGAACTCACTCTGGTTCAGTTAGGGATGCAGGTCCGGCCGGGACAGACACACGGGAATAACCGGATAAAACAACATAAAAAGGACCGACATATCAGTCAAAATCAACCGGAGGGAATCGCGGTAAGGGAAGCAGAATGTGTAACATACACTAGAATTCCCCAAAAAGATCAAGCTGGGATGGACAAAAAAAGCGTCAGAATTCCCCATAATAATCGTAGGGGAGATTCTAAGAAAAAATACCTGTAGGATTAAGTCTACAGGGAGGAGGATATGCTCCATATGAACCAGATTGATCAGATTAAGGAATTGCAGAGAGAAGGCTATGGTCCCAGTGAGATTGGGAAGAGGATTAAGGTAGATAGAAAGACAGTAGCGCACTACATGAACCAAGAGGACTTCAATGGATCTTTAGAGGTAGCGAAGCTAGAGGGATCAAAGCTTGATCGCTTTAAGCCTAAGATCGATGAATGGCTTTTAGAGGATCGCCAGATGCGATATAAGCAGCGACATACTGCAAAGAGAATTCATGAGAGACTCAAGGAAGAATATGCTGAGGAAATATGAATCGCCCCAGGTTTGTCGGAGTGTCATTTACTTGAGTCCGGCTCCTACGGCCAAGACTTCTTGCTCAGTATAGTATGATTCTTCAAACTCCGCGGGAGGAATATTGCCGATAGGCTCGAGGAGCCTTTGGTTGTTGAACCAGTCGACCAATTCGAGTGTAGCATACTCCACCATGTCCAGACCACGCCAAGGGCCTCGTCTATGAATGACCTCCGCCTTAAAAAGGCCATTGATCGTCTCCGCCACCGCGTCGTCGTAGCCGTCCCCAATGCTGCCAACCGACGCCTTGATTCCTTCTTCGATCAAGCGTTCACTATAAGGGATCGATAGATACTGACTTCCACGATCCGAGTAATGAATCAAATCCCCTTTTACCTTTCGTGCCCAGAGTGCCTGTTCCAGCGCATACAACGTAAGTTTGCTGCTCATAGTTTTAGCCGCCCACCAGCCAACGATCATTCGCGAGAAGATATCTATGACGAACGCGACATAGACAAAGCCAGCCCAGATAGCAACATAGGTGAAATCAGCTACCCATAGCTGGTTAGGCCGATCGGCATTGAAGTTCCTCTGGACAAGATCCAGTGGCCACCGGTCATGATCAGAAACCACGGTAGTCCGCTTTGCTTTGCCTCTGACAACGCCATGAAGCCCCATCTGACGCATCAAACGCTCGACCGTGCATCGGGCAACCATCGTCCCTTCGCGCAGCAGCTGGTACTACATCTTCCTGACTCCATAGACCTTGTAGTTTTCCTCCCACACGGTCTGTATGCGTTCTTTTAGCACTTTATCGCGTTTGTAGCGTTCTGACCTTTTTGCCGGATCCTTCGAGAGTACTTTGTTACTGTAATAGATCGAAGGAGCGATTGGCAGTACACTGCAGATCGGCTCGACTCCCAGACCCAAGCGATGCTCGTCGTCAAACCTGACCGTTTGCCCTGGTTTCGCTCAGCCTGCCGTAGCCATGTTCTCAACGTCTCGGCGGTACAGCCGATTTTCCCTGCCATTGACTTTATGGCTGCCCATTCGGATTCATACTGCTCCAATTGCTCGCTTACCTGTCGAACCGCTCGTTCCCGTACTTCTGGTGAAAACTTGTGTGCCATGTCCATGACTGTATCCTCTCAAGATCCCCAGTCTCCAGTAAACCGGGGGCGGTTCACTTTTTAAGATCGATGTCGATACGATGCTGATAGTCTCGGCTTCCGCGATCTGTTCTCCACCCTTTGTTGGAATGGCAGCTGAACCCTTAAAGGCACGCAAATTGATCTTGCCTGGCATAACGACGGGGATCATTGGATATGCGATCGGAAATTACCTCGGAATTGCGCTATCACAGCTCTTAAGGGGGCTTGGTGGCTAAAGATCGAAATCAAGGCACAATTTCATAGACCGCAAGGGCTTCGGAGCGCGTCGCATCGCTCGAAACTACGGAGAGACCACGCGTAATAGCGGCCGCAGCGCTCCCCTGAAGGTCAGAAAAGTCCGCTTCCATGGTGGCAAAAGCTTTGGTCGAAGCCACCGCTTTTATGTATTCTGTCCCGTAAGGAGGGCCTAATATATATTGGAACTTGTCACCAGGCCCAGGAAATTGAAGCGCTTCACCTGCCATTATTTTGCCTGATCCTCCGAATCGGTTTGGCCAGATTAGCTGAGCTACACCATTGACATCGACATGATAGATCTTAAGGTAGGCATCCTTATTCGAGGTCAGGTAGAGTTTGAGCCTCTCGCCATTGCGATAGACAGCCCCTCCGCCGCGGTCTGTAGACAGGCTGAGTAAAAAATGGGGCGCTGCATAGGATTGACTGCCAGAGCTTTGGCCACCTGAAGCCTGGCTTCCAGAGGCGGGAATAAGTTGGCTCAAGCTGACTGCTGTCTGTTGCGTTTTGATGGAAGGCTCAACCACAACGTCGGTGGGGACCAGCTCCTTTTTCACAGGGTACCTTATCTCGCTTATCAGCGCGCCACTCGCAAGGTCAGTCAACGAAAGCGTGACTAACACACCCTGCCCGTCCCTCGCATACTTTCCATAGAGAATCGAATCCGCGCGATCCTGCCCGAAGAAGTCTGCATATTGCGCACGGATCGCTGGATCCATCGCTGCTGCAACCTGTTTATCAAATAGCTTCATCTTTGAGGTGCGACCAAGCGCGAGCCGCAGTTCGTCCTCAAACCAGCGCGCGAATGGCGTAGGGAGCTGCGTATCGGCATAAGTAAAACTGCCCAATGCAACTTGCACTGAAGGCAGGTAATGGTTGTCCAGCATGTGATCAAGCAGCGCAGGGAGGGAAATATCATCTGTATCATTACTGGCGGGCAGCACTGTGGTTTGCTGTTGCAGCTGCGGCTGTTGTGACGACCGCTGCACCTGAGGGATGGAGCCTTGCTGGCCTAGAGCTTGCTGAGTTCCTCCAAAGGTTACCAAGAAAATCCCCAAAAAAAGAAACCTGCCAATTCGGAACGACGCTTTGCCTCGCATAGTCTTTGTCCATCAAAATAATTGAATTAGTATAGCACGACTTTATTATAGTGTAAAATTAAGTTCGCAATTTGGTAGTTGCAGGTCTGCTGTAAAATGCAATGGGGTAAAACCACCAAGGATCTTTCGTGGATAGGTATTCATCCAGTCTTGAATATCTCTAATCCGCGTATCGTTCACACGGCTGAAATTGGTTCCTTTGGGCAGAAACCTTCGAATAATGCCGTTGTGGTTCTCACTGGTCTCCCGCTCCGAAGAACAATAGGGATGAGCAAAATAGAGCGTTGTCCGTGTGTCGTTCGTGAAGATCGAGTGCTAAAGCTAGTTGACAAGGGAGAATTCAACACCATTATAGAGTGTCTTCTCACAGATCCTTAAACCCGAAGGCCAGGAGCCTTCTTCATCGAGCTTATTGAGCACCACATAGGGACTATAGTGATTCTCATGAATCAAGATGGCGATTCTCTGTACGAGTGCATAGTGATTACCCGACTTCGGCTGCGGCCCCTTGTACCCCATCTTGGCTTCTGCATCCAGCTGCGAATGCTCCGCATTGTATTCTATTCGTACAAAGAGTAAGCAGTGTGCGTCCCATGGAATCTCCGTCTATATTTTGATTTTTTGCAAAACCAAAAATGGCACGACTTCCATGTGACTTTTTTTCTCTCTTGATTCTTCCCCTTTTAGCTGGATATTTTATGTTACTGCTCACCTGAAATCCAAACATCGTAATATATCGCTTGACCGCAAAGAATAAACATGCTAGGAATTAATGAAATTATTATTTTTGAGACCAGGGTATCTTTAAAGTCTGGATTACAAAATGATAATAAAGCGGCCTAAAGATCTGCTATATCTGAAACCGGGCTCAAGTTATGTTTGTATAATCTATCGGTTGATCCGATTAGATATATTTTATTCCGTCAGTTTTCGACTGATATTGCTAAAGGAGGCACCAAATGAAAAAAGCTAGCCTATTCTTAGTATTAGCGCTCTCTTTTATTGTTCCAGTTATCAAGAACGGGGCACTGATATACGCCGCTGAAAAGACTATCAACCTAGATTTGTATTTTCCCGTTGCTGTTGGAGGCGGACCCGATAAGCTCATCAGTGCATTGTGCAACCAATTCAGCAAAGAAAACCCTAACATTAAGGTTAACCCTGTCTATTCTGGGAGTTATGCAGACACGAGGACTAAAGTACAGGCGGCCATAAAAGCTCGTAAGCCCCCGGCTGTAGCTCTAATGTTTTCCATAGACTTGTTCTCACTTTTGTCAATGGATGCAATACTCGATTACGAAAGCCTATGCACCACAAAAGATGACAGAGAATGGCTATCGGGATTCTATGATGGTTTTATGAAGAATTCCCGGACTGGTGGTAAAACGTATGGGATTCCATGGCAAAGAAGTACTATCATCTTGTATTACAACAAAGATGCATTCAGAGAAGCAGGCCTTGATCCAAATAAGCCGCCTTCAACTTGGGCAGAACTTGAGGAATATGCGAAAAAATTGACAAAGGTTGAGAATGGAATAACAACTCGATATGGCATTGAAATACCTTCAGATAAAGCTGGCTATGCATATTGGATGTTACAGACATTCTGCACGCAACAGAACGGATTTAATCTAATGAATGAAGAAGGTGATGAAGTCTATTTCAATGATCCGCGGACTATCAAAGGCATCACTTTCTGGAAGAGTCTATCAGATAAAGGATACCAGCCACGCGGTACAACAGCCTGGGCGACTACTCCAACAGACTTCCTAGAACAGAGAGCTGCAATGATCTATCATACAACAGGCAATCTTACCAATATCCGCAAGAATGCAAAGTTTGACTTCGGAGTAGCCATGCTTCCTGCAGATTTATCTAGAGGATCCCCAACAGGAGGAGGTAATTTCTACTTATTCAAGGGAGTACCTAGAGAACAGACTGAGGCAGCTTTTAAATTTATTAAATGGATGACAGGTGATCCTAATAGAGTAGCCCAATGGAGTATCGACACGGGATATGTGGCAACAAGACCCGAGGCCTATGAAACACAGATAATGAAAGACTATGCTGCGAAATTTCCTGAAGCGCTTGTTGCTAGAGATCAGCTTAAATATGGATATGCAGAATTTTCGGTTTATGATCAAGCAAGAGTTCAAAAAATCCTTGATGATGCAATCGAATTGATAATGACTGGTCAAAAGGATCCTGTCACAGCTCTAAATGAGGCTCAAGCACAAGCAGACCAGATACTCAAGCAATACCGCAAGCAAAAATAGGATACCAATAACATGCTTTAAAAAAGAGCTTCCACCATTGACTATTACTATTATGTTGGAAGCTCTGCTTTTATTAGGTTTGATTTCTTGTTGCAGATTGTATTGCGCTAACTTGTAAAAGGATAAGCCTATGAAAAACGATATTGTCCATATATCAGATAGGCCACCGGCAATAAAGAGATACCAAAGTTGGATTGAGGAAATGGATAGCAATAAGAAAAAAAAATTAAAGACGAGCCTTCTTGCCTGGGGCTTGATCCTGCCTGGTTTTATTTTTCTTACGCTTTTTACTCTCTACCCTATAGCAAAAAGTCTATATTTGAGCTTTTTCAGGATTGATCTTTCTGTATCAACCCCAGAATTCATCGGCCTCAAGAACTATACTGATTTGCTAAAAGATGATGTATTCAAGCAAGCATTCATGAATAATATTTTAATTGCTTTATTCACAATTCCTACAAGTATAGCATTGGCTGTAGCCATGGCTATCTTTGCAAATAAGGTGAGAGTTGGGAAATCATTGATACGGGTAGCTTATTTCTACCCTACAATTCTACCCATGGTTGCTGTAGCCAATATTTGGCTTTTTATTTATACACCTATTTATGGCATTATTGGATATCTCGATCCCAGTTTGCGCATTCTTGGAAATCCAGATACCGCATTATGGGCAATCATTATTATGCTCATATGGAAGCAAGCTGGTTATGTTATGGTTTTCTATCTATCAGGCCTTCAAGGAATTTCGAGAGAATTATATGAAGCGGCAGAGCTCGATGGGGCAAAACCAATTACTATATTCCACAAAATTACCTGGCCATTGCTCAAACCGACTACCATTTATGTAGCAATAATAAGCCTGACAAATGCATATAAGGTGGTTGATCATCTATATATTATGACAAAGGGTGGACCCGGCAATGCCACAAATATGTTGCTATTCTACATTTATCAGGTGGGATTCGACTTTTGGGATACAGGGAAAGCGGATACGATGACGGTAGTACTCATTGCTATGCTTCTGTTGATAACGGCAATCTGGTTTTTTTCCCAGGATAAAAGAACATTCTATGGCTAAAGCTATGGAGTCATCTATTATGGAGGCTTTATGATAAAGTCGCAGGATATGAATCATCCTTATAAACTAGATATATCCAAGACCATTGTCTATGGGCTCATGTATGTCCTGGCTATTATATACCTAATCCCATTGATATGGATGCTTAGAACAGCATTCATACATCCTGATATGGCAATCGATCTCTTTTCCTTAAGTTGGCCAACACTGGCAAATTTAAAAAGGGTCCTTCTTGCTGCTCCTTTCGGACAGTATTATTTAAACACAATAATCATGGTTGTCGCTACTCTTTTAGTGCAATTCGTTCTTATTACTATGGCTGGATATGCATTCGCAAGACTTGATTTCTGGGGCAAAAATCTATTGTTTATGCTGTTCCTTATGCAATTGATGATTACGCCTGATGTTCTCATAATGCCAAACTATAGTTTTATGGGGCAAATTGGTCTAATCGATACTAAACTGGGCGTAATTCTTCCTTTTTTCGCATCTGGAATGGGCACTTTCTTGATGAGACAGACGATAAAAACTATTCCTTATGAATTAGAAGAAGCAGCAAAAATGGATGGATGCAGGCTCCCTCGAATGCTCTTACAGATTTATGTCCCTTTGCTCAAACCAGTATATATTGCATTCGGTCTCATTTCAGCATCATACCAATGGAACAATTTCCTATGGCCATTGGTCATGATAAATTCGGTAAATAAGCGGCCATTGACAGTTGGATTGGCGATTTTTGCCATGTCCTTTGAAACAGGTGCACAATGGAGCGATGTCTGTGCGGCAACCCTGATTGTCATAGCGCCTTTGCTTGTTCTTTTTCTTTTCTTTCAGAGACAATTTATTGAGAGCTTTGCTCAATCTGGCATCAAATAAGAAATACATAAAGTAGGGATAAAGAGAGAATACTGCGGAGCATTTCCACGATAGGGAAACGACCGTTCTTATAATAGTCGATGAAATTTGCCCATGGACATTTGTGATGAGAGCAAGATTAAGCAATTGCTGGGAAAGCCATCAAATATCAAGGAGAAATCATCGCATCATTAAATATCGAAGATCTTTCAGTCCGCCTGATTGAATGATCCAGGAGAATAGGGATAGAATTGATGTGGTCTTATACGTTGGAGCAAAGAGATGAAATCACCCAGGAGTTGTGCGCTAAAGCCAATAATAGAATAACACCTGGGATTACTGCTAGGTTTTGCTCTAAGTGGGGGTAGAAGATTATGGAGAGAAGATTCCATCAAGTAATTTGGGCTGCAGCTATTATGGCAGTCGCTTTAGTTGTAATGGCTGTCATTGTAGTCAATGGTTTTACGAAGGTTCGCGCCGCACAAGACACAATCAGCGTAACAGGAAGCGCAAAAGAGCCAGTCGAATCGGACATTTCCGTTTGGAACTTTTCCGTCAACATCCGCGGGAATAGCCTTCAGGCTGTATATGCAGATTTAAAGACAGCCATCCCCAAGATCGATGCATTTTTGGCCACACAAGGCATACCAGCCGAAGAAATTGTCGCCAGTGCCATAAACGCTGGCAGCAATATCTATTTTGACGAAGATCAGCAAGGCCGTCGCATACAGCATGTTACCTTCTTTGCCAACCGCAGTTACAAAGTGACATCGACAGATATAGACAGATTGGAGCGCGTATCGCGCAGTGCCGGCGACCTTATCGCCCAGGGCGTTGCGCTAGACTCTGTCTCTCTCGAATATATGTATACCAAGCTAGCTGATTTACGGACTAATCTGCTGGAGCGCGCCACAGAGGACGCAAAAAAGCGAGCTGAAGCCATTGCTTCTTCATCAGGCGCCAAGATTGGAGCAATCAAAAGCGCGCGTATGGGCGTTTTCCAGATCACACCACGCTACTCGACCATGGTGGATGACTATGGGATTAACGATACTTCAAGCCGTCTAAAAGATGTCACCGCAGTTGTCGGCGCTGAATTCAGGCTTAAATGACGCTAAATGGCATTCATTAGTAGGCATCTCATATAATACAAAAGCTATGAGGCGCTCCATTCTTCTATGTGGATTTTGATGAGCGGGCTAATTATCAAGGCGACAAAATTAATAGAAGAAACAGCGAATATCAATCTCTTAGCAAGACCGAGCGTACGGCTTTCTTTGTAAGGCTTAGAATCTGTTATGAGTTAATGCTCCCTTTTTGGACAGATCTTTGATTAGTCAATGCAAGATAGCTTTACAATTGATAATCCCAGATTTATAGTTGGCGAATGAACATAGGTTTGAGACCAAATCAACAAATCGCTCAGCCAGATGGCGCCTCTGCAACGGTGCATGTCTCCGAAAGGACACGTGCTGTTACACGTCACTAATCAACCGAGTTTTGATGAATTAGAAGAAAGGCAACAGCATTCGAGCTAATATATACAAGACCTGGTAAGAAGGACGGTGCGTATGATTTCCAGAGAGGCAAAGCTCCCTTTCGAAGTCGTTATGCTGATTATCGCTGCGGTAGTCTTACTAGTTACTGGGGTTATGCTCTTCTTGATCTATAAC
>Ga0209201_1000821_pt1 | contig 39903 bp, 36 predicted proteins | sample AD_UKC055_MetaG_FD_184411 | JGI IMG/M metagenome (GOLD analysis project Ga0209201, IMG submission 184411) | Active sludge microbial communities of municipal wastewater-treating anaerobic digesters from USA - AD_UKC055_MetaG (SPAdes) (version 2) | ecosystem: Engineered > Bioreactor > Anaerobic >... | reverse complement strand
TCCACACTGGCCCGATTGAGCCCGAATAGGTGTTTAGCCGGACTCCCAAGTCCGAGCTGCCCAACGGAAAACTAAGCCGGAGTTCCCGCTCCGAGGAACGCTAAACGGAAGGCCTTCAGCCTTCCGCAGAAAAATACTGTTCCCTATTGACGGCGCGGGCTTGATAGGTGTTAGCTCCTTTTTTCTCGTCGTCCATACCACCAAAGCAGAAGTTCGCCTGTCCCCAGCAACGCCCAAGTGCTTGGCTCCGGCACCGGGCTGGCAATAAGCGAAGCGTTCGGAACGGAGTTGTAGGCCCAGCCGAGCAACACGCCGCCGCCTTCGGCAGACATGTGGACGTCGAAGTAGCCATAGTGAAAACCATCCGGTTGCTCGAACTGGATACCAATGAATCCGCGTGCACCGGGACTGCCGGGCCACTCGCTCAGTGAGCCGGTGCTCAGGTGCTGTGCAATCGTGGCAAACGCGATTTCGCCGGGCGACACATAGCCTCCAACCGGGTCGCTGGAATTCCACGCCAATTGCGGGTCAAGTGAGGAGCCGATTTGAAAACCGGCCACTAGCTTGGCCACCGGCCCGCTGATATTTGGGGGCGGGGACAGCCTCACAATCACTTGATTCGCCCGTTCCGTGCGCAGACCGATGAATCCAGGGTCCGCGCCAAATGTGAAGTCCGGTACTGAGTCGCTGTCGATGTCGATGGGGTACTGGATACTAAACAAGTCGCTGGACATCCCCAGCGGCACGGGCAGTGCCGTCACGATGATGCCCTGCGCCCGCAAGGCTGGGGCAGCCGGGCCAAGAAGTCCGGCTGCCACCAGCAGCCAATTGAAGAATCGCTTTTTCATTGTCCTCGGCGCAACAACCAGAAGCGGCAGTCCGTACTGCTGGTCAACTCCACTGTGTTCGTGCTGCTCTCGGCCAGCACCGAGCCAGTACTGGTCCAGTTGGTCAGTGGTGTGGCGACGTTGGTGGAGGTCAGAATCGTGAAGTAAGCGCCGGGGTCGGCCACGAAGGTCAGCAGAAACTCGTTTGTCGTGGGCGACTTTTCTAACACGGTAATGACGGGCACCGGCGGCGTCACGCCGCCGACTGCTACCGAAATCTTCTGGGTGCTCGGAGCGGGATTGCCGGGCAGTCCTCCGGAGTGTGTGACCGTGATGCGATAGTCACCCGCCGCTGGTGACGCAATGGAAACTCGCTCGACGTTGTTCCGATTGTCCACGCCGCGCGTGGCTGCTGCGGAACGTGCCGCCGAGGTCTTGTTCGTCAGGTCGGGATTCAACACCCACGGCAAATAGACGTTGGTGGTGCCCACGCGCTCTACCCGGATGTCAATGTTGTTGACGAGCATCGGATTCACCGGGTCGGCGTTGGTCACGCTCGTCAGTGCGGGACCGGCAGGGTCGCTCCATGCGGCGGTCACGGAGAGAGGCTGTGTCCCTGCCGACGTGACAATCCACGAAACCGATTGCGTGGGTGCAAGCGTGAATTCTTTGATGAGCGAGCCGCGTCCCAAAACGTAATCCTGGCCCACACGTTGGACGGCTGAACGCGCATTGGGTATCCCGTGGCCCAAGCGGTAGTCCGGCCCTTCGGCCCCGATGTCGTCACAGGTGTCAATGGCGATGGCCTTGGGCGTGGAGTTGAGCCATGCGTCGGTGTTGTTGGTCAGGTTCGGATACAGTTGGGCACGGCGTTGAAGTACTAAGCCCAACTCGCCCACAACTCCAGGTGCGGCGAAGCTCGTGCCGCGGGCGAAGCCCGTGTATTGGTTGGTCGCGGTCGAGGTGGGAGAAATCAATCCCAGGATGTTGGTGCCACTGACCTCACCCAAGGCATTCCGCAGCGCCAGATTCGGCGTGCCCACTGCCGCCAAGTCGGGCTTCAACCGCCCGTCGTCGGTCGGTCCCGCGCCGCTGAAACTGGCAGCCACGGCGTTGGCCCCGGGTCCGAAACCGAAGATGACAAAGCTGTTGCTGACCCAATAGACATCCTCGCACGCGCCGACAGTCAATACGTTCTTGGCGGTGCCCGGAGCCGCCAAAGAATCATAACCGCCGTCGTCGCCGTTGAGCCAGTCCCGCGTGGTCGTGGCCGGAACAAAAATGCCATTTGAGGACCAGTAGTACGTGCCGGGGGAGTTCGTAGGGCCAAACAAACGGTCGTTGCCGCAGGCATAGACCATCAGGTGCCGCGTGGCTTCGGCCTGATGAAACTGGTCAATCTGAGCGCAGCCGGTGTTGGCCTGGTTGGTCGGCGTATAAAACCCGAACTTGACATCCTCCGGGAAGCTGGCGGGCGTCTGCCCCCACCAGAGCCAAGCGTTCGTAACGACAACGCCCGATTGATTGGTGATGGTCTGGCGGCTCCAACCGTTGGCCAGCCCCCACGAGTGATTGCCCAGAAACGCCGGCGGGTTGGTCGCATCGCCAGCGGCGGCGGCCTCGCGTTCCGACTTGAAGGAGGCCGTGTCATAAGCAGACACGCTGGCTTGATAGGCCACGCCGCGTGCCTCATAGAATTGCCCGAAGATACTGCCGACCCCACCCGCCGCCATCGTCCCAGCGACTTGCGTGGCGTGGCCGGTGGTGTCCAACGCCGCGCTGTCGCGCTGCCGGACTCGCGTGCCAAACTCAATGTGGTTGGGGCGCACACCGCCGTCCACCTCCCACAAGGCGAGCGCGACATTCGTGCCCGTGAGGTTCAGTCCGCTGTTCGCTTCCGAATACGGCCAAGCACCGGCGGGCCACAACTCGTCCGCACTGATGCTGGCTCCGGCTACGGTGTTCTGGCTGCGGATGTAAGCTGGCGAACCAGCAATCTCGTCAACGAGAATGAGTTTACCGCCATCCTCCTTCTGAATCTCGCGGGCCGCACCGATGCGCTTTGCCAGTTCGTCCAGAGCGCGTTCTTGGGCTGGTTGCTCGACCTGCGAGCGGGCTGCCCGCTCGCGCAACGCTGCCAGTTCGGCTTCTCCCGCCTGCAATTTCTCCGCGCTCGTCGGCTGCCCCAGTGGGATGAGCGGGCGCAACTGCGGCGCGAGTGCCGCCTTCTTCTGTTGCCACGCTTCCTCGGCACGGCGTCTTGCCTCTTCTGCCTCTTGACGTGCCGCTGCTGCCAGCACCGGGTCAGCGGCGATGGCCTTGGCGAGAGCGTCGGCTTCCTGCCGCCGCTGGCGCGCTTGCGCCTGCTCCGGCGTATCGGGAATGGCCGTGTCGTCAAAGACGAAAATCCCCGGCGCGATTTCGACGGCCTGAAGTTCCGGGTGTGGATTGAAGGGCCACGGCGGACTCCACTCGAAGTCCTTGGCCGAGTAATACGTGCCCGGCAAGGGCGACTCTTTGAGTTGGGCGTGACTCGCGCTGGCGAGCGCCAGCGCGATGATTGCTGTGCTGATTCTGTTGGTGGTTTTGGTTTTTGTTTTCATCGTGTGCGCTTCGATTTGCTGTGGGTGTTCGACTCGCCCGCGACGTTACGGGCTAACCATTATTGGTTAGGAATGTTTTCCTGCTAAGCAGATACTGATGGACAAATGGAGAATTCATTCCTAGTTTTGCTGCGTATTGGAAGATAGTGTATGCCAGACAGCGAAAGCGGTCAACTGGAAAAAGCGCTCCGTTTGGGCGCCGGGCGTATCGGGTTCGAGGCGGTGGTCCCCAACCCCAAACTCAAGTTGCTGGACCAAGTGCGGGAGGTGTTGCGGTTGCGGCATTACTCGATCCGGACGGAGCAATCGTACTGCGACTGGATTCGGCGCTATATCCGGTTTCACCGGATGGAGACCCGCAAGGAGTTGCTGCCCGGCACGGCCAAAGTCGAAGCGTTTCTCAGTGATCTGGCGGTCAAGGGCCAGGTGGCGGCCGCCACGCAGAACCAGGCGTTCACCGCCCTGCTGTTCCTGTATCGGGAGGTGCTGCGCTGGGAGTCGGGAGGGGTGAACGTCGAACACTGAACGTCGAACATCGAACACTGAACCGAAAGGAGGGAGGAGCACGATGAAGGGGGACTATGCCCTGGAGGATCGGCTGCTGGAATACTCCGCGAGAATCATTCGACTGGTGGAACGGGTGGCCTATAGCCGGGCAGTTCGAGGTTGGATGTTCGGCGTTGAACGTTCGACGTTCGTCTTCCAGTGGCAGGCAGGCATCCGGACGATTCAGGAGTTGCTGGGCCACAACGATGTGTCCACGACGATGATCTACACGCACGTCCTGCGCCAGGGCGGCAGCGGGATGAAAAGCTCATTGGACTGCCTGTGGAAGGGATGCGGATTGATTGGTGAGCCAGGCACGAGCCGAGCACAAGACACGCCCAAGACAACGCCTGGCTGAGACCGACGGCGGGGCCAGGCTCCTTGACATTGGAGGCCAACCGCTCTACGCTGCCGCGAGAAAGGGCACTGTATTATGAGCAAACTGGTACTGATTATTCTGGCGATCCTGCTCCCGCCGCTGGCGGTTTATCTGAAAACCAAGGCGGCCAAGGACACCATCATCAATATCGTTCTCTGCATCTTCTTCTGGATTCCCGGCATTCTCCACGCGCTCTACCTGATCCTCAAGTAGGCGCGTGCCGGCCCGGGAGGGGGGGGCGGGCTGGGCGCAAGTCATGGTCCGCTCTCAGGGCGGTCAGCCGCGCAGTTTGGCGGCGAGGGCAGCGACGTGCCGGCCTTGGAAGCGGGCTTGTGCCAGTTCTTTCGCGCTCGGGTGCCGGGAACCGTCCGCTCCGGCGATGGTCGCCGCGCCCCACGGCGAGCCGCCCTTCAACTCACCGATGTCGGCCAGTTCCGGGCACGCGTAGGGCAGACCGACATAGACCATGCCGTGGTGCATAAGGGTGTTCACGAAGCTCATAATGGTGCTCTCGTTGCCGCCGCCCGTGCCGGTGCTGGCAAACACGCTCGCGACCTTGCCCACCAGCCCGCCCTTGACCCAGAGGCTGCCGGTCTGGTCGAGGAAGTTGCGCATCTGCGCCGCCATGTTGCCGAAGCGGGTGGGCGTGCCGAAGATGATGGCGTCATAGTCCCCCAGTTCTTTGGGCGAGGCGATGGGCGCGGCCTGGTCCAGCTTTGCGCCGGCCTGCCTGGCCGCATCGGGCGGCATGGTTTCGGGCACGCGCTTGAGCGTGACTTCGACGCCCTCGACTGAGCGTGCGCCTTCGACAATAGCGTTGGCCATCGTTTCGACGTGGCCATACATGGAGTAATAGAGGACAAGGAGTTTAGTCATAGGTTGGTGTGAATGTTCGTTGCTTCAGTTGCGGCCCATGGCCTAATCAATACTACGTTTACAGTGTTGGAGCAAGACGGCGGGGCGGGACCGCGCGCGCCGCCGCAAACCCAGTAGTCGCGCAGGTCGCGCGAGGAGTGGTTCTTCGCCGTGGCACGGTTGAGCGCGGCGAGGCATTCCGACTGTGTGTTCAGGTTCCAGCGTCTGCCTTCGCCGGCTGCATTGCCGCGAGTTGGACTGCGCCAGCCAGCCGCCAACCTGCCGGTTGACGCCCGCCGCCGCGCCTGTCAGGATTGAGCTGCAATGAATCAGAGCGAAGCCCCCCTCTCTCCCCCACCCGTGCGGCGCCCAGTACAGGCGAGCATGCAGACAGCAGATCCGCACCAATTCCAATGCACGAGGAACTGAAGAGGATAATAGACAACAGCCAGAGTATAGTTTTCTTTGGAGGCGCGGGAGTTTCCACGGAGAGCAACATCCCGGACTTCAGATCGGAGCAGGGACTTTACAATGCAAAGCAGACATACGGCATGTCTCCCGAGGAGATGATCTCACACAGCTTCTTCATGAGGGATACCGAGACGTTCTTTGATTACTACAAGAACAACCTGGTATATCGGGAAGCAAAGCCCAACAAGGCTCATCTGGCCCTGGCAAAGATGGAGCAGGAAGGCAAACTCTCGGCCATAGTGACCCAGAACATTGACGGGCTCCATCAGCTTGCGGGGAGCAAGACGGTTTACGAGGTCCACGGCTCGGTGCTGAGAAATTTCTGCATGGACTGTCAGGCACCCCATGATCTGGATTACGTAATGGATAAGGACAACTGCAAGGGACATATCCCCGTATGCAGGAAATGCGGGGGCATTGTGAAGCCGGATGTGGTCCTCTATGAAGAGGCCCTGGATGAGGCGGTAGTAAGCAAGGCGGTGGATGCGATAAGCAAGGCGGATACACTGATCATCGGAGGGACATCTCTGGTTGTCTATCCGGCGGCATCCTTCGTGGACTACTTCAGAGGTGACCAGATCGTGGTAATCAACAAGAGCAAGACAGGTAAATCCGTGCCGGTGGATCTTGAGATCAATGAACCTATCGGCGAGGTGTTGGATCAGTTGACAAGACCTGCCGGCTGACACCCGCCGCAAGGCTTGCCGGGCTCGGGCCACAACCGATGAGATCGAAGCCCAATTCCATGTCTCACCCGCGCAGCGCTCAGTACGGGCGGGCGCGCAAAATGCCATTTCCTAGTCTATTGACAAGAGGGCAAGGCGGGCTTAGTTTACGCGTAATCCGGGCGGTATTAACAAGGTCAACCGCCTCGGTGTTACAACAAACACAACAACGAAAGGCAATATGAAGAAACTGATAGGTTATGCGTCTGCAGTTGCGGTAGCTGGGCTGGTGGTTGGGTGCGTCGGGCCTATGGGGCCGGTCGGGGGCGTTGGCGGCGGGCTTTACACTGACGTTTCCGGGCCGCTGCTGGTCACCAGCCATTCCTCATACAGCAAGGTAGGCCGGGCCTCTTCCACGGGGATTATCTTCTTCGCCACGGGCGATTCCAGCATCAAGGCTGCCGCCGACAGCGCCGGCATCACCAAGATACATCATGTGGATTATCACACCAGGTCTATTCTGGGCCTGTATGCCAAGACCACAGTGACCGTTTACGGCGAATAGCGGCGTTAGTTTTCCCGGCGCAACGCGCCGGGATTGTCCGCAATTTGACAAGGCCGGCCTCCTCGCGAGGCCGGCCTTTTTGTCGCAGTGAAAACTGCCGCGAACCCGGAGTCACCTGCGGCCCTCCGCGGCGGCGTCGGGGGATGACGGCGCGGCTGCCCGGTATGGTTTGGCCGCGCGGTAAAGCGCGATCCTCTCTTCTGCCTGGCGCGCGATGTCCGTCTGTCCGGTGGCCAGCGCCAGCTCGCGGGCTTTCGCGGCGGCCGCGAGCGCTTCGGCAAAACGTCCAGCCTCGGCGTAGGCCGCGTCCAGTGTTCCCCAAACGCGCGCCTCGTTGCCGCCGCTCAGGTCGCGCGCGCTCTCTGCCAGCCGCACGGCCTCGGCCCCGTCGCGGAGTTCGGGCTTCGGGTTAGTGGCCAGGAACCATGCGAGGTCATTGAGGTAGAGCGGCGCGTCCGGGTTCAGCCGCGCGGCGGCCTGGTAGTGGGGCAGGGCTTCATCAGTCCGGGCCTGGCTGTCCAGCGCCAGCGCGAGGTAATGATGCATGCGGGCATCCGGCCGCAACCGCAGGGCCTCGCGGAACTGCGCGGTCGCTTCGGCCATCTTTCCAGCGCCCAGCAACGCCAGCGCCAGGCTCTGACGGGCTTCGACATCCTCCGGTTGCAGGCGGCATGCCTCCGCAAACTGCGCCGCCGCGCCCGCGTAATCACCCCGGCCGTTCAACGCCAGGGCGAGGTTGAAGCGCGCGTCCACGTTCGTGGGCGCCGCCTGAACGGCCGCCTGGAAGTGAGCCAGCGCCTCGTCAGGTTTCTTCTCCCCGGCCAACAGCGTTCCCAGGCTCAGGTGCGACTCGGCATGATTTGGCTTAAGCCGCAGAGCGGTCCTGTAATTCCGCTCCGCCTCGGTTGTCCTCCCTCGTTTGGCTTGGAGCAGGCCCAGGTTGTAATACGCCTCGACGAACTCCGGCTTCCGCCGGAGTGCGGCCTCGTAGCAGGTTTGCGCTTCGTCGAGCTTGCCCTGCTGCGACAGCAGGTTGCCCAGGTTGTATTGGACGACGGCCGTTGGCCTGACGCGGAGTGATTGACTAAGCAGTTCCGCGGCCTCTTCGGGGCGGCCCTGTTTGAGGTGGCACAACCCGAGGTTCCCGAGTCCCTCCGGGTAATTGCGTTTCAGGCGCACCGCTTCTTCAAAATGCTCCGCGGCGGCCGCCAGGTTACCCTCGTCGAACAGAATGACCCCGAGATTGTTATGCGCCACGTGGTTGTCGCGGGTCACGGCCAGCGCGTGCTCGAACAGGGTCGTGCTGCTCCGCCAATGGCCGATTTGCCTCCACGTCAACACCGCGCAGGCCGCCAGGGCCGCGGCCGCGCCCGCCGCCAGCCAGTTTCTTGTGCGCGGCCAGCGCGCTGCCGCTTGCGCCCCGCCCCAAACGATCGCCACGAACAACCCGATCAACGGGATATAGGTGTAACGATCCGCCATCGCCTGCTGCCCGACCTGCACAATCCCGATCACCGGAACCAGCATCCCCAAGTACCAGAACCACCCAAACGGAAACCAGGGCGCCTTGCGGACCGAACGAATCGCCAGCACCGACACGGCCGCCAGGAGTAGCGCCGCGCCCGCCACCCAGGCTGCCGGCCATTCCGCCGGCGCGGGATAGAACACGGCCAGATTTGCGGGCCACACCATTTTGCCCGCGTAGCGCAAATAGGAGATCAACGCATTGGAAATCCGGAACTCCAGCGGCAACGCCTCCAGCGAACTAACCGCGCCGGCGGCCCGCTGAATCAGGAAAGTCACCACGCAGGACGCGGCGGCGAGGATGAAGAATGGGAGCTTCTCTAGAAGGATGAAGGATGAAGGACGAAGGATGAAGCGGCGAGCGTGGGGCGTGTTGCGTTTTGGGGAATCTGCTTCCCCCTTCTGCATTCTGCATTCTTCCTTCCGCATTCGTCCCAACGGCCAGTAATCGAGCAGCAGCAGCACAAACGGCACCGTCACCAGCATCGGCTTGCTCATCAGCCCCAAAGCAAAGAAGACCAGCGCCAACAAGTAGAAGGCAGAAGGAAGAATGCAGAATGAAGAACCCCGCTCGGGAACAGGCATTCTGCATTCTGCATTCTGCATTCTGCCTTTGGCGTAGCGCACGTAGGCCCAGAGCGTCAGCAGGAAGAAGAAGCCGCTCAGCACGTCCTTGCGCTCGGCCACCCAGGCCACCGATTCGACGTGTAGCGGGTGCAGTGCGAAGAGCGCCGCCACCATGGCGCTGCGCCAAAATGCGCCGGTCAGGCGTTGGAACAGACCGAACAGCAGCAGGCTGTTGCCAATGTGCAGGAACAGGCTGGTGAGGTGATGGCCGGCAGGCTTCAGGCCGTAGATCTGGCAGTCGAGCATGTGCGAGAGCCACGTCAGCGGATGCCAGTTCCCCGCGTGCCCGGTCCCGAAAGCCCAAGCCACGCTGGCCCCGTTCAAGCCCCCGAGCACCCGCGGATTCTCGGTCACGTAATCCGGGTCGTCGTAGGAGACAAACCCGTTGCGCCCCGCCAGCGCAAACACCGCCAGGGTCACGGCGCCCAGCAGCGCGCAGGCGAGCGCGGTGCGGCGCATCTGCTGTATGCGGTCCATCACGGTTGCCTGCGCCCGCCCCTTTCGCGCTTCAAGCGCCCGCGTTGCGGCCCGCGGCTTCGGCAATCCGCGCACAGAAACTGTTTCCCGTCGAAATAGGTCATCCACGGCATGAACAAGTCCTGGCAGCAGTCGCACCGTTCGTAGATTTCCTCCGGCGGCACCGGTTCCACCGCCAGCGAAATCCCCCGCGCTTTCTGCAGTTCCGCCAGTTGCTGCGCCACGCAGTCTGCCCGGTAGCTAAACACCATCGCCACCGACCGGTTATTGGTGAAGAACAGCCCGTAGTCATCCTGCGCCAGGTAGTTTCCCTGGGCGTTGCGGATCATCACCCGGATGTCCGGGGGCAAGTTTGACGTATGCTTTTGGGCTGCCACGGGCGACTCAGAACTCGGCGTTGCCCGGCGTGCGCGCGAACGGAATGACATCCCGGATATTGGGCACGCCGGTTAGGAACATCAGCAACCGCTCAAATCCGACACCGAACCCGGCGTGCGGGACGGTGCCATAGCGCCGCAGGTCGGTGTACCACCAGTAATCCTCGGGCTTGAGGCGGTGGAACTTCATATTCTCGCGCAACTGTTCGAGGCGCTCCTCGCGCTGCGCGCCGCCGATCACTTCGCCGATTCCCGGCACGAGCACGTCCATAGCCGTCACGGTCCGGGCGTCGTCGTTGAGGCGCATGTAGAACGGCTTGATCTCGCGCGGGTAATTGAACACGGTGGCGGGCGACTTGAAATGCTCCTCGGTGAGGAACCGCTCGTGCTCGGACTGCAGGTTGTGCCCATACTCGACCGGAAACTCGAACGACCGGCCCGATTCTTGCAGAATCCTGACGGCGTCAGTGTAGGAGACCCTCACGAAGGGCCGCTCGACAACGAACTTGAGCCGTTCGTGCAGCCCCTTGTCCACGAACCTGGCGAATAACCCCAGATCCTCGGCGCAGTGCTCCAGCGCGTATCGCGCCATGGCCTTGATGAATTCCTCGCCCAGGTCCATATCTCCGCGCAAGTCGCAGAAGGCCATCTCCGGCTCGATCATCCAGAACTCGGCCGCGTGGCGGGCGGTGTTCGAGTTCTCGGCGCGGAAGGTGGGACCAAAGGTGTAGATGTTGGACAGCGCGCACGCGAACGTTTCGCCTTCAAGCTGGCCGCTGACCGTGAGGTAGGCCGGCTTGCCGAAGAAATCCGCCTGCGACTGCTCGTTCAGGTTGTCCTTGAGGACCGTGACGCGGAACATCTCGCCCGCGCCCTCGCAATCACTGGCGGTGATAATGGGCGTGTGGACATAGACGAAGTCGCGGTCCTGGAAGAACTGGTGCACCGCAAAGGCCAGGCGGCTGCGCAGGCGGAACATGGCCCCGAACAAGTTCGAGCGAGGGCGCAGGTGCGCGATGGTGCGCAGGAATTCCGGTGTGTGGCCTTTCTTCTGCAGCGGGTAGGCGGCATCCGCCGGGCCGACCAACTCGACGCGCGCAGCCCGCAGTTCCCACTTCTGTCCCGGGGCCGGCGAGGGCACCAGCTTCCCCTCGACCACCGCGGAAGCGCCCGTGGTGAGCTGAGGCAACTGTTCCGAACCGGGCGTGCCGGCATCTACAACGACCTGGACGTTGGCCAGGCAGGAACCGTCGTTGAGATCGAGGAAAGAGAACCCCTTCGCGTCGCGCCGGGTGCGGACCCAACCTTTGACCGTGACCGCTTCACGTGGTTCCGTGGCTGCCAGCAGGTGCTTAATCAATGTGCGCATGGAAACAATTCAGATGCCAGGTCATTAGCCTAACGCAAAGCGTCCCGACCGCAAGGTTCGACCAGCACCCCGGAAAAGGCCGGGCGTGTTACCGCAGTAACACAGTTTGTGGACCTATACAGGTGAAATGAAGACGAGATGCTCCAGTCCGCGCGCTGTTTTGCCGGGCCGCTCCGGGAATGTTCCGGATGCGGCTGAATGGAATTGTCACCGTGGCCGGCTTCTGGTGAAATCCGGTCGCTCAATGTCCGCGGTATTCCATAGCGCCTCAAGTCCGTGGCTCCGAAGGGTCTTGCGTCACCGCGCCTGGCTGCTGGTGGGGCTGGCGATTCTGTTTGTGGTGGTGGTCCGGGTGCGGCTGCGGGAGCTGCCGCTGGAGCGAGACGAGGGCGAATTCGCCTACGCGGGCCAGCTCATGCTGGAAGGAGTCGCGCCATACCGCGAAGTTTACGCGATGAAACTGCCGGGCACTTATGCCGCCTATGCCCTCATCATGAGCGTGTTCGGCCAAAGCGCCTCGGGCATCCACCTCGGCCTGGCGCTTGTCAACGTCGCCTCCATCATCATGGTTTTCCAGGTGGGCCGGAAGTTGCTGGGGGAGGCTTCCGGCGTCGCCGCGGCGGTGGTTTTCGCGCTGCTCTCATTGAGTCCGTCCGTGCTGGGGCTGGCGGCGCACGCGACACATTTTGTTGTGCTGGCCGCGCTGGGGGGCACACTCGTGCTCCTACGGGCCTGCCGGGACGAAGGCAGAAGGAAGAATGCAGAAGGGAGAAGTCAGAACTCCGGAGTTAGTTCCTCGCTTTCATCCTCTCGACCCTCGAGCTTCGACCCTCGACCCTTCTTCGCCGGGTTGCTTTTTGGGCTGGCGTTCCTCATGAAACAGCACGGGCTGTTCTTTGGCCTGTTTGGGGCGCTGTACCTCCTGCGGGTGCGGGTGAGCCAGTGGCGGGCGGCCTCTCGGGTCACCGATCCGTATTCGGGAAGCCGGAGTTCGCGCGCGCGGGCCGGGTTTGATTTCCGAAGTCAGCCGTCCCGCGCCAGCCGGTCTCGCCTGCTGGGGGACCTGGGGCTGTATGCGCTGGGGTGGTTGCTGCCTTCCGTGCTGACCTGTGTCGCGCTGTGGTGCGCAGGGGCATTCCAGCAGTTTGTGTACTGGACGATTTCCTATGCCAGCCAGTACGCGGCGGCCATTCCGATCGTGCGGGGGCCGGACGTGCTGCGCGCGAGCCTGCGCGCGGTCGCCGGCCCCAACCTCGTCTTCTGGATTCTCCCCTGGTTTGGCGCACTGGTCATGTGGTGGGAGAGCCGCCTGGATGACGGGGAGGTGAAGGGGGAAGGCAGAAGGCAGAAGGCAGAAGGCAGAAGCCCGGACCCTGGGGCCGACGGTCGTGAAGCCGCAGCGCGTCAATCGCAAGTCTCCCATCCCCGTTTCTTCCTCATGCTCTGGCTGTTCTGCTCTTTCGCCTCGGCCAGCGTGGGTTTCTATTTTCGCGAGCACTACTTCATCCTGGTGCTGCCGGCGCTGGCCTGGCTGAGCGGCGTGGCTGTTGACCGCGGCCTGTATCTGCTCAAGCATGACAAGACCATCGAGCTGTTTCTGGCAATCCCGATGCTCGGTCTATTCGTCGTCGCCGTGTGTGCGACGCTCATCGGGCACGGTCCCGTCTGGCTCGCGCTGCCGGTGGACCAGTCCATGCGAAGCATCTTCGGCACCACGCTCTTCGCGAAAACGGCCCGGGTGGCGGACTACCTCAAGGCCCACACCCCAAGCGGCGCGCGCATCGCCGTATTGGGCTCCGAGCCGGAGATTTACTTTCATTCGCGCCGGCGCGCAGCCACCGGGCATATCTACATGTATCCCCTGACCGAAGCGACCCCCTCCGCTCTGAAGCTGCAGGAGGGAATGATAGCTGAAATCGAGCGCGCCCGGCCTGCCTACATCGTTTACGTTGACGACCATTTCTCGTGGCTGTCCCACCCCAATTCGCCTCAGAAGATCTTCGAGTGGTGGCGATCCTACTGGACGGCTGAGTTGGATCTGGTCCTGACGGTTGAAGTCGAGGAGGGATTGGCGCGAGGGACGGACATGGCCAAGCCTGCGCCGGGGGCGGCTGCTTCCAATCACATCCTTGTGTTCAAGCGCCGCCTATGACCGGCTGTGACAAGACCGTCCGGGAGCCTGGCAGCAGTCTTGCGCCTGCACGCGCAAAGCGGGCTATGAAACCGTTGCCAAAGGCGGATGGAATGCTTTACCCTTGAGCACGATGAAACGGTTCTTAGTAATCCTGACTCTGTTCCTGGCCTTTTCGGGCGCGCGGGCGGAGGGGCCGGATGACCAGTATATCGCCATCTACAATCTCATCCAGGAGGCCGACAAACTGAACAGCGGGGGCCGATCGAGTGAAGCGCTGTCCAATTATCTGCAGGCCCAGACTGCGCTGCAGCGGTTTCAGAGAGGCTACCCTGACTGGAATTCCCGGGTGGTCGGCTTCCGCTTGAACTACCTGGCCGACAAGATTGCCGCGTTGTCCGCACGGACGCCTGTGCCCGCCGCGCCCGTCCCGTCCGCCGTCGCTAGCCCCGGGCAACCCCCGCGCGCCAGCCCGGGCCAGCCTGTCCGGCCGGCGGCGCCGAGCGACTGGGAGAATCAGCTCAGCACACTAACGGACCAGGTGCGCCAGTTGCAGGCAGACAAGACCGTGCTCGAGGCGAAACTTAAGGAAGCGCTCTCCGTTCAGCCCGCCACCGTGGACCCGCGCGAGCTGGCCAGGGCGGAGGCGAGGATCAATGACTTGCTGAAAGCGAACGATCTGCTCAAGGTTAGCCTGGACCAGGAAAAGACCAAGCCTGTTGCGGCGCCGGACACGAAGGCCATGGACGAAGCCCGTCAAGCCGTTGATGAGGCCAACCGCAAGCTCGCCGAGCAAACCCGGATCGCCAACACGTTAGCGGCCGAGAAGGCAGCCCTTCAGAGCAAGCTGGACGACCTGGGTACCCATTCTGCCAACGCTGTCGAGCTGGAGGCAGCCCGAAAGGCCCTCGATGAGGCCAATCGGAAGCTCACCCACCAAACCGGGATCGCCAACACATTGGCGGCCGAGAAGGCAACCCTTCAGGGCAAACTGGATGGCTTGGTTGCCAGTCCTGCCAACGCTGCCGAGCTGGAAGCAGCCCGAAAGGCCCTCGATGAGGCCAACCGCAAGCTCGCCGAGCTGGCTGGCGACAAGGAGTCGCTCCAGACCCGCATGGCGGCCTTGAGGGTTGACGCCGAAACTGCCGCTGCGCTGCGGTCTGAGAATCAGCTCCTCAAGAAGCAGGTGGCTGATCTGCGGGCTGCCCCCCCGCCAGCCTCCAGGAGCGAAGAGGCGAAACGCCAGTTAGACCAGGCCCGGGCGCAGATTGCCGCCTTGCAGTCTGACAAGGAAGTTCTTCGGCTGGAGAAGACCGCTCTGGCGGATCGGGTGAAGGAGTTATCGGCCGCCGCCGGCGTTCCTGCCGCCGCATCCAGAGCCGCAGACGCCGCGCGTATCAAGGAACTCGAACGCGAGCGCGACGATTTGAAGCGATCGCTCGCGGTTGCCAACAAGGAGCTTTACAGCCGCAAAGGCAAGGCGGCCGCCGCTCGCCTGGCGAGCCTCGAGCATCAATTGGCCACGCTGCGCGCCCGGCTCCAGGTGTATGAGGCGCGCCAGGTGCCTTATACGTCGGAGGAGCTGGCCCTGTTCCAGCGGCCCGAACCCAGGCTGGCTCAGCCGGCCAAACGAGCCAGCAGGACATCGGTCAAGGAGCTGCCTGCCGGCACCATCGCCCTCGTCGTTGAGGCCCAGCGCCATTACGCCAACCGGGAGTACGATAAGGCGGAAGAGAAGTATCTGCAGGTGCTGCAGCAGGATAGGAACAACGTCCCCACGCTGGCCAACCTCGCGGCGATTGAGCTCGACCTGAACCACCTCGACGCGGCGGAGACCAACATCATGCAGGCCGTCGCCCTCGCCCCGGATGATGCGTTCAGCCAGTTTGTGCTGGGCCGGCTCAGGTTCACCCAGGAGAAATACGACGAGGCCCTCGACGCGTTGAGTCGCGCGGCCAAGCTGGATCCGCAGGACGCCCAGATCCAGAACTTCCTTGGCCTGGCCCTCAGTGAAAAGGGCCTGCGCGGCCCCGCCGAAACCGCCCTCCGCAAGGCCGTTCAGCTTGATCCCAGCTATGCCAACGCGCACAACAACCTTGCGGTAATCTACGTCACGCAGCAGCCGCCCCTGGTCGAATTGGCCCGGTGGCACTATCAAAAGGCCCTCGCCGGCGGGCTTCCCCGCAACCCGAACCTGGAGAAGATGATCGCGGCGAAGCAGGCTGCCGCGGGCGCGCCATGAGCAGTCGCCGCCCTACCGGCCACTGCGGGCAGCCGGCCCGCGAATTCTGGAGCCCGGGCGCAATCCAATAATGCGGCAGGCCCTGCGCGAGATACGGATCCCGACGCGCGGCCGTGGCCTTTATGAAGTCACGGATACCGTGGCGGCCTGGGTTGCGCAGAACGAATTCCGGAGCGGGCTGGTCACGCTGCTGCTCCGCCACACTTCCGCCTCGCTGCTGATTCAGGAAAACGCTGACCCCAGTGTGCGAAGTGACCTGGAGCGCTTCTTTGCCCGGCTGGTGCCGGATGGCGACCCCCTTTACACGCACACGGTCGAGGGTAGCGACGATATGCCCGCGCATGTGCGCGCCGCGCTTACGGCCGTAAACCTGTCCATCCCCGTGAGTCGTGGACAGCTTGCCCTGGGCACCTGGCAGGGAATCTACGTCTGGGAACACCGCCGCGCCCCGCACTCCCGCACGATCACCGCGCATTTCATCGGCGAGTAGGCGGCCAGCCGCGCGGCGCACAATGTTCTTTTCAACGCCGCGCACCATTGGCATTTTCCGCCAAGCTTGAAGACTATCACTCGGCGCAGACGCGGGCTTGATCGTGCCGTAATCTGGGCTGCCGGCCTGGCGCTGGCGGCAAACTGCCTGGCCGCGGCCGCCAGCCGCTTCGGCTTCACCGGGCGGGAGATATTCCCCATTGAAAACCAGATCAGCCAACTGCATGTGGCGGACCTTGACGGCGACGGGTTGAACGACGTCATTGTGGTCAACAACGCCCGTTCGAAGCTCAACCTGCTCTATAACGAGACCGGCAAGACCAACCTGGCGGAGAAGCCCAGGCCCGCAGGCAAGCGCGAGCTGAATGAGTTGCCCCCCGACGCCCGTTTTCGCATCGAGTCCATTGCCTCCGAGAAGCGCATTGCCGCGCTGGCGGCAGCCGATCTGAACAGCGATGGCCGGCCAGACCTCGCCTATTACGGCGAGCCGCGGGAGTTGATCGTGCTCCATAACGAGGGCACCAACAATTGGAGCGTCCCCAAACGCTGGCCAATTGAGGATGGCCAGCTCACGCAAAACGCCCTCGCCACTGGTGATCTGAACGGCGATAGCCGCACCGACGTGGCCCTGTTGTCTGAGAACTGCGTCTATGTGCTCTCCCAGAAGGAGGATCACACACTAGGCGAGCCGCAGAAGATTCCTGTTTCGGGCACGGTCAAGTCCATCCAGGTCGTGGACGTGGATGGCGACGGACTCAGTGATTTGTTGCTGGTGGACTGGGAGGACCGCAACCCCTTCCGCTTTCGCCGGCAGAAGCCGGACGGCGCGCTGGGGCCGGAAATCTACTTCGCCACGGCGCCCATCCGCTCTTACTGGGCGGACAACCTCGTCGCCAGGAGCAAGACCCAGGTAATCACCATTGCCCAATACTCCGGCCGGGCAAAGATCTCCGAGTTCACCCGCAAACCCGCCGGGGCGCTCGCCGGGTCCTTCCGGCAGGGCCAGTTCCAGGTCTGGCCGCTCACGAGGACCGACAAGTCCCGCCGCGGCCTGCTCTGGGCAGATGTCAGCGGCGACGGCCTCTCCGATCTGCTCGTCGCCGAGCCGGAGAGCGGCCAGGTTTCCCTCGCTCTGCAGCAACCAGACGGCTCGCTGCCGGCGCCGACCACCTTCCCCACTCTGGCAGGCATCAGCGACCTGGCTGTCGCGGACGGGAGCGGCGAAGGCAAGCCGGAGATCTTTATGCTCAGCGCCGATGAGCGCCAAGTGGGCGTAGCTCGTCTGGACGAGGCTCAGCGGCTGCCTTTTCCGACGCTGATCCCGCTTGAGGGCAGGCCGCTCGCGCTGGCGGTCGGAAAACTCCGGGGTGGCACCCAGTCCGTTCTCGCCGTGCTGGTCGAGCCGGACGCCAAAGGCGGCCAGGAAGCGCGGCGCCTGCTGGTTACGCGCACTGCCGACGGCAAGACCCGAAGTCAGAACCTGAGCAAGGACTTCAAGGCCAACCCGACCACGCTGGCTTTTCACGATGCCGACCAGGACGGGCTCGCCGACCTGGTGGCCCTGATGCCTTACGAGAAGGTCAAGATTCTCCGCCAAGTCGCGGGCCAGGACTTCGAGGAACTGGACGTTGCCCCCCCCGGTGGCGCGCGGGACCTGGCCCAACCGTGGCTGGGCACCGCCGACATTGACGGCGACGGCAGGCTTGAATTGCTCCTCGCCCAGAAGAACTTCCTCCGTGCAGTCGTTCTGGAACGAGAGGCGCCGCCCGCGGCCTCCACCAACCTCAGCGCCTGGACCTTTGCCGTCAAAGAACAAATCAACGGAGCGGGGAGCAATTCCCGGCTTGCCGGCGCTGCCGCTGTTCCCAATGGCACCAATGCCGTTGCGTCGCTGTTCCTGCTGGACGCGGAACGCAAGGCGCTCACGCTGTGCGAGCGCGACCACGGCGGGGCTTGGCAGGTGGTGCGCAACGTGCCGTTGCCCGTCTCCGAGTTCACGCGCCTGCAACCCCTTGCCGTAGGCGCCGGCAAGACCAACGCGGTCGCCCTTCTCGGCTTGAATACTGTTGCCTGTCTGCCCCTGGACGGCCAGGTCTGGGAGTTAACCGAGCTCGACAGCTACGAAACCCCAATCAAGGATGGCTATCTCACTGACGTTGTCAGCGGCGACCTGGACAGCGATGGCCGCAAAGACCTGGTCTTCCTTGAAACCGCCCGGAACTACCTCGACCTCGTGTTGTTCGACGCCGAACACAAGCTGGTGCCCGCCAACCGCTGGCAGGTTTTCGAGGAACGCACCTTCCGCGGGCGCCGCAGTGACTTCCGCGAGCCGCGCGAAGCCGTCGTCGCCGATGTGACCGGAGACGCCAGGAACGACCTGATCATTATCGTCCACGACCGCGTCATCGTCTATCCGCAGGAGTAGCCTGCCTGGCGCGAGGACGATTGCCCGCGCCGTCGCCTCAAGCCGCCGCGCCTAAAAAGTAACTGTTACCCTAGCGAAGCTCGGAAGCCCGTGCCGCAATCAGAAATTGGTTGTCCACGCCCCCTGCTTGCGGCAGGCTTGGTGATCAATAATCCTATGCAACAGGTGAACCTGGGAATGATCGGCGGCGGCACCGTGGGCAGCGGCGTGTTCCGGGCGCTCCAGCGGAATGGCGGCCTCCTGGCCGCGCGCATCGGCGTGAAAGTCAACATCCGCAAGGTCGCTGTCAAAGCCTTCGACGAGCCGCGCCCTTACCTAATCCCGAAGTCCGTCATGAGCACGGACTGGCAGAGCGTCGTCAATGACCCGCAGGTGGACATGGTGGCGGAGTTGGCCGGAGGCACCACGCTTGCCCGCACGATGATCCTGACGGCCCTGAAACTTGGCAAGCCGGTGGTTACCGCCAACAAGGCCCTGTTGTCGGCACATGGCGAGGAGTTGTTCGCGGCGGCGCGCCGACGTGGCACGAACCTCTACTACGAGGCGAGCGTCTGCGGCGGCGTGCCCATCATCAAGGCGCTGCGCGAAGGGTTTGTCGGCAATCAGATCACCCACCTCTACGGCATTGTCAACGGCACCTGCAATTACATCCTCACGCGCATGAAGCTCGAAGGCGCGGAGTTCGCCGCCGTGCTCAAGGATGCGCAAGCGCAGGGCTATGCCGAGGCCGAGCCCTCGCTGGACGTGGACGGTTACGACGCCCAGCACAAGATCGGCATCCTCGCGTCCCTGGCGCACGGATTCTGGGTGAGTCCTAAAGACATCTACGTGGAGGGCATCCGGGCCATCACGCGCGCCGATATCCAATTCGCCGGTCAGCTCGGCTACACCATCAAGTTGCTTGGGATCATCAAGAAGATCGAGGGACGCGGGGCGCGCAATGGGGCTAAGGCGGCCCGGGGCGGCGCGCCTGCCGCCCGCATTCAGGTGTCAGTGTATCCGACGCTGGTGCCGAACGCGCACGTTCTGGCGAGCGTGAACCACGTGTTCAACGCCGCGTTCGTCCGGGGTGACATCGTCGGCGACACCTTGTTCTACGGCCGCGGTGCGGGCAAGGACGCCACGGCCAGCGCGGTGCTGAGCGATTTGGCGGACGCGGCGCTGGATCTGAAATTCGGCACCAAGCATCGCGTGCCGCCGTTTGTGCCGCATGAGCGCGATGGCGCGGTGGCGCCGATTGACGAGGTTGTGTCGCGCTATTTCATCCGGCTGAATGTGGTGGACCGGCCGGGCGTGTTGGCCCAAATCTCCGCGCTCTTCGGGAAGTCCCGGATTGGAATTTCCTCCGTGATCCAGCCCGAAAGCCGCGAGGGCGCGACTGTGCCTCTAATCTTGATGCTGCACCACGCGCCGAGTGGCGCGGTGACGCACGCCTTGAAAAAGATCGGCCGGCTGGCGGCGGTTAGGAGCGCGCCAGTCATGATCCGGGTGGAAGACTTATGCTGATAGTGCAAAAGTATGGCGGCACTTCGGTCGGCAACACCGACCGGATCAAGAACGTCGCAGCCCGCGTCGCCAAATACCGGACCAGGGGCGACCAGGTTGTGGTCGTCGTCTCCGCCATGAGCGGGGTGACTGACAATCTGATCAAGCTGGCCAGGGAAATCATGCCCTCGCCCAATGAGCGCGAGATGGACGTGCTGCTGGCCACCGGCGAGCAAACCACCATCGCCTTGACGGCCATCGCGTTGCACTCCCTGGACCTTCCGGCTGTGTCGCTTACCGGCGCGCAGGCCGGCATCGTCACCGATGGCGTGCACACGAAGGCCCGCATCCAGAACATCACCCCGCGGAAAATCCACGACCTGCTCAACCAGGGCAATGTGGTCATCGTAGCCGGCTTTCAGGGCCAGACCAGTGAAGGCCAGGTTACGACGCTGGGCCGCGGTGGCTCGGACCTGACGGCCATTGCGCTGGCGGCGGCGCTCAAGGCCGATTTGTGCCAGATCTACACCGACGTGGACGGGGTCTATACCGCCGATCCGCGCATCGTACCGAGCGCGAAGAAGCTCGATGAGATCTCTTATGATGAGATGCTCGAACTGGCAAGCCTCGGCGCGAAGGTCATGCAATCCCGCTCGGTCGAGTTCGCCAAGAAGTTCGGCGTCATCTTCGAGGTCCGCTCCAGCCTTAACGATAATCCAGGAACCATTGTGAAAGAGGAAACCAAGAACATGGAAGACGTCGTCGTGCGCGGCGTCTCGCTCGACAAGAACCAAGCCAAAGTCACGCTGGTGGCCGTGCCGGACAAACCCGGGGTCGCGGCGCGCATCTTCAAAGCGATCGGCGACGCGGGTGTGAACGTGGATATGATCGTGCAAAACATCAGCCACGGCAGCGGCGTGCTCGCCACCGACCTCTCGTTCACGGTGGACAAGCCCGACTTGCCCAAAGCGCAGAAGGTCATCGCCGCACTCAAGCAGGACATCGGCTTCGGACAGGTCCTGGCCACCGAGAAGATCGGCAAGCTGTCCATTGTCGGCGTGGGCATGAAGAGCCATACCGGGGTCGCCGGCAAGATGTTCGACACGCTCGCCCGCGAGGGGGTCAATATTGACATGATCTCCACCAGCGAGATCAAGATATCAGTGGTGGTAGACCTGGCCAAAGCCGAGCAGGCGATGAAGGCCCTGCACACCGCGTTCCTGGGTTAGCCCGTCGCAGGCAACCACCCGCGCGGGCGCGGGCCGGGGTTGACAAGCCGGGGCGCCCTGTTTAGCTTGGCGCCAGTCGGTCCGGTTATGAGTTCTGTGCTCAGCCAGCATGTGTTGGTGCTGAACCGCCTCTGGCAGGCGGTTAACGTTTGCACCGCGCGCCGGGCCCTGACACTCCTGTTTCAGGGCCACGCCCAGGCTGTGCTCAGCCGCAGCGACGGGTCCTTTCAGACCTACACCTTCAACCAGTGGCATGACTTCTCGCAGCAGGAGCCCGGCCCGGACTCAGTGCGCACCGTCTCGTTCCGCATCCGCGTGCCGCGCGTGATCCTGCTGTTGATCTACGATCACCTGCCCAAGAAGGAAGTGAAGTTCACGCGGCACAACATCTTCGAGCGGGATCAGAACACCTGCCAATACTGCGGCGAGGTGTGCGACCGCAAAGATCTGAACCTGGACCACGTCATCCCGCGGGACCGCGGCGGGCCTACGACATGGGAGAACATTGTGTGCTCGTGCGTCGAGTGCAACACCCGCAAGGCCAACCGCGCGCCGCACGAGGCCGGCATGCGCCTCATCCGCAAGCCCAAGCGGCCAAAGTGGCGCCCCTTCGTGCAGGTCAGCTTCACCCTGCACCCGCACGACAGCTGGAAGCACTTCATAGACCTGGCCTACTGGAACGTCGAGCTGGGCGAGGACGTGCGGTAGCAGTCGCGCCGCGCGCTCCGGCTCGGCCCCAGCGCAGCGGCGGCGGGAGGCGTTCCGCGCCCTGCGCGGCCCCCGGCGCTCACGCGCTGGCGCTCTTGGCGGCCTCGATCAGCTCCCAGAACTTCGGATTCTGCTGCAGCGCTTCATCCTCCGGCAGCTTCAGGCCCGACCGGAAGAGGAAGTCCTTGAGCGTGTGCCGGTTCAGAATGCGATGCACGACCAGGCCCAGCTCATGTCGCTCGAAATAGACCCGGTAATCCCCCACGCGAAACCGGTGCAGCGTTCGGCCCGCGCGTTCGAGCTTGCCAAACTGGTCCAGCTCGGTCCCCAGGACCTGCTGGGGCAAGCCGCGGAATTCGCCCAGGATTTTGAGCTGCAGATCTTTTGGCATCCGGGCCAGCTCGGCCGCGCTGGTGGGGTTAAAGATGATTTGGAAAAGGCGCATATCAACAGGGTTCGTAACAACACATAGGTCAAATCAGCTCTGGGACGCCCGAGGCCGCTTGCGCAGCCTCCGGCTCTGGGGAGGCGCGCTGGCAGCGGGCTTCGCTCCGGCCTTGCTCGCCGCAGCCCGCGCCAGCTCCACCAGACGCTCCTTCAGCGACATGTCCACAATTATCCGGTTGACGAGCCCACGTTGGATCGCGGCGAGCAGCACCTCGGCCTTCGCCGCGCTGGACGCCACCAGAACGATCCCCGCCCCCTTATCGCTCGCAGCCGCCGCGATACGCTGCAAGTCGCTCTCCTTCAGCCCCGTCCAGCCTGCATTCAGGCTCTCCACAGTCGCGTGGTCCTTCGCGCCCAAATCCGGCCGCTCCAGCAAGACGCCACCGACGTCGCCGAATATGAGCCGCGCCAGATCCTCCTTGCGGACATCCTCCTCCTGGAGTAGCCGCTCAGCAATAAGATCGCCGGTGGCAGGGAAGTCGGGCCGCTCCGGGCTCCACTGCGCGTACTCCGGGCCAATGATCCCTGCCCCCATAATCACTGAATCCACCTTATCCGCCAGGCGCTGGGGCCGAGCAGGGTCGCGCCCAAGGATAACCTGATACCCCGGGATCGCGTGGAGGTGCTTGAACAGGCTGCCGCCGTCCTCTTTGGCCCCCTCCCGAACGGCGCGGGACAAATACGCCGGCACGCCGATCAAGCAAGGGTTCGCCGGGCGATAGGCGGCGGGGCGGCGCAGCGCCCGCTCCAACTCTCCCGCCAGCCACGACGCAGAGAATTCGAGCCTCCGCTCATTCATCAGATGGGTCGGGTCGCGGCACAGTGGCACGCACACGATATCACGAAACGCGTCGTGATCCAGATGCTCGCCGCAGGCCCTGATGTTCTCCACCAGCAAGTGAACCGTGCGCCCCCACATCAGGCCCAGCAGCTGCGCCTTCCGGAGCAGGTGGCACACATGGACCGCCGCGGCGTGAATGAACTCCGGATAGCTCCCCATCATCACCGTCGCCGCGAACCGGAAGACCGCTGGCTTTGGCTCCACTTTCAAGTCCTTTGGCGTTGGCACCACTGCCCTGAGCTCCTCAGTGAAATCGGTCTCCCCAAAAAAGCTCCGCCGCACCTCGGCGAAATCCGCGTCGTTTACCTTGTGCCGCAGGAAGGTCGGCGCGCTGCTCAGATACCCGGCATCCTCCGCGAGCTTGAGCAACTTCGTAACCGCGGACGGGGACCGCTTCAGTGCTTTGCCAATCTCTTCCCGCGACAGGCCATTGGAGCGCATGATCGCGGCGGCGATAACGAGGCGACGCTGTGCAGGTTTCTTCGAGAGGTTCTCAAGTGGAGTAAGCATGCCCAATGAAGTTCAATTGCAGGCGATCGTGCAAGAGCATTTCTGTCAGAAGAGCGTCAGTTACGCAAGAAATTTCTGCGTGGAAATAACGCCGTGGCGCGTATGCACTCTGGCAAGCGCGCCGGCCCCATGCTCGTATCAAGGCGATGAGACCGCCATCGTCAAGAGTCCGCTCTCCGCAGTCCGGCTCGGCCCCCGCGCTGGAGTTCCATCTGTTCACCGAGCCGCTCGCCGGCGAGGCGCCTCCGCTGTGCCCTGTCCCTGCAGGCGTATCCCATTTCGCCGGGCGCGAGCCGGCGTTCCCCGTGCCCGTCGTTCTCGAGCCCGTCCGCCAGCAGCGGGGCCACTTGCGGCTGCTGGCGCGATTCTCGCAGGCCGGCGCGGCGCAGGTCAACGGCGAACCTGCACCGAGCACGGTCGTGCTCGCGCCGGGCGACTGGTTCCGCTGCGGCACCGGCCCGGTCGTCAGGGTGGCGCTGTTCAATCGGCCGCAGCTCGGGCCACCGCCAGCCGCTGAACTGGGCAAGCCCTGCCTGGTCTGTTCGGTGCCATTCACCACCGCCGCAACCTGCCTGGTGTGCCCGTGCGGCCTCGTGCTGCACTGCGAGCCCGACGAAAGGGACGGGCTCCAGTGCGCCCAGTTGCGGCGCACGTGCCCAAGGTGCGGTCGTACCCTCGCCCTAGACGAATCCTATGTCAACCCCGGAGGCAGTAATGAGTAGCCAGGTTCCTCGTTCTGCGGTTGGGCACGCGCGCGGCGCGTTGCCGGTGGCGCCGCCACCCTTCCCGTTGGGCATGCCCCTGGTGGGGTGCGCGGCCGGCGCCCTCGGGTCCCTGGCCAAGCGGCGCGTCGCGGTGATCGGCTGTGGCAGCGTTGGCGGCCGCGTCGCCATCCTGCTATCCAGGATGGGCATCGGCGGTCTGGTGTTGGTGGATCCGAAGAGGCTCAAGGCTGGGGGGGTGGCCACGCACGACATGGGTCCCGAGGACGTCGGGAAGCCCAAGGCGCTGGTCGCCGCGCGTCGCTGCAGGCGCATCAATCCGGCGCTGCAGGTGCTTGCGTTCGTCCAGGGGGTGGAGGCACTTGAGCTGTCAGTTCTGGCGGGCGTGGATCTGGTAGTTATGGCACCCGATCTCCTGGCCGTGGAAGTCGAGGTCGGCCAGCGCTGCATCTGGCTCAGCAAGCCGCTGGTGCATGCGTCGGTGCACGGGCCGACGCTCACGGCCCAAGTTCGCTTTTTTCTCAACGCCAGGGAGGGTGGAGGATGCCCAGCCTGCGGCTACGGGAAAGCCGAGCAGGACCTCATGACGCGCCAGGTGCGGTTCAGTTGCGAGGGCGCCGCGGGTGCCGTTGTTCCGCTGCCGGACACCGTGCCGGCGACGAACAGCGTGAGCCCGTTGTGCGCGCAAGTCGCCGCCCTGGCCGTCATGCAGGCCATCCGCTTCCTTGTGCCGGTCGGCCAACCGGTGGCGGACACCATGCTGGAGTACTGCGGGTTTACGCACCGCACCGTGGTCTCGCCCATCGCCCGCAACCCAGACTGTATGTTGGATCACAGCGCCCTCGCGCAGGTGGTCCTCGATCCACCGCTGGAGGAGTTGTCGCTGGCGCAGGTGGCTCAGCGGGCCACCGGCGCCCCACCCTCCGCTGACGCGCGCTTCGAGCTCGAAGGCTTGCAGTGGGTCGAGCTGGCGTCCTGCGGCTGTGACCAGCCGCGGCCGGTGCGGCGGTTCGTCGCGCGCGGACGCGAGCGTCACCTCTGTTGTCGGAAGTGTTCCGCGCCGCTCGTGCCGCTGAGTTTCTACACTTACCCCCAAGTCAGCACGTCCGTGCTCGGTTCCGCGGCCGAGCGGCCTTTGCGCGACCTGGGTGCACGCGGTCTCACCGGCCTGCTACTGCGCACGGCAGACACCGGCGTGCTCATCCGCCAATCAGCCTCACCCCAAACCTTGATATGAACACTTGCTCCCCAGCCCATTCTGTGTCGCCTGGTCTTTCCACCCTGCCAGAGGTTGCGTTGGACAGACACCACCAGGCCATCTTCGAGGCGGCGGAAAGGACTTGTGGCGCCCCCAAGATCTATCGCCACCGCCTGCTGGCGGAAGCCCACGACGTGTTAGCGCTGTGCCAACTGTCCGGCCGCCTGCAGGTGCTCTGGCTGGACCTGGTTGTCGGGCTCCGGGCAAAGCTGAGTCTCGAGGTGCCCGTTCCGTGCCTGCCGGATCCAGTCGGCCCGTTGCAGGTGGCGCGGTGCGCCCTGCTGGGGCTGCTCTACCCGCAGGAGGCTATAGTCATGCCGCTGCCCGGCCATGCGTTTGTGCGCATTCTGGCGCCGCGGCCCGTCTGGCTCGGCTGCGTCAGCCCGGACGCCAATCAAATTGTGTGTTTAGGGCCCCGCCTGCCCGCCGGAATCCCAGTCAGGGAAATAATCCTGATGACCTACGGCGCCCTGTCCATGCAGTCCACGCTCATCAACGTCCACGACCCGGCGGGAGTGGCCAACGCGGAGGCGGCGGTCTGGTGGCAGTGTCCGGCGAATGCCCGCCGGATTCCCCTAACACGCGAACCATTCCTGCGAGACGAGGTGAACCATGTCCCCTGAAGCAAATCAGACGACCCAGCAAGCGGTGCCCGCCCACCTGCACGACGCGCTGCGCGAGTGCGGTTTCGCGCGCCAGGGTCAATCCTTCCGCAAGGACACCCTCGGATTTGCCGCAGACAGCCGGTGGCTGGTCCTGAGCGAGGAGGTCGGCGCGCGCGGGCAGCAGGACTCTTCCGGAGACTTGGGTCAACCCGGCTTGTGGAAGACGATTCGGGGCGGCACGCTTCCCCGCCGCGTGTTCGAGCTCCCCGGCTGGGCAGTCGCCGGCTCCGGCGAGGAGAACGGCTTGGATGCCGAGTCCGGGCCAGCATCGTTCCCGTCGCTGTTGGACTGGGCGCTGGAAACCCGCCAGGGTCGTCTGCCGGCGAGTTGGCAGCCGCCGGCGGCCGATTTGGTGCGTGCGTGGATCCCGCCCGGGGGACTGACGGTTCTGACCCGCGACCACCTCTGCCAGGTCGAGTCGCTGCTGGGCGCGGACCGCTGGGCGCTGCGCGCCTCGATCGTCCGCCAGCTATCCGACGCCCTGCCCGAGCCGCGCAGCCGCGCTCTTGCCGAGCTGGCTGCCGAGGCGCAACAACACTGGGCAATGGTCCGGGTAGGAGTGACCGACAACACCAACCCCGCCGCACTGCTCGCCGAGGTGGACTTCACCGGGGCGCCGCATTGCGAACTTCTCTTTTCGGCTGGATTAGACGTTCTCAGGCATGTCGTTGCCTGGCTGGCCGAGACTGCTAGTGTGCTAAGCGATCCCTCCATTGAGATCGCGAGTCTGGCTGCTGGCGGCGACCCCAAACCATAAGACTCATAAGAAAGGAGCATGCAATGCGCATACCAGAAACAGTGCCGAGCGGCGCGCCGCCGCGCACCTCAGCGTTCCGACTCCAGGCCACCGACGTGACCGGTTCCACGGCCTTCGAGGCCGAGTTGGATCCGAGTGCTCGTGCGGGCAGCGTCGCCCAACTACTGGCACGGCAGGTAGAGCTGCCCTCCGACGTTCCCTGGGGCCTGCGGGATGACCGCGGGAGTTTCCTGGACGACGAACGGCAGATCGGCGAGCAGGTCGCGGCCGACGCGAGGGTGACGCTCACGCCGAAAACGCACTTGGGGTGAGCGCGGGGAGGTCGGGCGGGGGCGGCCGCATGGCTGCCCCCGCCTTCCCCGACAAACAAGCGCTCAAAGCCATGCGCGCGCAACTCTTCGCCCTCGCGGCCCCGCAGGTCCGCTGCAGCCCTGGCGCAGTGGTCCGGCTCATGCGGTTCCGGCGCCGGTGGCGCTCCTGCCGCAGCCACCTCGAAGTGTGCAAAGCAGACCTGGCCCTGCACCACGGCTGGTTCCGCGTGTTGTTGAACCTGTGCGGCTTGGTGCTGTGCCCCCGCAAGTTCCGATGGTTCTGGCCCCACATCGTCAATGAATTCCATGACCGCAAACCCCGCCGCTAGCTGCCTTACCCGCCTGGCGTTGGCCCGGCCGCTGGCCGTGCGGCTTCGCAGGGCGGCAGACGCTCCACCCCTGGCCTGCGCGCCCGTGTCGGTGCCGGACTTCGCCGAAGTGGCCAGCGAGGCTTGGCGCGACGGTTGCCTGCGTGCAGGCCGTCCCCAGGTGCCGCTCGCCGGCACGCCCATGCTGCTGGCGCCGATCCTGGCAGACGGCTCGGAGGATCGCTGCGCAGACTTCAGCCTCCAGTTGGCTTTGCCAGGCGGGCAGGCCAGTTCCGTCGCCTTTACTTTTCATTGTCTGCGTCACGTGGCGGAGCGCACGATAGCGCAGTTGGTCGAGGCGCGCGTGCTCAAGCAAGGCGAGACCTGCCTCTTCGAGGTGGTCGTGGACCCGCGGCAGACGTCGGCCCGCCCGCCGGGCGGGGACCCCGCCGTGGCCAGCGTCTCGCTGCGCACCCCGCCGCTGACCTACCTGACGGTCTCGCTTCGGAAGCTGCTCGCGCGCGCCACTCCAGTGGCTTTACTGGATGACGAGGCCTTTCCGGTTTTCTACACCCAGGAGGCCTTTGCACGGTGCGAGGCCTGCGCCCGCCGGGGCGAAAAGGACGGCGTGGAATCGGGCGGCGCGCTTTTCGGCTCGTTGGCATCGTGCCCGGAGAGCGGCGAATTCTGCGCCATCATCCGGGATGTCCTTGAGATCCAGGACGCCGATGAGGCGAAGTTCAGCCTGGCATACTCGAGCCGCAGTTGGCACCGCCTCCAGCAAATCCAGCAGGCGCGCCAAGCGGCCTTTCCGCTGCGCGCCGACCGGCTCCTCGGTCAGGCACACGGACATCCCTTTCGCCCCAACGACGGTAAGCTGTGCGCGGAATGTGAGAAGCGGGCCACTTGCATGCTCACCAGCGCCTGGGTGTCCCAGGACGATCAAAGTTGGCACCGGGCGGTGTTCGCGCGCCAGCCGTGGGCGCTATGTCATGTCTTCGGGCTGACCGCCCGCGGAGAACCAGTCCACCAACTTTTCGGGCTGAAAGACGGCGCCTTGCAGGCCCGCGGTTTCTACCTCCTGCCCGATTTCAGCTGCGAATAGCGCATGCCAACAACAACAACCAACAGAAGAAAGTCCGTATGAAAAAATCCCCCAATCCTATGAGCGAACTCAATCCGATCCGCCTGATGCTCGCCGACCCCGGCCTCCCGTGGGAGCACCGCTACGCCCTGTTGCGGGACCTGGTCAACAACGTGAATCCTCAGACCGAGGCTATGGTGAAGTTCATCCTGGACAGCCTGGGCAAACAATCCGCCCAGGCACTCTACGAAGAGAAGTCCAAAAAGCTCGCCGCCATGCTCAAAGAGGTGCAGGAGGGCCCGATGCGCGGCGGCACTTTCGTGGAGATGGTGCCGCAGAGCGGCAGCCTTGTGCCGGTCGCGCTCGTCCTGCTGGACGACGGTACCGAAGTTTACACCGTGGTGCCCAACCCGGAAGATGCGTCCACACTGCGCCGTGGCAGCCGTGTGATGCTGGACGGCAAGGGGCGCGTCCTCCTGCGCCACCTGGCCACCTCCCTCAAACTTGGGGAGGTAGCCACCCTGGAGCGGCGCATTGACGATCTGCACATCGAGGTCACCCTGCGCGGCGCGACCGAGCGCGCGGTCTTCCTCGCCTCGCAAGAGCTCATGGACCAGATCAAGTCCGGTGCTGTCCGGCCGGGCGCCTCGATCATTGTGAGCACGCGCCGCTCGCTGGCTCTGGCGGCGATCCCGCCCGAAAAGGGCTTGTCGCACTGCCGCTTCCTTTATCGCGGCCCGGTGCCCAGCGTGCGGGCCGAGACCGACATCGGCCAGCCGCCGCGCTGCATCGAGGAAATCAGCGCCCACGTTCGCCTGGAACTCACGCAGCCGGAGCTGCGCCGCCGTTATCGTCTCCGCCGCTGCCTGACCAAGCTGCTGTGCGGCCCCAGCGGCACGGGCAAGAGCTTGACGCTGGCGGCCATCCAGCGGCGCATCTACGAAATCATGAGCGAGGCCACTGGCGTACCGCTCACGGAGTTGCCGCCGCGTGTATTCCGCATCCGCCCGAGCCAGGTTCTCAGCGTCTGGTTCAGCGAAAGTGAGAGGAACTGGGACCGGGCCATGGACGAGGTCGAGCAGTTGGCCGACGAGACCTACACTACGCCCGACGGCCGCCAGATGAAGCTGCCAGTCGTAGTAATACTCGAAGCGGTGGATGGCCAAGGGCGCGCACGCGGACAGGAGGCCATCGGCGATCGAATTCTAACAACCCTGCTGCAGCGCCTGGATCCGGCCTCCCTGGGCATGAGCGAGCGCCTCATCATCGTGCTCGCCACCACCAACGAGCCGCATCTCGTGGATCCTGCCCTGCTTCGACGCGTGGGCGGCTCCATCGAATATTTCGGCCGCCTTACCCGCCGCGCGTTCACCGCGGTGCTGGACAAATTGACCCGGGGGTTGCCCGCCGCCGCGAACAACGGCTGCACTCAACGGGAAATCTGGGATGGCCACATTCAGGACCTCGCGGCCTGGTTCTTCAGTCCCAACGGCTCCGACGCAGGCATGGTCGAGCTGACCTATGCAGGTTCCACCAAGCCTGTGATCAAGTACCGCCGTGATTTCCTCACCGGCGCGCTGGTGGATCGGGCAGTGCAGCAAGCCGCCGCCGAGGCCTCGCAGGCGGAGTTGGACTCCAGCGCACACCCGGGCATCACGCTCGAACAACTGACGCGGGCCTTCGACGCGCAACTGCGCGGCGTCGTGGACCAATTGCGGGAACAAAATGTCGGCAGCTACACTGATCTGCCCGACGGCGTGCGCGTGGCCGCGCTCCGCCGTTTGCCGCAGCCCGCCCATCTGTCTTTTGAATTCCGCCGCAACTAACAACCAAACCACCTGATCTATGAACGAACAGATTCGACCTGACTCCGAACGCTACGGCGCCCCGGGCGCCATCACTCACTTCTTTGACGACGCGCCGGACTGCCAACTACCCGTGACCGTCTCCAGCGGACCCTACGCCGAGCAACTGCCGGTGGGGAACATGGCCGTGGGCGAAATCCGCCGGCGCTTCCGCGACCGATTCGACCTCGATCCCGCCAGCCAGGCGGTGCTCGACGGCCATGACGTCGGGGATGAGGTCCTGGTCCGCCCCGGCCAGGCCCTGATGTTCACCCGCCGCGCCGGCGAGAAAGGCTAATTCCCGTGGAGACCCCAACTCTCTGGCCCGACTTGTTGGCCGCCTTGGCCGACCAAAAGCGTGCTGTGGACAAATCCACTCTCACTATCCGGGGCGCAGAGGTCATCGCCAAATCCCCGGAAGGCCAGACCGCTTCCATGCCCCTCGATGCGTTCCTTGCGAAGCTGGCCGGGCACCGCATAGACACCGGCGGCGTCGTCTTGCCCGATGGCATCAAAGCCTCGATAACCGAGGGCGCCGTCACCATCTGGGTCTATGAATGCCCCCCCCGCGTGCAGCGGTTCTTGTGGATTGCGCCTGATTCACCCGTTCCGTTCGGCCCGGGCACCAAGTACCGCCCGGTCCGGCTGGCGCTGCCGTACCTGATCATGCTGGTCGTCTTCGCCGCCGACAGCGGCGGCCAGCTCCAGCTTACCAACGTCAACGAGTGCTTCTTTCGGGTCGAGCCGCTCAAAAGCCTGGAAGACCCGTTATTCTATCCGGCACTGCTCAATTGCTCACGCTTCGAGCCGCAGGAAGGCAGGCCCTTGTCCTGGATCTGCACCCAGCATCTCAAACCTGCGCCCGCCATGCGCGTTCCTGATCTCAACCAACGCCTCACGGCCAGCTTCGAGGCGCTCCGGCGCTGCCTGCTCGAAACGGGCTTCAACCTCAGTTCGGAGCACCACGAGAATTCCAGTTGGTTCACCGCCTCCAGCAAGGTTGATCCCCGCATTCACACCGTGGAAGCGTGGGAAGCGGCCTCCGCGCAAGACTCACTGTTCGTGCTCGAGGTGCCCTGGCTCCCGACGCATCATTCCGTCCGCCAGGTTGCCGCGCGCATCTTTCGGCAGCAACAGATTCGCACCCGGGCCCCCCGCAGCCCCGCTGCGCTGGCTCGAATCGTCTTCAACCACAAGGAACCCGCGCCACGCCTATGAAATGCTCCGGCCAGCAGCTATTCACGCCTCTCTATCTCAAGTTGAACGACGCCATGCCCTGGCCTGAACATGAAAAAGCGTTCTACCTGTTGAGCAGCGAAGGGCTCTTTCTTTGCCGCAACACACCTTTCTTCCGCAGTTGCGTCCCGGCACGGGAGTTCCCTGGCGAACTGGCGGCACAAAGACCTTTTCTTCAACTTGCTTATCCCCGCATCCCGCGCCCGCTCCTGGAGCAGGTCGTTGGTTTTTTTGACCTCATCGGCGATCGCTTTGGCTCCGAGGCGGCTGTGCTGCTTGCCTGGAACCGCACCACGGAAACCGTCGAGGTCGTCGTGCCCCCGCAAACCGGCCTGGTCGGCATGTCGTGGGCCGGCAATCCCTACCCGTTGGAACTCGACTACGAGGTTCCGCCGCTGCCGCCGCACCTGGTGCTCCTCGGTGACATCCACAGCCACGTGGACGGTTCGGCCTACGCCTCCTTCGTTGACAAGGCTGACGAAGTGCACCAGCCCGGCCTCCATCTCGTCGTTGGCCGCATCCTGGACGAACCCCCGCAGTTTCATTGCGAGGCTACCGCCGACGGGTGCCGGTTCAGGGTGCGAGACCTCAGCCTCGTCCTGGAGGGCTACCACCGGCGCCGCACAAACGAGGTCCCGGCGGATTGGCTCAGCAAAGTCACCGTCGAACCCTGGACCGGCTACCGGCCCTACGAGACCAACCTCGACACCGGCTCCTCATGCGGCACGGGCGCCGGTTCATCAAAGGGAACGGGCGGTTGCCTGCTGCCGGCCCCGTCCCAGGATATGGAAGCCACCGCCCTGAAACCCCTGGACAAGCCCCAGGAGTCGCCACGCTCGTCTTCTTTCCTGACGCCCTCCTCAAACCCGCCGCCCGCGGGGGGCAACAGCCCCCGCACTGCCCCCGCTTCCGGCGATTCCGACCAATCAGCCGCTCAATGAACGCACGCACTCTGCCGCGCAATCGGGTCCTCCAGCCCCGCTTGCCGGATAATTCCACGGTGAAACTCATCGGGCTGGGTGGCGTGGGGCATATCGTGGCCCGCTACGCTGCGCTTTTCCTGGCGTCCCTGGGCGTCGAAGTCCGGCTCGTGCTCCTGGACGGCGATAGCTTCGAGCCCTCCAATGTCACCCGCATGCTCTTCAGCGCCTGCGGCAATAAGGCAGCCGTGACGCGCGACGAACTGCTCCCGCGGTTTACGGAGTCCGGCCTTTCACTCATCGCTATCGAGGACTACCTCACCCCGGATAACATCAGCCGGCTTATCCTGGAAGGGGACCTCGTGCTACTTACGGTAGACAACCACGCCACGCGCAAGCTGGTGAATGACCATTGCGCCCAACTGCGCGACGTCTGCCTCATCTCCGGCGGTAATGACGCCGCGGGCAAAGATGCCAGCGGTGCGGAGCGCCGGGGCACCTACGGAAACGTCCAGGTCTTCCTCCGAAGCCACGGCCAGGACGTTACTCCTCCGCTGACCCGCCACCATCCCGAAATCCTGACTCCCGCCGACCGCCTGCCCACAGATCAGCACTGCACCGATCTCATCACCTCAGCCCCGCAAATCCTCTTCACCAATCTCGCCGTCGCCAGCAACATCCTCAACACCCTTTGGCTCTATCTCTGCGGCGGACTCCACTACGGCGAACTCGCCTTCGATATCGCCGACGGTCTCATGCGACCGACCATGCCCCTGGCCCAGCCCTGCAAGACCGGCCCCGATTTGCCGCCAGCCGACAAGAGTTGCTCGCCTGCGCAACCATGACCGGTCAAAGGCCGCTCCAACTCATTCTGTGGGAGCAAAGACCGGGGAGCGAAGCTGCGTGATCAACGAGCGGCGGGAATCCGAAGATGAAAACCAAAATACAGAAACACCGACCGCATGCGGGAGCAATCATCACCGCGATCCTCCGGGGCCGCCCGGGAGGCCGCCGGAAGCCCCGGCCCGACTTCTCTCCCCCGCAAGGTTTGAGGCATTACCAGCGTTACCTGTATGCAAGGTTCGGAAACGTCATCCGCAAACCTTCTTTCGAGTACATCAGCAAAGCCGCCGGCGACTGGTTGATCGTCGGGGATCGCCGCAACGAAATCACGGCCGACCTTCAGGTGATCATCGAACGCTACGGCATCGGCATCGGTATGCTGGTGCTCCACCTGCAACAACTCCAGTGCCGTCACATCCCAACCCGGATCAGCGTCGGCGGCCGCAGCCAGAATCTTGCCCGCCCCACCCAGCGTCTCCGCGGCGCGCATGGCGAACACGTGCTGTCTATTCCAATCCGGAGGTTCCGGTCGGACTTCCGCCGCCTGGCTCGGCACAACATCGCCAAACCCAGCGCGCTCTGGGACAAAGACCGGATTGTCACACACGAGCGCGACCTCTTTCCCTGCTTCTATTGTTCCTGCCCGGAGATCAACCCCGCCGAGGTTGTCGTTGACCTCGAAGGACCCCGGCACGGGTTATCCCGCCACTACAGCTTCGGATTCACCTTTGCGCCCTTCGGCAACCCGCTCTCGGTTATTCACTTCCTGGCGTGGGACCGCGCGCGGCGGCCGCTGAACATGAACCGCGTCCCCATGACCGTCTCCGACCTGGTAAAGCTCACTCGCGAGATCAACCTCTCCATTCGCACCTTCTTCGCCGAGGCAGGGATTCACGACTACCCCGAAATGGACGGCATCTCAAATGGCTGGGCGGGGAACACCATCTACCACCAGCATTTCCAGTTCTTTCAACCGGAATACCCCACCCCCCTGACCCGGGCACGCCCGGGCGGCCGCGCGGCAGTCATCCACCGCGACGATGTGACAGTGCGGCGGCTGCGCTGGCCGACCCCGGTTTACCGGATCCGCGCCGCCGAGGCGCTCAATACCGGCTTGATCGGCAACGACCTGGCCGGGATCTGGCGCCTCCTGGGCGGCTCGCGCAAAGTCCCCTACAAACCCTTCCAGGACGGTTATACCCCCTCTGAAGGCGAGAAAGTGCATGCGCACACCCAGAATCTCTACGTCCCGGGCGGCAATCTCGGCGACACCGCCTTCCTCGTGCTGCGCGACCGTGAGCGCGTCAATTTCAGGCCGTCCCCGGATGACTACGTCAACCAGGCGGAGGGATTCAGGGCCCAACGCAAGGACAACATCGGCGTGCTCGAGGTTACTGGCACTCTGATCGTGGACGACCGCTCCAACTTCAACAGGATGAGGCTTTGGACTCCGGCAGATATCTCGCGCCAGGTCACCTCGATGCTGGCGGCCGTTGCCCCCGAGGAGGGCAAGGTCACCGAGTTCGAAAACACCCTTGAGGAACTCTTCCCGCCTTAGAGCCTGGATTGCCCCGCCCCACCTCCGCCCCCCGGCAGGGCGCACTCCCCGGCTGCCCCCGTCGCACATGGCTCCCACATGGCTTAATAGAAGTTCTATTAAGCCATGTGGGAGCCATGTGGGAGCGCTGTGGGAGCCACCCTGTGGCTCGGCATTGGGCAGCACGGAGCGCAGGCAGGTGGCCTGGCGTGCCCGCAGGGGCGTTTGCGGCTCGAAGCTGATACGCCACCAGGCCGGCCATGTTACAAACCTGCCCAAGGCGGCTGCAGAAGACTCGATCCCCATAAGCCCGGGACCCTGTTCGGCGTACAGAAAGAGCGGCCCGGCTCTTACACCGGGCCGCTCCCAACCCAACCATGAAAAGAGGAGGGCGGCGCCTGTTGGTCCCGGCACCGCCCCACTCAGGAGGATGTAGGCAGGGAACCTACAATTCCTGCAACCGCAGGTTACATGCCAAACTCGATCATGAGAATGAGTCTGAACGAGCGCCTGGCCTGTAACGCCTGGAAGACCTGAGAGCCGGCAGCCTGGTTTATCGCCGGTTCTGTGTTGCGGCCAAAGCAAAACTGGAACGTCGCCTGGCCGAGGTCCGCACCTGGAAACACAGAGGCAGGGGCGTCAGCAGGGCCGCCGTCCCTGTCCATTTACTGGACTGTGACCTCCCAGCCAACTTGAACTGGGACAGCCGTTCGCCTGACCAACTTCCCGGTGACGATTGGTGGCGCCGGCTTTGCCTGGGAACTCTCCCGGGCGGCAGCCGCAGCGCTCAACCGGCGAGGATTCCGCCCTGGCTGGCGTTGCTGACCTGCTTTTGATAGCGGGCCAGCCAGCCGGTCAGGTCACGCTTGGCGGGTTGCCAGGCCTGCTTGCGCTGGGCCAGCTCGGCTTCAGACAGCATCACGTCCAGCCGGCGATTCGGGAAATCAATGCGCAGGCGGTCGCCCTCGCGCAACAGGCCGATGGGGCCGCCCTCTGCCGCTTCAGGAGAGACGTGCCCGATGCAGGCGCCCGCGGTGCCGCCGCTGAACCGGCCATCGGTTACCAGGGCGACCTTGTCCCCCAGCCCCATGCCGACAATGTAGCTGGTGGGCGAGAGCATCTCCTGCATGCCGGGACCGCCGCGCGGCCCTTCGTTGCGAATGACCACCACGTTGCCCGCCTTGACCTTGCCGGCGAGAATGCCGGCACAGGCGTCCTCCTGGCTTTCGAAGATGACGCAGGGGCCTTCAAAGACGAAGCCCGGCCCGCAGTTCTGCTTGAACTCATCGCTGATGCCGGCGGTCTTGACGACGCTGCCTTCGGGCGCGAGCCCGCCATAGAGGATGGCGAGGCCGCCATCGGCGGTGTAGGCCGTCTGCCTGGTCCGGATGCAGTCAAGGGCATCAAACATGAACGCCGAGTCGTACGGCATCAGGCCGGAGGGTTGGGCAACCTTGATCTGCGCGGGCCGGTAATCGTGATGCATCTTGTGAATTTGCCAGTCCCGCAGCCGGGCGGTGCGCAGCAGGCAGTGCACCTGCTTGTCCGCCCCCTTGGTGTATTGCCAGATGATCAGCAGCGGAGTCCCTTTGAGTTGGCCCAACTCGGCGCGCAAAAGGCCTTTGGACTCGCCGAATACCTGCTTCAGGCCGGCCTCGATGGCCGCCGGGCCTTTCCAGGTGGTGGTGTCGTCCACTTGCAGCTCTCCCTCCGCGTCGAACAAGGCGGCGACGGCGGCGGCATCGCCTGCGTTGAAGCCGGCGGCGAAGCGCCAGAGGGTTATGCCGCGCGGATCGCCGGGGAAGAACAGCAAGGGTTTGGGCGCCAGGTTGCCGCTCGGGGTGCGCGCTGCGGGGCCGAGCTTGTCGGCGGGGTCCACCACGATAGCCGAGCAGCCGGCCACGCGCGAGGTTTTCGCCCAGGGAACGCACGACTCTGAGCGCGCGTCCCATTCATCTATGTTCTCGCCGATGCTCTTGCCGGTCACCGTCTTGCAGCTCAAGGTCAGCGCGTCCATGCGTTTGAGCTCGCCCAGGATCGTGTGGATGCCGCCGGCCCGGTGCACGTCCTGGACGTGGTAGTTGGAGGAGGGGGACACCTTGCAGAGGCAGGGCACGCGGCGCGAAATGCCGTCAATGCGCTTGATGTCGTAGGCGATGCCGGCTTCCCGCGCAATGGCCAGCGTGTGCAGGATGGTGTTGGTCGAGCCGCCCATCGCGACGTCGAGGGCGATGGCATTGTCGAAGGCTTCCAGCGTGGCGATGTCGCGCGGCTTGAGGTCCGCCTCGACCAGCTTGATGATGGCGCGGGCGGCGCGTTCATAGAGCGCTTCGCGCTCCTTGGAGACGGCCAGAATGGTGCCGTTGCCCGGCAGCGCCATGCCGAGCGCCTCGCAAAGGCAGTTCATGGAGTTGGCGGTGAACATGCCCGAGCAGGAGCCGCAGGTCGGGCAGGCGCTCTGTTCGAGCTTCTGCAAATCCTCGTGGGTGATCTTGCCCGCCTGCAATTCGCCCACTCCCTTGAACACGGAGATGAGGTCGGACTTCTGCGTGGCGGGGCGCAGGTAGTCTGGCAGTTGGCCCTCGGCGGCTTGCGCGGCGACCCCGGCCGCCATAGGTCCGCCGCTGACAAAGATCGTCGGCAGATTCAGCCGCATGGAAGCCATGAGCATGCCCGGCACGATCTTGTCGCAGTTGGGAATGCAGACCATGCCGTCGAAGCAATGCGCGCGGACCATGGATTCGACGCAGTCGGCAATCAGCTCCCGGGAAGGCAGCGAATACTTCATGCCGCTGTGGCCCATGGCAATGCCGTCGTCAACGCCGATGGTGTTGAAGATGAAGGGCACGCCGCCGGCCTGGCGGACCAGGCGTTTGACCAGCAGGCCGACCTCGTTGAGGTGGGCATGGCCGGGGATGCAGTCGGTGTAGGAATTGCAGATGGCGATGAACGGCTTGTCCCAGTCCGCCTCGGATTCGATGGAGCCGGTGGCCCTTAGCAGCGAGCGGTGCGGTGCGCGTTCAAAGCCTTTCTTGATGATGTCAGAGCGCATAGGATTATACGATACTCGGCGATTATCGCCGAAAGATCACGCCGGAAGGTAGCAGCCGGCGGACGCCTTGTCACGCGTCTCGAGGCGAATGAAAAACATTGCGCCGGGCGCTCTACTGCCGCACAGTATGCTCCAACTTGCCGGAGAGATGGCTGAGTGGTTTAAAGCGCACGCCTGGAGAGCGTGAGTGGGCTTATACCCCACCCTGGGTTCGAATCCCAGTCTCTCCGCCAGCTCACAAAAATCCCTCTCCCGACCGGTTGGCCAAGAGAGGGTGAAAAGCGGCAGCTCGGCTTGCCAGGGCGTTGCGTTAAGCCCCCATGCCGTCCTCGAATGACCCGGCTGCCAGCGGGAAGCACAGGTGGTCGCGCACGTACTGGATGCCGTTGGTGCTCGTGGCGTCCACCGCCCGGTAGGCGCTCTCGGCTTCGACGATCAGCGGCGCCGTCCGGGTGCCCATCACCTGGCAATACCGCTGTGGGTAGCCGGCATGGATCAGCAGCTCGACGTAGCGCATCATGTTCAGGTCGCCGGTGGGGATGTCCACAAACTGCATCGCGCGCTTCTGCCAGTCGCCGTCCATGAACCGCAGTGGCCGGTCCGGCCGGATCACGAAATTCTTCACGTGGCAGGCGTAGATGCGGGGGGCCACCTTCAGGAAACGCGTCTCCCAGCTCTCGCCTTCCCAGCAGTGCGACGGGTCGGCGTTGACTGTCAGGCATTTGTCGCCGCCGCAGATTTGGACCAGCATGTTGAAGTCGTCCGCGCACATAGCCCCTGTGCCGGGATGGATTTCGTGGGCAAGGTAGATCCCGAGCGACTTGGCGTGCTTGCGGAGCTTGGCGGTCTTCTTGACGAACCGGTCCTGTCCTTCCTTGAGCAGGTCGTAGTCGCCGCCCTTCCAGAATCCCCACGGGTAGCCCGTGGCCATCTCCCAGCCAAACGCCACGCCCCAGAACATCGGCACAATCTTCACCCCCAGCTCCGCGCAAAGATCCAGCAGCCGCAGGATGTAATCCTCCGCCCATTTCTCGATTTCCTCGGGCGACTTCCTGGCCACGTCCCCGGGGATAAACGGCCGGATGGTCGGGCTGCCGGTCCAGGCCGTCGTCTGCACCCAGAACGGGCAGTGGGCCGAAACGCCGTCCAGCCTCAGCTTCGCTTTGGCAAAGGTGTTCTTGATCTCCTTGGCGCTCTTGAAGCCGGTGTCGCTTTGGAGCATGAAGTTGGACGGTTGCGCCCCCGCCGCCCCGGACTTTTTCGCGTAATCCAGAAACTGCGCTAGATTCTTGGCGCCGTGCTGCGCGCCTTCGATGCTGGGATGAAAACAATTGTCTGCCATAGTGTTATTAGAAGTTAAACGGTTTTGCTCATTTGCCGACCGGCCAGACAACTATCGCCTTTGCCTGGCGCAGGCAATCTTATTCTTCCATAAAATTGGAGAAGACCCGAATCCTTAGCGAACGCGCGGAGTGACCCAAACTGTGGCCACGACGCACCAAGCGCGAGGAGATAGGAGTCGAGGACAACCCTTTTGAGGCTTGCGGTTGCTTTTGCAGGACCTCCGGGGAGCG
>Ga0209201_1000817_pt1 | contig 40138 bp, 42 predicted proteins | sample AD_UKC055_MetaG_FD_184411 | JGI IMG/M metagenome (GOLD analysis project Ga0209201, IMG submission 184411) | Active sludge microbial communities of municipal wastewater-treating anaerobic digesters from USA - AD_UKC055_MetaG (SPAdes) (version 2) | ecosystem: Engineered > Bioreactor > Anaerobic >... | reverse complement strand
TAATACTGTTGGTTTGGAAGAAGAACTTTTACTTTTTATAGAAGACTGTTTTTTATCTTCTGTACCTATCACATAATTCTTTATAGTGACATAGTTGACATCATCTAATGAAAGCTTAGCATATAGATCCTCATCGTTTTTAATGTTAAACTTTAGATAAAAGGCGCTCTCCTTGAGCTTTAAGAGTACATCTTCTATTGAGAATCCTAATTTTTTTGCTATTTCCCTAAACTTATCCTTCCCCTGTTCTATCAAAAGCTGTTCATTTTTCTGTCTGTAATACTTCTTGATCTTACTCTTTGTTCTTGCAGACCTAGCATACTTCAGCCAATCCATGCTTGGCCCCTGAAAGTTTCTATTGATAATGATCTCAACAACATCACCGTTTTGAAGCTTATGAGAAATAGGAACAATCTTACCGTTTATTTTTGATCCAGCAAAATGATTACCCACATCAGTATGTATTGCATAAGCAAAATCTATAGGAGTAGCATCTTTAGGTAAATGTATAATCTCGCCATGTGGAGTAAAAACAAAGGTCTCGGCAGTATCAAGCTCCGACTCAATTTCATTAAGATCAAAAGCAGACTGAGCAATATCCTTATGAAGCTCCATAAGGTTTTGAAGGAATTTAATTTTTTCGTGGCCCACCCCCATCTTGTATGCCCAATGCGCGGCAAGACCGTATTCTGCTTCCTGGTGCATTTGCCAGTCTCTTATCTGTATTTCAAGAGGTTCACCTTTATTTGTGATGACTGTAGTATGAAGCGACTTATAACCATTAAGCTTAGGAGTAGCAATATAATCTTTAATTCTGCCTGGTATCGGAGGCCATAGAGAATGTACTATCCCCAAAGATGCATAACATTGATTTTGATTTTCAGTAATAATTCTCAGAGCTATAAAGTCATAAATTTCATCAAAGCTTTTTCCTTTACGAACCATTTTATCCCAAATACTGTAAATATGCTTGGAACGCCCGTAAACCTTTGCAGTAATATTATGCTTAGCTAGTTCAGCATTTAATAAATTTGAATACTCTTCAATACTTTTTTGTCTATCTGAAAGCTTATTATCGACACGTATCTTTAACTCATTGTACGAATCTGGATACAAATAGAAAAACGATAAATCCTCCAGTTCAGCTTTTATAGTATGAATTCCCAAACGATGAGCAATCGGAGCATAAATTTTAAGTGTTTCCTGAGCTTTACTTGTCTGCTGCGCATGAGATGTATATGCAAGTGTACGCATATTATGGAGTCTATCTGAAAGCTTAACAATTATGACTCTCAAATCGGTAGACATAGCTAAAAGCATCTTCCTGAGAGTCTCTATCTTTTCTATAGATTTAGTATCAGCCTTTGAAAGCTTTTCATTAAGCTTAAGATTACTGATTTTTGTTACCCCATCAACTATACGGGCAACATCATTTCCAAACTTTTCTCTTATTACGTCAATTGGAACTCCACAATCCTCACATACATCATGCAAAAGCCCGGAAGCAATAGTATCTACATCCATATTAAATTTTGCCAGAATACGCCCTACTTCTTTAGGATGCTCAAAAAAAGGTTCACCGGAGGCTCTCATCTGCCCCTGATGGGATATTTGAGCAAGATCATAGGCAACAGTAATTTTAGACGCCTCTTCAGCAGTCAATTCACGTTTAAATATACTTTGTATTTCTCGAAGGTATTCTTGCGCCTGCTCCATTTTTTCACCTCTTTGTATAAATTATATCATAACTTCATTTTTACTTCTATATTTATATCTCTCGACAGTTTTTATATTATATCGTATGATATAATATAAGTCGTTCAAGTATTGTATATATTACTTAAATTGCTTTATACTCTTGTTATGTGGTAAAATTAGTTTATAGATAATGGGAGGTGTTTAGGGATGAAAAAATTATTTGTTATGTTATCGGCTTTGTTACTTTTAGCGTCTTCAGTATGTGCAAATGACATTAGCTTCGATAGGAAAAACTATGGTGGAAATGTTTTGCTATGGCCATTCTGGGGTATTTATACAGGAGCTTCCGGATACTATAAGATGGGAACCGATCTTAACATAACTATTATGGATCAGACTTCTCCTATAGTAGTTGCAGGACCAAGTTTTGACGTCGGATTTTGGACATTAGGAGCATATAGTTCCTTTTATCTTGGTCTGGGTGCTTCAGGAGAGGTACTTTTCCCACTAAAAAACTTTAAAATAAATTACTTCGGTTATGACTGGTATCCAACGCCTGCTCTTGATATTACTGCAACTTATTATTTGACTGGTTTTCCTGATACCTCTATAAGAAGTATTTGGAGGCCGCTTGCTGATTTTGGACTCGCTTTTTCTGTCAATCCACGTATCACGGTTATGTCTGACTATGAAAAGGGAAGCTCCGGACTTTCCTTCGATTTTTGGCCATATCCTTTAATGGTTGGTTTCAGCTACTGGCAGAATTGATAAAAAACAGTATATTTACAGGAGGTACATGATGGACGTTATCCTTGGAAGGCAAAAGATTAAATGGGTAGAAAAGCACATGAAGATAGTAAACTTCTTGAGAGATTCATACAAAGACAGCCAACCATTTAAAGATGTAAATATTTCAATGGCAATACACCTTGAAGCCAAAACGGCTTATCTTTCAATTATAATGAAGGAACTTGGTGCAAATGTTTTTATTACCGGGAGCAATCCTCTTACTACGCAGCCTGATGTAGTAATGGCTTTAAAGGAGTACGGCATAAATGTGTTTGCAGAAAAAACACTTGATGAAACGGTCTATTGGAAAAATATTGACAGAGTACTTTCAGCAAAACCAAACATTATAATAGATGATGGCGCAGATCTGGGAGTACGTTTTTTTGAGAACTATTCTTCCGATCTTAATAACTTATGGGGGATCTGCGAAGAAACAACTACCGGTGTAAAAAGATATAATTCTTTGCAAAAATGCGGAAAGCTTCCTGTTCCTGTAATAGCGGTAAACGACTCATACATGAAGTATCTTTTTGATAATAGATACGGTACCGGTCAATCAACCTGGGATGGAATAATGAGAAGTACTAATCTTACAGTTGTAGGAAAAACAGTAGTTATAGGAGGCTATGGATGGTGCGGAAAAGGCATTGCTATGCGTGCAAAGGGTCTGGGAGCAAACGTAATAGTAACTGAAGTTGATCAGATAAAAGCAATTGAAGCACTTATGGATGGTTTCAGAGTAATGCCTATGGATGAAGCTTGTTTGCTTGGAGATATCTTTGTTACAGCTACAGGAAATATTGATATTATAACCGAGAAGCATTTTCTAAAGATGAAAGATGGTGCACTTCTTGCCAATGCAGGACATTTCGACGTTGAAGTAAAGGTAGCTGATTTGAAAAAGATATCGGATTGTATCACAGAAGTCCGTCCAGGAGTGGAAGAGTGTGTTCTGAAAAACGGGCATTCGGTTTTCCTTCTTGGAAAAGGTAGACTCGTAAATCTTGTTAATGCTGACGGACATCCGGTAGAAATAATGGATCAGTCTTTTGCATTACAGCTTGAAGGTGCCAAATATATCTTGAATAATCATTCTACTATGCCAAAAAATGTCTCACCAATACCTTACGATATCGATATTAAGCTTGCTTCAATAAAACTAGCATCCATGGGCATAAAAATAGACTCACTTTCTCAGGATCAGAAAAAGTATATGCAAAGCTGGAAATGAACAGAAATATGACTTTTGTCACTTTTTAAAATAGTTCGGATATAGTATAATCTTTCTGACACTACTGAGTAGAGCCCCTAGTATATTTTCTAACGTCCCTTGTGGACGTTTTTTTATTTTTATTAATTAATGATATAATTTATTATTAACGATCAGGGAGGGAATAAGATGGAAAAGGGAATTATAGGAGTTTTAAAGTATGCACTATCAAGAGAACTTGAAGGAAGAAACTTCTATCTTCAAAAAGTATCTGATATACGGAATGAATCGGTAAAAAAACTTTTTTTAGAGCTTTCCGAAATGGAAGATGAACATGTAGAATTTATAAATAAGCTTATAGGAAACATTTCAGAGAATTCCACAGCAATAGCTGATCTATCCTCTGATGATAATTTTTTTAATTCAAGGAAAAACTCCGAATTCTCATATACTACTCCACAAGGCCACGAATCCTTTGACACTTCGGAAATTGCAATAATAAGAATGGCATATCTCATCGAAGATGATTTTATGAAGTTCTATGAAGAAGCTTCTTTCTATACGGACAATAAAGACCTGAAAAAAATACTTTTAAGTCTTGCCAAATGGGAAAAAACTCATAGGGATGCACTCTATGGTCTTTACAGGCAATCAATGCAAAATTATTGGTTTGATATGGGGTTTGAACCCTTACTATAATTTTTTACATATAATATTGCTGCAAAGTACGTCTCTCTTGGCTTAATCACTAATTTACATTTGAATAGTTTAATACTATAAACGATATTTTTTCTGGGAGAGATAATATGAATTTTTTAAAGAAAATGAATATGAGTCCTACAATGAAGTATGCGATTGCTGAAGGCGCCACATACAATGCTGCTTATATAGGAACACAGGGTTTTATATTTACCACACTTTCAATATACTTTAATGCAACACCTTTGCAGCTTTCGATAATGACTACAATGCCCCTTGCTGCTTCGATGATTCAAATTATTATTCAATATCTTTACCGCATATTCAGAAACAGAAAGGAGCTTCTTGTCATAACTGCTTTCTTTGCAAGGATAGCAACAGTTCTTATACCTATTTCAATACTATTTGATTTTACAAACTCTTATATTCTTTTTGTTGTAATGATGATTTTCAGTATTTTCAGTTCTTTTACAGGTAATGTATGGACATCCGCAATGAAGCAAATTGTGCCTGATTCTGTACGTGGTTCGTATTTTGGTCTAAGAAATTATATTACAAGTATCATCACAGTTGTTTTTACAATGGTATACTCTTATCTAATGAAAACCGACAGTACCAAACTGGGTTTGTTGATTGTAAGTACACTAATGTTCATATTCTTTATCTCATCAGTCTTCTTGCTTTCAAAACATAGTATACCTGACACTCTAATAAAAAAAGATAAAATTGATAATCCTTTTACACCATTTAAAGATAAAGATTTTCGAAAATACCTTTTATTCACTTCTTTTTGGAATTTTTCTATTGAATTTTGCAAACCTTTTTTTTCATATTACCAGGTTGCCATTCTTAAAGCAGATTATACCTTTTTGGGACTTGCATCAACTATAAGTGCCCTTTTATCGATGTTTCTTTATATATTATACGGAAAGTTCTCTGATAAGTTCGGAAACAAGAATACTATAAGAATAGGTATAATTTTTTCTCTTACAGGACCTCTCATCTTTCTTTTTATGACACCAGATAACTATATAATGATGACTCTCCTAGATGCTTTTATTACTTCGTTTGCATGGGCAGCGATCAATCTGGGATATTTTAACCTTCTTTTAGAATCTGCGAAAGAACCTTCAGAGATGTATTTTTCACTTAACGCTTTTATATGTGGTATCAGTGCAATTGCAGCCTCTTTTATAGGGGGAAATCTTGGAAACCTTCTTCAAAAAAAGTCTTTTGTAATTTTTGATCATCTTTTCTTTGGCATACAGTTTATATTTTTCCTGGAAATACTACTGAGAATAATTTCTATACTCATCCTTAACCGTGTAAAAACAGCAAAGGGAGAAAAGAAATTTACCCTGTTTGATATACTTCCTGAAATAAACAGCATGCTTAAAAGAAATTAAAAAATTAGCCTCTTAAGAGGCTAATTTTTTAATTTCAGCATAAGATCTTTGATAAGCCTTATCACAGCATAGAAGATAAGGAAAAACTCAAACCTTCCAAGGTACATTCCTCCAATCAGCGTCCATAAAATTGATGACGGTGCGTCAGGAGCAGTAATACCAACTGTAAGCCCGACTGCCGAAAGTGCAGAGGAAAATTCAAACATAGAGTCTTCAAGACTGAAACCATGTCCGACAAGTATCAGTGAACCTGTAACAAAAACAATTATATACATAAATACCACTGCAATAACTTCTTTGAATACACCCAGATCAATTTTTTTCTTTCCTACACCTTTGTATACTTCAATATGATGTTCTGTTCCCTGAGGACGGAAATAATTTTTTACCTGAAGTATCATTACTTTTATTATTACATATACTCTGAAAGTTTTTAATCCTCCGGATGTAGAATCGGTCATTCCACCAAATATCATTAGGATTGTAATAACAAATAAGCCTAGAGTATTCCATTTTTCAAACGTAACTGTCTGAAATCCAGTACCAGTAAGAGCTGATATCGCAGTAAAAACACTATGTCTTACTGCCTGAGGTAATGAATAAATATGTACCGTACACAAAACGACTAACAGTATTATCGATATCACAAGCGTATAAAACATTGTTTTAGGTTCAGGATTCTTAAGAAACGGTTCTGCTTTCATACGCTCTTTAAAATCAAGTCTGTTTATTTTACCATTGGTTAAATCTTTCCTGCTTTTAAAATAATTCTTTATGAGCTGAACAAGAGAATAATGAACACCAAATCCTGTTGCGCCTGAAATCATAAGAATCATAATAATAAGCTCTGCCGTAACGTTATTAAAATAGCCTATGCTGGAATTCTTAGTCGAAAATCCTCCGGTAGCTAGAGCTGTAAGTGCATGGTTAAAGGCATCAAAAAAAGAAAGCTTACCAAAGATCATGAGTGCAGTAATGCCGGCTACGGCCCAGATAAGATATATCACAAGAATCAGTTTTGCTGAATCGCGGATATTGGGCACAAGGTTGTCAGTACGTCCTTCTGCCTGATAAAGACCAGCACCGCTGTTACCGGCCACAACAATCATGATTAAAGCAAATCCTGCACCGCCTATATACTGGATTATACTTCTCCATAAAAGATAAACTTTAGGAATTGATTCAACATCTGCAATAACAGTAAGTCCTGTAGTACTCCAGCCACTTGCAGATTCAAAAATTGATTGAGTCAACCCGAGAATTTTCCCAAAATAAAAAGGCATAGCAGAGACTAATATTGAAATTGTCCATATAAAAAAAACCGTAAGCATAGCATCCTGAACATTCATACTCTCAGTTTTATTTCCACGTGATAATACTTTAAAAATAACTGTTATCAAAAAACTTAAAAGTGATGTATAAAAAAACGGAAAAAAATGATTTCCTTGTGAAAAAACAAAAGCCAAAGCTCCTACAATCAGTATAAGTATAGACTGCATGAACATTACTTTGGCTAATGCACTGAAAACACTCTTATAACGCATTTTTAAATAAAACATGTAATCAGGCACAACTTCACCTTCTATTTTAGAATGTCTTTTACTGTAGAGACTTGTTCTTTAGCTGCCAGAACCAGAAGTTTATCATTTTCATGTACTACAGTATTACCTTTTGGAACAACTATACTTCCATCCTGTTTTATAATTACTCCTATGATAGAATTACCAGGCATATTAAGATCTTTCAACATTTTATTACAGGCGCTATCGTTCTTAGTAATCATAAGTTCCAAAATGGAAAGCTTTTCTATATATGGATTAAAATATGCTGTAATATCGTCATAGTTCAGAAATGATTCAATAAGCTTTTGCATCCATGATATAGGAGTAAGGGTATTTACACGTAATGCCTTGAACATAAACTCATTCTCTGGATGATTAACAAGGACAATAACCCTTACATCATCATAGAGCTGCCTAATCATCCATGTTATTACAAAGTTAAGTGCATCATCTTCAGAGATTACTATTACCGCTCCGACATTACTGGACATATCAAGCGACTGTACCCAGTTTATATCAGTAGGATCGTGGTGAATAAGCTCCAACGATGGAAAAAAGGCTTTTAAACCGTCTATAACTTCAATGTTTTTAATGTCCTTTGAAATATAAAATACTTCATTACCAACTAAAAGCAGCTTCTTTGCTAAAGCATATGCCAAAGTCTGACCTTCGAATATATAAAACAGTTTCTTTCTCATTGTTTATCATCCTCGTAAAAATCCTTAACCAGTCCGGAGACTGAATTTTCTATAGGACAGAATATCTCCATACCTTCGCGCATGAATATTTCTTTTTTCATGGGATCATTAGCCCTGGCCATAATTTTAATATGTGGCATCATCTTTTTTATACCGTATGCCAGCATAAAGTTAAGGTTATCGTCAGGTGTAACAACATAAACCATATCTGCTTTCTCTAACTTCATTTTCTTCAGCACATCCATATCGTTTATATCAACAAGCATTGTAAAGCCTGTAAAATTACGATTTGCAAGCCTTTCAAAAGACTCTTCATTTTTATCTATAACAACTACACTGTGCTTTAATGAAAGTTCAAGTGCAAGTTCTGATCCTAACCTCCCACAACCTATAATAATGATATATTTTACAGCTTCTTTCATCACACACCTCAAATTAATCTTTCAATGCCTGTGCTGCATCATAATGTTTTTGAGCCAGAGTCTTTATACCTCTTCTTTCATAAAGCTTTCCTAAAAGATAATGACCTTCAAATCTTGAAGGGTTCTCAAGTATAAGTTTACTGATCATATTTTCCAAAGTATAGTACTTAAGATCATTGTCGGGATCAAACTCTTTTATTTCATTATCAAGTTCTCGAGCTTTGGAATCATACGTCTGTCCACGGAATAATGACATATTAACAATTTCATAAAACTCATCTGGAGTAATCGGCTTTTCAATCCAATCGCTTAGATCTGATTTTAATGCTTTTTTAAGTCTTTCAATATTAACCTTATTGCTTATGATATAAACCTTGGTCTTGGGAAGAGTTTTCTTTATCATGGAAAGCTGATCCAAAACCTCTCTATCTTCAATTTCTGCTTCGGCAATTATGAGAGAAACTCTCTCTCTAAGTAGTTTAGAACTTTCTGAAAGTATCGTATTTACTTCCTGAAAAGTCTTTATAACCCTAGGCATGACCTTGCGGTTCATAAAGTTTGATAACAGCCGAATATAAAGATTTATGACAGAATCAGAATCTTCTATTATTATTACCTCATTCAACTCCTCATAAAATTCCATACTTTCCTCCGTCAGAGTATGTACTCACGTAAATTCTTATCCTCTACCACCTTGTCAAGTCTATTCTTGACATAATTTTCATCAATAGAAACCGACCATGCTGATCCCGAAGGAGCAAGGAAAGAAACTTCTTCAAGAACTTTTTCAATTACGGTATAAAGTCTTCGTGCTCCAATATTTTCAATCTTATCGTTCAATGTAAATGCTATATTTGCAAGACACTTTATTCCAGATTCTTCAAATTTTATATCAACATCGTCCGTCCAAAGAAGAGATTTATACTGTTTAGTGAGAGCATTCTCGGGTTCTACAAGTATTCTGACAAAATCCTCTTCTGTAAGTGGCTGGAGTTCAACTCTTACCGGAAACCTTCCCTGAAACTCAGGAATAAGCTCTGATGGTTTGCTGACATGAAATGCCCCTGCAGCAATAAAAAGTATGAAATCTGTCTTTACCGGTCCATACTTGGTTGAAACAGTAGTCCCTTCGACTATGGGCAGAAGATCTCTTTGTACTCCTTCACGCGATACATCAGGACCTGATGAACTTCCCCTTGATACAATCTTGTCTATTTCATCTATAAAAACAATTCCCCTGTTTTGTGCTGCCTCTATTCCTTGTTGAATCATTCTGTCTTTATCTATAAGTTTTTCCTCTTCTATAGGAAGAAGAACTTTCTTAGCCTGTGAAACCTTCATCTTTCTTATTTTCTTTTTTTTGGGCATGAAGGAAGAAAACATCTCTCCAAGCTGCAAACCCATATCTTCCATATCCGGGCCTAAACCTGGTATGGAAGGTACCTGCTCTTCCTCAACCTCAACCTCAATTTCCTGATCATCCAATTCATTACTTTTTATACGTTGAATTAACTCATCACGTTTTTGAATTTCATCATAATCAACATTCTGATATTGAACTTCTTCGTTTTTCTGACCGGTAAACATCTGCATAAAATCACTCATTGACTGCTTTTTTTGTTCCTTCTTACCTGGAAGAATACTTTGAGCTATTCTTTCTTCAACCCTTCCTTTAGCTATGTCTTCAACTTCCTGCATCATCTTAGATTTTATATTGGCAATTGAAATATCAACAAGATCTCTTATTATTGATTCAACATTCTTGCCTACATACCCAACTTCTGTAAACTTTGTAGCTTCAACCTTTACAAAAGGTGAGTCAGATATCATTGCCAGTCTCCTTGCGATTTCAGTCTTTCCGACTCCTGTAGGTCCTATCATAAGAATATTTTTTGGAATTACCTCGCGTCTAATATCCTCTGAAAGTTTCATCCTTCTTATACGGTTTCTCAGAGCTATTGCCACTAATTTTTTTGCCGATGCCTGTCCTACAATATATTTATCAAGCTCATTTACTATCATCTTTGGAGTCAGATTATCCAGAGACATACTATCACCTCCGCACTATATTTTATCATAAATAGATGAAAAGAAATAAAGGACCGATATGCCATCGATCCTTTATTATTTTTTTTATTGAATTTGATGTACTTTCAAAAGATTCGTGGCCCCAGAAAATCCATATGGAATTCCAGCAGTAACAATTATCAGATCGCCTTTTACTCCAAGTCCTAAAGACTTGACTATATTTGATACTTTTTCGAGCATAGCATCAGTATCAACAAACTTTGACATTATAACCGGAGTTACTCCCCAGACCAAAGCCAGTCTGTTATAAGTTTCTTCTCTTGGAGAAGCGGCAATAATGGTTATGTTTTTTCTGAACCTTGAAAGCGCACGGGCAGTATAGCCACTATAAGTGGTTGCTACAATTACTTTGGCATTTATCGTCTGAGATATGTCCACAGCAGATTTTGAAAGAGCATTTGTAGCTTTATCGCCGCATTCTATATACTGTTCATTTATCTTGTTCTGAAACTGTCCAAAGTATCTTTCGGTTTCAAGTGCCACCTTTACCATTACATTGACAGATTCAAACGGATACTTTCCGACAGAAGTTTCTGCAGACAGCATAACCGCATCGGTACCATCCAATATGGCATTGGCTATATCTGTTGCTTCAGCTCTTGTGGGAAAAGGATTTTCTATCATGGTTTCAAGCATCTGAGTTGCAGTTATAACGGGTTTGGCCTTTATATTTGCCATGTTAATGATCTTTTTTTGTAGTATGGGAACAGACTGTACGGGAACTTCAACTCCAAGATCTCCTCTAGCTACCATCACACCATCGGAAACTTCAAGTATGCTTTCCAGATTATCTATAGCCTGAAGAGTTTCTATTTTAGCAATTACAGGCATATCAGGCGCACCCAGCTTGGCAAGAATCTCTTTAGTTTGCATAATATCCGAACTTTTCCTTACAAAGGACTGGGCAATATAATCTACTTCCCATTTAACAGAATTTTCAAGATACAGCATGTCTTTATCAGTAAGTGCTGCGAGTTTTATATCAACTCCGGGAATATTTACTCCTCTTCGGTGAGTAATACTTCCTCCAACCAGTATCTTCGTCTTTATATCAGTTTCATCACAAGATAAAACTTCAAGTTTTATCTTACCGTCATTTAATAAAATTATATCTTTTTTATTTAGGTCTCTTACAAGTTCTTTATAACTAACACTTACAGATTTTTCATCTCCCAAAATATCTCTTGAAGTAAGTATAAACTCATTATTTTCAATAAGGTCAATTGTATCTCTCATAAACTTTCCAGTTCTTATTTTGGGACCCTCAAGATCAATCAGTATAGCTACAGGAAGTCCCAACTCTTTACGTATCTTCTTTAGCTTTTCGACTCTGGAGAAATGTTCTTCAACAGTACCATGTGATGTATTTAGTCTGGCCACATTCATGCCGTTCAGCAAAAGTTTTTTTATATTCTCCTCACTGTCGGTTGCCGGCCCTAATGTACATACTATTCTGGTCTTTCTTGAGTCCATTACTTTTCCCCCTTTTAGGAAAGTATTTTTGCAAGCTTTATGACTTCCACATCTATAGTCCTTTTTTCGGAAAGAACTTTATCGATAGGCACACGTACCATATTTCTCCCGCTCAGTCCTATCATAACGCCAAATTCATTATCCATGATGCTTTTCACTGCCTCGTATCCCATTCTGGAAGCAAGTATTCTGTCGTAAGCAGTAGGACTTCCGCCACGTTGAACATGACCAAGTATGGTTATTCTTGTTTCGTATCCTATCCTGTTTTCCATATGTCTAGCAACCGTGTAAGCACTGGCAGCACCTTCTGCAACTATTATAAGGCAATTAAGTTTTCCTCTTTTCCTTTCTTCCCATATCCTTTCGGAGATAGATTTGAAATCAACAGGAATCTCAGGAATTATAGCAGCTTCTGCACCTGTAGCAAGACTAGACATAAGAGCAATATAACCGGAACCTCTTCCCATTACTTCTACAATAAATGCTCTTTCATGTGATGTAGCGGTATCCTTTATCTTCTGTACAACTTCAACAACCGTATTAAGACAAGTATCCACACCAATACACATATCAGTATTGGAAATATCGTTATCTATTGAACCGGGAATACCTACAACCGGAATGCCGTTTTCCTCAGAAAAAAGCTTTCCACCGGTAAGGCTTCCTTCCCCTCCGATTATTACTAAAGCCTCTACTCCAGCTTCTTTAATATTATCTGCAGCCTGTTTTCTTACTTCAGGAAGCTTAAATTCAGGAACCCTAGCTGTTCGCAGAATTGTTCCTCCACGTTCCATAATTCCGCCAACTGAAGCATAATCAAGTGGCTTATAATCTTTATCAAGAATACCCGCGTAACCTCTCATAAATCCATATACTTCTATTCCATTTGTAACAGCTGTTCTTACTACCGATCTGAGAGCAGCATTCATTCCGGGCGCATCTCCTCCGCTGGTGATTATTCCTATTCTCTTTATGGGCATACTCGGGCCTCCTAAATATAAAATATATGAATAATTTTCTAAGTGATATTATATCATCATTTTGATAACTTTTGGCATTACAAAAATTAAGTCTTATTTTTTATGATAGCTTTATGTTTTATTTGATATGTAAATATATTTGCGCTTAAATGTAAAATTTTAAATTGATATTTAAAACTGAGCTCCTTTATGCTATAATAAGTAAAAAGGAGGTATAGTAAATTGAAAACCCTTGACCGCGGCTCTATTCTTGAAATACTTAAAGACCATAATATAAAAATTACTCCAAACAGACTTGTTGTAGCAGAAGTAATTCTTAATTCTATCTCTCATCCTTCAATAGACGAAATTCATACCAAGCTTATCAGAGATGGAAGAAATATTTCTTTTACTTCAGTTTACAACATAATAAAAACCTTTGAACATGCCGGACTTTTAAAGGAAATACAAACTCATGACAGATGTCGTTATGATCCGAATATCAAACCACATATCCATTTTATATGCAAGACCTGTTCCAGAGTTTATGACATAGATTCACTCAGCTATAATATAAAGCTTCCTGAAAATATCTTGGGAATGAAAGTGGAAAGCTATGAACTAACTTACTATGGATACTGCTCAGAATGCCTTCTTGACAAATTGGATAAAGATGAATAAAACCCGCATATATGCGGGTTTTATTATTTTATACTATATCGGACTTTAAGATCTTTTGTAGCCTTGGTTTCATCTAAACGTCTTACAGGAGTATTAAAGGGAGCATCATGCAGTTTCTGTGGATCAGTTTTGGCAACTTTAAGTATATCTTCGAATACTTTTATAGTATTATCAAGGGTTTCTTTGTTCTCTGTCTCTGTAGGCTCAATCATCATCGCTTCCTCAACAATTAGCGGGAAGTATACCGTTGGTGGATGAATACCGTTATCCAAAAGCATTTTTACAAAATCCAGAGTCTTTACACCATACTCTTTCAGGGCAGATCCATTGATTACAAATTCATGCTTACATATATTTTCATGAGATATTTTAAATGATTTTGAAAGCTTTACCCTCATATAGTTAGCATTGAGTACTGCGAGCTCACTTGCTCTTCGTAATCCGTCTTTTCCCATCATAAGTATGTATGTGTAGGCTCTGACCATAACACTGAAGTTGCCGTAAAAGCTTCTTACCTTACCTATGCTTAATGGCATATCGTTATTGAAATAGTATCTTCCGTCAATATCCATTTCAACTACCGGTTTAGGCAAGTACGGACTCAAATGCTTCTTTACACCTACCGGTCCTGAACCAGGTCCTCCCATTCCGTGAGGGGTAGAAAATGTCTTATGAAGATTCAGATGCACAACATCAAAACCCATATCTCCCGGGCGTACCTTTCCCATAATAGCGTTGAGATTAGCACCGTCATAATACAAAAGCGCATTTTTCTCATGAGCAATCTTCTGTATTTCACATATATTTTTTTCAAATATTCCTAATGTATTCGGATTGGTAAGCATTATAGCAGCAACCTCATCCGTCATATTCATTTTTAAGTCTTGAATATCCACTAATCCATGTTCATCAGATTTTACCTGCACAATATCAAAACCTGCCATCTTCGCAGAAGCTGGGTTCGTTCCGTGTGCCGAATCCGGTACAATTACCTTGGTCTTGTTTGTGAAACCTTTATCCAAGAGATATTTTCGGATTATAAGCATTCCTGTGAGTTCCCCGTGGGCACCTGCTGCGGGCTGAAGAGTAATGGCATCCATTCCTGTTATTTCGCACAAGCTCTGCTGAAGATTATACATAAGTTCAAGAGCACCTTGAACACTATCTTCTTCCTCATAAGGATGGATTTTAGAAAATCCTGCATAAGAAGCGGTTTCATCATTTATGAAAGGATTGTACTTCATTGTACAAGAACCTAAAGGATAAAAGCCGCTGTCAACAGAATGATTAAGCTTTTCAAGCTGAGTATAATGACGTACTATATCAAGCTCACTCACCTGAGGAAGTTCAGGTGGTACGTCTCTCAGAAGGTACTGTGGAAAGTCAATCTGGGATAAAGGAACATCAAGTTCTTCAAGTCTGAAAGCTTTTTTACCCTCTACAGAATGTTCAAATATAAATTTCATATCATCGCCTCCAGAAAAGATGTTATGTAGTCAATTTCTTCTTTCTTTGTCATCTCTGTTGCACAGAAGAGGGCACAATCTTTGTCTCTTCCGGTAACCTTTTCAAGGTTGAGAGGACCTATATATTTCTGTTCAAGAAGCTTTTGATTCATTATTCCAACCGGAACAGAGGATTTAAGGACAAACTCGTTGAAGAAAGGACCAGAGAAAACAGGTTCAAATTTTTCGCTTTCCATAAGCTTTTCTGCAAGATAATGTGCTTTATGATAGCACTGATAAGCAACTTCTTTCAATCCGCTTTTTCCCAAGAATGAAAGGTATATTGAAGCAATAAGGGTATTGTGTGCCTGGTTAGAACAGATATTGGAAGTAGCCTTTTCTCTTCTTATATGCTGCTCTCTTGTCTGAAGAACCATAACAAATCCCCTTTTACCTTCACGGTCAAGAGTTTCTCCTATTATTCTACCTGGCATCTGCCTTATATAAGAATGCTTACTTGCAAAAAAACCAAATCCCGGACCTCCGAAGTTACAATTATTTCCAAGGCACTGTCCTTCACCAACAACAATGTCTGCTCCAAGCTTGCCTGGTGCCTGAAGCATTCCTAAAGATATAGGATTGGCAACAACTATCAAAAGAATATGCGACGGAATATTCTCACGTAAAGTCTTTATATCTTCGATTACTCCGTAAAAATTAGTATACTGAACCACTACAGCAGCTGTGCTATCATCAATTTTGGCCTTTAGATCCTGAAGATCAGCCTGACCGGTTTTAGAATCGTGTTTTAAAAGCTCCAGAACAGTATTGACAGGCTCTGTATATGTCCTTGTTACCTGAATATATTCAGGATGAACTGTGTCACATATAAGAACTTTGTCCTTCTTGGTTACTCTCTGAGCCATAAGAACGCTTTCAGCCATTGCACTTGCTCCGTCATACATAGAGGAGTTAGCAACTTCCATACCCGTAATCTCACATATCATAGTCTGATATTCAAAAAGCATCTGAAGGGTTCCCTGAGATACTTCTGCCTGATATGGTGTGTAGGCAGTCAAAAATCCTCTTTTAGATGCAAGCTGATATACTGCAGAAGGAATATAATGGTTATATACCCCTGCTCCCCTGAATATACCGTAATCATCTAAGCTTATATTTCTGCATGACAGCTCCTTCATTATTTCACGTACCTGCATCTCTGATTTTGAAGGAGCCATACTTAATTCTTCTTTTAATAGGACGGGAACATCTGAATAAAGATCATCTATCTGTTTTAAACCTATGCTTTCAAGCATCTGTCCGATTTCTTCCTCTGTATGCGGCAGAAAAGGATAATCCATTTGAACTCACCTCTATAAAATTATTTTGTCTTTGAACTTTTTACACTGCCTCTATAAAAAGGAGTCTTTATTATCTTTGCTGGAACTGACTTGTCTCTAATCTGGATCTGAACATCGGTACCAAATTTACAGTACTGTGCGTCTATATAGCCAAGTGCAAGATTTTTCCCTGTAGAAATTGATTTTGAAGCACTTGTTATTACTCCTATCTCCTTGCCATCAGCCATTACTATGTAGCCATGTCTTGCCGGAACTTTATCAAGTATCTCAATTCCTCTGAGTTTTTTAGTAAGTCCTGTCTCTTCCTGCTTCTTAAGTATATCGCTTCCTATAAAGTCTTTTTCAAGATCGACAGCCCATTTTAAACCAGCTTCAAGAGGAGTTCCAACATCATTTAGTTCGTTTCCGTAAAGCATATATACAGCTTCAAAACGTAGTGTATCTCTTGCTCCTAAACCACAGGGTATTCCATTATATGGCTTAACTAATTCAAGAAGTTTTTCCCACAAGGCAACGGTATTGTCAGCATCAAGATAAACTTCAAAACCATCTTCTCCGGTATAGCCCGTTCGTGATACTATTGCTTTAAAACCCATTACTTCTGTCTGTATAAAATTATAAAAAGCTATATTCTTGAGATCGCCTGTTGTAATTTTCTGAAGAACTTCTTCCGCTTTTGGACCTTGAACTGCTATCTGTCCATATTCCTGTGAAAGATTTTTTACTTGGACGGAAAAACTCTCCGTATTACTCATAATCCATGAATAATCTTTATCAATATTGGAAGCATTAACCACTAAAAGATAGTATTCCTCGTTTATTTTGTAGGCTAAAAGATCATCAACCACTCCTCCTTTTTCGTTACACATTGGACTGTAAACTATTCCTCCGTAGGGCAGTTTAGTTACGTTATTTGTGATAATATACTCTACAAATTTCTGGGCATCCTTACCTTTGACTTCAATTTCTCCCATATGGGAAACATCGAAAAGACCGACAGTTTCTCTTACTGTTTTGTGTTCTTCGATTATTGAAGTATACCATACGGGCATCTCCCATCCGCCAAACTCCACTAACTTTGCTCCAAGCTTTTCATGCTGCTCATAAAGCGGCGTTCTTTTGAGTTGTGACATTTGAATATCCTCCTTTAAAAAATCAGAAATGATAATTAAAGCCTTTTCTTTATCGTCCTGCTGAACATATATATCGTACATTGCCGGCTCACCGATTATAGAAGAGGGCAACATGTTCTTGGAACTTTTCAGCATAACAGTGATCTCATTTTGCTCGAGTATCTGTTTATAGATATCGTATTCAGGAAATCTTAAAAATTTGAACACCTGAACAAACACAGTATCACCCCTTTATAGCTTCTACAATACATTCAAATTAAAAGAAATGCGTAATAATATCTACCCATTTAATTATATCATTAATAATGAAATTTTTTTCACGCCAAATACTCGGATATAGTTATATAATAGCCTTTGGAATTTAATAAAATAAAATAGCTTTATTATACTTATTTTTTTAATACTGCCTGTATAATAATAATGCCAAACTAATGTTTGGCATTATCGCGAAGGCTTGTTAAATTTTTCGGTCAGTTCTTTTATTAAAGGCTGAAAACTTTGTTTTACAATTGTTCTCGAATACTCTGAATTAATCATTTCCTTATACCAGCTCTGGGCTGAACTCTCTGGAAACAACTCATTTTTAAAAAGATCAGATTCCTGCATCTTATTAAGGATATCTGAAAAAATACCTGATACAAACTCTATTGCAACATCTTCGTTTTTAAGGTTCTTAGAACTTACAGCAGTGAGATAAACAGGACCCAGACCAGCCATTTATATCACAACCAGCTCTGCCATTACATAGCCGGCTTTTGAAGCATTTTTTATAATCACAAGTATGTCCTGCGGAACGGCTCCGGCCGCTTTAAGCGCCGAGATAATATTATCCACAGTGGCTTCCTTTTCACCAACCTGACCATTTACTACAGAAAGTACAAAACTCCCATAACTTAGAGAAAAGTCTCCAACCTTGACTTTTCCTCCAAGAATAATGGTACCTGTTTTTTCATCAAGAACAATCTTAGCTTTCTGATCCTTTTCAACTTCAACTTCCTCTATGAGGGATAAAAATGAAATAACATCATCCTTAAAAATTTCGGGAATATCAACTCTTATTGTGGATGGATCCTGCGCCTTTGCTATTTTCTCTGAAAAAGATACATTTATAGCCATTGCCACACGCGCTGCAGTTGTTATATCGGGAGAGTCAAGATTTATCGAAACCATATCATCCGAAAAAATATTCACAGGTATTTCTGCTTCTACTATAGCTCCTTGAGGCACAGAGCCTGTTATTCTGTATTTTTTTTGTGTATTCGAACTTCCCTTTGCATCAGCTCCACCTGTAAAAACAGCTCCTTGAGCAACTGCGTAAACTTTATTGTCTGCACCAAGAAGAGGCGTTTGAACAAGAAACCCATTTTCCAAAGATTTGGCATCTCCAATTGAAGCAACCGTTATATCAAGCTTCATGCCTTCTTTGTAAAAAGGAGGAATATCCGCAAAAACCATTACCACAGCAGTGTTTTTAGTTTTGAACTGTGACTGTACTGAATAGCCCATGTTCTTGAAAATATTGGTCATAAGCTCGGAGGTCACAAGTCCTGAGTCTCCAGTACCGTTAAGCCCTGTAACAAGTCCCAAACCAAAAAGCTGGTTATCTCTTGCACCTCTAAAATTAGCTATCTCTTTTATTCTGACTCCGGCAGAAGCCGTTATCAAAAAAGCAAAAACCAAAACTAAAAAAATCTGTCTTTTCATAAAACACCTCTCAGAAATTACTTAAATAAAGATAATTTTATAGTTATACCTCAGAAAAACATATTTGAAATACCTGAAAGTACCCAACTTAGCCATGATTTTTCATTTGGATCTTGTTGAAATACTACATCACCGTCATACCATATCCTTGCTTCAGCCAGTTGGGATGATTCAACCGTACCACTGGAGCTTATACTTGAAGCTGCTAGTAGTCCTTCAACAATAACCTTTTTCCTCTCTTTTCCAACTTTTATTTCTTTTTCACCTTTTATTTTAAGCAATCCGTTGTTTTCTTCGATAATCTGAGCTGCAATATAAAGTTTTATAGAAGCCTGAGAAGAAGATTGAGTTTGTTTATTGCCAAGCTTTACTGCCGAGGGATCAGTAGTTGTAAGAGGAACGAAACTTTTTAGATCAACTCCTCCAATGGTTTTAAATACCGATCCTACAGTATTTCTTGCAGCAGAATTATAATCTGCCATATTATCACTTACTGAAAGTGACGGACTTTCAAGAACTTCTATTGTTATTATGTCTCCTGCCTTATATGTTTTATTGTTAGGCGCAAAAGCACTTTTACCTGAAGAACCGTTCCATAAAGACTGTCCAAAAGCATAAAAAGATAAAATTACCGCTAAAAAAAGCAGGATTTTATTTTTCAACTTTCAATCGCCTCCGTTCATATTAATTAAAACTTTTGCCCCTGGAGCAAGCAATCCCTCTAAAAGAACTCCCGTATCAGTGTTACGTATCTGAACAACCTCACCGTATGAAGCATCCTTCATCAGACGACCTGTTGCTCTGACCATTACCGTTCCGTAATCAACAACTATTTCCACGGTTTGGCCTGCCTTAAGATCAGGTATTTTCTTTACAAAAGCATTGTTTATGGGTTCCCCGGCTTTCAGGTCTCTGAGCGTTGTATAAGCAAAGTTCTCCAAATCCTCTTTGGTTATCATATTAAACTCATACTTCAAGACATTTACGGTTGATTCACAAGTAAGATCGGCTTTTATCTGTTGATTTTTTTTAATATCCTGTAAAACTACAAGAACCTTTACATTTTTTTCAACCGTTACGGATAAAGTTCCTATTGTTTTCTTTCCATCAGGCATTTTTGCTGTAAAAGTAACATTCAGAAGATCTTTTAACAATCCATAACTATTGATCTCATATGATATAACTTTTTCTACTGCCGGTCTTGTAATAACGTGTTCCGAAAAAACATACTCCGGATAGTTTTTCTGCATTTTTTCAAGAATGTCTTTTTTTATATCAATACCAGATTGTTCTTCCTTAAACATATACTGACTGTATAAAATTTTTATATCTTTCGAAACAAATTCCAACTCATACTTTATATCATACGGTTTCATAAGTCCGTACAACGTCTTTGCAAGCTCTTCGGAAGTATATGTAAGGCCTGATTTTCCTATAAATGCAATAGTTCTGTCATATGGAAACTCAGGCCAAATATCTTTTACTGTAAAGTACTGATCATCCGATACTATTGTTCCAGGTACGGTTATCTCCACAGCAGAAAAAACCGTAAATCCAAAGAAACAAAAAAGCATAAGTATCGTTTTACTTTTCATATTATCTCTTCAAACCGGCAACTGTCCTAAGCATTTCATCCGCAGAGTTTATAGTCTTAGAGTTTATATCATACGAACGTTGAGCAACTATCATATTTACCATTTCTTTTACCACATCTACATTAGATTTTTCTATTGAGGACTGCTGCAAAGCTCCAAAACCATCCTGATTGGGTATTCCTTCAATAGGTGCTCCGGATGAAGCCGACTGAAGGAACAAATTGGAACCGATGCTCTTTAAACCTGAAGGATTTATAAAGCGTACTGTAGTTATATTGCCAAGATTTTCAACTGTATCGTCAGGAAGCTGAGCGCTAACAATCCCATCAGGAGAAATACTTATAGCCATAGCATTTTCAGGAACAACTATATTGGGAACCAAAACAAGACCGTTGCTTGTTACTATCCTCCCGGTCGCATCCATCTTGAAAGCACCATCTCTTGTATATCCTATTCTTCCGTCCTGAAGCTGTATCTGAAAAAAACCATCACCCATTATTGCCACATCAAGAGAATGATTGGTTTCTTCAATATTTCCAACTGTGAATATCCTGTTTGTAGAAGAAAATCTTGTTCCGTGTCCAACATAAAGCCCCGTTGGGAGAACTGAGTTTTGGGCAGTCGGAGAGCCAGCTTCCTTCATGGATTGATATAAAAGATCTTGAAACTCTGCACGAACCGTTTTGTAACCGATTGTGTTGACGTTTGAAAGGTTATTTGCTATTATATCAAGTCTTGACTGTTCTGCATTCATACCTGTAGCTGCACTGTATAAAGAAATAAGCATAAAACTACCTCCCGTTCTTTTTATCTGATTATTTTAAATAAGTTTATATTTTGCTTACAGTTTCAATTATCCTTGCATTTAGAGAATCGCTTGTCTGAACTGCCTTTTCAAGGATGCCAAACTGTCTGGAAGCAGAAATCATCTTTATCATCTCATTCAGTGCATCAACATTTGAATGCTCCAATGTTTTTTGCATCACTTTAAAATCTGAAGCCGCTACTTCCTCTCCGGTAAAAAGATTGTATCCATACTTCTTAGTGGAATTAAGATCAAAAACAGCTATCTCATAATCGGTTCCTGATACCTTACCATCTGGTAAAACCTGAAAGTCATTATTTATAAGAATTTTTCCGTTATTACGATTTAACACATAATCACCGTCATTTGTGACTAAAAATCCTTGAGAATCAAGTTTAAACTCCCCGTTACGTGTATAATAAAATTCTTCTCCACGCTGAATTTTGAAGAACCCTGAACCTTCTATCGCAAAATCATATTGGTTGTCCGTTTCTTCGAAACCACCGCTAAATAAAATAGGTCTTACATCATCAACAACTGTGGCAGTTTCCATATTACCAATCTTTTTTATTTTTTGAGTTTTACCATCATATGAGTAAAACTCTTTTTCCATAACGGCTTTGAAAGAAACAGAATCCTTCTTATATCCGTTGGTATTGACGTTCGCGAGATTATTGGCTATGTTGTCCAACTGATAAAGATTGTTCAGCATCCCCATAGTTGCATAATAAATCCCACGGTCCATTAATTCCACCTCTGCTATCAAGTAAATTATCAACGTGTTTCAATAATCAACGCTGACTCTACTTAATAGTTCTATATCATCCAACAAAATTCCTGTACCTTTTGCGACAGTAAGATGAGGTTCATCTGTAATCCTTGTTTTTACACATGTTTTCTCTTCAATAAACTTATCTATTCCTCTGGTAAGCGCAGTACCTCCGGTTAATATGATGCCGTTTTTAAGAATATCCGAGGCAAGCTCTGGAGGTGTTTTTTCTAGAACCATTCTTATATGCGATATAAGCTCGTCCAAAATTTCTTTTATAGCTTTAAAAACATCTTCAGAATTTAATTTTATTGAAGAAGGAAGGCCTGTTTTCAAATCCTGACCTTTTATTTCCAACTCTATAGTTTCTTCTTTTTCATACGCTTTTCCGATTTTGATCTTTATCTGTTCAGCCGTTGATTCACCTATCAGAAACCTGTAAACTCTTTTTACATACTTTATTATTTCTGCATCCATTGCCTGGCCTGCCAGCTTTATGGAATCACTTACAACAATTCCACCTAAACTTATGACAACAATATCCGTCGTTCCACCACCCATATCAATAATCATATTTCCGTCGGGCTTTACAATATCTATACCTGAACCAATGGCAGCTGCCAACGGTTCTATTACCAGATCTGCTCTTGCAGCTCCCACCCTTTCTGCTGCATCAACAACAGCCCTTCTCTCAACATCGGTTGTTAGGGCCGGTATGCCAATTACTAAATTAGGTTTTGAAAGAGCAAAAGTCTCTTTTGCCTTTTTTATGAAGTACCTAAGCACCTCTTCTATTACGTCCGGATCGCTTATAACTCCGTCCTGAATAGGCTTTACAATAGAGATTTCTTCTGGGGTTTTCCCTATCATCTCTTTTGCTGCAGCACCAATGGCAAGAATCTGACCCTTGCGTTTATTTATTGCAACCATCGACGGTTCTTGTATAATTATTCCTTCGCCACGCTTATATACAACAAAAGTTGCCGTTCCAAGATCAATTCCCAGATCATGCTTTGCCATATCTATACCTCCTGCATTTTGCATTATACTATGGCGTGTCTGGCGGGACTTGAACCCGCATTCCCGGATCCGGAGTCCGGTGCTCTATCCATCTAAGCTACAGACACATTCACATAAAAATTTTTCTTTAAGATACTTTTCTTCTACCATAAACGTGTATATACTTTCATATGAAACTTTCAGATCCGCTTCTATCGTGGTGCTTTTAAACCCGTTTTTAAAATAATACCAAAAAATCCATGGATCTGTAGTAAAAATATCTACTGCCTTTCCTTTGAGTGAAGAAACACTTACCGCAGTATTATAAACCATTAAGTTATCTTTTTCAACGATACCTATATCGAAAACTTTTCCGGGTATAAGCTCAGAATAACCTTTCTCATTAGAAAAAAAAGAGCTTAGTATAAGGACACTGCTGTTTTCATCTTTGGAATTTTTATATCCTTTGGTTGAACGGGCATTTTTCATGGTTGAATATACCATACTTGTGGTAAGCCTTTCATCGATAAGATAAATCTTGGCACCGAACTTTTCTTTTAGTTTTAATGCAAAATCAACTGTTTTAAACGTCTGCTCGGAAAATCTTGACGACATGGAAACCGGCAACCCTAAAGCAACAACATTATTTTCAGAAAGACCCTCCTTCAAAAAAAAGTTGAAGATTTCCGGCGTCTTTATCTGGCCTATTCCTGTGGCAATCTTAAGGATACTCTCGCCTCGAGCAATTCCAGTGCTTACAGTGCCATAATCAATTCCATAGACTTTCATATCAAAGCAACTCCTGAATTATATCGTTTTTTAAAGTAAAGCTTTCGTAATTAATACCCTGAGATTTTAAAAGAATTTTGACTTGCTCAAGAGAACTTTCGGAAATCAGAATAACCGGAGCACAGATCATAAAAATGCTTTTGGGAGCAGGAAATATTTTCACAAATACACCTGCTCTTTTTAGTATCTGGAAAACCTCAAAAGGTTCTGTTCCTTCAGATCTGATGATACAGTTTAAATCTTTTGTAGTCTGCATTTATATCACTCCGAAAGATTAACTCTGAACATATCCATTATTTTTCTGGAATCATAACTTTCAAAAGTCTTTATTGAGTTTTTTATAAGATATGTATCTAAAATACTTTCTCTGACTCTCAGACCATTATGAATATTCTTAATATCAAATTCCTCAAAAACTTCAAGTTTGTTTGATACATTAAGAACCATGCCTGTATCAGAAAGTTCATCAAACACCGTCCGGCAAAATTCTATATCTCCTTTGAACAAGTTGGTTATAAGTTCGCTCTCTTTTATTCCTGGATTATTTTTTATATAATCATATGTATGTTTTAAAATACTGGCAGGAGGATACATGCGCTGAAGCTCATACATCATCTTGGTTTTAAACTTGTCATCATATGCCAGTACAAGATTTATGCTTCCTTTTTTCCCAACATTCCATGAAGACACCAAATCTATAAGCTCCAGCCGGCATTTTGGTACCTCAAGCAGGATGAAGGTAGGAAACGAATCTTTCATATCCATCGCAATACCGTTATTGGAATACGAAGTAATCAGATAGTTCACAGAATCTTTTTTTATACTTTCCCTTAGAAGTAATTTTTTTGAAAAATCCATATCACCGCTGAACTTTTTTATTGATTCTTCTACAATACTAAACTTTTCAGTTATTAAATCTGAAATAATTTCCTGTTTCCTTTTTTCATTTATGACTATAAGTTTTTTACCGTAACTTCCATTATAGTCCATAAGAATATTTAAAAGAGGTTTTTCCTCTTTGGTAACTTCATAGTTAAAGGTATTAAAGTTTGCCAGAAGGACTTTGTATCCTGCGTGTTTAAAAAAATCCTTGATATTTTCAGTAAAAAGAGAGCCTATGACCATTATATTACTTTTTTTTACTGAAATAAACTTTTTAAACTCATTATAATCATTCATGTTCTGAACTGCAGGATGCGATATCATGTAATATGGTTCGTCCACAATAAGGTCAAAGTTATCTCCGTTAAAAAATGACAGATTGTTTAAAAAAGCAGGAAGCGTAACGAAAAAAACACTTTCATGTGAAAGAACTTTGCTGTTTATTCGTGACTTTTTATTGTAATAGATATTTGATGGAGTAATATAAGATGAAACTATACTATATGTATGCGAAAGAACTATATGTGACGATCCTATTATAACAACTTTTCTGCTTGCAGAAAGAGAATCCGAAATCTTCTTCAGCATTGTCGCATACTTGATCCTTGGTGGCAGAAACATACTTACCTTTTCTGAAGAGAGATTATCGGTAATAACGTTCAGCTTGCCTATACGGATAATCTCATCTCTCAGTATAATGTTGGTTTCAACATTCTTATATTCGCACGAATTAACATCAAAATTCTTGATTTCAAAGTCCTTCAGATAATACTTAAGATAACTTATTTTTGAGTTGTGTATCTTTTCTACTCTGAAATTGCCAACCATATCCATATTAAGATTGAGCTGGCTGTTATATCTTAGATCAAGCATCTTCTGAGAAAGACCGTAACCTATCACATCCATAATAAGATCTTTCTGACTGCGCATTTTTGCTGCAAAGTTTTCTACTCCGTTACCAAAAAACTTAAAATTATCTACATGGGAGTTCATTATAAGAAAAGTCGGTTCGGGATTTCTATAGCCAAAAGGCTCAAGTCTTTCGATATCTTCAAAGAAACTGTTCCATACATTTTCTATTTCCATATCTATAAATACTTCGTAATAAGGTACATGTTCCTTGTATAACTCCTCATACGCCTTGTTTACAGATATTCTAAGCGCATCTATGTCTTGAGAATCAATTGTAAAGCCCGCAGCCAGCTCATGCCCTCCGAATTCTTTGAAAACATTGTACTTAGAGGCCTCTTTAAAAAGCTCCATAAGATTTATTCCGGCCGGACTTCTTGCAGATCCTTTTGCGGAATGTTCGTCTTTTGAAACCAGAAGCACCGGCTTATTATAAAGAGCCGAAAGCTTTGATGCAACTATGCCTAACACTCCAAGATGCCAGTTTTCTCCAGATAACACTATCACTTTGCTCTCTTTCAATTCAGGATTTACATCTATCAGACTCAGAGCGTAAAGGTATATCTCCTTTTCTTTAGCCTGTCTTTTTGTGTTAAGTTTTATCAGAGATGAAACATTTTTACTGATTTCCTCATGATTTTGGGATATAAGAAGCTTGAACGCAGTGAAAGCATCAGCCATTCTGCCGGCAGCATTTATTTTGGGGGCAATTTTATAGGCAATTATCTGAGAAGTGATCTCCTCTTTTTGAATTCGAAGTTCTTTAATCAACGCTTCTAATCCGGCTATAGGAGATTGTTTTATCTTTTCTATGCCTTTGCGTACAAAATAACGGTTCTCGGAAAGCAACGGGACGATATCTGCTATAGTTCCAACCGCAACAAGATCAATAAGAGAAAAAGGGTCAAAATCGATTTCTATTTTGCTTTTTACAGCAGTAAGAAGTTTAAAGGCAACTCCTACGCCGGCAAGCCCTTTAAAAGGATATTCATCATCCAGCCTCTTGGGGTTTACTATTGCATCGGCACAAGGAAGCTCTTTTGGAGGTTCATGGTGGTCAGTCACTATTACCGTCATCCCAAGTTCTTTGGCATATTTTATTTCCTGCACTGAGGTAACTCCACAGTCAACAGTAAGAATATTCTGATACTTTTTGTTTCTAAAATCCTCTATTGCATCAGTATTGAGACTGTATCCCTCGTCCATTCGGCTTGGAATATATGCCTGAGTATCAAATCCCATCTCATTCAACCCGAGATACAGCAAAGAAGCTGAGGTTACTCCGTCAACATCATAATCTCCGAAAATTACCAGTTTTTCTTTTTTCTGTCTTATTTCTAACAATTTTTGAACTGCTTTCTCCATATCTTTCATAAGAAAAGGATCAAAAACATTTTCCATACCCGGTTCAAGAAAAATCTTAGCTTCCTGCGCATCAACAATACCACGTGCCACAAGAAGCTTGGATAAAAATTCTGATACACCAACATCTGCACAAAGTTTACGTGCATTTTTAAGATTGTCGGTATAATCGGGATCATTCGGATCCCAGAAAATCCTCCAAATGCTCGACATTATATTTTCTCCCTTCATATTTATTTTTTTATTTTAGTTCTATTATACCTAATTTATTCACAAATAATAATAAAAATTAATAAGATATAAAATTAATTTACTGTTAATAGACCTTCGCTAAAAACCGTCCAAAAATTTTTTCAGACTTTTTTTTCTTTAATTTAATAATAAATTTTAGTTGAACTGTATTTTTTTAAATCCAAGTTTGTCATTTATGTATTTATATGTTAAAATATAATTAGGGTTTTTAATTTTCTTTAAACTTAAGGGGGTGTCATTTGGTGTTTCAAAAACAGCCTTTGATGCGCAAGCTCCTCTTTTCGCTTATTCCTATCTTTGCTTTTTCTTTTTATCTTTATGGTCTGAGATTTTTATGGCTTGGTTTTTTTGTTTTTTTCTTTGGAATTCTTGCAGAATACTTTTATGAAAAAAACCGTAAAAAGAAAGTATCTGAAGCAGTACTTGTAACATGTTCTCTTTTTCTTCTTTCGCTTCCACCACTTACACCATGGTGGGTTGCTTCAATTGGAATATTATTCGGAGTTATCATGGCAAAAGAAGTTTATGGTGGTTTTGGAAAAAATATTTTTAACCCTGCAATTGCTGGACGATTGTTTATTTACATCTCTTTTCCAGGAATAATGACAGGATCAATTATGAATTATGGTTCTTTTGGTTCTGATATTTCGCTCATAACCTCGGCAACTCCTTTAGACGCTATAAGAAATGGTATAAATCCTGATATTTTCTCTCTTTTTTTTGGTCTGCGCACGGGAGCAATGGGTGAGAGCATGTCCTTTCTTATTATATTAAGCGCTTTGTACCTTATAATAAGCAAAACAGCAAACTTTCGCCTAATACTTTCAACTATTCTTTCTGCAACTGTTTTAACAATGTTTTTTGATTTGATAAATCTCTCACGTGCTATAGATACTCCTGCAGCTTTGCTGAGTGGAAGTCTGCTTTTCGTGAGTGTTTTTATGGTTACAGATCCTGTATCTGCTCCAAAAAGTATTAAAGCTCAGTGGATTTACGGTATTATAGTAGGAGCTACAACTATTTTGATAAGAACTTTTTCTCTTTTTTCTGAAGGAACAAGTTTTGGAGTTCTTATTGGAAATACTTTTGCTTCACTTCTTGATGAGTTTTTATCGAAAAAGAAGGCGGTATCATGAACAGAAACTCAAAAATTTATACTGTTCTCTTCACCTTTATTATTTCATTCGTATTTATACTTATTCTATCTTTTTTTAACGGTATGACTATTCAAAGAACAGAAAAGAACAAGACTCTTTCTACAATGAAAGCTATTCTTAACTCTATGGGGATTGAATATGCTGATGATGATCAGGCTTATGCACTGTTCTCAAAAAGCATTAAACATGAAAAAAAAGATTCTTTAGACATCTATACTTTTTCCGGGCTTTCTGATACAGCGATAGCAGTTATATTTAATGGTAGCGGCCTTTGGGGAAGTATTACTGGTTCAGTTGCATTTGATAAAGATATCAGTATGTTGCTGGGAGTAGACTTCATCTCTCAAAACGAAACTCCTGGACTCGGGGGAAGAATAGAGGAAAAATGGTTTAAAGATCAGTTCAAAAATAGAGTTGTATCAGAAAAGCCTTTAGAATTATCAAAAAACAAAACAGGAAAAGGAATTTATGATTCTTTAAGCAATGAAATTGATGCTGTGACCGGAGCGTCTCTTACCTCAACTTATCTTTTAAATATAATTAATTCCTATATTTACAAAGCAAAAAAAGTTCTGGGGGTGAGTCGATATGAACACTAAAAAGTATGGAAAGATCCTTTCAGAAAATCTGTTTTCAAATAATCCGGTTTTTGTACAGATCCTTGGAATATGCTCCACTCTGGCTGTAACAAATAATTTTATAAATACTTTGGTAATGGCAAGCGGAGTAACTTTATCAACGGCATTCTCAAATTTTACAATATCAGCCATCAAGGATCTTATTCCACGTAAGGTAAGAATGATTGTACAAGTTCTTATAATATCTTTTTATGTAATAATATTTGATCTATTCCTTAAAGCTTTTGTACCGCAAGTAAGCAAAGTTCTTGGTCCTTATGTAGGATTGATAATAACCAACTGTATTTTAATGGGTAGAGCTGAGGCTTTTGCACAGGCTAATCCTCCTTTGCTTTCTTTTTGGGATGGAATTTCTTCTGGATTGGGCTATATGTACGTACTATGTACCATAGCGTTTGTTAGGGAACTACTAGGATTTGGAACAATTTTAAATATACGGGTAATGCCTGATTCATTCTTGCCATGGACCATAATGGTTATGGCTCCAAGCGCCTTTTTTATTTTAGGGATATTCATATGGATAGTAAAAGGTCCTTTACTCCAAAAAGGAGGGAACAGAAAATGAGACCGGACGTAACCCCTTTAATTCTTTTCATAGCCAGTATTTTTACAAGCAATATCCTGCTTTCAAATTTTTTAGGAATGTGTTCTTTTATATCTGTTTCAAAAGATTTTAAATCCTCAAACGGACTTGGATTGGCCGTAACTCTTACTTTGACCATAACCACTGCCCTTAACTGGCTGGTCTATAAGTATGTAATTTTACCTTTAAAGCTTGAATACCTTACTTATATTGTTTTTATAATAGTAATTGCAGCTGTTGTACAGGTACTTGAAATGCTTATAGAAAGAATTTCTTCAAGCTTATACATGGCTTTAGGCATCTTTTTGCCCCTAATTACTGTTAACTGTGCTATATTCGGTGTAGCCCTTTTTATGCAGCTACGCAATTATGATTTTATACAGTCTGTTTTTTTCGGAGCAGGTTCAGGTCTTGGCTGGTGGTTGGCTATAGTAACCCTTGCAGCAATAAGAAAAAAAGTCGATGTTGCGCCGATACCATCCGCTTTGAAGGGACCGGGTATAACTTTAATTACTATAGGATTTATGGCTATGGCCTTCATAGGTTTCTCAGGAATGATTAGTGTACAGTGAGGTGAATAATGGATATTTTGACTTTTATTGTAGCACCCATGGTTCTGTCATTATTGAGCGGAGCTCTGGCCTTTATTATAGTACTAGTAGATTCTCTGGTCAATAACTATCCCGACTTTACAATCGATATCAACAATGGGAGAAAAAAGCTTACTGCTAAAGGCGGTTCATCGCTTCTTGTTACTCTTTCATCGCAAGGTATTTTTATTCCTTCAGCATGCGGCGGAAAGGCAAGTTGCGGGGCCTGTAAAGTTAAAATTGAATCTGATGTAGGAGTTATACTTCCTACAGAATTACCTTATCTGTCAGAAGAAGAAAAAAAAGATAACATACGTTTAGCATGCCAGATTAAGCTTAAGAACAATATAAGACTTTCTATACCAGAGGATCTTCTTTATGTAAAACAGTTCGACGCAACTGTTGAAAGCATAACCGACCTTACTTACGATATAAAACAGATTAAGCTTAAACTTTTAAGTCCTGATTCAATAGATTTCAAAGCAGGACAGTATGTCCAGCTTATTATTCCTCCTTATGGACAGATACCTGAAAAAACGCAAAGAGCATATTCCATGTCAAACACTCCCTCAGATAATCAGCATGCTGAACTTCTGATAAGACTTGTACCCGGTGGTTTACTTACTACATACGTACATAAATTCATGCAGGTAAATGAAAAAGTTGTTTTTACAGGACCTTTTGGTGATTTTTTTCTTCGTGATACAAAGGCAGAAATGATATGTGTTGCCGGTGGTTCTGGAATGGCACCTATAAAATCTATCATATATGATATGTATGAAAAAAAGAACTTTGACAGAAGCATATGGTATTTTTTCGGAGCAAAATCTGCCAGAGATCTTTTTTACTTAGATGAACTCAAAGAACTTGAAAGACTTATGCCTTCTTTTCACTTTATTCCGGCTTTATCAAATCCTGATCCTGCGGATAATTGGAAAGGTGAAACCGGTCTTATCACAAATATTCTTGACAAGTACCTTAAAACTGTAATAAAAGCATCTTCCCCGAAGGAAGCGTATCTATGCGGTAGTCCGGGAATGATTGATGCAACCGTAAAAGTTCTTAATGTAAACGGAATTGCATCAGAAAAAATTTACTATGATAAATTTGCATAACAGGGGTGAAGTATGAAAATGACTCCGGAGTATTTAAAAGCTCAGGAAAATATGCACGCAGGCATTATAAGTTCATCAGGTTTTTTAGGAAGTGATTCTCGTCTTATATCTGATATAATCAGTAATGATGAAGAACTGGTTCAGGCTCTTGGAATGAACTTTACAGAGATAACAAATCGTTTAAAGTTTTTTATGGAAAAAGCTTTGAATGGATTCGGCAATCCGGTAACTGTCGATGAAGTATGGGAAGTTTTTTCCGAAGAAGCCAGAGGCGTTATTCCATGCCCTTTTGAAGATGGAAGTTTTAAAAAAATAAATATTTACGTAAAAAAGAAAGGTAGTAAAGATTCTATTGTTTTTAGTGATCTGGGTATACATCTTATTGAAAAGCATCATTTTTTTCAAGGTAGAGATGCGTTTTTCAGGTTGGATCCTGAAAAAATTAAAAAAATACTATTCTAAAAAGGAGGAAACACTATGCTTATGAACGAAAGAATACAGGGTCTCATTAATGATCAAATCAACTACGAAATGTACTCTGGGTACATTTATCTTTCTATGGCCGCTTATTTTGAATCGGAAAATCTTAAGGGATTTGCAAATTGGATGAAGATACAGGCCTATGAAGAGCTTAAGCATGCCCAAAAGTTTTTTGATTATGTAAATGAAAGAGGAGCAAGAGTATTATTGAAAAGCATTCAGGCTCCTAAAACTGATTGGACTTCAGCTAAAGAGGTATTTCAAGAAGCATATGAGCATGAAAAAAACGTTACAGCAAGAATCTATAACATAGCCGATTGTGCAACTGAACTTAAAGACCATGCGACCATTTCTTTCCTTAACTGGTATGCCGACGAGCAGGTAGAAGAAGAAGCAAACACTCTTGAAATACTTCAAAAACTTGAAAAAATTGGTGATCATATGCAAGGCCTCTTTATGCTTGACTCTGAATTATCAAAAAGAGAAGGTTAAATCAAAACCGCCCTTAACAAGGGCGGTTTCACTTATTAGCTTTCAATTCTATGAGCTTGTTAAGGACTTCCTGCGCATGTCCATTTACTCTTACCTTTTTCCAAACATACCTGACATTCATCCCGCTATCAAGAATAAAAGTGGTCCTCGATACTCCGTAGTACTGTTTTCCATACATCTGTTTGAGCTGCCATACCCCTAATTTTTCAATTAGTACTTTTTCAGGATCACTCAAAAGTATTATTTTAAGATTATTTTTGAGGATAAATTTTTTATGCGTCTCAGTCTTATCGGGACTTATGCCAATAACAACTGTCTCTTCTTTCAAAAAATCATCTATAAGACTCGAAAAATCATTGGCCTCCTTGGTACAGCCTGCTGTACCGTCTTTAGGATAAAAATAGAGGACTATCCACTTACCTCTAAAATCAATTGATTTTATATCTTCATTTTTATAATCTTTAAGTACAAAATCATCAATAATACTTGGGACAAAAGATATTCCCACTACTTACACCTCATCTTTAAGCATCTGAGAAAAAACTTTTGTTATAAATGCTGTCAATCCCCATATTATTCTTTCTTTGTATTTATAAAAATACACTGGCATAGAAACATTTCTCCACTTATAATCCCTACCAGCTTGAATAAGATGATACGGAAAATTCTCAGAAGGCTTTACCACTATTTCTGTACATCCCTGTTCTGGAACAGTATTAAAAAAATATTCAACTGGAACACAAAATATATCTTCAACTTCCATAGGATTTATATGAAAATCATCTTTCTTTAGAACGGCAATAAAAGGATGAATAACTGACATAAACTGAGGAATCCAAGGCTTCATACGTCCAATAATTTTTATATCTACAGGCTTTATACCAAGTTCTTCATATGTTTCACGCAAAGCAGCCTGAATTGGATACTCATCTTTTTCAACTCTGCCTCCAGGAAAGCATACTTCGCCAGGCTGTTCATAAAGACTTTGACTTCTGATTTCAAATAGTATATGATATCTGCCGGATACATTAATTAATGGTAAAGTAACAGAGTACTCTTTATATTTCTGAAGAAACTCTATTTCCATTTCAAAAACAGGAAACTTCTTTTCTATGCTTTTTTCAAAATCAATCATCTATTAATGCCGCTATTCCTACTAGTCCGTCCCCGGTATGAACCAGAAGTGCTGAAGATATAGTACCTGTAAACTTTGAAGTCATATTTTTCATTTTCTGAACATTGTCCAGAATATTTTGCACAAACTGATTTGTAATAGGCTGAACCCCAGCTTTATATACCGCTACTACAAATTTCTGATTTTCAACAAACTTTTCAAAATGCTTGTACATGGATTCTACTGAAGCTTTCATTCCTCTATCTTTTGAAACAGTATAGTATATTCCTTCTTCATTAACAGAGATAACAGGTTTTATGTTAATAATATCGCCGAGCGTTCCCATTACTTTTCCTATTCTTCCACCGGCTTTTAAGTACTTAAGGGTAGGAATAGTGAAAAAAACTTTCACTTTCTTTGGAATTGATTCCTTAACATTTTTTATTATTTCAGAAAAACTTCTACCTTTTTTTATAAGCTCGGCTGTTTTATATACATAAAGACCAGTTCCTATAGAAATACTCAAAGTATCTATTATTTCAATGCAAAGATCTTTGTTTTCCTGCATCAGCTCTTTGGCTACCAGATTGAACATATTGTTTGTTCCGCTAAGCTTACCTGATATGGTAATGCCTATTATCTCATTACAACCGCTCTTTATAAGCTCTGTAAAGCCTTCTTTCACCTCAGCATGAGAAGGAAGCGAAGTCTTTGGAAACTTTGTCTTCATATAATCTATAACAGTTTCCTCCTGAACTTCTTCAAGATCTTTATACATGACATCATCTAAAATAACTTTAAGCTTAACTGAAAAAATACCGTTCTGTTTAATGTATTCCTGAGGAAGGTCACAGCCAGAGTCACAAATTAATCCGATAATATATACCACTCCCTTTAATATCTTATTGTAAAATCTTTTAATGATTCTCCGTCGACTCTTTCTTCTTTTATATCTTCAATTCTGATGATTCCATTTCCGTGAAAAAGTTCATTTCTGAATCTTCTTATATTATCATCACTTCCTTGTAACATAATTTCCACACTACTATCAGAATTATTTTTCACATATCCACACATAGAATATTTTGAAGCCAGTTGAGCGGCAAAGTATCGCAAGCCAACTCCCTGAACCCTTCCGTAAAGAAGCATTTTATAGCTCTGCATAGCTCTACCATTTCATGCCTTCATCAGTATTGTCAGGAGCAACCTTTCGAACTTTTATTATAAGATCCTTCAGATTATAAGAAAAAATAAAATTTGTTGCAAAACCCAAAGCATTAAGCTCCTCAACCAACTGATAAACATCTCCTACATCCAGTGCTTCCGAACTTTCCTTTTCATCGGTATTCATTATAATAAAGCCTTTGTCATCTTCAATGACCTTTTTAAGTTTCTCTTTCAGATTATCATCTATGTAAAGCTCCTCCACAGGAATCTTTCCATTACTGTCTATATATGATTTATATGCGTTTTCAATATTTTTGAACTCAAGAATATCTTTAAAATTCTTTCGCAGATTGTCCATGTTTGTTCACCTCCCTGTAAATATTATACATTTATTTTAATGAAATTGCAACTATTTCATCAGCTAACGTAACATATAATAACAGGAAGGCAGAACTTATTTGCCGGGATAGTAGTAATTCGGCGACTCTTTGGTTATGGTTATATCGTGCGGGTGACTTTCTTTAACCCCTGCAGAGCTAATCTTTATAAACTCGGCTTTTTCAACAAGCTGAGTAATATTTTCAGCACCTACATACCCCATCCCCGATTTTACTCCACCTACAAGCTGATATATTACATCCTTTACTCCACCTTTATAATCAACCATTCCTTCTACACCCTCAGGAACAAGTTTTTCTGCATCCTCAACATCAGCCTGGAAGTATCTGTCCTTGCTTCCCTTCTTCATTGCACTTATTGAGCCCATACCTCTGTAAGTTTTAAACTTTCTGCCCTGGTATATTATAGTCTCTCCTGGTGCTTCATCTGTCCCTGCAAATATAGAACCCATCATTATAGTATTTGCTCCGGCAGCAAGAGCTTTAACGGCATCCCCAGAGTATCTGATCCCACCGTCAGCTATCACAGGTATCTTATATGTTTTAGCTACTTCATAAACATCTGAAATAGCAGTAAGCTGAGGAACACCTATACCAGCTATTATTCTTGTTGTACATATTGAACCAGGACCTATCCCGACTTTTATTGCGTCAGCACCGGCATTAATAAGATCAGCAGCTCCTTCTTTTGTGGCTACATTTCCTGCGATCACTGGAGTTTCAGGGAAAAGACTTTTTATTTTTTTAAGTGTCTGAATAATATTCATCGAATGTCCGTGAGCCGAATCAAGAACCAGAACATCAACACTTGCTTCTATTAGTTTTTTAGCTCTTTCAACGCCATCACTTACTCCTATGGCTGCACCAACAAGAAGTCTTCCCTTTTTATCTCTTGATGCAAAAGGATGCTCGATAACAGACATCACATCTTTTATGGTTATTAATCCTGCAATTTTCTGATTATCATCAACAATAGGAAGCTTTTCAATCTTATTGATGTGAAGAATTTCTTTTGCCTCATCAATACCTGTTTTTACACCTGCTACTATAAGGTCTTTATATGGAGTCATAAGCTCACTTACAAGTTTTCTGGAATTTCTTTCAAATCTAATATCACGATTGGTTAGGATACCTAACAGTTTGCCTTCTTTATCTACTACAGGCAAACCGCCTATTCTATATTCCTGCATTATTTTTTCGGCTTCAAAAACGGGCATTTTAGGACCTATAGTTATCGGATCATAGATAACACCATTTTCAGCTCTCTTGACTTTTACAACCTCATGAACCTGTTCGTCAATGCTCATATTCTTATGTATGATTCCTACGCCACCTTCCCTTGCCATTGCCTTTGCCATCCCAGACTCAGTAACGGTATCCATAGCAGCCGAAATAAATGGAACCTTAAGATATATGTCTTTTACAAATAAACTTTTTGTATCAACCTGAGAAGGTATTACTTCACTATATTTTGGAATCAGCAATACATCGTCAAAAGTCAGAGTTTCCCTGAACAAATCAAACACCCCTTTTCATTTTTATTCTGAAAAATTATTTTATGCGAAATACTTTCTCACAGCATGTGCTGCGGCAATAGCTCCGTCAGCAACTGCAGTTACTATCTGTCTCAATTCCTTATGCCGTACATCTCCTACTGCATATATACCGCTTACAGAACTTTCCATGTTTTCATCCGTTATGATATAACCTTCTTGATCAAGCTTAACTGTTTCTTTAAGAAAAGTTGTTGAGGGAGTAGCACCAACAAAAATGAAAACACCATCAAATTTTTCCAATATAATGCTTTGGTCTTTTAGATTTTTTATCGTAAGCGATTCGACATTGGTAGAACCGTTTATCTCAACAACTTGTGAATCCCATATATATCTTATATTACTTATTTTAAATATTCTGTCCTGGTATATCTTATCTGCACGTAATTTATCTCTGCGGTGTATAAGAACAACTTCATGAGCAATTTTAGAAAGGAATATGCTCTCCTGTACTGCAGTATTCCCTCCTCCTATTACAGCAATTTTTTTATGTTTAAAAAAGTGCCCATCACAACTTGCACAATACGAAACACCTTTACTTATATAATTTTGCTCATTTTTGGCTCCGAGAAATCGAGGGGTTGCTCCTGATGCAACGATAATTACTTTTGCGGTAATCTTTTCTTTTGATTCAAGAATAACTGTTTTGGTATCACCTTCAAGCAGTATTTCTTTTACTTGCGAAAACTCAAATTCAGTTCCAAAAGCTCGTGCATGTGCTGCCATATCCTTTGAAAGAATACTTCCGTCAATTGAAACTATGCCGGGATAATTCTCAATACTTTGTGTAAGATTCATCTGGCCACCTTCAATTGTTTTTTCTATCAAAAGCGGTTTTAAACCTCCCTGAGCAGCATAAATAGCAGCACTTATTCCGGCCGGCCCACCGCCTATTATTATAATATCGTACTGCTGATTAGAACGTTTACTGATTCCTGAAATATCAAAAAACATCTATTCACCTCATTTGATATCTATTGCCTGCATCAGTTCAGAAATATAGTTATCTTCTGGATATGCGCCTATAAACTCTCCTGTTTTCACCCAATCATCATTTTCTTTTACCTCGATTATAGTATGCGGAACCGAACTGACATTATATTTCTGGGATTCATTGCTGAATTCATTGGCTTCAAACATTTCAGCCACAACCATTTCTGAGTTTGCCATGGCCGTCTGATGGGCTGATATAACAGCCTTAGGGCAGTATGGACATGTAGGAGTTACAAAAACTCTTATTCTTACTTTCTTATCTATTGTTTTTATTCTATCGATATTTTTTTGGGAAAATTCTACTTCACCGTTTTTAGACATGGCAAGCAAATCCTGAAGAAGAGTGGAGAATTCATGGCCTGAAGGAATTCCGTAAAATCTTACTCCTCTGTCATTTCCTTGAGAATCAAGCATTACGCTTGCTGGAGTAAGTAATTTATCTATTTCAAACTCATCTGATACCGGAGAGGTTATATCATAAGAAATAACCTTTACTTTATCTGTTATTTGGGATATTTCTGTAAAAAGCTGTTCAGCAACCGCTGAAAATTCATTGTTGCCTTTGAAAACTATTATTTCGACTTTACCGGTCATCTTGTTTAAAAGTTCACCGACTTGTTCACTTGTTTTTTTATCGAGCAGCCTATCCATGAATTTACCTCCTGAAATTTTAATTATTTTTATATATTTTTAATCCCTTGTTATTTTTTACCTGTGCAGCTGCAGCAAAAAGAATACTGCAAAAAACAATTGTATGCAGATTACTCTGCATTAGAAACTGTCTGAAAAAGCTATCAAACATATAGTAAACTCCCAAACCGAAGAAAAATGATTCAACTCCTCTTATCAGAAGTTTTTTTGAAAGGAAAACATCAAAGTATCCCTCACGAGTATATCCAAAAGAAAGTATCATAGCCTTAAACTTTTCATGAAATTTTTTTCTAGCCGCATTATAAGATCTCAGATAATAAAGAAGAAAAACCAGTAAGATAACTCCTTCAAAAAGAAAAATTTGATACCTATTCTTTAAATAAAACAATAACAAAACTACGGACATAAGTCCGTAGCTGTTAAAAAATTCTAGAAAATCTGGTATCTTGATATTTTTAAGTATAAGATCCTGTATAAGATAATAAGATAGTACTGCAGAGAGAAAATTTACTATTAAAGATACTAAAAGACTCATTTTTGTTTTTTATTTCTTTTCAGGTTCTGTTTTGTTGGTTTCCAGCATGGCCGCAACACCGGAAAGGATACCGGATACTTCATAAGGCATAAAGATCTTTGTTGCACTACCCTGAGACATTTCTTTCAATGCTTCAAGATACTTTATGGTAATAATATCTTTGGTTGGATTACCTTCGTGAATAGATTTAAAAACAGAAATAATAGCCTGTGCCTGTCCTTCTGCTTCGGCAATAAGCTTGAATCTTTCAGCTTCGGCCACTCTCTTTTTGGACTCGGCTTCTCCTTCTGCCTTAAGTATAGCTGCGGTCTTATCTCCTTCAGCCTTAAGTATTTCTGACTGTTTATATCCTTCAGCCTCAAGTATTGAAGCTCTCTTAGTTCTTTCGGCTTTCATCTGTCTGCTCATGGCTTCCATGATATCATTTGGCGGATCTATTTTTTTGATTTCAACTCTTGTTACCTTTACACCCCATTTATCAGTTGCTTCATCCAAAACTTCTCTCAACTTTGTGTTTATCCTTTCTCTGGATGTAAGTGTCTGGTCAAGTTCAAGTTCACCAATAACGTTTCTCAAATTGGTTTGGGCAAGTTTTATTGCTGCTATCTCGAAATTGCCAACATTGTAAATAACTCTGAAAGCTTCAGTAACCTGATAATATATTACTGCATCGACAGTAACTATAACATTATCCTTGGTTATAACTTCCTGTGGAGGAACATCTATAACCATTTCGCGAAGGTCAAGCTTAAGAACTCTTTCTATGAATGGAACAATAACGTTAAGGCCTGGTCCTATCTCCCTGTTAAACTTTCCAAGCCTTTCAACAAGACCTTTCTCATAAGGTCTTATAATCCTCAGACTGTTTGCAACAACGATAAAAATCAGGACAATAACTATCGCCAAGGCTATCAGCATACTCTTTTACCCCCTTTAAAGTCTCTGTATATAAAGAATGTTACTTTCTCTTTTTATAACTTTT
>Ga0209201_1000811_pt1 | contig 40271 bp, 32 predicted proteins | sample AD_UKC055_MetaG_FD_184411 | JGI IMG/M metagenome (GOLD analysis project Ga0209201, IMG submission 184411) | Active sludge microbial communities of municipal wastewater-treating anaerobic digesters from USA - AD_UKC055_MetaG (SPAdes) (version 2) | ecosystem: Engineered > Bioreactor > Anaerobic >... | reverse complement strand
GGAGCGCATAACTATCATCCCCTGCCGGTAGTGCTTGACAGAGGTGAAGGACCATTTGTCTGGGACGTGGAAGGGAAGCGTTACTATGACTTTCTCTCGGCATACTCTGCAGTTAACCAGGGGCACTGCCACCCGAAGATCATCGGTGCCCTGACCGAACAGGCAGCAAAGCTCACCCTGACGTCCAGGGCATTCTACAATTCAGTGCTCGGTGAGTATGAGGAGTATGTTACGAAGTATTTCGGCTATGACAAGGTCCTGCCGATGAATACAGGCGCCGAGGGCGACGAGACCGCTCTTAAGCTCTGCCGCAAATGGGCTTATCTCGTGAAGGGAATAAAGGAGAACCAGGCAAAGATAATCGTCTGTGAAGGCAACTTCCACGGCCGCACCATCACCATCGTTTCCATGTCAACTGACCCTGATGCGCGTAAGGATTACGGTCCGTTCACACCGGGTTTCATAACCATCTCCTACAATGATATTCCTGCCCTTGAGAAGGCGCTGGCTGACCCTGATGTTGCAGGCTTCCTTGTTGAGCCCATTCAGGGCGAAGCAGGTGTCTTTGTTCCTGACGAGGGATATATCAAAAAGTCATATGATCTCTGCAAAAAACACAATGTACTGTTCATAGCAGACGAGGTCCAGACCGGCATAGCCCGTACGGGCAAGCTCCTGGCATGTGACCATGAGGGTGTCAGGCCTGACATTCTGATCCTGGGCAAGGCACTCTCCGGTGGTGTTCTTCCGGTATCTGCCGTACTGGCCGATGATGAGATAATGATGACCATAAAGCCGGGTGAGCACGGTTCCACCTTCGGAGGCAATCCGCTGGCATGCAAGGTCGGAATTGCTGCCCTGGAGGTCATTAAGGAGGAGAAACTTGCAGAAAAAGCTGAAAGGCTCGGAAAGATTTTCCGCGACGAGATGAGGGCTGTGAAGTCAGACATGATTGAGCTGGTACGCGGCAAAGGTCTGCTGAATGCCATCGTCATCAGGCCGAAGAACGGCAAGGAGGCATGGGATGTATGCCTTGCCATGAAAGAACTCGGTGTACTGGCAAAACCGACACACGGACATATCATCCGCTTTGCTCCTCCCCTCGTCATTACCGAGGAGCAGCTGCGTGATGCCATATCACTCATAAAGAAGGCAATCCTTCTGTTTGCCTGAGAAAGGGGTTTGCGGTTTCCGGATTCCTGAGCGGGCCGGCTGATTCTGGCCGCCCAGGTGCACTTTAATTCACTCCGGGGTACTCCGGCTTACTTCGGTTGTTGCAAATATCACCATCCGGTGGTATTAAAAGATTGCTATTTTTGTCGGCACGACATCTGAGACTATGAGAACCGGAATCATCATATTTACCGCATTGATCATGACCGCATGCGCCGGCACGGGCAGGAAAGCGGCCATTACCACTGACGAGCTGGGATGGCTCGCCGGAGAACTTGCATCTGACCGCTTTGCGGGAAGGGGGACAGGAACCGGAGGTGACTCACTTGCCGCAATGTTCATAAAAAGAGAACTCGGGAAGGCGGGCACCGGGCCGTTTACTGAATCAGGACTTCAGCCCTTCAGGGTGAGTGTTTCGGTTGAAGCAGGAACAGGCAACAGATTATCAGTCAACGGAACAGACTATCTTGCAGGTACCGACTTCATTCCGCTTGCACTGTCATCGGATTCAGAGCTTAATGCACCCGTGATCTTCTGCGGCTACGGACTTACCCCATCAGGAGATACCCTGAGCCGCAATGACTTTGCAGGAACGGATGTGTCTGGGAAATGGGCTCTGATTCTTCGTGGTTACCCCGAGTCAAACCCATCAGACGCAGGCTATGCGTCACTCAGCTCTGACAGGATTAAAGTACTTAATGCCAGGGAAAAAGGCGCCAAAGGCGTTTTGCTGGTGTCGGGAGAAAAGTGGGATGTTGCAGACAATCTTGACAAACCTTCACGAAACGAGTCCACTTCCGGCATTCCCGTATTCCAGGTAAAACGAAACGTGGCTGATGCCATCCTTGCCACCACTTCAGTCACCGTCAACGGACTTGAGGAAAGGGCGGCCGGGCCGGGTTCATCCGCCTCAATGGTGACTGCTTCCATTGTAGACGCCAGGGCGCAGATAATAAAGAAAGAGGCTGTCACTTCAAACGTGGTGATGATGCTCAGGGGAGCATCGGCTCCTGAGGAGTATGTGATAATAGGTGCTCACTATGACCATCTGGGCATGGGAGGACCGGGATCGTCAAGCAGGACACCTGACACTGTCGCCGTGCATTACGGCGCTGATGACAATGCCTCCGGCGTGGCACTTATGATTGAGCTTGCAGAAAGGCTCGCCGCCATGAAGCAGCGTCCGGCAAGAAGCATTCTCTTCGTGGCTTTCTCCGGTGAAGAGATGGGGCTGCTGGGATCAAAGCATTTCGTTGAGAACTCCGGCATTTCGCCCGCGGCCGTTAACCTGATGATCAACCTTGACATGGTAGGCCGGATGAAGGAAGGGAACGGCCTGCAGGTAGCGGGGATAGGCACTGCCGCCGGGCTGCGTGACACGGTGCTGGCGTATGCTGACACCACCGCGCTGAGTCTCGCCTTTACCTCTGAAGGGTACGGTCCGTCTGACCACTCAGCCTTCTACGGCAGGAATATTCCTGTCCTCTCAATCACCACCGGAGCCCATCTTGATTATCACACCCCGATGGATACCCCTGACAAGCTCAATTATGAAGGGATGATCAAAACCGGTGATCTACTGTTCGGAATAGTCAATGCCGTTGCCGGCAGATCTGCCAGACTGGCCTTTACCGAGGCAGGTCCCAAAGAACCGACGAGTCCGATGGGTCGCCGCAGAGGAGTCACCCTGGGGATCATGCCGGACTTTGCCGGCAATGTCAAAAACGGGCTGAGGGCTGACTTTGTAACTCCCGGGAAACCCGCGGCGCTGGGAGGTATGGAGAAGGGTGACATCATCGTGTCAATCGATGACAAACCGGTCAGCAATATCGAGGACTATATGTTCAGGCTCAACCAGCTTAAACCCGGCCAGAGGGTGACCGTGGAAGTCCTCAGGAGCGGGAACAGGGAACTGTTATTAATTCAGTTATAACAACATAACGACGATCATCATGAAGAACTTTCTTTTCTGGACCATTGCCATAATCATTACCATCGCTGCCGCGATGTACCAGAGGATGACCGGTCCAACCTACCCATACAGGACCAGTGCATCTGTTGACGGAACCGAATACTCCTTCGCGTTTAAGCGCAGTCAGACGAACACCCATCCCTGCCTGATAAAACTGGAGGTTCCTCAGGAGGTGTCGGGAACTTTGTATTTCCGCCGGTTCAGGACGAATGACGAGTGGACACCCGTGGTGATGAAGCATGACAACGGGAAGCTTGCCGGTGAACTCCCCTCCCAGCCTGCTGCAGGGAAGCTGGAGTATTACGTTGTACTTAGGGGTGCATCAGGTTCAGAGACAGCGCTTCTCAGGGAAAAACCCGTTGTTATCAGGTTCAAGGGCAATGTCCCTGCGGTGATCATGATTCCGCACATCCTGATAATGTTTTTTGCAATGTTGCTCTCCAATCTTGCGGGTATCACTGCTGTGGCGGGAAGGGATTCACAGAGGAAGCACGGCCGCCTTGCACTGTGGCTGCTCCTTGCAGGAGGACTGGTACTTGGGCCGCTTGTCCAGAAGTATGCCTTCGGAGAGCTGTGGACCGGAGTTCCGTTCGGGTGGGACCTGACCGACAATAAAACCCTTATCGCCGTTATAGCATGGGTGGTTGCGGTCATCATGAACCGCAAGAAGGCAAGGCCTGCTTATACCATTGCAGCAGCACTGATCCTGTTGCTGGTTTACTCCATTCCCCACAGCCTGTTCGGGTCTGAGCTTGACTATGTTACAGGGACCGTAACACAGGGATAAAAAAATTTTCATCCTCTTACAGCTTTTTTCTACCTTGGATGCAGCATTCGGGCATCGCCCCCGTCATTGAATTGAAGAGTTCAAATACGTGGGTGCGGCGTCAAACATACTTAAACCGGATCTTTGGAAAAAGATGGAAAATGTTGAAGCAGCATTCAGGAACATACACCAGGACCTGATTGACGGGTGTCGCTCAGGTGACCAGCGGGCACAGTTCCAGGTTTACAAGCTTTACTATAAAGCGATGTACAACACCAGCCTGCGTATTGTAAATGATGAGATGGAAGCTGAAGATGTGATGCAGGAAGCGTTTCTCTCAGCTTTCGAGAAGATAAACACCTACTCGGGGACGGTGAGCTTCGGCGCTTGGCTGAAGCGGATAGTGGTCAACAGATCACTTGATGTCCTGGGGAAAAGGAAGGCGATCTTTGAAGACATTGAAAGTCACGCAGGGATCCGCGACGACAGCGGTGAGGAAACTGCCTACCATGAGGATCTGGCACTGCGGGTGGAGGAGGTAAAGGCTGCCATTGAGCGGCTGCCGGAAGGATACCGCGTGATACTCTCTCTCTATCTCATTGAAGGTTATGACCACGATGAGATAGCAGAGATGCTCAACATCTCAAGCAGTACCTCGAGATCACAACTCTCAAGGGCAAAGCAGAAGCTGGTGGGTGAACTTAAAAACAGGAAAATTTACGAATGATGAACATGATAGATGACATAATCAGGAAGAGCAGGAGCGAGTTTGACGACAGGGAGCCGTCAGACGGGCACTTCGAGAGGTTCAGCTTCAAGCTGGCTACGAGGCTTCATGCCGGCAAAGCCAAGAGAAGTATCATTCCATACCTGCTTAAGGCTGCGGTGGTAACCCTGCTGGTGACACTTTCCTCACTGTGGACCTTTGACCACTTCGTCAGGCCCAACCTGAAGACAAAGATGACACTCAGCCAGGTTTCACCTGAATACCGCGAGGTTGAGAAATATTATGTGCAGCAGGTGAACCTGATGGAAAACGAGCTCACACTGATCGACATGTCCAATCCTGAACAGAAAGAGGCACTGATGGTTGAGATGGCTTCCATGGATTCGGTCTACGTTGAGCTGCAGAAGGAACTCAGGGCCAACCCGGATGACCAGCGGATCATAGATGCCATGATCAAACATTACCAGACCAAAATAGAAGTGATGAGTTATATACTTGACCAGCTCAAAGAGATAAAAGCAGAAACCGTTAAACCAGTCAGCCATGAAGAAGTTGTTTACTAATCAGCGGGTTACGCTGTTCGCAGCGTTGCTGTGCTCAGTAGCCCTGTCCGCCTCGGCAGAAGAGGTCAAAAAGGAGTTCCACAGGGAGTTGACTCCGGGTGACAACTCGACAGTGACCGTAATCAATAAATTCGGTTCTGTGGTCACCGAGACGTGGGACAAGAATAATGTTGTTGTGGATGTTACCGTGAAGGTTGAACATCCATCTGCCGACAGGGCGAGGAAGCTCCTTGACATGATCAGGGTGGAGTTCACCGAGGAAGGCGGCAACCTGAAGGCTGAGACCATCTTCAGCGATGACTTCTCATCGATAAGCTGGAAGGGATCAAACAACAATTTCAGCATCAACTATGTAATAAAGATGCCGGCCAGGGTGAACTTTGATGTCACCAACAAGTATGGCAACACGGTTATAGATGAGCTTTCAGGGCTTGTCACGGCAAATGTCAAGTACGGTGATCTGACAGTTGACAAGCTCACGCGCGGGAATGTCAAGCCACTGAATACCCTGATTGTGGCATACGGCAAGGCCACTGTTTATGAACTCGGATGGGCTGAGATCAATGCCCGCTATGTAGGGATGTTCAGTGTTGAAAGGGCGACTGCGCTCCTGGTTGACAGCAAGTACTCAAAGGTGTCAGTCAAAAAGGTGAGTTCACTGGTAGCCGACAGCAAGTATGACGGTTATTCGGTTGGCGAGGCCAACAACATAGTGGTTCTCGGCGGCTATACGGACCTCAGGTTTGACAAGGTCAGCAGGAAGCTTGATGTGGAGACAAAATACGGAAATCTTTCAGTTAACTATGTGCCTGCAGGATTTGAGAGGTTAGCGGTCAAGGCAGGTTACTGTGCCGTCAGGCTCGGGATTGATCCTTCGGCCTGCTACAGGCTCGATGCCAAAAGCTCATACGGAAGCATCAAGCTTGATGACAGTCTTTTCTCGGCCGACAGGCGGATTGTTGGCAACACATCAACCGAGATGGCAGGCAAGGTGGGCAAATGCAGCACGCCGTCATCAGAGGTTACCATCGATACATCCTACGGTTCAGTCAGGCTGAACTAAGCAGGGACAGCAAAAAAGAATCGCGGGCGCCAGTGACAGGGCGCCGCGTTTTTTTTGTCATTAAAGCCTGTCAGGTTCGTCGGCGAAAATGAAGACGCCCTTTTTGCCATCTGAATTCTTATACCCGCGATACATTCCTCCGGTATTGAATGGCATGCTTATGTTGCCCTTGCCGTCGACAGAGATGATTCCTCCAGTTCCGCCGGCCTTCACCAGTTTGTTTTTGATCACCTCGCGGGCTGCTTCATCGAGCGAGAGGCCCCTGTACTGCATCAGTGCAGAGATATCATGGGCAACGGTATACCTGATAAAGAACTCACCGTGGCCTGTTGCGGATACGGCGCATGTGGCGTTGCTGGCATAGGTTCCTGCTCCAATCACCGGTGCATCTCCGACGCGGTTATATCTTTTGTTTGTCATACCCCCTGTGGAAGTGCCTGCTGCCAGGTCGCCGTTCATGTCAAGGGCCACGCAGCCCACAGTGCCGTGTTTTTCTCTTTCAAGAGCGCGTTGCAGTTCCCTGAATCGTGATTCCTCGCGGAAGTATAATGGGTCGACTATCTCGAGGCCCTGTTCAGCTGCAAATTCAGATGCTCCCCTGCCTGTCAGCATGACGTGTGGTGATTTCTCCATTACAGTGCGTGCGGCGGTGATGGGGTTGCGGATGTCTGTGACTCCGGCTACGGCGCCGGCGGCGAGGTTGCTTCCGTCCATGACGGAGGCGTCGAGTTCATTCCGGCCCTCGTGGGTGAATACAGCGCCCTTGCCCGCGTTGAAGAGAGGTGAGTCTTCCATCATCCGGATGGCACGCTCGACGGCGTCGAGGGCCGAGCCGCCGGCGCTGAGCACAGCGGCGCCGCTGTCGATTACTGCCTGCAGCGCCCTGCGGTATTCAGCCTCTGCCTCGGCATTCATCCGGTCACGGGTAATGGCGCCGGCGCCGCCATGCACCACAATGGCCCACGGAGACCCTGCTGTCGGCAAAAGAAGATTGACCTCCATCACTGCCTTGATGGCGCGGTCAGAGAAGAAATCGCATGCCGGGAAGATGGAGAAGCGGCCGGCACCCTCGTAGTTATCACGGTCAATGATCAGCACCTCCTGCTGGTCATTACGGTTAACTATCTCGCTCAGAGTGAATGCCGCACGGTAACCGTCGAGGCCGGCGATGACCACCATCCCCTTCTGAAGCGCTTCGGGAGAGAGCCTGTAATAATCCCTGATCAGTTCATTCAGCATTGCACCGGTAAAGGGTGTGGTACCGTGAATGCCCATCCCGCGTCCGTAGAACACTGTATGATAGGTCTCACTGTCCATGCCTTCGGGAAGCTCAGACAGTATGGCACGCTGCTTTCCGTTGACGCATAGCTTCATTGTCTCTGAAAACATCGGGTTCATCCCCTTGTTAATGGGATACTTGCTGTTGAGTGACTTCACGGTGATTTTCACCGGGTTGCTGATATTGCGTGATGTGACCAGGTCATTGCCGGCCACAACCTTCGTTTCTGCTGGCAATGGCCATAGGTCCTTTGCCTTGGAGGGCACGATGCGGGCAACGGAAGTGGCAATCATCAGCCGGTGCATGTTTACCGGGTAGTAGATTTCTCCCCATGAGAATACTGCGGTTTCGCCCCTGTCATTGGTGATCTCAACATAGAGGTCAATGATCGGAGGGAATTCTGCTTCGTTCTTTTTCTTCAGGACTGCCCTGTCAAGAATATCATATACTGAATAGCCGTCATAACGGTATGCTCCTGTGAAGCCGACATTTCCGTCAGTGATTGTTGTCTCCTTTACAGTGATGGTGTGTTTCTGCAGGCGTGACAGGTCAACTGTCACATCCTTCTCAATCTCGCCGGTGACAAGGATCTTTTTGGCGCCCTTCAGCTGCATTGTGGGCGCATCATCATAAAAATCATTGGTCTGCCCGTTGGCCGGAAGCGTCATCAGCATCACCAGGGCGGAAAAAAGCAGTGTCAGTTTCTTCATGATTCAGGTTTTACGTTATGCAAATCTATTCAATTCGCGTTGCGGACAAAATGATAAAAAGCAGGTCAAATATCCAGCTCCACCAGGGTGATGCCTGCCCCGCCCCGGTCTACATGTTCATCTGTTGCCCTCTTTACTGCCCCGGTTGATTCCAGGTACTGCCTGATCATCTGTCTCAGGATGCCATTACCCTTGCCGTGCAGTATCCTCAGGTTCCTGAACTGTATCATCAGGGCGGTATCTACGAAATCCTGCACCACCTGCAGGGCCTCCCCGGTGCGCATGCCACGAACATCAATCTCAGGATTGAACTGGTTGCGGCGGGTTGTGAGTGACCAGTCGACCTTCTGCTGCCGGGTGCCTGGCAGTGTTGCCTTTTTCTGTTCCTCTTCGCTGACCGGTTCAGTCATGCTGATATCAACATTCATCATCAGGTTTCCGGAGATGATCTGTACTTTGTTTCCGCGTATCCCGGTCACCTGGGCCACGGTATCGGTGCCGGATACCTTTACATAGTCGCCCGGCGCCAGTGGTCCTTTCTTCTTTTTAACCGGCTGCGGAGTCTCCTTCTTTGCTGAGATCCTCTTTACTATGCTGGCGGCAGGGGTGTCAATGCGGGGTTTAGGCGGAACGGGTATCTCAACCTGTTTCTCTTCCCTGTCAAGGTGTTCACGGAATGAGTCAAGCTCCTCGCGAACCTCTTTCGTTTTCTCCTTTTCGGCCTGTGCCTCGCGGATGGTCCGGATGGTGTTTTCTATCATCCGGTTGGTGTCGCGAAGCATCTCCTCCGCCTTGCTCTTCGCCTGGGTGATGATCTCCTTCTTCTGAGTCTTTATGTCGCCGAGCTGTGTCTCGTAGGTTGCAATCAGCTCCTCGAGCCGTTTCTCGTGGCGGCGTACCGCCTCGCGCTTCTTCTCCCAGTAGCGTTTGTCACGGGCAATCTCGCGAAGGTTCCTGTCGAAGTCGACGTTCCCCTCTCCTGCCCTGGTTGCGGCATCTGCCAGTATTTCCTGTGGCAGGCCTATCTTTTTGGCTATCTCAAAGGCGAATGAGCTTCCCGGCTTTCCCTGGTCAAGGCGGAAGAGGGGCTGCATAAGCTGGTTGTCAAAGGCCATTGCCCCGTTGCTGATTCCCTCCTGTGATGTAGCGAAGTGCTTGAGGTTTGTATAGTGGGTGGTAATTACACCGTAAGCGCCCCTTCTGTTGAGTTCGGCAAGGATTGCCTCTGCGAGGGCTCCGCCGAGAACCGGTTCAGTCCCTGTGCCAAACTCATCGATCATGACCAGTGAGGAGTCATCAGCATGCCTGAGCATCTGTTTCATGTTGATGAGGTGTGAGCTGTAGGTACTGAGGTCATTTTCAATGCTCTGCTCGTCACCAATATCGATAAAGAACTTGCCGAACACGCCAGCCTCGGTGCCCTCGCCTGCCGGGATTGTCATTCCGCACTGGAGCATATACTGAATGAGTGCCACGGTCTTGAGGCAGACTGATTTTCCTCCGGCGTTGGGGCCGGAGATGAGAAGAATTCTTTCCCTGCTGTCGATGGTAATTGTAAGTGGCACCACCTCCCGTCCCGCTGTGCGGGCAAAAGAGAGTGTCAGCAGCGGGTGGCGGGCGTTGATCCATCTTATGTGCGGGGTATCAGCCACCGAAGGCATGATGCAGCTGAGCCTGTTGCCGAAGATGGCTTTTGCCCTGAGAAAGTCGATCTCCGCCAGGAAGCTGCAGTTCTCCTCCAGTTCATCGATGTATGGTCTGATGGTGTCAGCCAGGGCTGTAAGGATACGAACGATCTCGCGCTTCTCCTGGTGCTCGAGCTCGGTGATCTCGTTGTTGAGTTCAACAACTTCTGAAGGCTCTATGAAAACGGTTTTCCCGGTGGCAGACTCATCATGAACGAATCCTTTTATTCCTCTTTTGTTTGATGCGCTTACGGGTATCACGCCTCTGCCGTTGCGCACTGCCACGGTCACATCGCGGTCAATGATGCCGTCAGCCTGGGCCTGGCGCAGCACTGCGTGCAGTTTTCTCACTGCCGCAAGGTTCTTCGAAGCCAGTTCGGCGCGTATCGTTTTAAGAGCCGGTGAAGCGCCGTCACGTATCTTACCCTCTTTGTCAATAATACGGTCAACAGCCTCTGAAACAAACGGGTAGTATACCACTTTCCCGGTCAGCCCGGTCAGCAGCGGGTATCGTCCGTCCTTCCTGTTCCGGAAGAAGCCTATGATTCGCCGTATGGTATCAAGTGATCCCCGCAGGGCAACCACCTCTTCAATCTCAGGAAAAGTGCCCTCCACGCGGAGTTTTTCCAGGGTTGCAAAGGGATCATTGTAGTTGTCAGAGGGGAATTGTTCGCCGAAGGCAAGGATCATCTGGAACTCGGCCGTAAGGGAAAGCCTGTCCCTGACTTCATCTGCAGCAAATGACGGGTGCATGTCTTCAACCCTGCGGATTCCGGCATTGCTGATGCAGCATCCGTTAAGCTGTTCCCTGATACGGTCAAAGCCGATCTTCAGTTCATATGTGTCGGGATAGATCATCTGGTGGTCATCTCCTCGCAAAAGTAACGTTAATTAATGTTAACACTGCACGGGTGTAAAACTTCTGAATTTATCTTTAATCCCGTTAACCACAAAATAAAATGAAAATCCGTATTGAAAAAATCAGGATGATGCTTGTTGCAGTCATCCTGTTTGCTGTGGTCATGCCGGCTTTCACACAGGAAGCTGCCAGTGACCTTGAAATGGTATACAAGATAAGGCAGGAGGGTCAGCGTAATTCTGACATCGAGAAGCTTGCCTATATCATGACTGACCTTGCCGGGCCCAGGCTCACAGGATCAGCCGGCATTGACCGGGCTAATGAGATTGCGCGGGCCAAGCTGGCAGAATATGGTTTGTCAAACGTACGAATTGAGGAAGTGAGTGATTTCAATCGTGGTGGATGGGACCTGACAAAAGCGTATGCAGCTATGGTAGCTCCATACTACAACAACTTTTCCGTTACGCCGGTGGCGTGGACGGCCGGGACAAACGGCCTGATCAGGGGCGAAGTAATTCTTGTTGACATCAAAACCCTCGCTGACATCGAAAAGTACCGTGGCAAGCTGAATGGCAAGATCATCATGACACCCACCACTACACAATATGAGGTCAGCTTTGAGCCGCTGGCATCCAGGTATACCGATGAGGAGCTGGAGAATCTTGCAAAGGCTGATGCCGGAGGACGTGCGGCAAGAAGGCCGGTAACAGGCGACTTTATGGCGATGCGTGAGCTGCGCACCAAGGTGAATGAGTTTCTGAAGAGTGAGAATATTCTGATGTCGGTTTCACAGGGAAGTGCCTTTAACATCCCCAGGTCGTCAGGGTCATCCTATGATGGCAAGGGCACACCTCCGGTGACTGAGATAAGCATCCCGATGGAAGCCTATGGCAGAATGGAGAGGATGCTGAAGGGCGGTGAGAAGGTTGAGATGGAGGCTGAGATAAAGGCTGAATTCACTCCCAACAGGAAAGTCTACAATGTCATTGGCGAGATTCCGGGCACCGATCCCAAACTGAAGGACCAGGTTGTTCTTCTGGGTGCGCATATCGACGCCTGGCATGGCGGCACGGGAGCTGCAGACAACGCATCGGGCTGCATCGTGATGATGGAAGCGCTTCGCATACTGAAGGCCCTTGATGTCAAACCGCGCAGAACCATCCGTGTTGCTCTCTGGGGTGGTGAGGAACAGGGTCTTTACGGATCAAGGGGATATGTCTCAAAGTACCTGTATGACAGGGAAAAGAACGAGAAGAAACCCGGATTTGACAAGTTCAGCGTATACTTCAACATGGATAATGGTACCGGTCGTTACCGCGGTGTCTATCTTCAGGAGAACATCCTTGCAAGGTCATTTTTCGAGAAGTGCATGGAACCGGTCAAAGACATGGGATTCACCACAATAACAAGCAGGAACACCGGTGGCACCGACCATCAGAGCTTTGACGGCGCAGGTCTCCCCGGATTCCAGTTCATTCAGGACGAGATTGAATATGGCCGTGGCTATCATACACTTGCCGACACCCGTGAACGTCTCCTGGTTCCTGACCTGAGGCATAATGCAATCATAACGGCATGGCTGGCGTGGAATGCATCACAGCAGGAACAGCTGCTGCCCCGCAAGCCCGAGATGAAATCAAACCAGCAGCGGTCACCCTACGGGTTCTGATCCCTGCGCAGGCCTTAAGTCACAGGCAACGGGTATGGTTCACCCGGCGCTGACCACAGGCCAACTGCAACTCATTGTTTTTCTATTCTGTTTGAAAAGCAGAGGCTGACCCCGGAAAAGGTCAGCCTCTCTTGTTTCCCTGCAGCCGGGGTTACTGTCACCCTTGCCGGCGGATTATTCATTAATTCCTTCAAGGTCAAGCATGAAGGCATACTCCAGTGCGGTTGTCTTCAGCCTTTCAAACCTGCCTGAAGCGCCGCCGTGACCGGCAGTCATGTTAACATCCATAATGAGGATATTATCATCGGTCTTCATCTCGCGGAGTTTGGCAACCCACTTTGCTGGTTCCCAGTACTGCACCTGTGAATCCCAGTAACCGGTTGTGACAAGCATGTTGGGATAAGCCTGCGCCTTCACCTGGTCATACGGTGAATATGAAAGCATGTAATCATAGTACTCCTGCTTGCGCGGATCGCCCCATTCATCCCATTCGAAGGTAGTGAGGGGAATTGTTTCGTCAAGCATTGTGCTTACCACGTCAACGAACGGAACCTGTGCGATGATGCCATTGTAGAGTGCAGGTTCAATGTTTGCAACAGCGCCCATAAGCAATCCGCCGGCGCTTCCGCCCATTGCATACAGATGCTCTGCGGAACTGTACTTCTCATTTATCAGGAAACGTGCGCAGTCATTGAAGTCGGTGAAGGTATTGATCTTCTTCAGCAGCTTGCCGTCCTCGTACCATTGGCGGCCCATTTCGCTGCCACCCCTGATGTGGGCGATGGCATAGACAAATCCTCTGTCAAGAAGGCTAATGATGCCTGAGCGGAATGAGGGATTTGTGGAAGAACCATATGAACCATATGCATAGAGCAGCAGCGGTGCAGTGCCATCTTGTTTGAATCCCTTTCTGTAAACCAGTGAGACAGGAACCTGTGTACCGTCAGCAGCCGTGGCCCAGAGACGCTTTGTCTCGTAGTTGTTTTTATCGAAACCTCCCAGCACACTGTCCTGCTTCAGCAGCGTCTTTGTCTTTGCAGCCATATCATAGTCATAGACCGAGTTGGGTGTGGTCAGGGATGAATAGCTGTACCGGAGCAGCGTGGTGTTTGCATTCGGGTTGACACTGATGCCTGCCGTGTAAGCTTCTTCACCGAAATCAAGGAAATGCTCTGATTTGTCTGCCATGCTTATGATCCTCAGGTTTGTGAGTCCCTTGATGCGCTCATTTGCAACGATATAATTGTCAAATACTTCAAAGTTTTCAAGAAGAACGTCTGCGCGGTGGGGAATAACTTCCTTCCATGATGCCATACCTGTCTTGTTCTCGGGGCATGACATCAGTTTGAAGTTCTTCGCGCCATCAGCGTTGGTATGAATGTAGAAGGTGCCGTTCAGGTGTTCCACAGAGTAGAGATGGTCAACCCTGCGGGGTTCGAATACCTGTACGGTGCCCGTTGGATTTTCCGCCTCAATGAGGCGAACCTCGGTTGTGAGCGTCTGGTCAGAGACAATTGTGATATACTTCCTGCTTTTTGTTTTTCCAAGCTGAACGCTGAATGTTTCGTCGCCCTCATTGTACACTACCCTGTCATCCGAGGAAGGAGTGCCGAGGACATGCATCATGACGGTTGCTGCCCTGAGTGTTTCGGGGTCCTTGCTTACATAAAACAGGGTTTTGCTGTCAGCGGCCCATACTGCCTGGCCGGTGGTATTGAGGATGTTGTCAGGGAGCAGTTCACCGCTGTTCAGGTCCTTGAACTGCAGGGTGTACTGTCTGCGGCTGACGTGGTCAGTACCGTAAGCAAGGAGGTTGTTGTCAGGCGAGGGTGAGGCGCCGCCAACACCGGTGTATTCATGACCCTCGGCGAGCAGGTTTACGTCAAGCATCACCTCCGGCTTGTCAGTGCCGTCTTTTCTCCTGTAGAGCACAGGGTATTCCTTGCCAGGAAGGTATTTTGTATTGTACCAGAAGCCATTGTCAAGGTAAGGAACGGTTTCGTCGTCCTGTTTGATGCGGCCCTTGAGCTCCTCGAAGAGTTTCTCCTGCAGGGGAACGGTGTGTTTCATTATGGCGTCAGCATAGGCGTTCTCTGCGTCGAGCCAGGAAAGCACCTTCACGGCCTGGGAATCGGGTGTTTCTGCGTTTTTCTGTTCATCGCTGAGGCGCATCCAGAAGTAGTTGTCGATGCGTTCGTTACCGTTGCTTTCAACGACGAACGGGATTTTTTCAGCCACGGGTGGCTTGGGTTTCCTGCCGCATGATGTCATGGCGATGACCGCGGCGGTGAGGATTAATAAGGTTCTTTTCATGAGTAATTTATTAAGAATTGTAAAAGTCTGAAGGTCTGAAGGTCTGAAGGTCTGAAGGTCTGAGGTCTGAGGTCTGAAGGTCTGAAGGTCTGAAGGTCTGAAGGTCTGAAGGTCTGAAGGTCGGCACTTTTGATTGCCACCTGCCGACTGGTACTGCTTACTGCCGCCTGACTTTTTCCCCTTTCATGGAGAGCTGTATACGGTTCCGGTTGCGGTCAACCGAAACGACGCGGACAGTGACATGCTGATGCAATTTAACGATCTTTGCCGGATCATCAACATAGCGGTCAGCCATCTGCGACACGTGCACAAGACCGTCCTGCTTGACGCCGATATCAACAAACGCCCCGAACCTGGTAATGTTTGTGACAATGCCGGGGACCACCATCCCCTCTTTCACATCATCAATTGAATGAATATCCGCAAAACTGAATTCCTGTATCGCCTGACGCGGGTCACGACCCGGCCTGGCCAGTTCCTGCATGATATCCTTCAGGGTTGGCAGCCCGGCTTCAGCGGTAACATATTTCTCAATCATTATGGATTTTCGCCGGGCCTCATCCTTTATCAGGTCAGTGACAGAGCAACCCAGGTCAGCGGCCATCTTTCCGACTATGTGATAGCTCTCCGGGTGCACGGCCGAGGCGTCGAGCGGGTTGGCAGCGCCTCGTATCCTGAGGAATCCCGCAGCCTGTTCAAAAGCCTTCTCTCCCATCCGTTTCACCTTCATCAGTTCAGTGCGGGAGCGGAACGGACCGTTCTCCGTCCTGTGATCGACGATGTTCTGCGCCATCTTCGGGCCGATACCTGAAACATAAGTCAGAAGGTGCGGGCTGGCGGTATTTACCTCCACTCCCACGGCGTTGACGCATGACATCACCACCTCGTCGAGGCTGGCCTGGAGGCGGGTCTGATCAACATCATGCTGGTACTGCCCCACCCCGATCGATTTGGGATCTATTTTAACGAGTTCAGCCAGCGGGTCCATGAGGCGCCGTCCAATTGAAACGGCCCCGCGCACTGTCACGTCATGATCCGGAAACTCGTCACGGGCGGTCTTCGAGGCTGAATATATGGAAGCGCCCGCTTCGCTCACCACAAAGACCTTAATTCCCGATTCAGCAGGGAGATATGAACGGACGAACTGTTCAGTCTCGCGACTGGCGGTTCCGTTGCCGATAGCTACGGCCTCAATGCTGAATTTGTCAACAAGTGAAAGCATTTTGCTTACGCTTCGTGCCGTCTCGTTCTGTGGGGGGTGCGGATAGATCACGTCATGGTGCAGCAGGGCTCCCTGGCGGTCAAGGCATACCAGCTTGCAGCCTGTTCTCTGTCCCGGGTCAATTCCAAGTACGTTCTTTTCACCCAAAGGGGGTGCCAGCAGCAGTTGCCGCAGGTTTTCCGTGAAAACGCGTATGGCCTCCTCGTCGGCTTTTTCCTTGGATGTCTTTCTGAATTCCGTCTCCATTGACGGTGCCAGGAGCCTGCTCCAGCTGTCGGCCACAGCCTCGCGCACCTGCCGGGCTGAATCATTGTTTGCCTTCACAAACTGTTTTTCAACCAGGCTCTGCGCCTCCTCCTCAGAAGGCATAATCGTAATCCTGAGGAATCCCTCCTCCTCGCCGCGGCGCATGGCAAGCAACCTGTGTGACGGGCAGCGGCGCAGCGGCTCTGACCAGTCGAAGTAATCGCTGAATTTGGCTCCCTCCTGTTCCTTTCCCTTTACAACCTTCGAGGTTATGACAGCATCACGTTCATAGAGACGCCTGAGCGATCCGCGAACCTGTTCGTTCTCACTGGCAATCTCGGCGATGATGTCACGTGCACCGGACAGGGCAGCTGTCGTATCTTCCACATTATCACCCACATACTTTCCAGCCTCTGCTTCAGTGTCACCGGTATTCTGTGCAAGCAGCCAGAGTGCCAGGGGTTCGAGGCCTTTCTCGCGGGCAACGGAGGCGCGTGTCTTTCTTTTCGGCCTGAACGGCAGGTAAAGATCCTCGAGCTGTGACATGGTCAGGGCTGCATTGATCTTTGCCAGCAGTTCAGGAGTCATTTTCTCCTGTTCTTCTATCGATCTGATAACTGCCTCCCTGCGCTTTTCCAGCTCCTTAAGCCTCTCATATTCATCACGTATCTCAGCCAGTTGCACCTCGTTGAGACTTCCCGTCACCTCCTTGCGGTATCGGCTGATGAAGGGTATCGTGGCGCCGTCATCAAGGAGCCTCAGAGTATTCTCAACCTGCCAGTCGTGCAGCTGAAATTTTCGTGCAATAGTCCTGATATGTACCGAAGTGTCCATAGATTATTATTCGATGTAAAGAATCAATCCTTTCAGGTATTCGCTTTCGGGGTGGTAAATATTCACGGGGTGGTCAGCCGGCTGTCCGGTCTGGTGAAAAATCCGTACGTTGCGTCCGGTATTGGCGGCGGCCACGAAGACCGAGCGGCGGAAGTCATCGCGGCTTACCACCTGCGAGCAGGAGAAGGTAAACAGCAGACCGCCGGGCCTGATTTTGTGGATAGCCAGCGCGTTGAGTCTCCTGTAGCCCTGAAGTGCCTGGTTAAGAGCGGTCTGATGTTTTGCGAAGGCGGGGGGATCAAGAATAATGAGGTCATATTCGCGCTCCATTCCGGCCAGGTAGGTGAAGGCATCAGTGGTGTAGCAGTGGTGGCGGGGATCATCGCCGAAGTTGAGCTTCACGTTTTCATCGGCGAGGGCCGTGGCCGCCGCAGAGCTGTCGACTGTATGCACAAGTTCAGCGTTTTTCATTGCATAAACCGAGAAGCCTCCGGTATAGCCGAACATATTAAGGACCCTCCTGCCGTTGCTGTAGCGGCTCAGCAGGCTGCGACTGTCACGCTGGTCAATAAAGAAGCCTGTCTTCTGCCCCTTCTCCCAGTCGACCCTGAACCTGTAGCCGTTTTCAGTGACAACCGCACCGGGTTCACCGTTTTCACCAACGAGGTAGCCGTTTGAGGGATTCAGCCTTGCCATGAACGGAAGCGTTCCCTCGCTTTTATCGTATACTGCCGTCACCAGTCCGCCGGTCACCTCAGGCAGCAGTTGTGCAATCATCTCCCTGATTTTCCAGAATCCGGCAGTGTGAGCCTGCATGACTGCAATACTGCCATAGATGTCAACAATCAGTCCCGGCAGCCCGTCGCCTTCGCCGTGGACAAGTCGCCATACGGTGGTTTCAGGTTTGCCTGCAATACCGGCATTGATCCTGAATGCCATGGCCTCCTCAAGACGTTTCCTGAAGAACCCGTGGTCAGGATTGCATTTCGTAAAGGAGAAGATCCGTACTGCGATGGATCCCGGAGCCCAGTGACCCGTTGCCAGGTATGTTTTGTCCCATGCAAAAACATCAACGACATCGCCTTCTGACGGGTTTCCGTTGACTGTAGCTACGGCCCCGGAGAAGATCCAGGGGTGGTACCTGCGTACCGACTGTTCCTTGCCTTTTTTAAGGATGATGTTTGCGGGCATTGATAGTGGCTTATTGATAAGTTTCCTTCCCGTTAAGGGCAAGGTAAATGCTCCGGCACACCCAGGCATCTGTGGCAGCGTAGAGCTGTTGCGGTTCGGTCAGTGCGGGAGCCTCCCAGTTTGAAACCTGCTGCGACTTTGAGATAGAGTATCCGAGAACGATAGCCGTGAGTTTCTTGAGGCCCAGTTCCTGTATTCCATGATCAACCACAACGCTCTGAAGGTCAATGAATCCGTGCGGTTCGAAGGGGGTAAGTGCCCGAAGGGCTTTTATATCGTCGCGTATAGCAACACCTGTTTTGACTATGTTCCTGTCAGAGAGCAGCGCTGCCAGTTCGGGCGGAAGGCCGATCATGTTGAGCCTGAAGAGCCATGCCCGGTCAGCATCAGCAAGCTGCAGGAGCGCCACCTTGTATCTCCTCCCCTTTTTGAATGACGGCCTGGTTTCGGTATCAAATCCCAGCAATGAGGGTCTGCCTATATCGCCCATGACCCTGCGGAACTTTTCCATATTGTCAACCAGGGTCACCCTCCCCTCAAACTGCAGCAGAGGCAGTCTTCTCAGTTCATCATCGGTAATGCTTCCGTTATATTGTTTCGTCATCTTCATTCTGTTCGTTGCCAGCAATCGTGTCATCTTCGGAATAGAGGACGGTATGGATCGCCGTGAGCACGTTCAGCAGTTTCTTTCCCCAGAATTCCTCGAAGTTCATCAGCACCTCCCAGACGGCATCATTCATCACCTCTTCATTACCGCTTTTATAGCTGACAATGAAATCTTTCAGGTCCTGGTAAATATCACTCAGGTTTTCAGAAATACTGCCTGTATAGAGTCCGTCAGCGGGGTCACCCACTGACACAATGACCGGGAAAGGGTCATTGTTGCCCAGTTTTGAAAGCAGGTTTTCATGCATCCTGGTCCAGTCGAATTCCGTGACGGTTTTTTCGTTGGGTTCCTCAAGCACCGGTTCCAGGAGTGGCAACAGTGATCCCCTCAGGTATATGAACGGCAGGAGGCGCTGCAACACCTTGAGTATCTCTATGCCGTTGATTTCCCGGGTTGACTCCAGGTATTTGCAGTACTCGTTCGCTGAAGCGGCAAACTCAACCACCTGGCGGGAATAAATAACCTTTTCCTCTTTTTCCATAATGAACAGATCAACGGGGCAAAAGTATTCATTTCAGTCTTAAAACCGGGAATTTGTTGATAAAAGGAGGCGGGTTACCTTTTCCAGGTAAGTCTGTGATCACTGTCATAAACCAGTTTCTCATGGTCAAGGAGCCACCGGATGACTTTGATGCTTTTTTCCCGCGGAAGGTCGATCTGCTCCTCCAGTTCCTCAGGCCTGAGGGGTTTTTCGGCAAGCAGTTCCTTTATTTTATCGATTATCAGATCGAACTCATACTTACTCAGCTCAAGTTCGTTTCTCTCCTGGCAGGTGTCACACAGTCCGCATCTGCCCGATTCCTCGCCGAAGTAAGCGGCCAGGAAAGCAGGGCGGCAACGGGTTTTGTTTTCGGCATAGTCAGTGATCCGGGCAACCCGTTCAATGTAGTTTTCCTTCACCTTAAGGTAGAGTTCGGGTGAGATGCGGAGGTGGCTGCGGTCAAGCCGTTCCTCGGTGAAAATGACCAGCGGGCTCTTCTTCCCCGGGATAAAATGAATTATTCCCTGTGATGAGAGCCTCAGGAGGTACTGGTAAATGGCTTCGCGGGTAAGGCCTGACCTTGCAGCCAGGTTTTCTTCATTGACCGGAACAAATTCAGAGAACATGCCGCTGTAGGTGCGGAGGAGCAGTTTGATGAACCTGTCATACTCCTCGTTGGCTACCTGGAACTTGTAAAGGTCATCGCGTGTCACCACGAAATGCACCCGTGAAGGATTGTTTATCTCATCCGTAAATTCAAGGTATCCCTCCTTCTGGAGGAAGTTGAGGCTGTTGTATGTTTCGGTCACAGAGAACCGGAATGCCGAAACGAACTTCCACAGGTCGAAGTCGTGCACGCTGTTCCTGCCTGAGCCGACCGGGAGCTGATAGAAGTTGCCGATAGCTTCGTAGACATCTTTTATCCGTTCCACCGGCGGAAATTTTATGCGTACCGAGTCAGCCAGCTTTCTCTTTTCATCCTGAGACCAGAGCAGCACGGAGAATGAGGGTTTCCCGTCGCGGCCAGCTCGGCCCGATTCCTGGTAGTATGCCTCCACGGAGTCAGGGCAGTCCCAGTGGATGACGAACCTGACATCGGCCTTGTCAATTCCCATGCCGAAGGCGTTGGTAGCCACTATCACGCGGGTTTCGCCGGCGCTCCATGAGGTCTGTTTCCTGTCACGCATTTCCTGTGGCAGTCCGGCGTGGTAGAAGTCGGCCTTAATATTGTTAGCCACAAGCATCTCAGCCACCTCCTTTGCCCTTTTCCGGCTGCTCACATAGATTATTCCGCTGCCCTGTTCCTTTTTGAGGCTTCGCAGGACGTATGTGTTCTTATCCTCCACCTCCCTTACCATATAGGTGATATTGGGTCTCCGGAAGCTGGTGCGGTGGACCTTCGGGTTCTTCATCTTCAGTCTTGAGATGATGTCATCCACAACCCGCGGGGTGGCAGTCGCCGTCAGGGCAAGGAATGGGACATCCTCATTCATCATATCCCTTATTTCCGCGATATGGAGGTATGAGGGTCTGAAGTCATATCCCCACTGTGATATGCAGTGGGCTTCGTCAACAGCCACGAGGGTGAAGTTGAATCTCGGCAGGCGGGCCCTGAACATCGGTGTCTGAAGTCTTTCGGGGCTGACATACAGCAGCCTGTAGTCGCCGTACAGGCAGTTATCAAGGGATATTTCCACTTCTTCGCGGGTCATGCCGCTATGAATGGCCATAGCTTTGATATTCATTGTCTTAAGTCTTACCACCTGGTCTTTCATCAGTGCTATCAGGGGTGTGATGACCAGGCATAGTCCCTCACCGGCAACGGGAGGCAGCTGGTAGGTTACCGATTTGCCGCCGCCGGTCGGGAGAAGGCCCACCACGTCAGATCCGGAGACCACTGACTCAATGATCTCCTCCTGCATGGGCCTGAAGGACGTGAATCCCCAGTACCGTGCGAGAGTCTCCCTGTAGATATCCGGCAGCATGGTTTTGCAGGCTGTTTAATACAAATTTAATAACTCAATCTTACTTTTAACCTTTTATTGACATTTAAGATATGCAGGTGCTTAGCAATTTTTTGTAATTTTCGCCCCAAGTAAAAAAAACCCTTGCCCGATGTCATTCTCTGAAGATAAACTGCTGTTTGAAGGTCTGACCTTCGATGATGTGCTGCTCCTTCCGGCCTACTCGGAGGTTTTGCCGCGAAACGTTGATCTCAGGTCAAAGTTCACACGGAACATCATCATCAACACTCCCATTGTTTCGGCGGCCATGGATACCGTCACCGAGGCAGAGCTTGCAATAGCCATCGCCCGTGAGGGCGGTATCGGCGTGATTCACAAGAATATGTCAGTCAGTCAGCAGGCTGCCCAGGTGCGGAAGGTAAAGCGTGCGGAGAGTGTTATGATTTTTGATCCTGTCACCATCTCTGACGGGGCCTCAGTGGCTGATGCCCTGGCGCTGATGAAGGAGTTCAAGATCGGCGGCATTCCGGTAATTCATGAAGACGGTGCGCTGGCAGGGATTGTCACCAATCGTGATCTTCGTTTCGAGACTGACTATTCGCGTCGTATCAGTGAGATCATGACACCGCTTGAGAGGCTTATCACCCTCAGTCATCAGACAGATCTGGCGGCTGCCGCTGAGATACTGCAGAAGCACAAGATAGAGAAGCTTCCCATTGTTGATGAGAAGGGAAGGCTGAAGGGGCTGGTGACCTACAAGGACATTACAAAAGCAAAAGACAGGCCCAACGCATGCAAGGATGACAAGGGGCGGCTGAGGGCCGCCGCCGCAGTGGGCATTGCACCCAATACCCTCTCCAGGGTTGAGGCGCTGGTGGGCGCCGGCGTTGACGCCATAGCCATTGATACAGCTCACGGGCATACGAAGAGTGTGATAGAAATTCTGAGGGAGATTAAAAAGAACTTTCCCCGTACCGAGGTTGTTGTCGGGAACATTGGCACCGCGGAGGCAGCCAGGAAGCTGGTTGAGGAGGGCGCTGATGCGGTGAAGGTGGGTATCGGGCCCGGTTCCATCTGTACCACAAGGGTAGTTGCAGGGGTAGGTGTACCTCAGTTGTCTGCGATATACAACGTGGCACGCGCCATAGAAGGCAGCGGAGTTCCCGTGATCGCTGACGGCGGCATCAGGTATTCCGGTGACATTGTCAAGGCAATTGCCGCCGGAGCTGACAGCATCATGGCAGGGTCACTATTTGCCGGTGTTGAGGAGTCACCCGGTGAAACCATCATCTACAACGGCAGGAAATTCAAGACCTATCGCGGCATGGGCTCGGTGGAGGCAATGCAGATGGGGTCAAAGGACAGGTACTTCCAGGACATGGAGGATGACATTCACAAGCTTGTTCCTGAGGGTATCACGGCGCGTGTTCCCTACAAGGGCACTCTCACCGAGGTGATTTACCAGTTCCTTGGCGGCCTGCGCTCAGGGATGGGTTACTGCGGGGCACGTGACATAGCCACACTCAAGCGTGAAGGGCGTTTTGTCAGGGTAACCACTGCCGGCGTCACTGAGAGCCATCCCCATGATGTGACCATCACCCGGGAGGCTCCTAACTACAGCCGCAAAATAAACGAATACTGATAATGGTCAGGCTTATCATCCCTCTCCTGCTCCTTGCAGTTGTCTCATGCCGCCATGCCGGCACTGATGAGAACAGAAACGCTGTGGCACGTGCCGGTGACAGAGTACTCTATCTTGACCAGATACCATCAGGGCTTATGACGGAAGGTATGAGCAAGGCAGACAGCACCTCGGCCGTACAGAGCTACATCAGGCAGTGGGCCCGTAAGGAGCTCATGGCCCTGCGGGCCGAAGAGAACCTCACTCCCGAATACAAGGCTGAGGTCAACAGGCAGCTCAATGAGATGAGGAACAATCTCCTGATTTATCAGTACCAGCACCAGATGATTATCCAGAGAATGGATACCACCGTTACTGACAACGAAGTGCAGGATTACTATGTCAGCAACCTCAGTACCTTTACCCTCACTTCGAACCTCATAAGGGCTCTTTACATCAAAGTACCGGAAGGGATGTCAGAGCTTGACCGGATCAGGAAGCTTTACCGGTCACAGGAGTCAGCTGATATCCGGGAGCTTGAAGACATTTGCACCCGGTTCGGGTTACGGTTTGAAGATTACAGTGATGAATGGATCCCCTTCACCCAGCTTCTCATGGAGGTGCCGTTCGAGTCAGTTGACCAGGAACAGTGGCTGGCAAGGAACAGCGCCGTTGAGCTGAAGGATGACAGGTTTTCCTATTTCATCGCAATAAGGGAATACAGGCTGAGGAACAGCGTTGCACCGTTTGAATATATAAGGGGACAGGTCAGGACCATAATCCTCAACAACAGGAGGAACGATTTCCTGCAGAAGCTCGAAGACGGCATCTACAATGAGGCTATGAGCAACAACACATTGAAACTCTATTAGAAGGGATTGAAAAGGATGAAGAAGAATATCATTTTATCATGTGCGCTGGCAGTAATGGCGGTGTACGGTGCAGCCGGGCAACAGGTGGTTGAATCGGTTGTGGCTGTTGTGGGCAATGAGGTAATCTACCTCTCTGACATCGAGGGGCAGGTGGTTCAGCTCAAGGCTGAGCGTGATCCCACTCCCGTGGAGCAGCTCAGGTGCCGTATCTTTGAGGACCAGCTGGTACAGAAGCTTTTCCTTGACCAGGCCAGGATTGACTCTATCGAGGTTTCGACGGAGACCGTCGAGTCTGACCTGAACAGCAGGCTGACTGATTACGTAAGGCGTGCCGGTTCGGAGCAGGCCCTGGAAACCTATTTCAACAAGAGCATGGCAGAGATCCGCAAGGATTTGCGGGAGATGCTCACCAACCAATACATAGTCCAGGAGACCCAGGGGACCATCGCGAAAGGTATAGCAGTCACTCCGGAGGAGGTAAAAAAATATTACAACACCATTCCCCGTGACTCGCTTCCTCTGGTACCGAGGAAGGTACAGCTGAGCATCATAACGGTAGAGCCGCCTGATATGGATGCCAGCAAGGCAGAGGTGCGTCAGAGGCTCCTAGACCTGCGCAGCCGTATCATCAACGGTGAAAGTTTCAGCACATTGGCAATGGTGTATTCCGAGGACCCGGGTTCGGCTCCTCGAGGAGGCGAGTTGGGATTTATGACCAGGGGTGAGTTGTACAAACCATATGCAGAGGTAGCATGGAGCCTGAAGCAGGGCGTAGTGTCCAAAATAGTTGAAACAGAGGCCGGTTTTCACATCATCCAGCTTATTGAAAGGAAGGGAGACATGGTCAACTCGCGTCATATTCTTTTAAAACCGAAGCTTTCGGCCGAACAGACCGAATGGGCCATCCTAAGGCTCGACAGCATCGCCAACCTGGTCCGCTCTGACAGCGTATCCTTTACAATGGCTGCCATGAGGTATTCATCCGACAAAACCACTCGTGCCAACGGCGGAAAGATGGTTAGCGAGAATCCGGCTGAAAGAGTCAACTGGCTAACTCTTGACGAGTTGCCCAGGGAAATTAACCTGGTGGTAAGAGACATGAAACTGGGAGAGATCTCCGATCCGTTCCGTAGCACGGATCCGAAGGGAAACAGCGTCTATTGCATTGTCAGGCTTGACGAGGAGATAGCCGCCCACAGGGTCAACATGCAGGAAGACTACAACTATCTTTCCGAAGCAGCTCTGAGGGAAAAGCAGGGCCGCAAATACGAGGAGTGGGTTGTTGACAAGATCAAGAGGACGTACATCCGTGTCAGCGAAGACTTCCGCGGATGCAGCTTCCACTATTCCGGATGGTTAGAATAGCCAGGAAAATAACAGCAGGATTCATATCCCGAAGTGCTTCCCGGTGCGCATTGCCGCCCACCGGCTCGCGGAGCAGGGCAGGCAGTTATTTACAGCTGCAATATCTCTGTAACCCTGGCCGGATTCTTTTGCCTCTTTTCTTCCTGCTTCTGTCATGCCACCTCCGGGCACAGGACACCCCCGGCCGCAGGAGGGTAGAGATACTGCACTCTGATTCAATGAAATATGAGCAGTCTGACGGCCGTACACGTAACAGGCTGAACGGTAACGTCAGCCTGAAACACAATGACCTGTACATGGACTGTGACAGTGCATGGTACTATGATGACACCAATCAGGTACTGGCTTACAGCAACATTCATATCTGGCAGGGTGACACCATCCACATCCGCGGTGAGTACCTTTCGTACAACGGCAACACCCGGAAGGCATTCCTGACCGACAGTGTGGTTCTCTCCGACAAGGAGATGCAGCTCTTTACAGACAAGATTGACTATGACGTGAACACCCAGGTTGCCAACTATGACACCTGGGGGCGTATACTCAACGGAGACAACACCCTTACAAGCAGGGAGGGTATCTATTACTCCGACAGGAAGATGCTTCACTTCCGCGACAGTGTCAGGATTGTCAATCCTGATTATGTGATGACGGCTGACACTATGCGCTATGACACGAGCAGGGAGATAGTCTGGTTTACCGGTCCCACCGAGGCAGTCGGAGACAGTATTTATCTGTACTGTGAGAATGGGTGGAGTGACACCCGCAATGATGTTTCACAGCTTATGAAGAATGCGGTGCTTGACAACCGGGAGCAGCGCATCACCGGAGACACCCTCTGGTATGATGAGAAGAGCGGCAAAGGTGAAGGTTTCGGAAGGGTAACCATAACAGACACCACTGACAACATCACCGGCGGGGGTAATTATGCCTGGTACGTGAAGCGGCCGGAGCAGTTTTTGCTGACGGGCACACCCTGGTTTTCACTGTTTTCTGATGATGACACGCTCACCCTGAGGGCTGACACCCTCAGGGCCATTCCTGTTGAAGACACTGCAGGGGTAAGTCACAGGCTGCTCAAGGCATTCCATGAATGCAGGATATTCAGCCGTGAGATGCAGGGGAAGTGTGATTCTCTCTCCTACTCATTTCTCGACTCGGTCATCAGGCTTTATGATGATCCCGTTGTATGGTCACGGGCTTACCAGATGACAGCAGATTCCATCGCCCTGTTTACAGTCAACAGTAAGGCTGACCATATGGAGATGTACAACAGTGCATTTGTGGTAAGTGAGATTGATACTTCACGGTATGATCAGATCAGCGGGAAGAATCTATCAGGCTATTTTACTGATAACAAGCTGACCAGGATAAAGGTCACCGGGAATGGTGAGGCCATTTATTATGTAGTTGATGGAGAAGAACTTGTTGGTGTCAACCGGGCGCGAAGCGCCACTATTGAGATACTGTTTGAGGACAGCAGGATAGTGGAGATAATCCAGAATCAGAGTCCTGACGGCACTCTGAATCCACCCCTGAAGGTACCTGACTCCGAGATGCGGCTTGACGGGTTCAGGTGGCATCCTGATCTTCGGCCTGACCGTAAAGGGATGGGGATTGATGAGCTGTTCCCTCCGCTTCCTGACGAAGTCCGGGAGGAAACTCCAGAGGAAGTCCGGGAGGCCCCCCCGGAGGCAGCCCTGAAGAAGCCCCAACGGTAGTCCCGGAGGAAGGCCTGAGGAAGCCCCAGCGGTAGCTCTTAGCTCGGGAGGCAGAGGGGCTCATAAAAGCCGAAGTGCCCGGAACTGACGTCGGAATGACCGTTCCAGGCACTTAGTGTGCTTATAGCAAAAGGCTGCTAGTACTCGTCTTCGTTGAAGAAGAAGTCGTCCTTTGAGGGATAGTCAGGCCAGATATCTTCAATGCTTTCGTAGATATCACCCTCATCTTCAATTTCCTGAAGGTTTTCTATTACCTCCATGGGGGCACCTGACCTGATCGCGTAGTCAATGAGCTCGTCTTTTGTGGCGGGCCATGGCGCGTCTTCAAGTTTTGATGCTAATTCAAGTGTCCAATACATAATTAAGAGAGTTATTTTATTACCCTTCTAAGAGTCCGCAAATATAAAATTATTTAGAATAAAAAAAGACTTAGGAAAGTTTTTACCCGGATTATTTTGCTTTTTTATCCGACACCCACTTAACTTCTTCTGTACCAAGACTATATACAAGACACCTGGACAATACGAAGAGGTAATCTGACAGTCGGTTGAGGTATCTTATGACGTCAGGGTCGGTTTTTTCGGTTTCATTGAGGCGGAGGATTGCCCGTTCGGCACGTCGGCAGACGGTGCGGGCAAGGTTGGCTGTTGCAGCGGGATTGTTACCTCCCGGAAGGATGAATGACTGCAATCCGGGCAGGTCAGTTTCCATCCGGTCTATAGAACTTTCCAGCCGGACGGTATCTTCGATGTGGATCCCATCAGGGACTTTCGCGGATGGGTGGGTGGCGATTACTGTGCAGCATGACATGAGCACCGACTGGATTTCAATCAGTTCTTCACGTGGTACGCATGACTGTTCGCAAGAGCGTAGCATACCTATCCAGGCGATAAGTTCATCGAGGGTGCCGTAGGCTTCGATGCGGGGATGATGTTTTGGCAGTCTGACGCCTCCGATGACAGATGTCTCGCCTTTGTCGCCGGTTTTGGTGTAGATTTTCATCGCTTTTACCTGACCGGAGCTGGTATGGTTATCAATACCCGGCCATTCTGCATCGGGTCGTCTGTTGGAGCTTACTTCTTTCTGACTTCGATGCGGTTTTCATTGATATAGTCAGCCGAGACCTCGCCGTCCATCAGTTTGATGATCCTGTGGGCATGGCGTGCGATATCTTCCTCGTGGGTAACTACGATAACTGTATTGCCGTCTTCATGGATCTTGTCAAGCAGGCCCATGATGTCATATGAAGTCTTACTGTCGAGGTTACCGGTTGGTTCGTCGGCGAGGATTATTGAGGGGTTGTTGATCAGAGCCCTGGCGATTGCCACTCTCTGGCGTTGTCCTCCTGAAAGTTCGTTGGGTTTATGGGTCATTCTGTCGCCCAGTCCCACCAGGTCAAGTGTCTTGACAGCATGGTCTTCGCGTTCATGGCGGGGTACTCCGGCGTATATCAGCGGGAGGGTGACGTTTTCCAGTGCGGTATACCTGGGCAGCAGGTTAAAGGTCTGGAAGACAAAGCCTATCTCCTTATTGCGGATTTCTGCGAGCCTGTCGTCTTCCATCTTGCTGACGTCGGTTCCATTAAGGATATACTGTCCTTTTGTGGGTGTGTCGAGGCATCCGAGGATGTTCATCAGTGTTGACTTTCCGGATCCGGAAGGGCCCATAATGGCCACATACTCATTTCTTCTGATATCGAGTGAAACTGAACGGAGAGCTCTGACGATGACTGTTCCGACCTGGTAGTTTTTAACTATTTCCTGAATTTCAATGACTTTATCCATGCCTCTTTTATTAAAGTTCCGAAATTAGTTCAAATTAAGATATAATAATGTTCCGTTGCTGTTATTTTTTGTTAATACCGCACCCTGTAATGCCCCGGGGTGATGGATGGGATGCAGAACAGCATTCCCGTACGGAGTGTTTCCAGGGTAGCCGGGACCGGGCTGGCGGGCGGCAGCCAAGGATCCGGGACCGGGCCGGCGGGCGGCAGCCAAGGATCCGGGACCGGGCTGGCGGGCGGCAGCCAAGGATCCGGGACCGGGCCGGCGGGCGGCAGCCAAGGATCCGGGACCGGGCCGGCGGGCGGCAGCCAAGGATCCGGGACCGGACTGGTGTGCGGCAGCCAAGGATCCGGGACCGGGCTGGTGTGCGGCAGCCAAGGATCCGGGACCGGGCCGGCGGGCGGCAGCCAAGGATCCGGGACCGGACTGGTGGAGCTGCCTGACACAATTGAGCGCCAGGCTTTTATCATATCCCGGTTCATGTGAATATCATCAGCAACGATTATCATCTCCTCCCCCATCTGCCTGATTTTGCGCACATATTCCGTCATTGCTGCTCCGCGATGGTTACCGTCAACAAAAGCAAGTGCAACTTTCACCCCCATTTCGTAAAGTTCAGTGAGTGCCTTCCCGAACTCCATGCAGATCACTTCTGCATTCAGTGCACCGTGTCTGCGGAGGTTATCGCGGGCGATAGCTGCCAGTACAGGGCAGCCCTCCACCGAAATAACTTTACTTTGGGGCGCTCCCAGCGCCAGGGCAAGAGTGCTTATTCCCAGCGATGTGCCCAGCTCGAGGATCACCGGCTGATTGTCCCGGCCGGTCTCATCCCGTCCGGAATCCTCCCGACCGGCATCCTCACGGCCGGAATCCTCCCGACCGGCATCCTCACGGCCGGAATCCTCACGACCAGCGTCCTCACGGCCGGAATCCGACTCCCTGAATGGCTGAGGTGCCGGGATACCTTCCCCTGACCACAGTGCATCAACTGATTCAGCTTGCTTCTGCTTATTTGTTTCATTTTCTACCGCGGCACACTGCGAATCTCCTGCTTCAGCTTGCTTCTGCAGAACTATTTTCGGCTCTTCCCCGGACCCATCCCCGGCACCAGTTTGCCCTCCTGGTTGTTGCCGGCTTCCCGGCCTCCCCGTTCTGATCAGGTCGAGGCTCGCAGCTATTCTCGTCAGCAGCGACGCCTCCCTTTTCGGCACGGCGGCAGCAGAGGCTATCTGCCGCACGGTTCGCTCACTGCCTCTCATCACCGATGATCCTGCACCGAGATCGGTCACCATCACCACCCGCCTGTCTGAAAGCATCTCCCGTCTGAGGCTCTCAACCTCCCTCATTATTGCAATGTCACTCCTGCCCCCGATCACCTCCGTGATGAAACGGAACATGAAGGGACTGTGCACTCCGTGACCCGCAGTACTTCGGGCAGTCAGCAGGAGCATGGCATAAGCCGATGCTGTATGGAGGTTCATTTCTTCAGACAGTTCATTTGAATCCCGGTCAAAATTAACTATTTTCGGTGACAATCTTTTTGACCGCCAGTGATGTCTGAATTGCTTGACAGTGAGATCAAATTCCTTCCAGGAGTGGGCCCCAAACGGGCAGAACTGCTCGGGGCGGAGGCAGACATACACACATTCCGCGACCTGATATACTATTTTCCTTACAAGTACGTCGATAAAACCCGCTTCTACAAGGTCAGGGAGCTTGATACCGACATGCAGTACGTACAGGTGAAGGGCAAGATCCGCAGGTTCACCACCGAGGGGGTCGGAAAAGGGAGAAGGCTGACAGCAGACTTCTACGATGAGACCGGCATTGTAAAGCTTGTCTGGTTCAAGGGACACAAGTGGGTTATCAGCTCATACAAACCCGAAAAGGAGTATATCATCTTCGGCAAACCCACCCTCTTCAGCGGTGCATTCAACATTGTGCATCCTGAAATAGAGGAGGCAGAGAAGCGCGAAACACGAGTTTCCTCTGCACTTGAGGCACAGTATAGCACCTCGGAGAAGATGAAGGATCACTTCCTTCATTCAAAGGCGATCGGGAAGCTCATGGCAACGGCATTTTCAATGCCGGCACTCCGCTTCCCTGAGACTCTCCCCTCTTCAGTCACCGAACCGATGAAGCTGATGAGCCTGTCTGATGCCCTTTTCAGAATCCATTTCCCTGATTCAAACAATGACATCGATAATGCCCGTTTCAGGCTGAAATTTGAGGAACTGTTTTACATCCAGCTTAACCTGCTGAGATACAAGGATAACCGTAAGAAAAGCACACACGGGTTCCTCTTTTCGGTAGTCGGTGAAAGGCTCAATTCGTTTTATGCCAACAACCTTCCCTTTGCACTCACCGAGGCCCAGAAGAGGGTGATCCGCGAGATCCGTGCCGATCTTGGCAGCGGCAGGCAGATGAACCGGCTCCTTCAGGGAGATGTTGGCAGCGGGAAGACGATGGTTGCGCTTATGAGCATGCTGATCGGCGCCGACAACGGGTTCCAGAGCTGCCTGATGGCCCCCACGGAAGTTCTTGCCATGCAGCACTTTAACTCCATTAGTAAATTTGTTTCAGGAATCGATGCAAACGTAGCGCTCCTGACAGGGTCGACAAAGAAAAGTGAGCGGGCAAGGATAGAAAAGGGACTGCTTGACGGTTCAATTGACATATTGATCGGAACGCACGCGCTGATCGAGGAAAACGTACAGTATAAGAACCTGGGGCTGGTTATAATTGACGAGCAGCACCGTTTCGGTGTCGCGCAGCGCGCGAAGCTGTGGCAGAAGAGCGATTGTCCTCCGCATGTGCTTGTGATGACTGCCACGCCAATCCCCCGCACGTTGGCGATGACCCTTTATGGCGACCTAGATGTCTCTGTCATTGACGAGTTACCGCCCGGGCGGAAGCCGATAAAGACAATGGCATTCACCGATGCCGAGCGTGAAAAGGTCTTCGGGTTCATGCGGAGGCAGATCGGGGACGGGCGTCAGATTTACGTTGTTTATCCATTGATAAAGGAGTCGGAATCACTTGATTACAAGGATCTCGAAGATGGCCTCGAGAGCATGGCCCGTGCCTTCCCGCCGCCACAGTACTGCATCAGTGTTGTTCACGGGCGGATGACCTCGAAGGACAAGGAGATCTCGATGAATATGTTTCGCAGGGGGCAGGCGCATATAATGGTCGCAACAACCGTGATTGAAGTGGGTGTTGACGTACCCAATGCCAGTGTGATGGTTATTGAGAGTGCGGAGCGATTCGGTCTCTCGCAGTTGCATCAGTTGCGCGGTCGGGTGGGCCGTGGCGCAGACCAGTCGTACTGCGTGCTGATGACCTCGCACAGGCTCTCGGCAGACGCTGCGGAGCGCGTCAATACGATGATTGCCACAACTGATGGTTTTGAGATCGCGGAAGCTGACCTGCGGATGCGCGGGCCGGGTGACCTGGAGGGGACGCAGCAGAGCGGAATGGCGTTTGACCTTAAGATAGCTGACCTGGGGAAGGACGGGCAGATACTTAACCTGGCGCGGTCGCGTGCAGCGGAGATCCTGTCTGATGACCCCGAGCTGGCACAGCCGGTGAACAGCATCCTGAAAGTCAACCTGAAAAGATTGTTCGGGAAGAAGTATTCGTGGTCAGAGATAAGCTGAGGGACCAGCTCAGAAAATTGAATGCACCGGATAATGGCCGCAGTTTAGGATCATCCATCGTCGGCAAAGGCTGCAGGGCATACAGCATTGTAGATGTGCGATTTGCGATTTACAATTTTGCCCGCATCATGAATTGTAGTGGTTTGGCCCCAAATGTCGGTGCCTGAAATACGTTGACCGAAAAAACGGTTAACAGTATGACAAAAGTAAACTATTTTGATCATGAGATGAAGCCTCGGTATCAGAGGAACTTCAGTGACGAGTTCAAGCACAGGAAAGTCAGGGAATTAGAGAGAAGAGTAACAAGCATTCCCGATATTTGCAGAACCTATGAAGTCAGCAGGACTTCAGTTTATAAATGGATCTATAAATACTCGGTAATGGCGAAGAAACAGGAAAGACAGGTAGTTGAAGCAAAGAGCGACACGCAGAGGATCAAGGTTTTGGAGGAGCGTATCAAAGAACTTGAGCGTATTGTTGGACAGAAACAATTACTGCTGGAGTTCAAGGACAAGATGATAGAGATCGCGGAGGAGACTTACGGGGTTGACATTAAAAAAAAATTAAGTTCAAAACTCTCGCCTGGTATCACTTCCACCGGAGGGAACACAAAGAAAAGTTAAGCAGTTTATTTGAAGTGGTGGGCATAAGTAAACAGTCATTTTATCAGATGTACAGACGTCGGAGATACAGGCTTGAAGAGCAGGAACAGTTGATCCCTCTGATCAATGAGATCCGCAGGGATCATCCGCGTATGTCAGCCAGGGATATCTATCTCAAGCTTAAGCCTAGCTGTATGGGACGTGATCAGTTCGAGCGCTTCTGCATGGACTCCGGCTACCGGCTTAAGCAGTTAAGAAACTACAGGGTTACAACAAACAGTCTTGGAGTGACCCGTTTTCCGAATTTGATAAAGGAGCTGGAGGTTACACGTGTCAACCAGGTTTTTGTAAGTGACATAACCTACTATGACATGGGTCCAGATACCTACTATCTTACTCTTATCATGGACCTGTTTAATCGTGAGATAGTCGGCTGGTCAGCGAGTGATAACCTTCGTACGGAGAATACTACACTGCCTGCTTTGCATAGGTTAATCAACCAGAGAGGCAGGACCAATATTGAGGGATCCATCCTTCACTCAGACGGTGGCGGGCAATACTATTGCAAGGAATTTAAGGCACTAACAAAGGAGCTTAAAATGGTCAACTCGATGACCGAGGAGAGGGTATATGAGAATGCCCATGCCGAGAGGCTTAATGGCATTATCAAAAACAACTATCTTTATCCATATGGTCCAACAAACCAATGCTCACTTAAGAGGTTGCTAGACAAGGCAGTACTAATGTATAATACCGAGAAGCCACACAAAGCGCTGGGAAAATTAACTCCGATAGAGTTCAAAAAGACTGTTGATAACGAGGATAACTCTTTGGGTTATCTCCCGTTATCAACAGCCCATCATCATATACAAAAAAGAAGAAAAATCAATCAAAAAAGAGTCAACGTTATTTAGGCATTGACTGGCCCCCAAATCGCAAATCGCAAATCGCAAATCGCAAATAACCAGACCTTTAGCCCCTCAGACCTTCATACTTATTAAAATAATGACCATTGTTATATATTATTTCACGGTAATTCCTTAAAATTGCCTTTTCAAGAATCCATTGATGCCGCAGGGAGAAACGATTACGCATGAGGGAAAGGTGTTGAGTGTGCCTGGCGACGGCACAGCCGAGGTTGAGATTCTTGTTGCCGGGGCCTGTTCGGGCTGTCAGGCAAAGTCAGTTTGTTCTGCCGGAAAATCAGAGACCAAAGTCATTACTGCGAAGTGTGATGCTCCCCTCCAACCCGGTGACAATGTCAGGGTTGAGATGAAGCTCTCGCAGGGTTTCGAGGCGCTTCTTATAGGTTACATTATTCCTTTCATCTTGCTTATCACTGCGTTTGTAGCCGCTCTGCTGGCCGGTGCAGGTGAACTGGCTTCCGCGCTGATCTCTTTTGCCGCGATTGGATGCTGGTACCTGGCAGTATGGCTGCTGAGAGGCCGGATAGGTGAAAAATTTGAATTCAAAATAAAGGTCTGACAGATGAGTTCAACCGTTCTATTGACTATCGCGATGCTGAGTGCCCTGGGCCTGCTTGCCGCGATTATTCTCTATTTTGTGGCGCAGAAATTCAGGGTGGTTGAGGATCCCCGCATCGATACTGTTACAGAGGCGCTGCCTGGTGCCAACTGTGGCGGTTGCGGTTACACCGGGTGTCGCGCATTCGCGGAAACGCTGGTGAAATCAACATCTTTCGAAGGACTTAACTGTCCTGTCGGCGGAGCCGAAACAATGGGCAAAGTAGCTGTTATCCTCGACCGTCAGCCTGTTGCAGTGGAGCCGAAAGTGGCTGTTGTGAGGTGCAACGGTACTCCTGACAACGCAACCCGGACATCGTACTATGATGGTGCTGTCAGTTGCCGTGTTGCACATTCCCTTTACGGTGGCCAGACAGGCTGTCAGTATGGGTGCCTCGGATGCGGCGATTGCGTGGCGGCATGCAAGTTTGATGCGATGTACATGGATCCTGTTACGCAATTGCCGGTTATTCTTGATGAGAAATGCGTTGCGTGTGGCGCCTGTGTTAAGGCATGTCCGCGCAGCATCATAGAGCTGCGCAAGCGTAACAAGAAGGACCGGAAGATTTATGTCTCGTGCGTCAACAGGGACAAGGGCGGTCCGGCACGAAAGGCATGCAAAGTGGCATGTATAGGGTGCGGCAAGTGCATGAAGGTATGCCCCTACGAGGCAATAACCATGGAGAACAACCTGGCCTTTATTGACTCGTTCAAGTGCAGGCTCTGCCGCAAGTGCGAGCCTGAGTGCCCGACAGGCGCGATACTGGAGATCGGTTTCCCGGTTAAGGAAGCGAAGCCGGCCGAGCCGGCCGATGCAGCGGTTAACTGATTCCTGGTGCGCAGATCAGGCCAAAAATACAAAAGGCTGACCTTGATACTGAGAAAGAAAACTTTCCGAACAACCTGAAAATAACCATAAACGTGTTAAAGACATTTCCGAAGGGCGGTATCCATCCGCCAGAGAACAAGCTGACGGCTGACAGGCCGATAGTTATTCTTCCCGTTCCGTCACAGGTGACGGTGCCGGTCTCGCAGCACATCGGAGCTCCTGCAGTGCCGGTGGTTGAGAAGGGTGCTGCAGTGAAGGCCGGGCAGTTAATTGCCCAGGCCAAAGGGTTTGTCTCCACGAACATCCATTCGCCGGTTTCCGGCAAGGTGAACAAGATAGACACCGTTGTTGACACCACCGGTTATAAGCAGACTGCGGTAGTGATTGATGCCGAGGGAGACGAATGGGTTGAGACAATTGACCGCAGCGCCGCACTGGTCAAGGAGATCACGCTGTCGCGTGAGCAGATAATAGAGAGGTGTCAGCAGTGCGGGCTTGTGGGCATGGGAGGTGCGACCTTCCCCACCCATATCAAGCTTACCGTTCCTGCCGGCAAGAAGTGTGACATGCTGATTATCAACGGAGTGGAGTGCGAACCTTATCTCACTTCGGACCACAGGCTGATGCTTGAGAAGGGTGCCGAGGTGTTGACGGGCGTCTCAATAATCATGAAAGCCCTCGGGGTTGAAAACGCGGTAATAGGCATTGAGGCGAACAAGCCAGATGCCATCAGCCAATTAACGGAACTTGCAAAGGATTTCAAAGGCATTACTGTTCAGCCCCTTAAGGTCAAGTACCCGCAGGGTGGTGAGAAACAGCTCATCAAGGCCTGTACCGGCCGTGAGGTTCCATCCGGCGGGCTTCCTGTTGATGTTGGTGTTGTTGTACAGAATGTAGGGACTTCGTTTGCCGTTTACGAGGCAGTTCAGAAGAACAAGCCGCTGTTTGAGAGGGTGGTGACCGTCACCGGGAAGTCGGTAAAGAACCCCGGTAATTTCATGGTTCGCGTCGGCACTCCCGTTACGGCGCTGATTGAGGCTGCAGGAGGCATGCCCGATGACACCGGCAAGGTGGTTAACGGCGGTCCGATGATGGGCAAGGCGCTGGCAATTACAGATGTACCTGTCACGAAGGGGACCTCGGGGATCATCATGTTTCCTGCTGATGCATCGAAGCGTGCAGAGGTCATGCCGTGTATCAGGTGCGGAAAGTGTTCCTCGGCCTGTGCCATGGGTCTCGAGCCGTGGCTCATTTCGGTCCTCGGGCAGAAGGCGATGTATGAGAAGGCAGAGCAGGAGAAGATCACCGATTGCATGGAGTGCGGGGCATGTGCATACACCTGCCCGGCGAAAAGACCCCTGCTTGACTATATCAGGCTTGGCAAGGCCACGGTTATAAGGATGGCCCGTGAACGAGTTACGAAATAGCAAACAAGAATCTTCCTTTCTCCTCATTCCCTGGCACGGCATGAAGAGATAAACGTGTTACGAAACAGCAAACATTAGATATGAGCAACATTTTAAATGTATCCCCGTCACCGCACCAGCAGAGCGCCGAAACGACGCGCAAGCTGATGCTGGGCGTGGTGATTGCCCTGGCTCCTGCCCTTGCAGCCTCAGTCTGGTACTTCGGGTTGGGGGCGATTATCGTCACACTGGTATCGGTAGTCTCATGCGTGGCGGTTGAGTACCTGATCCAGAAATTCATCCTGAAGACAAAGCCTTCGGTATCAGACGGATCGGCGATTGTCACGGGGCTTCTCCTGGCATTCAACGTGCCTTCGAACCTCCCGGTTCATATTATTATCATCGGTGCCATAGTCTCGATAGGTGTGGCAAAGATGACCTTCGGCGGATTGGGGAACAATCCGTTCAACCCGGCTCTGGTGGGAAGGGTCTTCCTGCTCATCTCCTTCCCGGTACAGATGACCAGCTGGCCTGTGCCATCGGGTTTCAACACCGGTTATACAGATGCAGTCACAGGCGCCACTCCCCTTGCGATCATGAGTGAGGGAATCAAGAATGGCGAGGCCGTTTCGGCCCTGATGGAGAAAATCCCATCGCACATGCAGCTCTTCTATGGTTACATGGGAGGCTCCATGGGTGAGATTGCGGCTGTGGCTTTGATTCTCGGGGGGCTGTACATGATCTGGAGGAAGATAATTACATGGCACATCCCGGTAACCATACTGCTTACTGTGGCTGTATTCACCGGCATCCTCTGGGCTGTTGACCCCACGAAATATGCTGATCCCCTCTTCCATCTGCTGACGGGTGGTATAATGCTTGGCGCGATATTCATGGCGACTGATTATGTAACATCGCCGATGACGGCGAAGGGAATGATAATATACGGTATAGGCATAGGTGTTATTACTGTGCTGATCAGGACCTGGGGAGCGTATCCCGAGGGTGTATCATTTGCGATCCTGATCATGAACTCTTTCGTGCCGCTGCTCAACATGTACATCAAACCAAAGAGGTTCGGGAAGGAGGTGAAGCATGGCTAAGATGCAATCAACCCTGAAAAACATGGTGCTCTCGCTGACGCTTATTTCGCTTGGCGCTTCAGCCGCACTCGGATTTGTTTACGAGATGACAAAGGATCCGATAGCTGCAGCACTGCTCAACAAGAAGATTGAGGCTATCAAGCAGGTGGTGCCTGAGTTCACAAATAACCCGAACGACGAGATGTTCATGCTGCCTACCGGCGAGGGCGACTCACTGGAGGTTTACCCTGCAAAGAACGGTGACCAGGTTGTGGGTTATGCGATCAAATCATACACGAACAACGGATTCAGCGGTTACATCGGTTTTATGGTTGGATTTACGCCTGACGGCGCGATATACAATGTGAACGTCCTCGAGCAGAAGGAGACGCCGGGACTGGGCACCAAGATGGTTCCTGACGGGACTCCGGAAAAGCCTGAGTTCAAGGATCAGTTCAAGGGGAAGAACCCTGCTGAGTACCAGCTGAAGGTGAAGAAGGACGGCGGTCCGGTTGATGCCATCACCGCAGCCACTATCAGTTCAAGGGCTTTCTGTGACGGAGTTCAGAGGGCGTACAACACATTTGAAAAAGGAGGTCTGAAATGAGCCAGATGCAGAATTTCACAAAGGGATTTCTGAAGGAGAACCCGATCCTGGTGCTTGTACTGGGAACATGTCCCACCCTTGCTACCACCTCTTCCGCCCTGAACGGTATGGGGATGGGGCTGGCGACCACATTTGTGCTCATCGGGTCAAATGTGGTCATTTCACTGATGAAGAATGTGATTCCCGACAAGGTTCGTATTCCCGCATTTATTGTGGTCATAGCTACTTTTGTGACGATTGTTGACCAGGTAATGCAGGCTTATGTTCCTTCGCTTTATGAGACTCTGGGGATATTCATTCCGCTGATTGTGGTGAACTGTATAGTCCTTGGACGTGCGGAGGCGTATGCCAGCAAGAATACTGTCTGGTCTTCGTTTGTTGACGGTGCCGGGATGGGGCTCGGTTTTACAGGGGCCCTGGGGGTGCTTGGGGCAGTCCGCGAAATTCTTGGCAGTGGTGCCATTGCAGGATTCAAGTTCATTGAGGGTGATGGCATCCTGGTATTTATTCTTGCTCCGGGTGCGTTCATTGCCCTCGGGTATCTGATTGCCATTGTGAACAGGATTAACAAAGCTTAGGGAGGAAAGGAAATGGAATTTATACTTCTCATCATATCGGCAATTTTTGTCAACAACGTGGTGCTGGCCCAGTTTCTGGGTGTTTGTCCCTTTCTGGGAGTCTCGAACAAGGTAAGCACGGCTCTTGGGATGAGTGGGGCAGTTGTTTTTGTGATAGTGCTTGCCACTATGGTCACATACCTGATTCACACCTATGTGCTGATACCGCTGGGTATCACCTTCATGCAGACGATCACGTTTATTTTGGTGATTGCCGCGCTAGTGCAGATGGTTGAGATCATTCTGAAGAAGATCAGTCAGCCGCTGTACCAGTCGCTGGGAATATTTCTTCCCCTGATCACCACGAACTGTGCTGTACTTGGTGTTGCGATCCTGGTGATCAAGAAGGACTACAACCTTTTGGAAGGCGTTGTATACGGGGCAGCCACAGCCATTGGTTTCGGGCTGGCGTTGGTTATTCTGGCCGGTATTCGTGAGCAGATGGAGCTTGCCGACGTACCTTCAGGGATGAAGGGGGTGCCCATATCGCTGGTCACTGCCGGTATACTTGCCCTGGCCTTTATGGGTTTTGCTGGGCTGGTGTAACAAGGTTTTTCAAACGCTGACCCCGATCTGTCCGGGACATGTATTTTCCTGAAAAAATGTTCCTGTCACGCCTCCGCCAGGACGTAATTCTGTATCCGGCCAATGGATAAATAAGGTTTTTCGAACAATTTACTTGTTTCGGTTAAAATTTTTCACTAAATTTCCATGTTTGCATTTTACATCTTCTGTCAGTCAGTGAAAGTCACCCCGATGCACTTTCTCCGGTAAGGTATTAATGTGACTGACGGGGCGGAGTATTATACCTGTACAAAAGCAATCTTAAAGACCTGATTTTTAATTTACTGATAATCAATTGGCTTTTACGCCCGGCACAATTGGGTTGTCTTATTATGTCATCTGCCGGTGATGGCCCAACCCGGGTCATGGAACTGCAATGACTCCTGCATTGAATCCCGGCACAATTGGGTTGTCTTATTATGTCATCTGCCGGTGATGGCCCAACCCGGGTCATGGAACTGCAATGACTCCTGCATTGAATCCCGGCACATCGGGAGCATGACATTATGCTGACTTGCTCACGAGCTACCCCTGGCACCAGCAGCATGACACTCCGCTGACTTGCTCATAAGCTACCCTTTGCACCAGCCGCCTGACACTTCGATGACTTGCTCATAAGCTACCCCTGGCACCAG
>Ga0209201_1000809_pt1 | contig 40293 bp, 30 predicted proteins | sample AD_UKC055_MetaG_FD_184411 | JGI IMG/M metagenome (GOLD analysis project Ga0209201, IMG submission 184411) | Active sludge microbial communities of municipal wastewater-treating anaerobic digesters from USA - AD_UKC055_MetaG (SPAdes) (version 2) | ecosystem: Engineered > Bioreactor > Anaerobic >... | reverse complement strand
AGGAGGACTAAGTCGTAACAAGGTAGCCGTACCGGAAGGTGTGGCTGGATCACCTCCTTTATAAGGTGTAAACCATCATCTTCTCAATCTATACCCTTCCCTCGTTTGTCTCATCCCACATTTTATTTTATATTTTAAATTACAGGGGAATTAGCTCAGATGGGAGAGCGCCGCTTTTGCACGGCGGAGGTCGTCGGTTCGATTCCGTCATTCTCCACCATAGATATTACTTTTTTGTTCTTTTTAAGTTAGATAGAGTGGTAAGCGAAGCGAGCGCGCGAGCGAGCGCAGGAGAAATAAGGTGAAAAGTGAAGAAGAGCATACGGAGGATGCCTAAGCACTGCAAGTCGAAGAAGGACGCGGCGAACTGCGAAAATTCCCGGGGAGCTGTAAGCGAGCGGAGATCCGGGAGTATCCGAATGGGGCAACCCGCTAATCAGGAGGATTAGCACCCGCGAGGGGGAGGACGGCGTGAACTGAAACATCTCAGTAGCGTCAGGAAGAGAAAGTAAATAAACGATTCTCTGAGTAGTGGCGAACGAAAGGGGAAGAGCCTAAACCGTTCAGAGATGAGCGGGGTAGAGGGACCGTGAGAGTAGTATTATGGACTTATAGGCGAACCTGTCTGGAAAGGCAGACCGGAGGGGGTGAAAGTCCCGTAGCCGGCATGAGTTCATAAGCGAAGCGGGATCCCGAGTAGCCCGGGGCACGAGGAATCCTGGGTGAATCAGCGTGGACCATCACGTAAGGCTAAATAGTTGCAGTGACTGACAGCGCAGCAGTACCGTGAGGGAAAGGTGAAAAGGACCCCGGGAGGGGAGTGAAAGAGAACCTGAAACCGTATGCTTACGAGCGGTCAGAGCCTTGCCTCCATTATAGTCATAAGAGAGGAGTATTTGTGATTATAATGGAGGTAGGGTGATGGCGTGCCTTTTGCATAATGAGCCGACGAGTTGCTGTCATCAGCGAGGTTAAGGTTTAGAGGACTGGAGCCGGAGCGAAAGCGAGTATGAATAATGCGGAGAGTTGATGGTAGCAGACCCGAAACCAGGTGATCTATCCATGTCCAGGCCGAAGTTGGGGTAAAGCCCAATGGAGGGCCGCACCAACCGGCGTTGAAAAGCCGGTGGAGGAGGTGTGGATAGGGGTGAAAGGCCAATCAAACCTGGAGATAGCTGGTTCTCTCCGAAACATATTTAGGTATGGCCTTGGTTAAGACTGCTGGAGGTAGAGCGCTGGATGGGCTAGGGGCCTGAGAGGGCTACTGAACCCAACCAAACTACGAATGGCAGCAGTTGGATGACCGGGAGACAGGGCGTGAGGGATAAGCTTCACGTGCGAGAGGGGAACAACCCAGACAGTCAGCTAAGGGCCTTAATTGGATGCTAAGTGCGTAAGGATGTGCAGTTGCACAGACAGCCAGGATCTTGGCTTAGAAGCAGCCATGATTTAAAGAGTGCGTAACAGCTCACTGGTCGAGTGGTCGTGCACCGAAGATGAGCGGGACTGAAGCATACACCCGAAGCTGCTGATCATATAGAGATATATGGTGGTAGGAGAGCATTGTAACGGCGAGGAAGGTGAGTTGTAAGATGAGCTGGAGCTGTTACAAGAGAGCATGTCGGCATGAGTAACGATAATGCGGATGGGAAGTCCGCACACCACAAGCCCGAGGATTCCTGAGTAAAGAAAATCTGCTCAGGGTTAGTCGGACCCTAAGGTGAGGCCGAGAGGCGTAGCTGATGGGAGTCAGGTTAATAATCCTGAACCTGTTGATAAGAGCGATGGAGTGACGCATCAGTGCGACGGGGACAGCTGTTGGAATAGCTGTTGAATGCATGTAGGATGAGGGGCAGGCAAAACCGTCCCTCGAGCAGTCCGAGAAGCAGGACGAGGCCGTAAGGCCGAAAGCCCGTTTAGAGATGATGCCGAGAAATAGCTTCTAAGCGTTGGATTTATTGACAGACCGTACCGGAAACCGACACAGGTGGGCGAGGAGAGTATCCTGCGGTGTTCGAGCGAACTCTGGTTAAGGAACTAGGCAAACTAACCCCGTAACTTAGGGAGAAGGGGTACCCCGTTATTGTGAACGAGGACATCGGGAGCGAGAGGGGGTCGCAGTGAAGAGGCCCAAGCGACTGTTTATCAAAAACACAGGTCTGTGCGAAGGCGTAAGCCGCGGTATACAGACTGACACCTGCCCGGTGCCGGAAGGTTAAATGGAGAGGTTAGCCGCGAGGCGAAGCTTTGAAATGAAGCCCCGGTAAACGGCGGCCGTAACTATAACGGTCCTAAGGTAGCGAAATTCCTTGTCGGGTAAGTTCCGACCTGCACGAATGGTGTAACGACTTGGGCGCTGTCTCAACCAGGGGCTCGGTGAAATTGAAGTAGCGGTGAAGATGCCGCTTACCCGCGAACGGACGGAGAGACCCCGTGAACCTTTACTGCAACCTGGTCTTGTGGATCGGGTCAGTATGTGTAGGATAGGTGGGAGGCTGAGAGTTCGGCACGCCAGTGTCGGAGGAGCCGATGTTGAAATACCACCCTTATTGTCTTGGTTTGCTAACGTGCATAAGTCAAGTGCACGGACATGGTCAGGCGGGCAGTTTGACTGGGGCGGTCGCCTCCGAAAGAGTAACGGAGGCTTACCAAGGTTCCCTCAGGCTGGTTGGTAATCAGTCGTAGAGCATAAAGGTAGAAGGGAGCTTGACTGCGAGACTGACGGGTCGAGCAGGTGGGAAACCAGGTCTTAGTGATCCGGCGGTTCTGAATGGAAGGGCCGTTGCTCAAAGGATAAAAGGTACTCCGGGGATAACAGGCTGATACCGCCCAAGAGTTCACATCGACGGCGGTGTTTGGCACCTCGATGTCGGCTCAACTCATCCTGGGGCTGAAGAAGGTCCCAAGGGTTCGGCTGTTCGCCGATTAAAGAGTTACGCGAGCTGGGTTCAGAACGTCGTGAGACAGTTCGGTCCCTATCCTTCGTGGGCGCAGGAAATCTGAGGGGGACTGCATTTAGTACGAGAGGACCGATGTGGACGGACCTCTGGTGTACCGGTTGTGGCGCCAGCTGCATTGCCGGGTAGCCAAGTTCGGAACGGATAACCGCTGAAAGCATCTAAGCGGGAAGCCGGCCCCGAGAAAAGATTTCCCCATAGACAGGTTGGAGACTACAACCTTGATAGGTCACAGGTGTAAGCCCGGTAACGGGTTGAGCCGAGTGATACTAATAAGTCGATTGGCTTTTGCCTGTTTTTACTGTGCTTGTTTGAGCGTAAGCTTCGCCCCGCCTGAAAGAATAGATAACCGGGCGGAAGAGATGGCGGTTATGGCGACGGGGATACACCTGTTCCCATTCCGAACACAGCAGTTAAGCCCGTCAGCGCCCATGGTACTGCAGGGGCAACCCTGCGGCAGAGTAGGTCGCCGCCATCTCTTCCTCTCGGTTATTTTTTTGCCTATAAAATTATGATTATCATTATCGCAGAAAAAAAACTTGACATCAAAGTATATAACTAAAAAGTATAAAGTGTTAAGGAGCAGATGGCGTAATTTATGTTATAAAATGAGAAAAACATGTTTGCTGACCAAAAGAAAACAGGATTCAGAAGCAAAAAACATGTTAAAATTTTAAAAAAAGAGACAGTAAGATGGAGAGATTTTGTCTCTCATTATAGAGAGAAGGGGAGGTATCCGTGACGAAGACAAATTATTTATTACTAATGTCAGTTCTTGTTTTGGGATTGTTTTTAGCAGCATGTTCCAAAAAAGATGACAATTCAAACGAGAATTTAGACACTTCACAGGCGCTTACCAACTATTGGTCAACTCAGACTGATTTGACGCAAGGTTTGGAAAGCAGAGACAGCACAATGACAATGATTGTGCAAAGAATCAACAATTTGAATGCGCGTTCGGGAAGAGATGCAATTTCCGATATTGATGCCATGGTCAATGACTATGTAGTGGAAAGCGAGAATGCATCAAGACAATTTGATGCTTTATTGAGGCTGGAAAACAACATTATCCCCTACGGAGATAACGGTAAGAACATTTTTGGTGATGTAGCCGGAGGAATATATAACAAAGCGAAAGGGATGGTGGTTTCCGGAGGCAGGATGGTTCGTTCCGGTTGGAGAGTGTTAAGCGGCAAACAGAGTTTGAGGCAAGTATTGAATGACCCCGAATCAGGTATTCCGCTTGTTTCCGATTTTGCGGAGAAAATCCAGAAGCACAATGCGGATCGTGATGCTGCCATTCGCCAACAAATTCTTTCCAATAACAATCAGGACGGCATGATTCCTTTGGATCAACTTCAGGGGAACACACCACAGGAGAAAATCAATTATTATCTTAATCTTTCAGATGATGATCCTCTTAAAATGAATATGCGTCGTGATGTTATGATGTGGGATGAAGAGGAGCGAACCAGAACAGCCAATACAGCCAAAGAGTTAGGTGAAACCGGCGTCAAGACCGTGGGTGATTCTTATGGCGGTGGTGTTGGTGAATGGACAAATGAAGTTTTGTTGCAGAATATGAATCATGGTCAGGACCCCAATGACAAAGGCACCGTCAATGTTTCCGTAAATGAAGATGCTGACGGAACTCCTGCCATTACAGGCGGAAAGACTCTTATTCTTGCCAAGAAGAATATGCCGGAAGATGATTCTCGCATCACTGTTATCGTGAATGCACCGCAAACGCTTACTCAACCTTTGCCCAGCGGAGATTACAGTTTGATTGTAATTGCAGATGGTTTTATCAGGGAAGTTCAGGAAACGATTACTGTCACGCGAAATCAAGTGCAGGACTTGATGGCAAAATTGCTTAAGCTTTCGGAGAATGCTATCGTAATTGAAAGTTTGACAGCAGAGCCTCCGACCGTTATGTTAGGTGATGAAGCTTCTGTTCGTCTGAGTTGCGTAAGCACAATCGGGCAAAATCTTGATTTTAATTGGCAGATTACGGGCGGGTCTTTTACAGATAAATCTGTCCGCGGCCCGAACTTGACCTTCAAACCTACGCAGGAAGGAAATTATTCGGTTACGGTCACAATTACGGACGGGATGAATAATACAAAGGTAAAGAGTATTGAATTGCAGACTGTTAACGCCAAACTGACTATAACAGGTTATACTTTAAGTAGCGAAAGTTTTTATGACAATAAAATCAATCCCGGTGAGTTAGTTACTCTTAGTTTAAACATAAAGAATAACGGAACGCAAGATTTAGTCGGGACGGAACGGATAGAAGGAACTGGTGGAATTACGGTAAATCCGGCATCTACAAACGCAACTATACCCACAGGTGAAACCGGTATTTGGGATGTCAATATTCAATTGCCCGTAAATTATTCCGAAACTACCGGCAAGCTTAATTTCTTCTTTGATACCGTAACTCAAACACAACAGCCTGTTACTATTTGCAGCAGCGTGGTATTTCCGGTTGATTTTTATGTGGAAATCAATCCCGTTACTGAAGATCCCGTTACTTCTCGCGTTCTTACAATCAGCGGCAGAGTGGCAAATCCGCAACTTTCCACTGCCACTATGTTCTTGGACGGAGACATGATGCAGCCGATAATTTTGAACCTAAGTTACGGAAATTTCAGCAATGAAATAGCTCTCAGCGGTTCTATAAATGAGGTTGCACACACTGTTACGGTCATTGCAAATTCCGGCAGTAATGAAGCGGAAAATTCAATTCACTTCAATTCTCTTGTGCCTGCATGTCTTTTCCGGATGACTTTGACTTGGGATACAGGAGGGACAGATGTAGATTTTTGGTGCACTGACCCCAACGGCGAGAAATGTTATTACGCACATCGAACAACTGCCAGCGGTTTAGCTTTGGACTTTGACGACACGAACGGTTACGGACCTGAAAATATTACTCTGACACCTACTCCGAGTTCTTTTGTTCCCGGCGATTATCTTGTTCAAGTTCATTATTACAGTGATCACGATTCCTATAATGCCATCTATACTAATTGCCAGGTAGTTATCAGATTGAATGAAGGAACCGCACAGGAGACAACGCGTTACTATTATGGTTCTTTAAATGATACGGGCGATATTTGGACTGTTACCACTCTTACTTTTACAGGCACAAAATGGATAACTAAAGCGCCGGTCCAAGCTCATTCCTACACTTCTTCAGCTCAGCTTCCGCCCAAACAATAATATCTTACTATATGAAAAATGACAGAACGCCGGCTAGTCCGGCGTTTTTTTCTTTTCTTTTTTCCGAAGTATCTTCATTCTCAGGAAAGGATTTGACAGCATTACGGCTATAAGATTGATAGTTTTTGGCTTAGTAATTGCTAAAATAAAATACAGGCTGAATTATTAGCTGTTATAGAAGAGATACCCAATTGGAATAAGGAGCTTTTATTATGAATGAAGATACACCTCGTCCGAAGACTTTGACTTCAGATCCTAATATCTTGCGCAAGATTAAGCATAAGCAATTTATGCGGCAGCTGATACCCTTAATCATTGTAGCCGCCGCCTTAGTTCTGAATGTTATCTATCCGATCTACTGGTTGTTATATCCTGCTCTGGCAGCATTTGCATGGTATTTGTTGGAACGCATGCTTTATCGCACGAAGAATAAAATTCCCGTTCCGCAAGAGACAGCTTTTGTTTCTCCCGTAGATGGCAAAGTTCAATCTGTACATAAAGGGCAAGATGCCACTCTGCTCACGATTAAGAAATCCTGGTTTGATGTGGTGGAAGTGCGTCTACCATACCCGGGACTGCAGATGGAACAGGCAAACGGGTGGAAATTTGAAACTCCCAAAGGCTCGATAGATGTTCATATTAAGACTTCTAAACAGGAATTTTTTAATGACTTTTCCACGCATGGTCAAGTTATTGGTCTCATGCCTTCCAACGCTGTTTTTACTTTTTATATTCCTGTAGGAATTAAAGTTTTGGTGCAGCCGAAGCAAGTAGTTTTCGGGGGAGAAACAGAACTATTTTCTCTTGCAGAAGATGCTGAAACCGAAGAAGAGCCTCCCTCCATTTTAGTTGAGCCCATAGCGGAAGAGGATTTTAAGTAGAATACATATTTTATCTTTAGAAAATGGAATGAAAAGTAGAGGAAGAGGCTGTTAGACGGTTTTGTTCCTTTTAACGAGAAGTTCCAGACAAAGGTTGGCTTGTAAATTTGCTACTATGGCAACTCTTGGTGCAAGAGGACTTAAACCCGGTTCAGGTTCGCTGATTTCGTCTCCGCAAATGTAAAGATTATCGGATTTTACAACATGAATGAGTTCGTTATTTCCGTAACCTGCAATTCCTGAAGCGCCGATTAAAGGTCGTTCCGGATGCAAATTCAGCCAAGTTTCAATCAGCATTTGTTTTTGTTCCGCGCCGTCCAAAGCTTCCATTAAAATATCACATTCTCCGAAAAGGGTTTCTACATTATCAGAATTGATTTTGGCCAGATGAACGGTGACGCTGCAAAAGGGATTGATGGCGGCAAGGTTATCCCGCATTGCTTCCGCTTTATATTGACCGACTTGAGCAAGAGTGAACTGCTGACGGTTTAAATTTGGGACGGTAACAATATCAAAATCCGCCAAAATAAGCTGCCCGATTCCTGCACGGCATAAAGAAAGTGCTATATTACTGCCCAAACCTCCGCACCCGGCAATTCCGATTGTGGCTGCTTGCCAAATTTTGAGCAAAGATGGATCATGTTGGGAGAAAAGTTCTCGATAAAGTCTGTCAGACGCTTCAGTCATGGCGAGTTATTTCCAGACGGATGTTTCCTTCGGGATCAACATCTTTTAAGTTTGCAATAAAGGCACTCACGACATCGCGCAAAAGATTTTGGACAAAAGGAACCAGCACAATTTCTTTACCGTCAATGGTGAGTGTAACTTGTTGCGGATGGTCACTATGGCAGTCCGAGCGTTGTTTTTCTCCTTTGAGAATTGCCGCCGCCATTTGGTGACAAGTCAATCCGCAAGCGGAACAACAAGCCGGATCATTATCCGGAAGCAGGTCAAAAACCTTATCCAAGACCAAGCGGGTTAAGTCTTCAAGCTCATTTTCAGCATCCAAAACAGGAATTTGCAAGTTAAGTATTTCTTGCGCTGCAATTTTTCCGGAAACTGCAAAAACGATGGGATCCATCAATTCTTGCAACTGTTCAATTGTTTCTGCACAAAGGATTTTCGGCACAGGTGCTTCCCGCATACCTTCAATAATGAGATAATCGCAAGTCAGGAAAGAAGCCATTTCTTTCAGGGAAAGTCGTTGAGGAAAAATCAGAGCAGTGTCCTTCAGCCCGCGGGCAAAGGTCATAACAGCCCCTGCTTGAATGTGTTTCCAAGAATTGCTGCCTTCGGTATCAGCATGATAATTTTCATTGTGAATGTCTTTAATTGTAGCAACCTTGAAACCTTTATCGGATAGGGATTTAATTAACTTAGCCACAAGGGTGGTTTTGCCCGTGTGATGAAATCCGAATACGGAAAATGCTTTCATATTCAATCAGTGAGTGAAATGAGTAAAACGACGGCTTGAGCGGAAATGCCTTCTCCTTTCCCTGTTACGCCCAAACCTTCTTCAGTAGTAGCTTTTACGGAAATATTATTGACATCCGTTTCCAAATCGGTTGCCAAATTGAAACGCATTTGCGTGATATAAGGTGCCAATTTTGGCTCGTTAGCGCAAACTGTTACATCCAAATTTCCGATTTGGAAACCGGAAGCCAGCACTTTTTTGATGACTTTTTTCAGTAAAATGCGGCTGTCAATATTTCTGAATGCCGACTCAGTATCCGGAAACCAATAACCGATATCGCCCCAAGCCATAGCGCCCAAAATTGAATCTATGACTGCATGAATTACAACATCTGCATTAGAATGGCCTTCCAAGCCTTTGGGGAAAGGAATTTCCACTCCGCCGAGAATAAGTTTTCCGCCTTCCTTAAGACGATGGACATCGTAACCGAAGCCGATTTTCATCAAACTTAATCCACAGTTATTGATTTAGAGACATTTTTGGGCACATCTGGATGGACACCGTGGTTTACCATTCCCAAGCGATCGAGTTTTGTCATTTTTTTGATACTCATCTTCAGGGCCAGCGTCTGCAAAACAAGAGTTGCGGAAAAACAAGTCATTAAACTGTCTCCGGTAGCAGGTAAAGCGATGTATCCCCAACCGTAATAGGAACCTTCGTTGGGATTGATGCTCGCATTTTTCAACAGTTGTTCGTTTTCTTCCGCAATGACATAAGTGGCGGCACCGCGTATTTTATGCGTATTGATTTGCGAAATAGTGAGATTGACATCTCTGGTGTCCGGTCCGGTAACATAAATGAGAGGATAACTGCGATACAATTGGTCAAAGAAATCATGGTCCTCCACTAATTCTTTGAAGAGTTTGGTAGCAGGAGCGGAAAGATTTAACGGCAAAGTGCGATTAAACATGTAGGTGCCGTAGGATTTTATGATTTCTTTTGTATCGTAGCGAGAAAGATTACGCTGTGCGGCTTTTTCACAAATGACATCTACCATGTTTGTGTAGTTGCGCACCAGATTTCTCATATTTTTCAAGCCGAACACGGTATTTTTTCCGAGAATGGTATTGGGTCCGTGCTTAAATTCACTGGCTTCGCGTCCTTCCGCATGATTGAGAACGGTTTCTCTGATTTTAAGAGCACCTTCCATGGCAACGCCGCTAATTTTGGTGGCTAAAATATGAAGTGAAGGCTCCATATAAATTTTGCCCGCCACATAGTCTATTGCATCCCCTGTTGTTTCCAAAGTCTGCTTTAACAGCAAAGGAATATCGTTCAAAGATTTACGCCGTTTTTCCAGTTCCTTTTCCAGTTTATTGCAAAATTCGGCCGAAGAATTGTTTTCCCGCAGATATTCCAGTTTCATTTCTGCAGTTTTGATTGCCAAATAGTAAAACAGGGTTATTTGATTCATGAAACTTTTGGTTGCGGGGACTGCAATTTCGGGACCGCAAAGAATCGGAATGGCAACATCACTTTTTTCCTGTCCCAATGTGCTGTTCATATTATTGACCAAAACGACTTTGCGAATATTGGGATTGGTGGCATCAATATCATTAAAGATATCGATCAAATCTTTAGTTTCGCCACTTTGTGAGACGCCGATAATGAGATCGTTATCTTTTAAGCAATTGGAATATTCACCTCTGAAGTCACCCGGTAGAATGGGAATGATTTCAAAACCGGCAATTTCATTAAAGAAAAGTGCGGCTACTTTGGTGGCGTGAAATGAAGTTCCGCAAGCGATTGTATAGGTATTACGGTTGTTGAGCATGGTAGTTCTTGCCAAAGAAATGAAATTTTCCACACTTTGATTGAAATCTTCCACATCTTCACGCTCGGAGAGAGAGTCCAATGCTTTGGCGAGCAAAAGTTTGCGTTTATCAAACTCATGATTGACTAAATCGATAAAGATGTTTTTATCAGCAGAAAAGAAGTATTTTTTTTCAAAATCCTCACGGACGACTTCTTCAACTATGGGCTGATAATCTGCTTGGATGCGCGCGTAAAATTTATCTGCCGCTTTTCCTGAACTGAAAGAATCAAAAAGTTCTTTTTTCCTCTCGACCGTTTCAGCGGTTTTAAGCTCTTCCAGAAAGGAGCAAAAAGTGTCTTTCAATTTCTCCTTTTCCAGAAATTGAAGCATGTTTTTCCCGGTATTGGAACCGCCTTGGAAAAGTTTAATCAACTTGCCGGTGGATTCAGGTTGAGCCCAAATTTCCTGTTCCATAAAATAGTTGAATTCAGGCAACAATTCCACATCTTCCGCACGCAGTTTAGAGTAGACAGGTTGAGTGTTTATCTTGTCTAAGGGATGATATTTTTCGTCAGGTTGGTTAAGGCGTTTGAAATGAAGTTCCTTTTGCGCATAAATTTGATAGGCGTCAGCGGTGTATTCAATAAATTCACCTTCGCGCAGAGGAACCAGAGTTTTGGTGAAGCGCAGGACTGCAGTCAGATCTGAAGAGGCGAGAGAGAATTTTTGTCCGTCCAAAATTCCTATGCCGAAATACAAACTGCTTCCTGCTTTGATTGCCCACATTGTTTCTGTTTTTGGATCAACTATTACTGCAGCATACGAGCCTATAACCATATCCGAAGATTTAGCAATTGCGCGACGCATGCAGGCTTTGCGTTCTTCACCTTCTTCAGGATTGTCTGCTTTGTCCATTTCCACATCAAAATAATGTTCTATCGTGTGCACTAACATTTCTCCGTCATTATCGGAAAGGACATCATGGCCTTCATGCACCAAAAAAGACTTGAGTTCGCGCGTGTTTGTAATATTACCGTTGTGAGCACCGTAAATGTGTCTTTTGCATTTGACATCGTGAGGTTGCGCATTCACTTGATTAACATAGCCGAAAGTTGCCCAACGAACTTGCCCGCAAAACAGCTTTCCTTGCTGCTTATCAATTCCGAGTGTTTTGACCAATATGGAGGGTGCACCCACATCTTTTAAAACAACAACATTTTGTTTGTCATCTTGAAAGATGGCGCCGGTGCTGTCATAGCCTCTATATTCCAACGCGCGTAAAAGTTTGGAAGCGTATTGTCCTATATTGATTGACACTTTGGCTAAACTGAGACCCAAAACTCCGCAACCTACGCCAAAAACAGGAATCGGAATCGTTATTTTATTTTTTTTCAATATTTTTAGCAATTTAGTCATATCAGTTTCCTTGTGCTTTGGTTATATTATATCGGATAACTTGTTCCGCCAGAAAAAGGTCAAATTCATCAGTAACTTTCAGGTTAAAACTGTTATCAATTAAAAAGTGAACGCTGTGACCGTAATGTTCCGCAATGGCGGAATCGTCCGTTGTATAAAATTCTTCCAGCATCGCTCGGAAGTAATATTTGACGATAAGATTGAAGTTAAAAACTTGCGGGGTATAGATTTGCAGCAGGTTTTCACGATTAAGAGTTTGCTCAATCACATCATCCTTAAAACTCTTAATCGTATGCTTGACAAGTGCTCCGGGAACGCTTGCTCCATATTCGCGAGCAAGCAAAATTAATTTGTTCAGCAATTCTTCTTGAACGAAAGGACGCACTCCGTCGTGAATAATTAAAAAATCGGCATCGGGGGGGCAAATTTGGATGGCATTAAAGACGGAATCTTGGCGTTTTTCGCCGCCTGCGCAAAAATCAAGTTTAGATGCAACGCCGGTCGGGAAAAATGTTGTTACCGTTTCCGGGAAAGTATCCAAATCTGCTGCCGGTAAGGTTACGACCACTTTGGAAATATCAGTTCTTGATAAAAATGGTTCCAGCGCCCTGATTAAGATAGGTTTGCCGTCAAGGAGGCGAAACTGTTTTTTTACTTCGCCCGGTAATCTGGCACCAATTCCGCCCGCTGTTACAATTGCAACTATCTTCACATCTTCCATGCGTAAAAAATACCCTTGGGCGTTTGTCTGGAAAAGATTTGTTCTTCTGCGGCAAGGTACTGGAGGAGTTTGCTTACTTCATTAACATGAATTTGCAGTTCGGAAGCCAATTCCTGCTTGGTATATTCATCTTTTTTCAACAGGTTGATGAGTTCATCCAGAGTTTCCCTTTCTGCGGGAGTAATCAAGTTTTGCTGATGAGGCTTGGCAATAATCTCAATCGGGATGGGATTATCTTCTTGTAAAAAGGCACGCATTTCTTCCAAAGAAAGAAACAAAGCTGGCTGCACCCAATCTTCTGCCGGAGCACGATCTAATGAATTCAATTGGACTTTGTCCGGTTTAATCCTTTGCACTGCATCTTTCAGGAGTTCCAGTTCTTCCAAATTGTCATTAAGTCCGGGAACAATGAAGATTTCCAGCCACATTTGACCGGGATATTCTTTCCGCGTATCCACCAACCCTTCGATTATAGAAGCAGCTGTTAGTTTATCGCACGGGCGGTTAATTTGTTCAAACACTTCCTGAGAAGCGGCATCCAAAGAAGGAAGAAGAAGATCACAAGGGAGAATTTCCCGTCGCAAATCAGGTTCGTTAAGTAAGGTGCTGTTTGTGATTAACGCCAATTTATATTGAGGGTAGCGTTGTTTAATCGCGTAAATAAGTTCTCCCAAAAGACTGTAAAGGGTTGGTTCACCCGCTCCGGAAAAGGTGATGAAATCCAATTCAGGCTTGCTTTGGAGAAAATCATTCAATTCGGAAGTAATTTCTTCCACTTCAAAAAAGGGTTTGCGTTTCAAGGTTAAATGCGTAGTGCGGCTCACTTCACAGTAGACGCAATTAAGAGAACAGTATTTGTAAGGGACGACATCCACGCCTAAAGATAAACCTAACCGTCTGGAAACGACAGGTCCGAATAAATGTTTATATTTCATAATGCTATCTTATCAATTCAGCAACTGTGTTTTATTAAATTCTTAAAAAGTGGTGCCGATCTGCAAATGCGGCTCCCAAGTATCCTTCTCAACATTATAGGCATAATCAAAACCGATCAGACCTAAGGGACTGCGGATGCGGATGCCGGCTCCCACACCTTTTTTGAAATTCAAAAAGTTAAATTCACGCAGAGTGTTATAGCTGTCACCGGCGTCAAAAAACAGTAAGCCTACGATTTGATCTCCTCCGATAGGATAACCGAGTTCGGTGGAAAAAATAATTTCACGAGTTCCGCCACCTGCAGGTCCGATGGAACGATCCGCATAACCTCTGATTCCGTCCACACCTGTTCCGCCTAAATAAAATCGTTCGTCCGGAGGAACTTCTCCCGATTTTCCGTAAGGTGCAGTATAACCGAAACGCCATTTTGTGCGTAAAGCCACTTTATGCCAAGTTTCAATGAACCAACTGATTTGCGCTATCTGTTTGTAATAGTTAAAATCGCCTCCCATGGGTCCGCCCGCTACTTCAGAATACAGTATCATTTGTGAACCGGAAGTCGGGTAAAAGACATTGTTACGAGTGTCTCGATTAAGAGTAGCATTGACGGAGCTGGTTATCTGCGTGCCCTTGGAATCAAGTTCTATCAGGTTCTGGTTTTGGTCTTCGTTCTCCATGATGGCGTCCATATCGGTGATGCGATATTTTTTGGCGTAAAGTGAATAGCCCAAAACCAAGCGGGTATGATTTATCCACGGTAAAGGCTGTCCTGCTCTTACACTGGCACCTTTGGTGTAAATTTTGTAATAGAAACTGCTCCATGTTTTCATTGTATTATACAGATTGAAGCCAAGTAACGTATTACTGTCCAAGAAGTTGGGATCTGTAAAGTCATATTCAAAATTTTGAGTGCTGCCGCCGAATTCCCATTTCAAGCTGGTGGACCAGTTATTGCCGAATAAATTGTTTTCGGATACGCTGAGTGTTCCCACAAAACCGTCGGCAGAATTATATCCGACACCACCGTTGGCTGTTCCGGCAGATTTATCCTGCACGATCAAATTGAGGTCGATATCACCGTTATTGTTGATTTGGGTATAATCCGGGGGCTGCATATTCGGTTCAAAATAACCAAGATTGTAGATGTTATTCAAAGAAGCCATTACTTGTGAACGGCGGAAATAGTCACCGGGAGCGATTTCCAGTTGGCGACGGATGACTTTTTCCTTTGTGCGAGTGTTACCGCCAATATTAATTTGTCTGATTTTGGCACGAGTGTTTTCGGTAATTTTGAGATTCACATTCAGATATTCGCCGTCTCTGACATCTTCCGGTTCTATTGTGCAATAAATAAATCCTTCTTCCCAGTAAAGAGAATAAACATTAGTCAGTTGATTGTTGAATTTTTCCTGGTCGTAATTATCGCCGTATTTAAGAGTAAATTTGGAAAGGATAGTTTCCGTAGTGAATTGCTGATTCCCTGTCACTGTCAAAGTCCCGAATTTATAATGCTGCCCTTCTTCTATGGTAATGACAATTTCCAGTGATTTTTCATTTGTCTGATTAACGCTCCAATCTACAATACGCGCATCGATAAAGCCGTTGTTCTGATAATAGTTGATAATATTCTGCAGGTCTTGCTCAAATTTATCTTGGTCAAATCTGCCGGCACGAAGGAGGCCGGCTGTTTTTGTTTTCATTCGTTTTCTCAATTTCTGTTCGGGAATTTGTTCATTTCCGCGGAAAACGATACTGCGGACTGCGACAACTTTTCCTTCTTTACAGTGCACAATTAAATTTACCCGATTTTCCTCTTGAGGGTGTTCTTCGAAGGTGATTTCAACATTTTGATAGCCCTTGGAGTTATATTCCTTCTTCAGTTTGCGGGTAAAATCAATTTTTGCTTGCGGTGACCAGTAACTGCCCTTGCGAATGGAGCCCAGTTCATCTATTTTATCTTTTTTTATTGCGGAGAAACCTTCATACTTAACATCGTTCACAATCGGATACTCTTCTACGGTGATGATGACGTTAACGCCTGTCCTATAAGGTTCCGTATCTATTTCCACACTCTTGAAAGTGGAAAGATTATTCAGCGTTTTAATTGATTTTGCTGCGGCTTCAGGGTCCAAAACATCACCTGTCCGCAAAGCTATGGCAGACAAAATCAGGGAACTTTCCACATTCTGATTGCCCACTACTTTGATATCATAGATTACTTCACCTGCGGCAAAGAGCAAGGAGCATAGGCTAAACAACAGCGTTGCCGCTATAATCAGTTTGGAGTTAAAAGGCATATATCCTCCACCTTTTCTGTTTATCCAGATTTGCCGAAGCTGATATTTCGTAAAGGATTTTTTTATGTATAAAGCGCAAAGTTCATTTTAGGGAGAGATATTTTCAATCGGTAAAAGAGAAAAGGAGAGGAAAGAAAACGATAACTTTAGGAAAAGGACCGGGCAATTTTACCTGTTCCGGCTTACTTTTCTTCTCTGTCTGCAAAATACGCAAGACCAACAATTCACTTGACATTATTTCCTATTTTTAATTCAAAATAAATAGCAAAAAGAAATTTTGTCAGAGGGGAAAAGAGCAAATATGATTAAGCGAAGTATTTTTTTATGTTGTTTGTTGTTGTGGCTTGGTCTCTCTTTCTCGGTAACAATTCAAATCGGAAACGGAAATTTGCTCAATCAATGTCTTCCTTGCGAACCGCTATTGAATTATTCCTACTCTCAATCTCTTTACACTGCGGATGAAATCACATCTGCAGGCACTATTTCTGCGGTTGCTTACCAGTATAGAATTAGCAGCACTACTTTTCTTGCGGGGAACAATCTTATCAGTTTATATTTGGGAACAGTCTCGCGCGATAGGTTCACATCCCTTACGGATTGGGTTCCTCTGGATTCTTTACAACTTGTTTTTCAAGGGACACTGCAAGCGGAATGGTTCTCCTCAATTTTACCGGGACAGGGATGGCTGACGATCCCGCTTACGGTTAATTACATTTATTCGGGAACGGGCAATTTAATTGTGGCTTTTGATGAGAACAGTCCGGGAAACAGCAGCACCGGAGATGATTTTTATTGCAACAGTTCCAGTCTCGCCCAATCTCTGGAAATTCATTCCATTACCGTAAATCCCGATCCTGCATCACCTCCTCCCGCCTATCACAACAATCCTTATAATCCTCTTTCCGTGCGTCCAAATCTGCGTTTAGAACTTCAACCTCATATTTTGACGCCGTATAATCCAAGTCCCGCTAATCAAGCTGTAGAAATTGATTTAAATCCGACCTTGAGTTGGCAAAGTGAAGCTTCATCTTGGGAACTTTGGTTTGCGCCCGCTAATCAGCCACTGCAACAATTTGCAAATAATCTTACCAATCCGACTTGGACGACTCCGTCTTCTCTGGCTTTACTGACTGAATATCATTGGCAGGTAATCGCACATTCGGGAGAAAATACTTTTCCAAGTGAGGTGTGGGCTTTTACAACCAGAGGAGAAACTTTGACCGCACCCCGAAATTTAACTGCCATGACTGTGGGAATGCAGGTTCGCCTGACTTGGCAACCTCCGTCATCGGGCACAATTGTAAGTTATAATATTCTTCGCAATACGCAATTACTTGCCAATTCGCAGGATACTCTTTACACTGACAGCGATGTTTTACCGAATCAAACTTACTGGTATCAAGTGGCTGCAGTCAATTATTTAAATCAAATTTCTCCACCCTGTAATGCTGTTTCTGTCACAATTCCCGGCACTTTACCTCTTTGGCTGATGAGTTTTGAAGATCAACCCGATTTTGCAACTTCCTTGCCTGCGTGGACTATGTATGATTTGGACGGCTCAAACACTTGGCAGTGGAGCGATATTAATTTCCCTCAGGAAGGCAGTCCTTGTTCGTGGCTCGTTTTTAATCCCGCGCAGACAAATCCGCCTCTTACTTCTCTAAATGCCTATAGCGGCACAAAATTTCTCCTTTGTCCGGATGCGACAACGCCTCCAAATAACGATTGGCTGATTTCTCCCGCGCTGAATATCCAAAACGGTTACCAAATCAGTTTTTGGACCAGATCAGTAACATCAGATTACGGTTTGGAGAGGCTTCGCTGTTTAATTTCGGTAACTGATACTTTACCTGCGTCTTTTGTGCCTTTGTCAAATGAGCCATGGCTCACGATTCCTGCAGGTTGGACGCAAATTTGTTACGACCTTTCTGCTTATGCGGGACGGCAAGTGCGTTTGGCATGGCAGTGTGTAAGTTATGATGCATTTGCACTTTGCTTGGATGAAATTGCGCTCACTCAAACTGTTGGCAATCAGGATGAAGTTTTATCTCCGCCTTTCAACTTTCAAATTTATCCCAATCCCGCTCGGAATTGGTTTCAAATTAAGGGAGACGGCAAAACTCCTTTTACAATCGGCATCTATAATCTTAAGGGTCAAAAACTGATTGACCGGCGAGGAATTTCATCTTTCACTTGGACGAAAAATCCGGATAAATACTTGCCTGCAGGCGTCTATATTGTGAAAATCGAATCCGAAAATGCGCGTAAAAATATCAAACTGCTCCTATATTGAAAATGTAAGGAAGCCTCTAAACCCGTGATAATAGAAGATTTTATCAACGACTTGATGAGAACTAAGGAATATACCGATTGTTTAGTAGCAGAGCATATTTTACCCGAACAGGAAGCAACTTGGACAGATTTTACTTCTTGTTTGGATAATTTGGTCACTCAAACTCTGCGTAAAGTGGGAATTACAAAGCTTTATCGGCATCAAGCGGAAGCAATTCAAGCTATTTTGGACGGCAAAAACATCGTGGTCAGCACAGGTGTTGCCAGCGGGAAAAGCCTCACATATCAAATTCCCGTTATGCAAACCTTGACCGTAAATCCCTCTGCCCGCGCTCTTTTAATCTATCCTACGAAGGCTCTCACTCAAGACCAGCACCTGAAATTTGACAGCTTGCTGCAGGTTCTGGCAGCTCTTTCCGGCAGACAAAAGGCTTTTCACACGGGAATTTACGACGGTGATACTCCCACATCCAAACGCCAATTAATCCGTAAGCAGGCTAATCTTTTGTTCACAAATCCGGATATGCTGCATTTGGGAATTCTGCCTCATCACTCTATGTGGAGCGTATTTTTTGCTAATCTGCGCTATGTCATCATTGACGAAGTGCACATTTATCGCGGTGTTTTCGGTTCGCATATAAGTAATGTTTTGCGTCGTTTGAAAAGAATTGCCCGCTTCTATGGTTCAAACCCGCAATTTATCTTCACTTCCGCCACTTTATCCAATGCGGAAGAATTTATCACCGCACTTTTGGAAAGCCCCGTAACCATTATTGACAAAGACACTTCTCCGCACGGAACCAGATATTTTCATCTGCTAAATCCTCCATTGCTTAATCCGGATTTGGGTATTCGGAAAAGTTCAGTGGCGGAAATTATTTCGCTAGTTAAGCGTTTTCTGAATCGTTCCGCCCAAGCGTTACTTTTTACTCTTTCCAGACGCAGTGCTGAATTGCTGTATATTTATTTACGGGATAAAGCATTAGACGGCTCAAAAATTCAAAGTTACCGCAGCGGTTATTTACCTGAACAGCGCAGGGCAGTGGAGAAGCAGCTCAGGGACAAAAAGATTGAATTGGTAATTACGACAAACGCGTTGGAACTGGGAATTGACATTGGTGGTTTGGATGCGGTTTTTTTGAACGGTTATCCCGGAAGCATTTCAGCCACTCAACAACAGATAGGCCGTGCGGGCAGACAAGGAAAAACATCGTTTGCAGCGCTGGTTGCTTCGAGTAATACTTTGGATCAGTATATTTGTCATCATCCTGATTATTTGTGGGAACGCTCTCCCGAACAGGCTTTAATTGATCCGAACAATCCCGAAATATTGAAGGCACATCTCTTGTGTGCAGTGTATGAAATGGCGATGCTGAAGGCGGAAGGCTTCGGTTCACTGTCGGCTGAGCAGATTTTTCCTATTCTGCAGAAACTGGTGCAGGAAGGAAAAATTCGGGAAACGGGCAATCGTTTTATCGGTCCGCCGGAAACATATCCTGCCGGTGAAGTCTCTTTGCGTAATGCTCCCGGGCAATATCTGATCAATTATCAAGACGAATTAATCGGGATTATTGATGAAGCTGGCGCTTTTTGGATGGCGCATCCGGACGCGATTTATCTGCAAAACGGAGATACTTGGCTGGTCAAAAATCTGGATATTGAGCACAAAAAGATAGAAGTGGAGCCTGTTCGCACGAATTATTTTACGCAAGCAACGCAGGAAACTGAGATTGAACTGCAGAAACTTTACCGCAAACAAGCAGTTTCCGGCGGCTTTAAACATTTCGGAGAAGTGGAAGTCACAACCCAAATCACTGGCTTCAAAAAATTGCGTTGGTTCACTCAAGAAATCGTAGGTTACGGTGAATTGGATTTGCCTCCTTCCGAGTTAAAAACTGAAGCATGGTGGCTGAGCCTTAGTCCCGAAGTCGTCAAAAAAGTGAAAGACCTCGGACTATGGCGTAACGAAGCCAATAATTACGGTCCGGGATGGGAATTACTCAGCGCAGCAATTCGTAAGCGTGACCTCTATCGCTGCCGGCATTGCGGTTTGGAAGAGACCGATAAAGCCTTTGCCGTGCATCACATTACCCCTTTCCGCAAATTTGATAAACCCGAACAGGCAAATCAACCGGATAATTTAATCACTCTTTGTCCGCGTTGTCATCGCTTGGCAGAACAGCAAGTTCACATCCAAAGCGGGTTGGCGGGGGTTTCCTATCTGCTGGGAAATATTGCACCTTTCTTTTTAATGTGTGATATTTCAGACTTGGGTTTCTTTTCCGAGGACGCGTCTACTTTGGCAGAAGGAGCGCCGGTAGTCGTCATTTACGACAATTTTCCCGGCGGAATCGGCCTCAGCAAAAAACTTTACGAAATCAGTGATATGGTCTTACAAGCAGCGTATGAACAAGTCTGCGCGTGTGCATGTTCGGAAGGATGTCCTTCTTGCACGGGACCCGTAGCGGAAAACGGTTCAGGTGCAAAGCAGCATGCGAAAGCTATTTTAGCCGAATTGCTTGCCGCAAAACAGCCTTCCGCCAAAATAATTTCTTTTCCTCCTCGCTCGTAAACAGATATTTTATCTCTTTATCCTCATTTTATGTAATTTAGCTTCTAAATTTTTACTTATAGGCAAAATCCTTTTGCTCCATTCGCATAATTTATTCAGCAACTTCACATTGATCATAATTTTTGCCTACTTCCTCCTTAATGTCCAGTCGATATCCAGTCGATATCCAGTCGAATTAAAGTCGACTGGATATCGACTGGATATCGACTGGCTATCAGAAAAGAGATAGAAAGAGAAGAAATTTCTTGCCAAAATTTTAGGTGTATTTTATAAATGCGACAAGGAATAAGAAAGGCGATTGTAGTGCTTAAAAAAGCGGATAAAGATAAATTTTAATATAGGAATTGTTTGAGATTAAGTGCTGAAAATCAAAAGCCGAAGTATGGCTTTTTTCCTTTTAGCAGATTAATGGCGGAGTTAGGACAGTTAATGAAAAGAAAGATTGCTACTTTTATTTTTATTATTTTAGATGTTGCCATAATTATCTTTTCTTTTTTGTTTGTTGCCTGGTTCAGAGCGGGAACAAAGCGCATCATAGTCAATTATTCCACGCCGTTGCTGGTTTTCGGAAGTATTTGGTTGGTTGTGGGTCTTTGGTGTCAAAAATTTACTGTCAAGGAAAAATACAGCGGCAGAACTTTTGCTCTGCACATGCTTAAAATTGATTTATATGCGTTAGCTGTAGTGTTTGCCGTTATGATTTTGTTTCAGCAGGTTCATTATTCCCGCTATCTTTTGTTCGGGACGATTGCTCTTATTTCAGTTTTGGAGCTTGTTATTTTCCTGGGCGGTTTTTATGGATTGAAATTTCATAAAGAGAATGAAAGTTTTGCTTCCACAAGTTTAGTTACTCATTCCGCCAAATTGGAAGAAAGTTTTTCCGACCGCTACATCAGAGATGCCACAATACGCGTTCCGCAAAAGGAAAACAGCTTTTATTCTCCGGAATTTGCAACTTCTTCCTACGCCGGAATGACTGATGCGGAATGGCATAATCTTTTGGCTGACAATCAAAAATTATATACTTTTCTGGCTTCGAAAGTTGATTTGAACCGCTTTCAGCGTGATAAGCTGAGGGTTTTGAATACAAGTGAGATTAATCATTTTGTAAATGGGGAAAGCGGTTCTTTGCAGATGATGATAACTCTTTATCCGATAAATGATTGCAGAAGAATTAACCAATATTTGATTGCCATTAATGATAGTTTGGTTAAGGGCGGAGTTGTAATTTGTCGCGGGGAGACAATAACTGAAAGGCGAAACCGTTTTTACCGCAAATATACTCCTTACTTGGGCGGCATTATCTATTTTTGTGATTTTATTTATCATCGCGTTTTTCCCAAAATTCCGATTATTCAAGGCTGGTATTTTGCTTTGACTAAAGGCAGAAACAGAGCAATATCGGAAACGGAAATGATGGGAAGGTTCTATTTTTGCGGGTTTGAGCTCATTTCCAAAGATGAAATAAACGGGTTTATGCATTTTATCCTCAAAAAAGTGAAACCTTGGTCCAATGATCCCAATCCTTCTTACGGACCGTTCATTAAACTAAAGCGGGTGGGAAAAGATAAAAAGATATTTTACTTGCATAAACTGCGGACTATGCATCCTTATTCGGAATATTTGCAGGATTACGCTTACCGCACCTGTGATCTTCAGGAAGGGGGAAAATTTGCCAACGATTTCAGAGTCACTGTTTGGGGTAAAGTTTTACGCACAATGTGGATAGATGAATTGCCGCAAATCCTTAATCTTTTGCACGGAGAAGTCAGTTTGGTGGGTGTCAGAGCCTTGAGTGAGCATTACTTTAATCTTTATCCTCCGGACTTACAGGAACTCAGATGCCAATTTAAGCCCGGTCTGGTCCCGCCTTTTTATGCCGATATGCCGAAATCCTTAGAGGAAATAATCGCTTCCGAACGCCGCTATCTTGCCCAAAAACAAGCCAAACCTTTCCTCACGGACTGGAAATATTTTTGGAAAGCTGTCTGGAATATCATATTTAAGCATGCCCGCAGCAATTAAAACTAAAAAATAACAAAGAAGCAGGATAATTGAGATAAATAATGATGAAAATTCACATAGTAGTGGGAGCGCGTCCCAATTTTATGAAGATGGCGCCTTTGCATGCCGAATTTTGTAAATACGCAAATAAGTTTCAAGTTCGCTTAATTCATACAGGTCAGCACTATGATGACAATATGAGCAAGCTGTTTTTCACAGATTTGGGAATGCCGGCACCGGATGTTTATCTGGAAGTGGGTTCGGGAACACAAGGTGTGCAAACCGCAAAAATAATGGAGCGTTACGAAAATTATTTGCTGGCAGATATGCCTGATTTGGTCTTAGTGGCCGGAGATGTAAATTCTACTCTCGCTTGTGCCTTGGATGCGGCAAAACTTCATATTCCGGTCGGGCATGTGGAAGCCGGTTTAAGAAGTTACGATCGCAGAATGCCTGAAGAAATAAATCGCGTTCTGACAGACCAAATTTCCGATTATTTGTTCACTCCTTCCCCGGACGGAGATGCCAATTTGCTGAAAGAAGGGATTGCAAAAGACAAAATTTATCGCGTGGGAAACATTATGATCGATTCGCTGATTAGGCATCAGGTAATTGCCGAAAAGACCGATATTTTGGATAAATTGCAACTTTGCCGCAAGGGAATGATTGAGCCATACTGTTTGGTGACGCTGCACCGTCCTTCCAATGTGGATGAAAAAAGCGGATTGGAGACGATTCTAAACGCTTTTGGCGAAATCGGCAAAAGGATTAAAATAATATTTCCCATGCACCCCAGAACCCGTCATAATATCCAAACTTTCCATTTGGAAAAGCTGCTTGCCTCACTGCCTAATCTTTTTGTGACTGAGCCTTTGGGCTATCTTGATTTTCTGCATCTGGAAATGAAAGCTCAAATCGTGATTACAGACTCCGGCGGAATTCAGGAAGAAACAACTTTTCTGCAAATTCCGTGCCTCACTTTACGCGAAAATACAGAACGCCCGATCACTATTTTCGAAGGCACAAATCAATTGGTAAAATTGGAAACCGATTCTATTGTCAAGGCTGCGGAAGATGTGTTGAACGGCAATTTTAAGCATGGCAAAATTCCCGATTTATGGGACGGCCACACTTCTGAACGCATAGTCCAAGTTTTTAAAGACGGTAAATCGGAAGCGTCGGGTCGAAAGTGAAGGGAAAGTTGCCCGTAACAATAAAATTTAGTAATTCGCGGCAGAAGTTCGGTTAAGTTGAAGAAGAAAAAGCTAACAACATTCCTGCGCAGATTTGGCGTTGCATTTATCCTTTGCATTGTGCTTTGGTATTTTATTGAGATTCCGTTGTTGGAGCATCTGCCGAATTTGATGTATGATATTTTTGGTCGTTCACCTTATGGAGTGCAGAAAATTGATAAACAGGGCATTCCTTATATGGTTTATCCGAAGCTGGGTATGGAACGCAATCCTTTAATGGTTGCTCATCAGGCAATAACATATTATTCCGATTTATCAAATGAGCAAAATCTAAAGGGTTTTTGTAATTGCACAAATTGGCTTGCGCACAATCTCACAATTCAAGATAATAAGGCTTATGCTTACAACACTTTTCCCTTGCCGGCATACGGTTTAAATCCGCCCTGGGCTTCAGCTTTGACACAATCAACAGTTCTCGTCGCTCTGCAACTTCGTTACGGTTATGAGCAAAATAATTACTGGCTTGACTTGGGTGAAAAAGTTTTAAATACCTTTCAATCAGGTGAAAATTCTTTTACTGTAACGCTTTCAGACAGCTCTTACTGGTATGAAGAATATCCTTCCGACCCCCATTCATTCGTTTTGAACGGGATGCTTAGCACGCTGCTGAACCTGCATACTTATTATACGGCAACTTCCGATACTATTGCCCTAAAATTATTTGATAAGGGCTATCAAGCCGTTCTGCAAAAGCTTCCGGAATATGACGCAACTTTTATCAGCCTTTATGATTTGCAGGGTAGAATCGCTTCTATGGGATATCATTGCATGCACATTGATTTATTGAAGGAATTGGATGCTGTCCGTCCCGACCCTTTGCCGGAAGCTTATATTCATAAATGGTCAATTTATCGTTATATTCCCGCTCCTCTGCAACTGATTTTTAATTTCAAACCTATGCGCTGTGCCGCTTTCTGCTTGTGTTGGTTAGGTTTGACTGCCTTGCTTTACTTCCTTGCGTTTCTTTACGATAATTACAAAAAGAAAAGAAGAACAGGATGAAAATTAAGCCGAAATTGAGGAATTTTCATTTTTACTTTTTCAAAGCAATATTGGTTTTGTTCACTATTATTATGCTACCTTCCTTCGTATTCGCTTGGGCGGATTGGAACAGCATTTCCAATAGTCATTTTCGCATTTATTACAAAGACAATTGGAATGCCGAAGCTGAAAAAGCTTTGCGGACTTTGGAGCATTACCGTCCTCAATTGGAAAAACTGACAGGAAATTCAAAGGGTCGTATTCCTTTTACAATAGAAGACATGGGTGCTATGTCAAACGGTTATACAGACCCGGTCGGCACACGGATTTCTTTATTTGCTTATCAGCCTACAAAAGATGAATTGGCTTGCGGAGAAGATTGGTGGCAAATGGTTGCTTGCCATGAATACGCTCACGAATTGCAAATGACGCGTGCAAGTGGAACTCCGGAACTGCTGAGATTACTTTTCGGCAATATCTTTTATCCGAATCTGTGGCAACCGGCCTGGATGACCGAAGGCATTACCGTCTTTGCCGAATCCCAACTTTCACCGTATTCCGGACGCTTGAACGGAGGCACTTATCCTTCTGTCATTACAGCTTTGGCTAAAACTAAAAACTTGCCTTCTCCCACGAAAGCGTCCTATGCAAGTTTCGATACTCCTCAAGCTTCTTACTACACTTTTGGCGGTTCTTTTTATTCCTATCTGACCAAAACTTACGGAACGGAAAAATTATCGCAGCTCTTTGGTTTGACCTCTGCTTCCACATGGTCCTATTCGGAAATGCTTTTGCCGAACCTTTATCTGGATAAATGCTACCGAGCAGTTTTCGGAAAAAGCACTTCGGCTCTGTGGGAGGATTGGAAGGCTGATGCAAGCAGCCAAACCTACACTCTTCCTCAACACAGAATAACCACCGACGGGTGGTTCAAATCTGACCTCAAAATTGATCGCAGTTTTCTTTATTACCTCAGTGAAAGCGGAGTAAAAACAGGACCTTCAAGCGGTTTTTCTTCCTATCGGTTAAGCAGAATTAATCTTGCTCAAAATACTTCCCGCAGTTCCGATAAAGGATTGTCACCTGAACCGAAACCGGAAATTTTGATTGAACAAAACACTGATTTTGCCGCGGGTTATGCAATCAAAGGCAATACACTTTACTATACAAGAACAGAATGGCAAAAGGGTTTTGCCAATAGTGAAGCGGACGGATGGGGAAGTGTGGTTGAACTCTGGCAAAAAGATATGGTGAAAGGCAAAAAATCCAAACTTTATTCAGGACAACTGCGTGCTTTTTGTCCTTTGGCAGACGGCTCTATATTGCTTTCCACGGATAATGAAACTCACACCAAGTCCGCATTGACAAAACTTGCAGCGGATGGAAAATCAACTTCCGTCATCTATCAGGCGGACGGATTGATCTTTGCCATAATACCTTACGGCAGTAAATATGTTTTGGGCTATAAACCAGCTTGGCATAATAATTCAGCTTACTTGTTCGATCCGGGTTCCCGAAGTTTGACGCCTATTTTACAAACTCAATATATTATCAATCCCGTTTCTTTGAAAGGTGATGAGCTGATTTTCAACGCTGTCTTTGACGGCAAAACAGGCGGCTATGTCATAAACCTGCAAACAAATGCAATTTCTCGCTTATCAACTTGTTCGGATGTGCGCAGTCCAGCTATTGCCAAAGACGGGAGGCTTTATTTTATCAGTCTCAATGAAGCGGGATACGATGTCTATAAAGAAAGTTTGGTAAAATCACCCTATCAATTAATTGCACCGCGTTCCCTATCTTCCGCTCCTGTGCTAAGTTCTTCGAAGTCAGCTGCGAATGTTGTTATAAACGGGCATCGCAGCTCATATTGGAAAAATGTGCAGCATTTATTGGTTCCTCGCATGATTCATTTGCCTATCATCACTTCTAATCAGGATACACTAACGATAGAAGCGACCCAGCATGCGGACTATCAAATCGGTGCTTTACTTGCGGGGAAAGATGCGGTAGGCGATTTTCCGGCTTGGCAAACGATGATTATTTATAATACAGCAGATTCTTTGCATTTCCCTCATAATTTCAGTTATGATTTTTCTTTGGCAAATTATTTCTTTCATCCAGTCAAACAAACGCTTAGTTATTCTTATGAATATGAAGAGAAAAATGAATTTTCCGCTCAGCAGTATTTGACTTTCCTCAGAAGACAAAATTACGGTTTGACCGATTTGACGGGCGGTTTTACATATAGTTATGACGGCTACAAAGAACGCAAAATCTGGACTCCTTTTCTGCGATTGAGTTTTGATTGGGCAAACGGAAGTTTGGTCAGCAGTCATTTTATGCCTTACGAAACAAAGGCTTTTTTACCTTCCGATCGTGAACGCCTTGGCTGGCAAAGTGTTTCGCAACTGCATCAGAAACTGCCTTTCAGTTCGGAATTGAAAGGCTTAGCTTATGTGGCGGATGATAAAAAAGCAGATAAAGATGAAGTCTTCGGCAATTTGCGTTGCTACGATAAAGACTTTAATGTCAATAGCGGAGCTATGCTGCAAACTTCAATCTACAGACCGATTTTCCGAATCAGGGAAGGGCTGTGGGTGCCTCAAATTTATGTGGAAGATATTGACCTCGGCCTGTTTTACGATTGGGCGCAGCCTTTTACTGATGAGGACTACAAGCAGCATTCCTTCGGAGCGGAAGTTTTGACCGAATTGGGTCTGGCTTTTAATTACAGATTGGATTTGGGTGTCCGTTTCGGTTACAATCAAGAGAAAAAAGCAGGCAAGGCGGAATTTATTCTGGGTGCTCTGTTCTAAATTAATTATACTATAAAATAGAGGGAGGAAGTGTTGTATGAAAAAAATAATCTTTTGCTTCATCACCTTAATTATTTGGCAAGTTTTTTTGTTTAGTGCTTCTCTTCAATTACCGAACGAACCGAAGATGCTGGATACTTCAGTAATTCAAAATTCCGGCTCCATCCAATTGAAATTAACCAATTTTGGCAGTTCCGGATATGATCAAAATTCTAATTTAATTTTCCCGCCCAACAGCGGTGCCAATTATCTTTATAGAAACGCGATCTGGATAGGGGGAAAAAAATACAGACGAAACTTAGCAGGACAACAACTATATTGGGTATCAGAACATCCCGGTCCGGGTAATGATCAAACTATAACTGAAACAGACCCGGCTTGGAATCCTAATCTGCATCCGGTAATAGATACACTGACAACAGTCGGTTTTGACGGAGACATTGATCTTTATGAATTATTGCCTGCCTACAATCCGCTACTATCGTCCAATACAAGTGTAACGGCATTATACGATCAATTCAATTCTCATGATAAAGTTTTGAAGAGCATTTTATCCAATCCCATGCCCAGACCTTTTGCCTACCCCGATCCGGAAGGCAATTACTGCTTTACGCTTCCGCAACAATTAACCGGTAACGAACCTGCTTTTGAAACTTGTTCCGCTTATTACTATGATTTTTGCCCTTTCGGGACAACCGGTGACAGGGATTGGGGAAACAGTAGCAATTCAAACATACATATTCCTTTAGGTTTGGCAATAGAGCAGAAAAGCTATGCTTGGCCCTTGCAGAATCTTGATCGGATGGTGATTTTCAAATATACTCTGCATAATGTCAGTCAGGTTGATACTTTATTTGACCTTGCTCTCAGTTCTTATATGGATTGCGATATCGGTTTGGATACTTCAGTTGATAATGGCACTGATGACATTAGCGGTTATGTTATGGGAGAGGATTACGAATTTGCTTACAGCAGAGATGGTGATTTTGACTCCGGTTTAGTTCCCGCTTATATTGCTTGTAAACTTTATTTACCTAACTCAAATTTGAATATCAGCTGCTATAATTGGAAAGTGGGTGACGGTCCCGATGATTCAAATCCTCAGTCTTTGAATCATGGTTCTCGTCTTACCGCCAATGAAAAATATTGGCTGCAAACAGGACGCAATCCCACTCCGGGTTCATTAACAAAATACGCAAACTTGCGCGGCGGTCCTTTAGGTAATGTTCTTGAATATGAACAACCCTATGCAAACGATACCAGATTTTTATATTCTCTTTTCGGGGCTCTGCCGACAGCTACTAATCCTGAGCCCAATAACAGACTAAATCTGGCTCCCGGACAATCCCTCACTTTTTATATGGCTATTTTCACCGGTTTCTCTATAGATGAATTAAAAGCGCAATCCATTATTATTAACGACTTTATCAACAACTGTTTTTCTTTGGGGGACTTGACGGGGTTGACTTCAATACCGTATATCACTTCTATCCATCAGACTGCTGCCGGTTGTGTGGAAGTCAATTGGTTCAGTTACACGGATTCCGACCATTTTGAGCTTATGTTCAAACCTTCACAAGAACCAAATTCACAATGGCAAACTATTTCATGTGCTGGCAACATCAGAACTTGTCAAGTGAGCGGATTAACAAATTTGCTGAATTATCAATTCAAAATTACCTCTATTTATCCTGGTTCGCCTACTCCGATATATCTGGAATCGCTGATCAATGAATTTCTGATTGATGATAACAGCTCCGCGCAGGATGAAACAACAATACCGATTCTTTTGTCAAACTACCCCAATCCTTGTAACGGAAAGAGCGGAACTGTCTTTTGCTTTGATCCGAAGCAGGTTCAAAATGCCAGTTTAACAATCTACAATATCTTAGGGCAAAAAGTGCGTGTGTTTGGGAAAGATGATATAAATCAATCAAGAGGTAATATCGTCTGGAACGGAAAGGACGATAACGGTAAACCCGTTGCCAGCGGTGTCTACTTTTATATTTTGAAGTCAAAAACCGGTAAAGCGAGCGGTAAACTTCTCTTGCTAAAGTAATTATTTTTGCATTGCGATGGCAAACAGGATGCAATCCTATGTTACAATAGGAAAGCAGTTTTCCATTGACGAGAATGAGGGGAAGAGAAAAGTGCGCAAGGAATTAATTATCAGTATTTGAAGGAGAAAGAAATGGCCAAAAATAATCGCGGAAAACAATTAAGAAGCTTACCGAATCATGGCAGAGGTGAATGCCCCATCTGTCATCGCACCGGTGTGAAACTCACTTACGAACTCAAAAAAGATGATCAAACCTTAAAAGTTTGCAAGCTTTGCAGTAAAATTCAGGCTAAAGCGGCAAAAGCATAACAATATAACTTTCCCGAACAAAATGCACTTTTCTCCAAAGGGAGGAAAGAGGTAAATCATTTTTTCGCTTTCCTCTTAATTCGAGCGGGGAAAAAGTATAAAAAGAAGGAATTTTCTTGCCTGTTAAGCCGATTAAGCAATTAGGACAGCACTTCCTGATTGACAATGCAATTGCCGAAGCCATTTTAGCTGCTGCTCAAATTCAAGCTGACGAACCAGTATGGGAAATCGGTGCCGGAACCGGTGTTCTGACGGGAAAATTACTGCAAAAAACAAATGATTTAACCGCTTTTGAAATAGACAAAAGGTTATGTGAACAGCTGAGAAAGCAATACGGCACAAAGCTGACCTTGATCAATCAAGACATCTTAAGCTGCAATTGGACGGAATTATTATCCGCCAAAGTTATGGCAAGAGGTCAAAAAGTTAAGCTGGTAGCCAATCTTCCTTATCAGATTACTTCGCCGGTGCTTTATGCTCTGGAAGCTAACGCGCAGTATTTTTCCAAGGCTGTGCTGATGCTGCAAAAAGAAGTTGCTCAACGATTAACTGCAAAAGCAGGAACAAGGGCATACGGTGTTTTGACTTTGAAGATTAAATATAGTTTTGATGCGGAACTTTTATTTGAAGTTCCTCCGGAAGCTTTTGAACCTCAGCCCAAGGTTCGTTCCTGCGTAATTAAACTGCTGCCCAGAGCGGATAAACCTGCTCTTAAATCACTTGACATCTATTGGAAAGTGATTCATACGGCTTTTAGTCATAGGCGGAAAACATTGCGGAATAATTTGCAGCAGCTGCTCAGTTCCGAAGAATTGGCATCTTTGGAAAAAAGCAGCGGAATAGATTTTTCCAGAAGAGGAGAAACAGTTGAAGAAAGTGAATTTGTGCGTCTGGCTGATCTTGTTTATGACCTGTTCAGCCTTCGCAGTCAGCGAAGCTAATGATTTCAGCTGCTATTTCTTCAACGGGCAAAAACAACGCAAAATAGAACAAAACACTCATTTTGCCTTGACTGCTCTTCCGGATTGGACAGCTAAATTCACGGAGCAAAATTCGGAAGATTATCGGATAGATTTTGATCAGGACAGTCGCAACAGCATTCTTCAATTAAGCTTAGAACAAAACAAAGGAAAATTCGGACAGCAATTGGAAAGCGGATACGAATACATATACGATTACAGCAATTTGGAAAGTCTCCTGCAGCCTTACACCAGTAAAACAGGTTTTTTGGGATACGGTGCTTTTTATTATCCTTTGGACAGCCTAAAAATCCAAACTGACCTCAAAGGTTATTTGCGTAACGAACAAGACCGATACAAAGAGGATCATCAACTTGGCAGTGAAGGCTTTTTCGGTAAATTCAATTCCGCTTACGGTCAAAAATTGACTTCAGGGATTTTGCAGCTGAATTGCAATTTGGAAGGAAAGGAAATGGATTGGGAACGCTACAGGCTTTACAGTGCAGGTTTTTCCGATGTGCTGCAACGACAAACTGTATCAGTTTCCGCTTTTGCCGATGCTTCCTACAAAGCAGAAGACATTTATGTGCTGACTGCCTATAATGATAGAGACAATTCTTACCGAAAACAGGATAGCCAAATTAAAAGAAGCCTGAACGCTAATTTTTCTCTTACCGCTCCTTTACAGTCCAATCTTGATGTTCAGCTGACCGATACATATAATATGCTAAATTATCAGCATAGGAAAAATCAGGTCAGAAATTCCGGGGATTACAATAATCAGGCGGGAGTGATTTTTTCCTACAAACCGACCAATAACGTCATAATAAGGTCTGACAGTCAGTATGATTATTATTTAAAGGACCTTTCTCATCTTGATAATTCCAGAATTACGGACACGCGCAAGACGGGTCTTGATATATTGTGGGAATATAATCCTTACGATTCTTTGCTGCTGGATTACACTATTGAGTTGCGCAGGACCTCTTATCCGGATTCCCGGCATAAGTTGGACAGTGATTATCTGAATCAAATCTACAAATTGAATTGGACGATGTTTTGGAAAGACAGGTTGCGGCTTGCCAACAAGTTAATGTATTGGCGAAGGGAAGAACGGTATATAGATACTGAACTTTCCGCTAACAATAACAGAGTGGGCAGTGTGCAATGGCAGCCGGAAGCCGATGTTTTGATCGGGGATTGTTTTCTGCTTGAGCAGGATTATCTAATCAGAGCAGATTACACGAATTACATTTACAGTGATTGGGCGGATTTTAATCTTTCTGATACTTTCTATCGGCAGTTGCGTGCAGGTTGCAAGCTGATTTATGACAGTTCGCCTTTGGCGGCTAAAGTAGATTTACCCAAATGGAATCTGCTCCCCTACAGAACGCGCACTTCAGATGCGGGAAGAATTGAAGCTGGCTTCACATGGGAAAAGAACGAGACCTATATCAAGAAAGAAGATTTATATTCGGCAACCGGTAAAGACATCAGCCGAATTGTCAGTCTGCTGATGCAAAAGCAATTCGGCATCCTGATTTTTCAATTTTATCCGCAATACAGGTGGGGCAGCTGGACAGAATATAATTTCTTGTTTTCTTCCGCTCTGCAGATGACAGCTAATTCCATATTGGAAGCCGGAATAAATCCTATCGGTCCGTTAGCGGATGAACTTGATTGGAGAGTATACTGTTCACTTAATCTGCTGTTTTGATCAAAACACTCCGCATATTTGAAGCACGATTAAAATCAGGATAATCACATTGACAATCGTTACCGTCAAGAGCAAGGTTTTCAAACGATCAATCCTGGTTTGAATATGTTGAATCTTCTTCTCCAAACGAACCAGCATATTTTCCATCGTGTCCAAACGGTCAACGGATTTTTCCAGCTTCTTGATATTCCTGTTATGAGAGAAATGTTTAAAATAATCTATCACTTCTCCCGCAAAAGCAATAAAAACCGGCAGATTTTTGCTGAAGTTTTTTGTAGTCATCTTATTTACCCGCAAAGTTATAACTGATATTGAAATAATGAGTGGGAGAAAGGACGGAATGCATGGTAAAGGAATAATCCAAAACGATTCCGATTAATCGGAAACCGGCTCCCGCTGACCAAGTGGCGGGATTTTGATGCACTCCTGCTCTGATGTAAAAAGGATCAAATAAACGCACTTCTACTCCGCCCATAAATTCCGTATCCTGAGCGAAATCCTTTTTCATTTCAATGCTGGTAATTACTTGGTCGTAAGGAATGTAGGAGATGCCCATAGAGAATTTACGAGGAAGGCTGTGCTGATTGTTTTCTCCCATTTTGGGCTGATTCAGATTACAAACGGCAAAACCGAAATTGGTTCTTTGATGCAAAGTGGCAAGTGCGCCGAGATTTAGACCGAAAGCGTTGTCTTCATCAAATCCGTCCATGCTCAAGTGATAGAAATTGGCAGACCAACCGATTCTGATAGCGGAATGGATGTCTTCCATCAAATTGAAGCCGTGAGCTAAAGTATATTGGTATTCGGACATCAGCACTTCATCTTCATAATCTACATCGTAGCCTTTGATGCCAAGGCCGATCGTTCCCAGCTTTTTGGGCAAAGGATAAACGAAACTGCCGGTCTTAAGTTCCGAAAAATCTTCCCCGAAAAGTTGTGCCATTCCGACGGACGCACTCATCTGTGCGGAATAAATTCCCGCAGGATTAAAAAAGACCCCGTTGGCATCATCGGAGATTGCCACATAGGCATTACTCATAGCTCTGGCGCGCGCGGAAGGTTGATAATCATTAAATACGGCAGACAGCATTCCCAAGCTGACCAGTAATACGGATAACAGAATAATCTTTTTCATGCTTTTCTCCTCTGCCTTTACTTCAATTCTGCAGCTACGACTATGGGCTGAACTGCAGTATCGGAATTGCCGGTCGTGCGGTTAATAATTTCCAGATGACAATAATATATTCCAATGGGCAGAAGGTTTTTGTTCTTGTCCCGTCCGTCCCAAATGTAATATTCAATACCATTGGAAGCAGAAATGATTTTATTGATCGGTGTCGCCACTAATCTGCCTTGCACATCGTAAATGCGTAAGATGGCTTTGCTTCCAGTTTGACCTTGCTGCTGATAACAACCGTATTCAATCGTGATTTTCTGATTCAGCCACGGATTAAAGATATTCTTTTTGTTGTAATCGTTATTATATATGCTGAGCCAGGCAATTCTTTTCGTGATGGGGACGGTGATGCTTCCGTCAGTTAATAAGTTAATTTGAATGGAGTCATTCAAAGTTCCGGCAGTCAAATCCAAAGGAGATGAACCGTAGGACAAGGTTTTAAAGAGGAGTTTTATCAAGACTCCGTTATTGGTATCGGAAACAAGAGGCTGCTGCCCTTCATAAGTGACCGTGACTGCATCTTCATTGTCCGAAAGAGAAAGCTCGGGAGCAAACGGTGATATGGTTCCGTTATTATCGGCATCTGCAAAGCGAAGAATGCGTTTATTAAATCCCACGGTAAAGGAATATTTCTTCAAATTCCAGCTTTCCATCAGTCTGGAAACCATTACATTTACCTCAGCGGTTTCACCTTTGCGGGCAACAACATTGTTTATCGTTAAACTCACTGTATTGATATCGGCTTGAGGTATCATGTCTGCATCGTTGCGTGGATTGATTCTGTATTGAGGCGGATTGGGAGAAGAATAATACACGATTCCGGTAATTTCAGTCCAAATTTGATTCAAGACAACACCGCTCCAAGTGTGGTCAGAAGGGAAAAAGCCGTCTTTGATTTGACAAGTTGGTGTAGCTTGCGACACTAAAGCAACATAAAAAATATCGTTGTCCTGAACTAAAGTGACTTTAACATTCGTGACTTTGACTAGAACGCCTTCGTAAGCTTCACCGGGGTAATTAGGATAGCCTTGTAAGTCGGCAGGATTTACCGGAGTGGCCGCTGGGATTTCATTACCTGAATTGATAACAGAGTAAGAGGTTATTTGACTCAATTCAGTGAACCCTCCAGTTTCCGTTACAGTTCCGGTTAAAGAAACTTTATCTCCCAAAGCCGGTGTATGTGCAGGATCATTGACAAAAATGCCTTTCCAAGCACCGCTGCCTTCAGTTATGACATATTTTCCGCCCGTGAATCCGATACCCGATACTATACCTTCCGTGGAAACTTGAGTTCCCGCTAAAGGTGAAGGATAAGTATGGCTGGCTCCGGGTATAGTTGTATTATACTGAATGTCATAAATTGTAGTGCCGAAAACTGTAAAGGAGCTTAACAGCAAAACAATAAAAAAAGTAAATTTCCTCATTCTGGACTCCTATTCCTGATTAATATTTTTATTCAGCTGTGCAGCAGCATGCTTATCTTCAACTTTATCTCGATGAATAATCAGGTCTAAAATTAACAGGCATAAAGCGATAAAAACCGAACTATCCGCTAAGTTGAATATGGGCCAGCGCTGCATGATGAAATCCGGAAAATCTACATCGATAAAATCCGTAACATAACCAAATAAAATCCGGTCCAGCAAATTTCCCAAAGCTCCGCCGATTATAAGACTTAAGCTTATTTGCTGAAGTCGGTTTGTCGATTTATACATCAAATAAACCACAAATGCTAAAGCAAAGATTGTCATAATAATGAAAAACCAGCGATTCAAATTTGGATCGCCTAAACTGAGACTGAATGCGGCACCGGTATTTTGGACATGCGTCAGCATAATCAAATTTCCCAAGACTTGCTTGCTTTGATATAGAGGCAGATTCAGCTTTACTATGATTTTCAAAGCTTGATCGGCTAAAATCACCACTACCGCAAGCCACAAATACCTGAATTGATTGGCAGCTTTTGATTCTTTTGCCCGCATCCAAACTAATTCCATTATTTTCTGCGCCGCTTTTTATCTTCTTCCTTCGCTTTGCATTCAATGCAATATCTGGCGTAGGGAATTACTTCCAATCTGGATTCGGGAATGGGCTCGCCGCAAATTTCGCAGATGCCGTAAATCCCGTCTTCTATTCTGCGTAAAGCTTCATTGAGCAATCTGATTTTTTCCCTTTCCTGTTCCAGAAGCATAACGGTTTGTTCCATTAAATTGGTATCACTGCCTTGATCAGCTTGGTGAAAAGCGTAAGAAGAAAGATCTCCGGAACTTTCTTTCGCTCCTATGCTTTGCGCTTGATTGGTCTTCTTTATATAATTCATGCTTTCTTCCAGCTCTTTGCGAATCAAAGCTTCATAATGTTTCAATTTAGCTGCCGATAATGATTTCCCTGCCATCTCTTTCTCCCTTTAGAATATTAACTAACCTTATATATTTCTTAGTTTTTTACTCATTCCTATATCTCTTTAATCTGTCAATGTAAAAAAGAAACTGCAAGGATTAGCGCCGATTTCATATTTCCGCCATCAGGTCATTTATTATCAGTTTCAGTTGTTCGGAAGCTTTGGCGGCTTGAGTTTGAATTTCAGTTTGCGAATGCGCTAAATTATGGAATAAATTGGTGTAATTAGTCACTATGGAAAAGCCCAGAACTTCCAAACCCGCATGCCGTGCAGCAATCACTTCCGGCACTGTGGACATTCCTACGACATCCGCTCCCATTTTGGCAAACATAGCACATTCAGCTCTTGTTTCCATTGTGGGACCGCTGACTGCAATATAGATGCCGCTTTTTAAGGTCATGCCTTTTCGACTTGCAATTTCTTTGATTTTGGTTTGGAGCCTTTCGGAATATGCTAAATTCAAGGAAGGGAATCTATCTCCCAAAGCATCATCATTGGGACCGATTAACGGATTAGTGCCCATTAAGTTTATGTGATCGTTGATCAGAACAATTTCTCCGGGTTTAAAATCTTCTCTTAAACTGCCGGAAGCATTGGTCACAATCAGGATTTTGATACCGAGGGCAGCCATTACTCTTACCGGGAAAACTACCTGCTGCATGGAATAACCTTCATAATAATGAAAGCGTCCCTGCAGGCAAATAACAGATTTCCCCGCTAAAAAGCCGAAGAGTAAATTGCCGGCATGAGATGGTGAAGTGCTTTTTACAAATCCGGGAATTTCGGAATACGGTATAGTCATTTTATCCGTCAGCATTTCAGCTAATTGTCCCAAACCCGTGCCCAAAATTATACCTACTTCAGGAATAGAAGGCAGTTTATCTTTTAACCATTGAGCGGTGATATTGTAATCCATATTCATTTATCTTGTCCCGTGGAAGGATTTTTCCCCTGCAATTCAGGTTTGGCGGACATCTCATCTTTTATCTGATGAAATTCCTTATCAACCAAAGGTTCTGTTTCTTTGAGCAATGGGTCTTTGGAAATTCTCTCCATAAAGGTTTGCAGTTCAGCTTTGAACTGCATCAGGAATTGCCTTTTTTGCTCTTTAACTTGCAGGTATTGCTGCTCCATTACGCCGAGATATTGTTTGGCTTCCTGAATGGCGCGTTTTGCCTTAAGTTCAGCTTCCTGAATGATGTTTTCCGCTTCTTTTTTAGCGTTGGCTATGATATCCGCTTTAGTTTTTTCGGCAAAAACCAAAGTCCTACTGATTAATTCTTCCCGCCGTTTGAGATCATCTACGGCTTGAGAAGCGTGCACAGCTTCCTGTTTAACTTCCTGCTGCAATTGAAGCTGACGCTGCAGTTCACGCTGCTGATTTTTGGTCAATTCCTCTATTTCATCGGCAAGCTCTTCCAAATATGCCCTTACTTCCTTTTTCTTGTAACCGTTAAGAGAAGAGGAAAATTCCTGATGACGAATATCTATCGGATTTAGTGCCATGTTTACTCCTTAAATAAACGGATGTAAAAGAGCAATTAAAATTCGTTTAATGACTAAGTCAATTAAAAGAATTGCGATTATCGGAGAAATGTCAATTCCGGGTAAAGGAATGAGCCTTCTCAACGGTGCCAAAACCGGTTCGGTAATGCGAATGAGCCAAAGATAAAAACGGTTGCGATAACCGACCGAAAACCAGGACATTAATGCTCTGATTAATATCAAAAGCGAATAAATGTCCAGTAATCTTACCAATACTAAAATGATAAAATTCATTTTCACTCAATCCAAAACTTCGTGACAGTTACGACAGCGCGCTTCGTAGGCTTCCGTGGAACCGACCAAAATTTGCTCGTCACTTCTAACTGTGCGTTGGGTGCGGTTGGCAGGATTGCCGCATTTGATGCAAATAGCCAAATTCTTCGTCACATATTCCGCTACCGCCATAAGCTGAGGCATGCACCCGAAAGGAACGCCTCGGTAATCTTGATCCAAACCCGCTACTATGACGCGCTTTCCACTATCCGCTAAATCATTGCATATATCAACCAAAGAAGCGTCAAAAAATTGAGCTTCATCTATAGCCACGACTTGGACATCCGGTTCCAAATAATCATAAATTTCTTTGGCTGTTTTGATGGGAACGGACGGAGCCTGCATCTGTGAATGCGAAACTATATTTTTGTCATCGTAGCGGTTGTCCAAAGCCGGTTTAAATACCATAATCTTTTGCTTGGCATATTCCGCTCTGTGAATTCTGCGAATAAGCTCTTCCGTCTTGCCGCTGAACATGCTGCCGCATATAACTTCTATCCATCCTGTCTGCCGTAAATTGACATTCATCGTTACTCCTTAAATTTTACCTACTTTTACCAAAATCCTTATTTTTATCGGTCTGTCAATCTCAAAAATTGCGGCTGAATTCATAAATTGCAATTCCTGCAGCTACTGCCGCATTTAGTGATTCCATCCTTCCGCAAAGAGGGATTTTTACGCTTAGGGTTAATTCTTGTTTAATTTGAGAACTGATGCCTTCTGCTTCCGAACCGATAACCAAAATCAATGCTTGCTCCGGATTTAAGTTTTGAGTGAATTCGTCCAAAGTCTGTTTTGCTCTTACTTCTAAACCTATCTTTACGGCATTTTGACCTTTCAGCCAATCCGTATCTTTCGTATCTGAAGGCAGCCAAAACACGCTTCCCAATGAGGCTCTGATTACTTTGGGCGAAAATACTTCACAGCACTCCGGAGCTAAAACTACTCCGTCCCAATTAAAAGCTGCTGCTATTCGAAACATTGTTCCCATATTTCCCGGGTCTTTAATTCCGGCCAAATACAGCAAGCGCTTGTAATTTTTCAGCTCGAATTTCGGAATATTCATAACACTGACTAACGGAGCGGGAGATGTCGTTTCCGTCAGTTTTGCCATTTCTTTTTCGCCGGTGAGATAAATCCGGCAGCGAACCTTTTCTGCAAAAACATCCGCCAAATGCGGTTGAGAGGTTATTATTTCTGAGGGAGAAATTCCATTCTGACATAATTGTCCGATAAGATTAACTCCTTCCGCCAAAGTTTTGCCGTTTATGATGCGGAATTTCTTTTGTTTCAGTTTGAGCAGGTCACTGAAGTGTTGTTTACTTAAAGGAGGATAAGAAATAGCGTTATTTTGCATCCGGAGCCAGCTCAATCCTCAATTGCAAAATATCATGCAGAAGCTTGGGATTGATGCCCGGCTGAACTGCAATCAGCATTTTTTCAGGCATTTCACCTTCAAAGATAATGCTGTTATGACTGTAAATGCAAATCTGCTTGTTCACAAAGCGATTGTCCGGATAAAGGATAATGTTGCCTGTTTCATCTTGTTTCAAAGTATAAGTGGCAGCGTAAAATATGTCATCCCAATCATACTGCTGAAGCAATTCGAATAAAAAAGTTATCTCTTCATTTTCTTTGTCTTGCATAATTCCCGCTCGGATATCTATGTTTATAATACCAAATTAATCAGGCAAGCAGCTATGTCAAGAAATGATAATTCAGTCCTTTTTTTCAACATAAAATAGTCTCAAGTTTATCCTTTGATAATTAGTCAGTTGTAGACTTATCCACTTATCTCGTGGATAATAGTCATTTTCTAACTTGTTGCTATTTAAATTATTACAACCTCATAAATTTTTATTAAGGTAGTTATCCACAAGTTATCCACATCACAATTAACTGCTAAAAAGAGCGATGGTTAGACAAGATATGGTTGTTTTCTGACGCTAATGCACATTAGAAAAGGATTAAAATGCAGTGTAAAAATGATTGAAGAGGCAAAAATAGCAGCGAGCCTATTTGTTCTCCCTCATTGTTTGGGACAGAAACATAGGTCTGCTCCCCCAAATTTAACTTGACTATTTTGGCAATAATAAAGACCGTTGCACATAAAAATGGACAAAAAATATATCTAAATTTTTCTTGACAAATTTCTTACGCATTTTATTTTAGCTCCATAATTAATAAGGAGCTATCATGGAAAAAGAAATTATCACTCTTGCCGATCAAGAGATTAATGAGCGCATAGAAAATCATGAGCATTTTC
>Ga0209201_1000808_pt1 | contig 40318 bp, 33 predicted proteins | sample AD_UKC055_MetaG_FD_184411 | JGI IMG/M metagenome (GOLD analysis project Ga0209201, IMG submission 184411) | Active sludge microbial communities of municipal wastewater-treating anaerobic digesters from USA - AD_UKC055_MetaG (SPAdes) (version 2) | ecosystem: Engineered > Bioreactor > Anaerobic >... | reverse complement strand
CCCGGATGTGAGGCATATATACACCCCCTCTATTGAAGATAAGGGTCCTCATGTTTGTTGTGGACAGCTTCATGCCTGAAGCAATGAAATACCGTTACACCAAAAGACACAGGATTATCCGTCGTGTAATATCCCTTGACCGGAAGAACCTTATCCATATCCTTAACAGAGCATCACTCAAGCATATTGTTACCATGAACATGGATAGATAGGGTGCAGGGGGAATAATAATGGGGAGTGGTGATCATAAATATATTTCTATGCAACAATGATTATCAATTGAGGTTTTATGTTTTGTCAGCTTTGAAATATTGACAATTCTGCGCAACAGTGTAAAATGTAGATATAATAAGCATAATTTAATGTAACGCATCAGCGGGGATTTACTGTAGATTAAACAGGTAAGGTGGGTGTTATGAGAACACAAAAGGAATGGTTTGACCTTGGTGTTGACTATGTACGTTCGGGCAAGTTTCAAGATGCTATTGACGCGTATAAAGAAGCAATACAACTTGAGCCTAACAACGGTGCTATCTATAACAACCTCGGCGCTGTTTACGGAAAATCAGGTCTCCACGAAGAAGCCATAGAGGCCTATAAGAAGGCTATCCAGATTGAACCTAACGACGCGACAGCCCATTTTAACCTTGGCCTTGCCTACCGGGAATCAGGTATGTTTGAAGAAGCTATTGAATCACTCAGACGGGCCACACAGATACAACCAAATAAGGCCATGGCCCATTATGGCCTTGGCCTTGCCTACCGGGAATCAGGTATGTACCAGCAGGCAATAGAGGCATTTAGGAGGGCCATTCGGATAGAACCGAATAATGCAGCAGTCCATTTTAACTTTGGTCTTGCTTACCGCGAATCAGGTATGTTTAGGGAGGCCATAGAGGCCTTCAAAGAAGCCATAAGGATACAACCGAATAAGGCCATGGCCCATTGTGGCCTTGGCCTTGCCTACCGGGAATCAGGTATGTACCAGCAGGCAATTGAGCCTTTCAGGCGCGCTATTCGACTTGAGCCTGATAATGCAACAGCCCATTTTAACCTTGGCCTTGCCTACCGGGAATCAGGTATGTTTGAAGAGGCTATTGAATCACTCAGACGGGCAACACAGATACAACCAAATAACGCAGTTGCCTACAATAACCTTGGCAATACTTACGTGGAATCAGGCATGTATGAAGAAGCCATAAGCGCATATAAGCTGTCCATAAAAATTCAACCCGACAGCTCAGCCACTTACAATAACCTTGGCAATGCATATGGGAGGTTGCACCTTCGCAATGATGAGATGGAGGCATACAAGCAGGCTATCCTGATTGAACCTAACGACGCAACAGCCCATTTCAACCTTGGCCTTGCCTACAACGCATCGGGCATGTACGAAGAGGCCATAGAGGCCTTCAAAGAAGCCATAAGGATACAACCGAATAAGGCCATGGCCCATTGTGGCCTTGGCCTTGCCTACCGGGAATCAGGTATGTACCAGCAGGCAATTGAGGCTTTCAAAGGGGCCATCCAAATGCGACCTTATGATGCAAGAATTCATTACTGGCTTGGCATTACCTATGGAAAATCAGACAACCACAAAGATGCAATCGATGCATATAAACAGGCCATACGGATAAAACCCGATTATACTGACGCTCACTATCATCTGGGAGTAGCCTACACACGTCTGAACGATAGAAATGCTGCTTTGCGTGAACACAGTATTTTAACGAAACTCGATGAGCAGATAGCTCTCAGATTATTCAAGTTTATTTACGAATAATAGAAACCAGATCTTGATGCAGGGCCTGATTGCCTTGCCTATATGTTCTTCCAGATTTCCTTTACTTTTTTCAGGGAAATGGATAGATAGTCTCTGTCCGCTGAGAAGATCTCCAGTGTTATAGTTCCATCGTAACCGGATGCCTTGACAGCTTCTAGCCCTGCGACAAGGTTTGCCTTACCAGCGCCTACCGGTAGGTGTTCATCTTCCTGACCATTGTTGTCTCCAATATGGACATGTCCAATCCGTCCCTGGGCTACCTTGACAAAGTTTAGAGCTTGGTCTTTTGGGGCTCGGATATTGGCATGCCCCAAATCCAGCGTCATCATCAGCCCTGGATTTTTGCTTAATACTTCAGCGAACTCCTCTGGGCGATACATGTGACCTGCTCGCGGAAACATATTTTCGAGACAAAGCATTATACCAAGGTCAGCAGACCTTTCCAGGATCATACTGAGAGAAGATGCAGCATAATACCTACCCATATCCAGAGCAAAGCTCATAAGACCAGTCAGATATCCCGGATGAAGTACTGCTTTTTTCGCCCCAAATTCGACCGCCACATCGAGGGCTTTGAAAATCTCGTCCAGGGAAGCCTCACGAATTGATGAATATATGTCGGCCAGCCAGACGAAAGTCGGTAAATGAACAACAGGAAGTTTGAGGCCTTCATTGTTCAGTGCAGAGCGAATCTCGACCATTTGAGTCCGAAGTACCTCAGGTGAGCAATATGGTGGGTCGAGACAGAGCTCCAGATAGTCAAAACCAAGGGCTGCCAGGGCCCTAATCTCTTCTATCAGTGATCGAAGCGGATTATTGGTAGCACCATATATCATCAAATTAACTACAATATTCTCCTATTACATTTTGTGAATTACAATGCTGAAAAAACTGTCTGGGTTGAACTGGGAGGATGAGCATGCCATTGAGCATTCCAGCGTGCAAGCGAAGTCACTGAAGCAGAGTGAGTATACCTGCAAGAGAAAGCACGATGCAGACCTGATTTCAATTTCATTGGAAGCACTATTTTCTAATTTTGAAATTGCACCGGACGTGCCCGTCCCGTGAGGGACTTAATTGCATCTTTGAGGCCGTCTACGGTGAGCTCAAACATAGGAAAGACCTTGCCGATGGTGTCCACTGTATAGTGTCCCCAGAAATTTTTGTGAGTCGGGTTGAGCCATACAGAGTGGGGAAAGTGATTCTTAATCCTGAGAAGCCACTCGAGTCCTGGCGTATCATTGTATGAAAAATAGTCGATACAACCATTGATATCAAAAAGCTCCGAATATGCCATCCGCGCATCACCCACAAGTACAACCTTATATCCCTTGTGGAACTGGGAAAAGAGTTTCTCCGTAGGCACTCTTTTATAATTAGCAATATCTTCGTAAACATCCTGGTAGATGCAGTTGTGGAAGAAATAGTATTTTAATTCTTTAAAATGGTTAGCCTGGGTTGCGGCTGAAAAAAGTCTTTCACAGAGCTGGGTGTAGGGAAGCATTGACCCGCCTGTATCCATAAGCAAAATGAGACGAATAGAGTTCTCCCGTGATCTGTTAAACACGAGCTCTATCTCTCCACCCTCTTTTGCAGTCTTGTCAATTGTTTCGGGAATGTCCAATTCTTCCTGGGACCCTTCCCTTTTAAGTTCTCTGAGCTTCTTCAGGGCCATCTTGGTTTGCCGCACATCCAGAATGATATCGTTCCGATAATTTCTAAACCTGCGTTCTTCTGCAACCTTTGCAGCAGATTGCATCCACGATTCACCGCCAACCCTTATACCACCCGGATGGTATCCATAGGCACCAAAAGGCGAGGTACCTCCAGTGCCAATCCACTTGCCGCCCCCATCATGGCGCTCCTTCTGTTCTTTTAGGCGCTCTCTGAACTGGCGCATGAGTTCTTCCATGTCATGTTCTTTTTTGAACTCTTCCAGCTTTTTCTGGAATTCAGCCATTTCTTCCGGAGAAAGTTTTGGTAACTTGTGAAGGGGGTTCTCAAGCCATTCCATAACCTTATCAAGTTCAACAGGACTTGACGAGATGCCGCCAAAGTACTCTTGGAACGCAATATCGAACATGTCGTAGTAGGCTTCGCTCTTCACAAGAAACGCACGGCCTATATAGTAAAGGTGGTTGAGGCTTGACTGGAAATACCCGTTGTAAAGAGCTTCCATAAAGGAAACCCATTCAGTAACGGTAACAGGTACTCCTTTTTGCCTCAACGTGTAGAAAAAGTCAGTAAACATCTGCTATCTTCTCCTGAAAATCCCACCGCCCTGAGCATTGGAAAGACGCACAAACCTGCTGGTATCCAGTTCGTTTTTCAGAAGCGTTCCCAGGAATGGGATTTCCGAAGTTATTTTGTCTACATTGATACCACCTAATGCTAACGCTTTTATCCAGTCGAGAAGTTCACTGGTAGAGGGTTTTTTTCTCAGCCCGTCAACCTCGCGAATCCAGTAGAATCTTTTGATTGCTTCTCTCACAAGTTTCATTTCGATGTCTGGATAATGGACCTTTACAATCCGTTCCATCATTTCCTCATCAGGGAACTCAATGTAATGGAATATGCAACGCCGCAGGAAGGCATCAGGAAGTTCCTTTTCAGAGTTACTGGTGATGATTACTATAGGTCTTTGGGTTGCAACAACTTCTTCATCAAGTTCTGGGATATGAAATGACATTTCGTCCAATTCATTGAGAAGATCGTTCGGGAACTCAACATCTGCCTTGTCTATCTCATCGATAAGAAGCACCAATTTTTCATCAGCTTTAAAGGCTTGCCCTAGTTTTCCCAACTTGATGTACTGACGGATGTCAGATATATCTTTGTCTTTGAAACGTGCATCGTTTAACCTCTGAACCGTATCATATACATAGAGGCCGTCCTTTGCCTTTGTGGTTGATTTGATATTCCAGATGAGGAGCTTCTTGTTGAGAGCCTCTGCAATACTGTGTGCCAAAAGTGTTTTACCAGTGCCCGGTTCACCCTTTATAACAAGTGGTTTCCCCAGGGCGATTGAAACGTTCACTATCTCCATTAGGGGCTTGGAGGCAATGTAGTCATCACTACCCCTGTAGCCTTGTCCGGACTGTGTCATGTTTTTAAGCCTCCTTGTACAAAGTGAAAAATATCACGAATATTATAAGGTTTTAGGGGATGAAAGTCAATCATACAGTCTGCATGCGATTGTTTCGATTAGTAGTAATACTGTGCAAACTAAGGTGGCATGGAAAAAACTATATGTTGGTTGCCTGTTTCTATATCTTAAAACACCACCCAAATCTATCTGGTCGTTCTCCATATTGAATTCCGGTAATTTCATCGTACAGGCTCTGGGCAGCCGGGCCTATTTTGCCGCTGTTAATGACCACGTTAACATCGCCATGGCGGATTTCTCCCACCGGGGAAATGACTGCAGCTGTTCCAGTACCGAAGCACTCTTGCATTGCCCCAGACTTTGCCGTTTCAATGACCTCGTCAATGGATATGCGCCGCTCTGACACCTTTTTCCCTCTATCTTTCCAGAGATGAATGACTGTCTGACGCGTTATACCATCCAGAACGCTTCCTTCAAGGGGAGGTGTAACAAGCTCCTCGTCGATCACAAAACAAATATTCATGGTGCCCACTTCTTCTATATATTTTCTTTCGATACCATCAAGCCAAAGTACCTGAGTAAATCCCTTGCGTTTTGCTTCTTCTCCGGGGTAAAGGCTAGCTGCATAGTTTGCCGGTGTTTTAGCCATACCAAGTCCTCCACGAACGGCCCGAACAAATTCGCCTGAGGTAATCAATTTAACAGGATTAATGCCCTCTTTATAATATGCACCGACAGGGGATGTGATAATCATGAAACGGTATTTTTCAGAAACCCTTACGCCAAGGAAATTGTCCATTGCAATAATGAAAGGGCGGATATAGAGTGAATAGCCTTTTTTTCTGGGTACCCAACCCCGGTCAAGAAGGAGAAGCTCTTTTAAGCTACTTATGAAGGTTTCAAAACCTATATCAGGTATGCAAAGGCGTTCTGATGACCTCAGCATCCTTGCATGATATTTATCAGGACGAAAAACCTTTATTTCTCCACCGTGGCCATAGAATGCCTTAAGGCCTTCAAAAATCGCCTGGCCGTAATGGAACGTACACAGGGCAGGGTATATCTCCATGGGCCCGTATGGAACAATCTTTGGACTCAACCACCTTCCATTGTCATAATCCATAAGCACCATATGGTCTGAAAGAATCTCGCCAAACTGTAGTCTGTCAAAGTCCACACTCTGCAATCTGCTTTTGTCAATTTTTGTGATCTCGATCTTCACTGATCCTCCTCCTTCGACGGCTCTTGCCTGAAAAATATTCTATCAAACCATCTCTGTAATTTCAATTACCTCGTGTATCTAACCTTTTGCAACTCATATGTTTTTATGGTACTCTTATGGACATCATGGTCATCTCCATTTCAAACCAGAAAGGTGGCGTTGGCAAAACAACAACTGCGGTTAACCTGTCAGCATCCATAGCAGTTGCAGAGCGAAGAACCTTGTTGGTTGACATTGATCCTCAGTGTAATGCCACATCAGGCTTTGGTATCTCCTATAACAGGCTCGATGCAAGCCTTTACCATGTCCTTATTGGCGAAAAAAGCATTAAGGATGTTATTCGAAAAACAATGATTCCTTTTCTTGATATCATTCCTTCACATCCGGACCTTATAGGATGCGAAATTGAACTCCTCGAAGCTGAAGAAAGGGAATTTATTCTACGCAAGGCGCTTGATGAAATAATCACGGATTACGATTTTATTTTCATTGATTGTCCACCCTCATTAGGTCTTCTGACCATCAATGCACTCGCTGCATCTGATTATGTCATCATACCACTTCAATGCGAATATTTTGCCTTAGAGGGACTTGCTCTGCTTCAACGAACAATTTCCATTATTAAGAAACGATTGAATCCAAAACTGGATACCCTGGGAATTCTTCTCACAATGTTCGATAGAAGAAACAACCTCTCTTTCCGTGTGTGGGAAGAAGTCAATAAATGTTTTGTTGACGGCGTCTTTAAAACAGTTATTCCAAGAAATGTGAAGCTTAGCGAATCACCAAGCTATGGAAAACCGGTGATACTTTATGATATAAGTTCACGAGGGGCAGAAAGCTACCTTGAACTTGCCTCAGAAATACTGGAAAAAAGAGGGTAAATGTTAAAGAAGGATCCATTAGGGAGAGGTCTGTCGGCAATACTCCAGGACGTAGAAGAAAGAGGTTCTTCAAGACTAATACCGATCGAACAGATTATTCCAAATCCTGAGCAACCCAGAATTGCCATGCGGGAAGAGACTATACTGGAGCTTGCAACATCGATTCAGGAAAAGGGCTTACTCCAACCAATCTTACTTCGCAGAAAAGATGGTAAATACGAGATAATTGCTGGGGAACGGCGTTATCGCGCTTCACTCAAGGCCGGTCTCAAAGAAGTACCTGCCATCATTAAAGATGTTGACGATAAGGAAGCACTGGAACTCGCCCTTACTGAGAACCTTCAAAGGGAAGATCTGAACCCTGTTGAAGTTGCTATGGTGTACGAAAAATTTCTTAAAGAGTTCGATTACACCCAGGAGGACCTGGCAAAAAAAATTGGAATTGATAGGAGCTCTATTTCCAATTTTATCAGGCTTTTGAAGCTTCCTGAATGGATCAAAGATTTGATGCGTAATGGCAAGCTGACTCAGGGCCATGGTAGGGTTCTCACATCCCTCAAGAGTGAAAGAGAGCAAAAAAGGTTTGTCGATAGAGTTCTCAAAGAAGGTATATCTGTGAGGGAACTGGAAAGGGAAGTCAAAAAGAAAAAAGCCCAACGGAATTCTTCTTTTACTTTTGTGGAAGAGACGCTCCGGGACGTGCTAAAAACAAAGGTAAACATTACGTACCGGAAAAATAAAGGTAAGATTATTATAGAGTTTTACTCAAAAGATGACCTTGAAAGAATCATGTCAATATTTTCTGAAAAAGATGAATAAAAAGGTTTGCAAATTTTTTTAAGCTGTGTTAGAAAACTATGTGAAATAATTCTTTTGACCAAAAAAGGAGTAGCGAATGATAGAGTTCAATATTACGCTCCTCATTCAGTTTGTTAACCTTCTAGTATTGTTGTTCCTCCTGAATTTTCTCCTATTCAAACCTGTTCTAAAGGCAATTAATAAGCGCGAGAAAACTCTTGGTTCACTTTCTGACAGAGTAGAGGATACAAAGCAGGAAGCCGCAAAGTTTGAGCGGGAATATATTGACGGAACAGCAGAACGCAAAAAACCCATATTAGATGGAAAAGAATCTACCCTTGCCGAGGCCCGGCAGACGTCTTTGAGCCTTATTGAAACAGCGCGGGCAGAACTATCACAAGAACTTGCAAAGGTGAAGACCGAGATTGAAAGGCAAAGCAAGAGCATTTCTGAAGCTCTGAAGGGCGATGTAGAAAAGCTTTCCACTGAAGTTGCAGAAAAGATATTGAAAAGGAGTGTCTAATGTCCGCAGATTCGGGGTCTTGGTTGGATTGGGCATTTAAGATTTTTAATTTCGCAGTCCTTGTGGCCATACTGGTAAAATTTGCAGGTAAACCTTTGATGAATTTCCTTCGGTCGAGGAGCGCCGGGGTACAGGCAAAACTCGACGAAACTGACAGGCTGTATAAGGAAGCTGAGGCTCTGAGAAACGAATACCAGGCACGACTGTCAAAGCTTGATGGAGAGATTGAAGATTTCAAGAAGACAGTCCAAGAAGATACGGATAAAGAAAAGAAGAAGATACTTACTGAAGCGACTGAGTTTGCAAATAGAATCAGGGAACAGGCAAATATCACCTATCAACAGGAACTGCGCGAAATGACGGCCAAGATTAAAGAAGAGATTGCAAAGCTTACCATGGCCCGCGCCGAAAAGCTCATTATTGAGAAATATAACGCCAAGGATCATGAGCAGATAGTGGATGAATTCATAGAAAAACTAAGGAGTTTAAATTGATACGACAGTCCATCGCGAAAAGATATGCGAAAGGCCTATTCGCAGTTGGAGAGAAAGACGGTCAGTATAAAGGTTACTTAGTAGAATTAGAAAATATTCTGGATCTTTTTGAAAAGGAGCAACGCTTGAAAAAGGCTCTCATGCTTCCGCTCCTCGAGGTACAAAAGAGAAAAGAACTCCTGAGCGATACCATGAGGATTTCCGGCACGTCCCTTCCCCTCGCAAATATGCTAACCATACTCCTGGAAAAAAACCGGATGAGCTATCTTCCTATTATAAAGGATGTCTATAGCGATCTTGTCGATGATAAAGAAGACAGGGCACGGGGTATTGTATGGACTGCTTTTCCCCTCGACCCAGCCCAGCTAAAGAGAATCGAAGAAGCCCTTCAAACGAGGTTGCAAAAGAAAGAAGTCATTCTCTCCACAATTGAGGATAAAAGCCTCATTGGTGGAGTTAAAGTGGCAGTGAAAGGAACCATAATCGATGGTAGTGTAAAAAAACAACTGGAAATCTTGAAGGAAAATATTTTGAAGGAGTAACGTATATGGAGATTAAGGCAGACGAGATAAGCAGGATTATTGAACAGAAGATATCGGGCTTTGAAAGGGAGGTCAACCTTCAGGAAACGGGTGTTATTATCTCCATTGGTGACGGTATCGCAAGAATTTACGGCCTTGAAAACTCGATGGCCGGGGAGTTGCTTGAATTCCCACAAAACATTACCGGTATGGTACTTAACCTTGAAGAAGACAACATAGGCGCCGTCGTTTTTGGCGAAGATTACAAAATCAAAGAGGGTGACATTGTCAAAAGAACAGGGAGAATTGCACAGGTTCCTGTTGGTGAAGCCATTATAGGAAGAGTTGTCGACGCCCTTGGCAACCCTATTGATGGCAAAGGGCCCATTGAAGCAAAAGAATTCAGGAATGTAGAACAGACAGCTCCTGGAGTCGTTGTCCGACAGCCTGTGAAAGAACCTATACAGACTGGCATAAAGGCAATTGACGCCATGATTCCTATTGGAAGGGGCCAGAGGGAATTGATAATTGGCGACAGGGGAACGGGTAAATCTGTCATTGCCATAGATACAATCATCAATCAGAAAGGTGCAGATGTTTTCTGCATATATGTTGCAATAGGCCAAAAGCGCTCTTCAGTTGCACGCCTGGTAGACCTGCTTACAACATATGGAGCAATGGAGTACACCACTGTTATTGCAGCAACTGCAAGTGACCCTGCGCCTCTTCAATATCTTGCTCCCTTTGCAGGAACATCGATAGGTGAGTACTTCCGAGATACTGGAAGACATGCACTTATTGTGTATGATGATTTGTCAAAACATGCCGTCGCATACCGCCAATTGTCGCTCCTACTCAGACGTCCTCCAGCGAGGGAAGCGTACCCCGGAGATATTTTCTATCTTCACTCACGACTTCTTGAAAGGTCTGCAAAATGGGATGATGCCCATGGCGGCGGTTCACTGACATCTCTACCCATCATTGAAACACAGGCAGGAGACGTATCAGCATATATCCCAACAAATGTTATTTCTATTACTGATGGACAGATATACCTCGAGCCGGAATTATTTTACGCAGGCGTAAGACCTGCAATCAACGTTGGACTCTCCGTATCGAGGGTTGGAGGTAATGCTCAGATAAAGGCAATGAAACAGGTTGCTGGAAGATTACGGCTTGAACTTGCTCAGTACCGAGAAATGGCTGCCTTTGCAAAATTTGGCAGCGACCTCGATAGAGCTACCCAGCAACTCCTTGCCCGCGGGTCCAGATTGACCGAGCTTCTGAAACAGGGTCAGTATGTGCCAATTCCTGTCGAGAAACAGGTGGTACTCCTCTATGCAGGAGCACATGGATATATTGACAATTACCCAGAAAGTGCCTTGAAAAAATATGAACAGGAAGTGCTCAGCTATGTGGAAAACAAGCATCCTGACCTTCTGGCTGAGATTAAGGAAAAGGAGCAACTGGACAGCACGATTGAGGACAAACTAACTAGCGCACTGAACAATTTTAAAGAACAATTCGTCTACTAAGGATACACAATGGCTACCCTACGGGACATCAAACGGAAGATCGGTAGTATCAACAGCACTCAAACCATCACAAGGACAATGAAGATGGTTTCAGCGGCAAAGCTGAGAAAAGCCCAGGATGAGCTCGACAAAATAAAGGCTTATGCACTCAAGATGGAAGAACTCGTGAGACGAGTTACCAGGATGTTACCGGTTGACAGCCATCCTCTTTTGACGACACGGGATGAAGTAAAAAAAGTGCTTATTCTTTCAATAGCCTCTGACAGAGGTTTATGTGGTGCTTTTAATGTAAATATAGGCCTTCTGGCAGAGAACTTTACCATACAGAACAGGGATCAGTATGAACGAATAGGGGTTTGGGTTTTTGGAAGAAAAGTAAAGGACTATCTTGCTCGCAGGAAAGTCGACATTTTCAAGGAATGGGTCGATATAAAAAAAGTTGACCAGGAGCTTGTGGAGGCCATAGCATCAGAGCTTGCGCTACTATACATAAATGGAGAATTCGATAAGGTCTATCTCAGTTATACCCATTTTGCATCACCTGTGAAGCAAATTGCAGTCTTTGAAGAGCTGTTGCCCATACAAACGGAAAATGGAGCTGAAACCGAAGCGGCCACCTTTGAGTATCTCTATGAGCCTGATAGGGACGCAATCGTTGAAACACTGCTTCCAAAATATCTCAGTACAAAAATTTACTATGCTCTGGTAGAGTCCCAAACTTCGGAACACGGCGCCAGAATGAGTGCTATGGAAAATGCAACGAGCAACTGCGGTGAGATGGTAAGATATCTAACACTTATATATAATAAACGTAGGCAGGAAAACATCACCAGCGAAATGATGGACATTGTTGGTGGCGCCGAAGCCTTGAGAGGCACATAATTAAGGAGGAGAATAGATGAGCGAGGAAGTAAAAGGAAGGATTGTCCAGGTAATTGGAACGGTAGTTGATATTAGATTCCCATCTGATAACCTCCCTCCAATATATGGAGCAATATACGTTACAAATCCAACAATCAGCGACAAACCGGACAACCTCATCCTTGAAGTTGCCCAGCATGTTGGTGACAGCACAGTCCGGACTATAGCTATGGAGACTACTGATGGTTTGCGTCGAGGCCAGGAAGCTACCTACAAAGGAACACAGATCAGCATCCCCGTGGGCAATCAAATTCTCGGACGGGTATTGAATGTTATCGGGAACCCAGTAGATGGCGGACCTCCCCTGTCAACAGATAAAATGTATCCTATTCACCGGCCTGCCCCTACCCTCACCATGCAGAACACAAAGGTTGAGCTCCTCGAAACAGGCGTTAAAGTGATTGACCTCCTCGAACCATATTCAAAAGGTGGGAAAGTTGGACTTTTTGGCGGCGCAGGTGTGGGTAAAACAGTCGTCATTATGGAGATGATTCACAACATTGCCATGCACCATGGTGGTATTTCCGTTTTTGGAGGCGTAGGCGAAAGAACCCGCGAAGGGAATGACCTTTGGCTTGAAATGAAAGGATCAGGTGTTATTGATAAGACTGCACTCATTTATGGTCAGATGACAGAGGTTCCCGGTGCAAGAGCAAGGATAGGTCTCACCGCTTTGACAGCTGCCGAATATTTCAGGGATGAGGAAGGCCAGGATGTGCTCCTCTTTATCGACAACATATTCCGTTTCACTCAGGCAAATTCAGAAGTGTCTGCACTGCTCGGCAGGATGCCTTCTGCAGTTGGTTATCAGCCAACCCTTGCAACAGACCTTGGAGAGCTCCAAGAGAGAATCACTTCAACGTTAAAAGGCTCAATTACTTCGGTTCAGGCAATCTACGTTCCAGCAGATGACCTCACAGACCCAGCCCCGGCAACAACATTTGCTCATCTCGACGCTACAACAGTTCTTTCACGGCAGATTGCAGAGCTTGGTATCTATCCTGCCGTTGACCCACTCGACTCAACCAGCCGTATCCTTGACCCTACAATCGTTGGGCAAGAACATTATGAATGTGCCCGTGAAGTACAAAGGATACTTCAGAAGTACAAAGACCTTCAGGACATCATTGCAATCCTCGGCATGGATGAGCTCTCTGAAGATGATAAGCTTGTTGTGGCTCGAGCCCGAAAAATCCAAAGATTCCTTTCACAGCCCTTTTTTGTCGCAGAAGCTTTCACCGGACAACCAGGAAGATATGTGGCGCTTAAGGATTCGATCCGGGGCTTTAAAGAAATCTGCCAGGGGCTTCATGACGAACTACCTGAGCAAGCTTTCTACATGGTCGGTACCATCGAAGAAGCAGTTGAGAAAGCTAAAGAGCTTATGGGAGAATAGTAAATGGCTATGCTCAGTCTGGAAATCATCACGCCTGAGAAAATACTCGTTAAAGAAGAAGTCGATATGGTTGAAGCAAATGGCTCTCTCGGTGAATTCGGCATTCTCCCCGGTCATACAGAGCTTCTTACGAGTTTAGAAATTGGCGAGGTAAGGTATATGAAAGACGGAAAAACCTTTACGCTGGCCATGAGCGGAGGCATTGCAGAGGTTGTTAATGATAAGGTAACCCTTCTTCTTGATACAGGAGAACTGGCTGAAACCATTGATGTGGCAAGAGCCCAGATTGCTATGGAGGAAGCACAGGAAAGGCTCAAGGATCTAACAATAGATAGTGCTGAATACCGCAAATATGAACTGGCACTGCTTCGCGCTATAACAAGAATTAAGGTCGCCTCAGCACGGAAACTGTAGAACATACCTGCCACTACCTTCCAGAGTGTTATATGCATACGCATCATATACTGTAGGATCGTACACTGTAATTGATATAGCAGAATAATGTAGCATTGGATGATTACATCCTCTTGTACCCTTCCATCAATGCGTTGCAAAGAATCGTCAATTAAGATAATATTATGGACAAATGATTGGCGATAAAACTCACTTGGAATCACTCAAACAACAATATCCTGAAAAATTCGTCTCTGAGAAGAATATTTTTAAACACATCCAGGCTGGTGACAGAATTTTCATTGGTACAGCATGTGGCGAACCACAATACTTGTCAAAAGCTCTCATCCGTTATGTAGAATCAAATCCCAAAGCGCTTCTCGATGCTGAGGTCCTTCATATCTGGAGTCTCGGGGTAGCCCCCTATACAGACACTAGATTCAAACGAAATTTTCGTCAGAGTGCTTTTTTCATTGGTGAGTATGCTCGCGAAGCAATTAACAGAGGCGAAGGTGATTATTCGCCCATATTTCTTTCTCAAGTGCCAAGGCTTATCAGGAGGGGTATGATTCCCATCGATGTTGCCCTCATCCAGACAACGCCTCCTGACCAACATGGCTTCATGAGTCTCGGGGTGAGCGTTGATATAATTAAGGCTGCTGTTGCAAAGGCATCCCTCGTAATTGCCCAGATCAATAATCGCATGCCTCGTGTTCACGGAGATACATTTCTTCATATCAATGATATTAGCTTTATAATACCTCATAATGAACCCCTCTTAGAGTACGAAACAACAGTACCCAGTGATGTGGCTGAACGGATCGGAAAATACGTTGCCAGTATCGTTGAAGATGGCGATACAATACAGGTGGGTTATGGGTCTACACCAAACGCAATAATAGCAGCGCTTTCCAACAAACATAATCTGGGCGTGCATACTGAATTGTTTTCCCATGGAATCGCAGATCTTATGAAACAAGGGGTAGTGAACAATACCAAGAAACGTATTGACCACAGTAAGACGGTTGCAGCCTTCTGCATGGGCAATAAAGAGACATATGAATTTATTCATGATAATCCTGCTGTCGAATTCAGAACTATAGACTACACAAATAACCCGGCTGTAATCGCAGCGCTTGGAAATATTACAGCAATCAACAGCGCCCTTGAGATAGACCTCACCGGACAAGCAACGGCAGAGTCAATCGGTAAAACTTTTTATAGTGGCATTGGCGGGCACACAGATTTTATGCGCGGGGCAGTACTCACGCCCAACGGCAAGAGCGTCCTTGTTCTGCAATCAACCGCACAAGATGGCACAGTATCGAGGATTGTGCCTTATTTGAGAGAAGGAGCAGGCGTAACTCTTACACGGGGAGACGTACACTATGTTGTAACCGAGTTTGGTATCGCTTATCTCCACGGTAAAAATATTAGAGAGCGAGCTATGGCCCTCATTGCAATTGCCAATCCCAAATTTCAGCCATGGCTCATAGAAGAAGCAAAAAAACAGGCTTTGATTTATAAAGACCAGGCATTTATTTGCGGAAAGGGTGGTGAATACCCTGAAGAGCTCGAGCTCTACAAAACCACACGGTCAGGTTTGAAGATTCTTCTTCGACCAGTACGGATAAGTGACGAACCTCTTTTAAAGAATTTCTACTACTCCTTGTCCGAATCAACGGTATACAAGAGATTCATGTCCCCGCGAAAGGATATGCCTCACGAGAAACTGCAGCAGTTCTTTGTTGTTATTGACTATACAAAAGAAATGGTCATGCTTGCTATTTTGAAACAGAAGGATCAGGAAGTAGTCGCAGGCGTTGGTCAGTACAGGGGGCACGAGGAGAGCCATTCTGCAGAGGTAGCTGTTATGGTCAAGGATGAATATCAGAACCAGGGTATCGGCACAGAACTTCTTGAACACCTAACCATTATCGCACGAAAACAGGGCTTGCTTGGTTTTTCCGCTGAGGTACTCAAAGAGAACAGGATTATGATGCACCTTTTTGAAAAAATGGGTTTTGTCATAAAAAAAGAGGTTTTGCCTGACGCATACACTTTAAGACTCGGCTTTCGAGAAAATTAATTTTTGTGGGAGGGCTCCAATGGTGAAAGTTGTTATTATGCTGTTCTTGGTTGTACTCGTTCTTACTGGATGTTGAGTACCATAATCCCCGGTAGTTTTATCGGGATCCGCGGATCAGTTATTACTCATCCCTCTTTTAATAGAAAAAAGGCGCTTCAAAAGAAGCGCCTTTTTTCTATTTGTCAGAATGTTTTATTACTCAAGCTTTTCTTCACCTACTCTCATACCATAGAAGGATCGGTATACAAAGATCAGTGATATAATGAGAAACACTATACCCAGACCTGTTTTAAGGCCCTGGGAAGTCATGGTCACTGCAATCTCTGTCGCGAGCAGCCCGAAAAGGGTCGTAAACTTAATAACTGGGTTCATTGAAACTGAAGATGTATCCTTGAAGGGGTCTCCAACCGTGTCGCCGACGACTGCAGCTTCATGAAGGGACGTGCCCTTTTCTTTAAGGTCAACCTCAACAATCTTCTTAGCGTTGTCCCAGGCACCACCGGCGTTGGCAAGAAAGATGGCCTGGAAAAGACCGAAAAAGGCAATCGCAATGAGGTACCCGATAAAGAAATACGGGTTGAAGAAAGAGAGGGCCAGAGCGAGGAAAAAAATGACGATGAAGATGTTGATCATCCCTTTCTGCGCGTACTGTGTGCAAATCTTAACAACTTCTTTACTGTCCTCTATAGATGCCTCCGCTTTGTCTAGGTTGATATTCTTTTTAATAAAAACGACTGCACGGTACGCACCGGTCGTAACCGCCTGTGTTGCGGCGCCTGTAAACCAGTAGATTACTGCCCCACCCATAAGGAGCCCAAGAATTATTTTGGGATTGACAAGACTTAAGTGTGCAATAACATTTCCGTACATGTTTTCAAGGAGTATGATGATGCCAAAGACCATGGTGGTAGCACCAACGACTGCTGTACCGATCAGCACAGGCTTTGCTGTTGCCTTAAACGTGTTGCCTGCCCCATCTGCTTCTTCGAGGTAGTCCTTAGCAACATCAAAATTGGGTTCGAAACCAAACCCCTTCTTTATCTCTTCTTTAACGTTAGGTACGCTCTCTATCCTGGAAAGCTCATATACTGACTGGGCGTTGTCAGCAACTGGGCCATATGAGTCAACAGCGATTGTGATGGGACCCATGCCGAGAAAACCGAAGGCTACAAGGCCGAACGCGAAAACGGGCGCTGCAAAGGTAAATTGAGGAGGCATAATAGCGAGAATTGAGGCGTGCTGAGACACCATATAAGCGATAAACATAAGAAAAAGAATCACAAGTCCTTCCCAGAATGCGGAGAAGTTGCCTGCCACAAAACCTGACAGAATATCTAAGGATGCACCTCCATGCCTGGCAGCACTGACTACTTCCTGGACGTGCCTGGACTTGGTACTGGTAAAGATCTTTGTGAATTCCGGAATCAAAGCACCGGCAATTGTGCCACACGAAATGATTGTGGCAAGTGCCCACCATAAGCCAGGATACTGGGCGTTTTGCTCGCCAAGGAGCATGTAGCTTGCCCAGAAGGTGACAGCGATTGAGATTATCGAAGTAAGCCAAACGAGGTTGGTGAGGGGCTGTTCGAAATCAAATTTTGTTTTTGAGCCATACAAGGAATTGGTGATACCTTTGTTAACGAAGTATGAAACGAGGGCAGTGAGGACCATGAGGATACGCATTGAGAATATCCAGATGATCAGGATTGCTGACATAAGGGGAGTCGTTGCCAATGCAAGGGCGAGAAAGGCAACTAAGGCTACACCGGTTACACCGTATGTTTCGAATCCATCTGCTGTAGGACCAACGCTGTCTCCTGCGTTGTCACCGGTGCAGTCGGCAATGACACCGGGGTTCTTGGGGTCATCTTCAGGCAGGTGGAAAACGATCTTCATAAGGTCAGAGCCGATATCGGCAATCTTCGTGAAGACACCACCGGCGATTCTGAGTGCAGAGGCACCGAGGGACTCACCGATAGCAAAACCTATAAAACTTGGACCGACTAGATCTTTTGGAAGGAACACAAGGATACAGATCATGAAGAAAAGCTCAACGCTGATAAGGAGGAGTCCCACGCTCATTCCGGAGGTAAGGGGGATGTTGACAACATCAACGGGCTTCCCTCGAAGGGACGAGAAAGCGGTCCTGGAGTTCGCCCATGTGTTGATGCGCATGCCAAACCATGCTACACCATAAGAACCAAGGATACCAAGAATAGAACATAAAAGGATAATGACCATATTGCCGAATGGTGCATGGCTCAATCCCATGAAATAATAAACCATACAGATCGCGATAAGTACCCAGAGGATGATCAGGAATTTACCCTGCTGGGCTAGATAGGATTTGCATGTTTGCCAGATGATTTCTGATACTTCAAGCATGGCTTTGTGGCACGGAAGATTTTTTGTCTGAGATGCCTGAGTTATCGAGAAGATAAGGCCGATGAAACAAACAAGAATACCGAAATACATGATGGACAAACCGTTCAAACCACCAAAAATCGAAAATTTCACTGTGGAAAGATCCGGTAGTATGATGTCCGCCTCGCCTGCAAAAGCACCAGATACTTGCAGGAGAAGCATCATGCTGAAAAAGGATAGCACTGACACCGGGTGAAACCGTTTTACAACACTCATCTCCAACCTCCTTACAAAAATTTTAATATACTTAAAATACCCTGTAACCCAAGTTTGTTACCTAATTTTCATGTGCTTATTGAAAGATTATTTTATTTTAAAACTTTTTAATCTGCAATGTCAATTAACTTATGAAAAAATTCACAATTAAATTTTGCAATTATTGCTCTGTTTTGAGAGGCCTTGTGTGCTGGGTAAGAAATCTTCACCGTGTCTGAGAATCTTTTAGAATTTAAAATAATCTGCTATCCCGACGCTGAATCACAATCGGCCATTTTTGAATATTTTACATTCCAACACCATCGATGATTGCCCCACAGAAAAGGCAGGCTCCATCTTTGATATTGTATTCGGAAATTGTATAGCCATAGCGGCCGACAACGAGCTTCTTACAGCTCCAGCAGTAGGTATTCTCGCCATCTTCTCCTGGAATGTTTCCTGTGTACACATACCTGAGCCCCTCCTCGAATCCGATCTCGCGCGCCCTCTGGAGTGTCTTTGCAGGCGTTCTCGATACATCGGTCAGCTTGTAAGTCGGATAGAAGGCACTGACATGCCAGGGAGTTTCAGTACCGAGATCGTTCTTAATAAACCGGGTAATGGCTCTAAATTCATCCTCGCTATCATTATATCCGGGAATCACGAGGGTGGTCAGCTCTATCCATATACCAAGGGATCTGAATGTCCTTATGGAAGCAAGAACGTTATCGAGCTCTGCCCCACAGACCTTTTTGTAGAAATCATGGTTAAAACTCTTTAGATCGATGTTTGCCCCGTCAAGGTATGGCCTGATAGTTTTTAATGGTTCTTGCTCAATATAGCCGTTGGTGATAAAGTTGTTGCAGATGCCCTTTTCCTTTGACAGTTTGGCGCAGTCGAGAGCATATTCGAAAAAAATTGTCGGTTCAGTGTAGGTGTAGGAAATACTCTTACAACCTGATTTTAGGGCTCCTTCCACAACTTCCGATGGCGTCATTCTCTGACCATAGATGTGGCCATCATCTTTTCGTATCTGAGAGATTTCATGATTCTGGCAGTGGCGGCACCGAAAATTACAACCCACTGTCGCTATCGAGAATGCTTTGGAACCTGGGTAAAAATGAAAGAGCGGTTTTTTTTCAATAGGGTCAACATGGTGCGAACAGGGAAATCCATAAACAAGGGTGTATAATGTTCCGCCTCTGTTCTCCCGAACTCCACAAATTCCCCTTTTCCCATCATTGATTTCGCAGTGGTGCCGGCAGAGGAAGCAATGGACTTTTTGATTCTCCAGGTTTTCATAAAACAAGGCTTCTTTCATGTCATCTCACCAACAAACCTGACACAATCATCCCACAGTCTTATTTACAAACATGATCTTGATAACATCATCCATGGTCTTCACGGGAAGGAAATTTATTTTCTTCTTAACATACTGCGGTATTTCGACCAATTCCCTCATGTTTTCCTCAGGGAGTATAACTTTTTTAATCCGAGCCCGTAGCGCCGCAAGGGTCTTCTCTTTCAATCCTCCGACGGGGAGAACCCTGCCCCTCAGGGTGATTTCTCCGGTCATGGCTATTTTCCTGCTTAGTGGATGTTTCGTAATGGCACTGATCATGGCCACTGCCATAGTGATACCAGCTGATGGACCATCCTTGGGGATCGCGCCCTGGGGGATATGTACGTGCATCTCGAGGGTATCGAAGATATCCTGTTCGATGCCGAGAGCGGCTGCCTTCGACTTAATATAGGTAAGGGCAGCCTGGGCCGACTCTTTCATTACGTCCCCCATGCTGCCAGTGAGCATAAGCTCTTTTTTTCCTTTCCTGCACGATGCCTCTATATACAGGACATCTCCGCCAAATTCGGTCCAGGCCAGACCGCTTGCTATTCCTACAGAATCTACTTCTATCCCTGTTTCAGGAAGGTACTTTGACGGCCCCAGAAAAGAATGAAGATTTTTAAGTGTTACGACCGTCTTTTCTTTTTGACCCTCCGCTATCTTCTTTGCCACCTTTCTGCTAATGGCCGCAATTTCCCTCTCAAGGTTTCTTAGCCCAGCTTCCTGCGTGAAATCTTGTATGATTTTTGTGAGTGCTTTATCTGCAAATTCGATCATAGCAGGAGTGAGGCCATTCTCTGCCAATTGTTTCGGAACAAGGTATTTCTTTGCAATAGCAAGTTTTTCGTTGTCTGTATAACCTGATATATAAATAGTTTCCATCCTGTCTTTCAGGGCTGATGGAATGGTATCTACACGATTTGCGGTTGTAATGAACATAACCTTGGAAAGATCAAAGGGTACATTAAGATAATGGTCGCTGAAGGCATTGTTCTGCTCCGGATCTAAAACCTCAAGGAGGGCGCTTGATGGGTCACCCCGAAAATCTGTGCCAATTTTGTCAATCTCATCCATCATAAAAACAGGATTGTTAGTCCCGGCGGTCTTAATGCCCTGAATAATCCTCCCTGGCATGGAACCCACATAAGTCCTTCTATGGCCTCTTATCTCTGCCTCATCTTTCATTCCACCCAATGAGATTCTCAGAAATTTTCTTCCCAAGGACCGTGCAATAGATTTGCCAAGAGAGGTTTTTCCCACACCGGGAGGACCCACGAAACAGAGAATGGGGCCCTTCATCTCCCCCTTTAACTTCATAACGCTTAAGAACTCAAGAATACGTTCCTTCACTTTGTCGAGATCGTAGTGGTCCTCGTCTAGGATCCTCTTTGCTTTCTTGATATCCAGCCTATCTTTTGTAGATTTGTTCCATGGAAGCTCAATAAGCCACTCAATGTAAGTCCTGAGCATGGTCGATTCAACAGCATCAGGGTGCATCATATCGAGTCGCTCAAGCTGTTTCTTGGTCTCTTTTTCAATATCCTTCGGCATCTTTGCTTTCTTGATCCGCTTTCTGAGGTCCTCCACATCCTCTGAGCGTTCATCACCTTCCCCAAGTTCAGTGCGTATCGCCTTCATCTGCTCTCGCAGAAAGTATTCCCGCTGGCTCTTGGACATTTCCTCCTTGGCCTGGGAAAGAATTTTTGCCTGCATATTGAGGAGTTCTATCTCCTTTCCGAGGATCTCAGAGAGTTTTTTCAGCCTTTCAATAGGATCAACTATTTCCAGGATTTCCTGAGCTTTGTCAACTGCTAGGCCGAGGTTCGCAGCCGCCACATCAGCAAGCTTTCCCGGTTCATCAATGGTATCAAGGACCATCAGAATGTCCGGTGGAACCATCCTGCCCATAGAAACAACCTTTTCCATCTCCTCTTTCACGTACCGCATGAGAGCTTCTATTTCTAAGGTTATTTCCGTTATAATGGGCTCCTCAATTAGCTGAATGCGAACGAGGAATGTAGGCGTTTCCTGAACATATTGTATGATTTTTGCCTTTTTCAGTCCCTGCATCAAAACCTTTACCCTACCATCGGGAAGGCGCAACATCCTCATAATCTGCGATACAACACCGACAGAATAAATCCTGCCAGGAAGGGGATCCTCATCGGTGAGATCTTTTTGAGCCGTCACAAGAATCAACCGGTCTTTCGACAATGATTTCTCAACAGCATTGATCGACATGTCTCTTCCCACAAAGAGGGGAAGGATTACTGAAGGATACATCACCATGTCCCTTACCGGCAACAGGGGAAGAACCTCTGGCGTCGCTTTTATTTCAAGTTCGGTCATTTAGGTTAAGCCTCCGTTTATTACGATCTGAGAAAGGCCTTAAAGGCCCTGTATGTCTCGTAGACATCAAGTTTGCTCGATATCTCAAAAGGAGAGTGCATTGAAAGGATGGGCGTACCACAGTCGATAATGTCCATGCCATATTCGGCAAGGAATTTTGCCACTGTTCCACCTCCTCCTTCGTCAATTTTACCAAGTTCTCCTGTCTGCCAGAGAATACCCTTATTGTTAAAAATCCTTCTTATCTCTGCAACATACTCTGCATGGGCATCGTTCGCTCCAACCTTACCGCCATGACCAGTAAACTTTGTGATACAGAGTCCTCGACCGAGATAGCATGCATTCTGTTTCTCGTGAACATCCTGGAAGGTGGGGTTCATAGCCCCATTGACATCAGCAGAAAGAGCTCTTGACTGAAAGAGCATTTTTCGAATAAGGGCCTCGCTGCAGTTCAGTTTTAATTTTTCACACATCTCATCAATAAAGACGCGAAAAAAGTGTGATCTCATACTTGTGTTGCCCTCTGATCCGATTTCTTCCTTATCCACAAAAATTGCCAGACAAGATCTTTTCGGTTCTAACACCTCAGAAATAGCCTTGAGAAGGGTATACGCACTTACCCGGTCATCCTGACCGTAGGCACCTATCATACTCTTATCAATACCCACATCTCTCGCTTTGAAGGCCGGTACAACCTCTATCTCCGCGCTGACGAAATCTTCTTCCTCAATTCCGTATTTTTCGTGCAAAATATTGAGGATGTATTTTTTCACAGCATCTTTGTCCTCCCCGTTTAAAGGAATGCTTCCGAAAAGAAGGGTCAGCTTTTCACCGTCGATAGCTTCAGATAGCTTCTTCTCATCCTGTGTCTTTCTGGACAGATGGGGGAGAAGATCATCAATAGAAAAAACCGGTTCATCTTCATTTTCTCCGATTACAAGGTTAATCTCTCTACCATCTGGTTTCACGAGAACACCATGGAGGGCAAGAGGAGTGGCAACCCATTGATATTTCTTGATACCTCCATAATAATGTGTTTTAAGAAGCCCTAAACCGACATCCTCGTATAGGGGATTCTGTTTAAGGTCAAGCCTTGGTGCATCTACATGGGCTACAATAATGTTGAAACCATCGGCAAGGCTTTGTGTTCCCTTTACAAATACAATGATTTCCTTGCCCCTGTTGATGCTGTACGCCTTGTCTGCCACCCAGTCCTGGGAGAAGCCAGAAACGGAAAGGATGTCTTGGATAGCGCGCACAGCCTCCCTCTCAGTTTTTGCTTCATCAAGAAACTTTTTGTATCCCTCTGAGAATTCGAATAGGTCGGCTATTTCTGTTTTAGATTTTTTCTTCCAGCCAGATTCATGTTTCATAGGCAATTTTTGTGCCTTAGATTAACAGAAATCAACCCCGGAAGTCAATCCAGCCGACATCAGCCAAGAATTCGTTTAACCAAACCGGACGCACGCAAAAGACTCCACATAGCAGGACGGGCAATGAGGGCCAGAACATTGTTAAGGTCTGCAAAATGTTGTATAGTAGGAATTAATGATAAAGCGAATCGTCATCGGCACAGCAGGCCATATTGACCACGGGAAGACTACCCTCATAAAGGCACTCACAGGCATCGACTGTGACAGGCTGAAAGAAGAAAAGGAAAGGGGCATTACAACAGAGCTTGGATTTGCCCATTACAAATTCGGTGAAGATTTGTTGGTGGGTATTGTTGATGTTCCAGGACATGAAAAGTTTGTGAGGCACATGGTTGCCGGAGCATGGGGTATTGACATGGCCCTCCTTATCGTAGCGGCAGATGAAGGTGTCATGCCTCAGACAAGGGAACATGTTGACATATGTGAACTTCTTGGCCTGAAAAGGGGCATTGTTGCCATCACCAAGAAAGACCTTGTGGATGATGATATGGTTGAGCTTGTGAGGGAAGATATAGAAGATTTCCTCAAAGGCAGGGCTTTTGAGGGTTCACCAATCATTCCTGTATCTTCCACAACAGGTGAGAACATTGATCTTTTAAAAGAGGAAATACGAAAGACAGCAGAGAACATAAACGAGCGTTCCAAAGAAGGTATATTCAGGCTTCCTGTAGACAGGGTCTTTACAATCAAAGGGCTGGGAACAATAATTACGGGAACCTGTATATCGGGTCAGATACGTATCGGGGAGGAGATTGAGATCTATCCTGATCATAGAAGGGCAAGGGTAAAAAATATACAAGCTTATCATGAGAATGTTGCTGAGGCTACAGCAGGACAGAGAGTAGCCCTGAATCTCCAAGGGATTGAGAGGAATGAAATCGAACGAGGAACAATTATAGGCCGCCCAGATACCCTTATGCTCTCAAACAGGATGGATGCGTCTTTCAGGTATTTAAAACTGCCATTCAAACCAATTAAAACAGATTCTGTTCTCAGGTTTCACATTGCTACAACCCAGGAAGAGGTGAGGCTCGTATTGCTTACAAAAGATTTAATTGAGCCGGCAGAAGAGCTTTTTGTTCAGTTTGTTTTTGCTCAGCCCATCGTTGCGCTGCCTGATGACAGATATATTCTCAGAGGCTCGTATGCTATCCAAACCATAGGCGGTGGCAGGGTGCTCGATATTATGCCGCGAAAGCATAAAAGATATGCTGATTATCTCAGCTCGACCTGTACAATTCTCTCTGATAACAATTGGGCACAAAAAGCCGAATATCATATCCTGAAAGGTGGCTACGAAGGGGTTAACCAAAATCTTCTTGCTATGGTGTTAGGAAAACATGAACAGTTTGTTGCCGGTATCATTAACTCCCTCATTAGTCAGGGCAAGGTGAAGTTGGTCGGTAAAATCATAATCCATATGGACAGGTTTAAAGAGTACAAAAAAATGACCAGCACTTTTCTGGCAGATTTTCATAAAAAAAACCCCCTGAAAATTGGCGTATCCAAAGAGGAACTGAGAACCAGATTGCCTAAAGTAGATCCATCGGTGTTCCAGGCAGCCCTGGATGAGTTGATGAAAGATGGCTTTCTCGAAGTTGATAAGGACAGAGTTAAGATCAAGTCTGTTGCACGCAACAAGGATAAGGACATCGAAGCCCTGGAAGCACAGATACTGAAAGGACTCCTTCGCCATGGCTTTACCCCTCCAGGCATAAAAGACTTTGCGGTAGAGGTAAGACAGTCCGAAGGAAGACTTCGTGATGTATTGGAACGCCTCATTTTTGAGGGTAAGGCAGTAAAGGTAAAAGGGGATTTATACTTTCACAGTGATGTGATAGAAGATTTAAAAAAGAAGGTTCGATCCTACCTTTCAGAAAAAAAAGAAATGACACCGTCTGAATTCAAGTCAGTCCTTGATCTTTCGCGTAAATACATGATACCTCTTCTGGAATACCTCGATGAAATAAAGGTTACTATCCGCACAGGCGACAAAAGAATTCTAAGAAGCAGTTAATGTAATTAATCGTTCTCAGTTCTCGGTGGCCATTGAGCTGATAACCATTGACAGGTGCCCTTCAGTTGCTTGATCAATACAGATTCCTTCAACTACTTCAGGGTTACAACGCTTTCTGATACCCAGCCTATTCTCCGGCCAAGTACAATGATCTTATACCACCTTTCCCCTTTTTCGTCAGTCGTCTCATCAATGATTCTAACCGTTTCGCCCTGAAAGAGCATTGCAAATCTTGGAGCATTGAGATCTGGGCGGGTCCGTATGTTAGCTGCAAGCTTGTTTATGACAGCATCTCTTACCGGACCCTGGGGCTCTGGTGTTATCAAAGGCGGTTCTTTTTTTTGCACAGGTTCGCGCGGTGGTTTAGGGGTTTCAGCTATTTTAGGCTTTTCAGGCGGAATTATTACTTCCTGCAAAGGTGCTTCCTTTTTTTCCAGTACTGGCACTGGTATTGGCTTCTCTGCCTGTGTATCTGTCATTTCTCTTTGAACTTCTTGTGTACCTCTCCTTGTTTCCACACTCTCTTGCTTGGCTATTTCGGCAACATCACTTTCTTTCTTTTGGAAAAAAACATAACGAAACCCCATAATAATCAAGAGGATCAGAGCGGTAATAACAAGAAGGGCGATAAGTGGCCTCACATACTGACCGTACTGCATGAACCACATCTGCCAGCCTTCCCTGCCCCTTATGCCACCAACCCCTGCCCCCTCCTGTATATGACCAATCTCTGTTCCCCTGTCAAGATTTGAGAGGGCACTTAAGGAAGGCATACCTTCACGTTTTTCTGTTTTCATAAAAGGTAGTGTCTCGCCTTTGCCAGACATAGTATTGATTGCCTTTGACACCTCTTTGAAAGTTATTTTGGCTGAACGGTTTGTATAGCCCACAAGGAGGGCAAGATCTGACAGAGCAATGACTGTTCTTGGAGATCCGCGCGAAAAACGATGGATGATCTCAAGGGAATCATCATCAAATATCTCCCGTCCCTCCTCGAGACCGGCCTTCGCGAGCCTAAACCTGATCATCTCTTTTGTTTCTTCAACACGAAGGGGGATAAAGTAGTAACGAACAGGCAGTCTCTGCCAGAACTCCGGCATTCCTTTGATCGTATTCCAAAGGGCCCGCTGCCCCGAGAGAATAAAGGTGTGGAGGTATTGACCATTGTGGGTAAGATTGATGAGCGTTCTGAGCTCCTGCAAAACATCATGTGCTTCACAGAGCATTTGGGCTTCATCTACAACAATGATGCTTTTACCACCATGCTCATTCGCTTCAAGAAGGGCGTCTCTTAGCATTTTAAGGTTTTTTAGCTTATCTTCATGAGGTTCCGCTTTGGTAATACTACCTGTTATCTGGGCAATCATCTGGGCAGGACTTAAGGCCGGCTGGTCAACAAAGGCGAACCTGAAGGCGTCGCCATACTCATCTTTCATCTCATCGATAAGCTTCAGGAGAATTGTTGTTTTCCCGAGTCCTGCATCCTCTGAAACAATTAGCACTCCCCCCTTATTTGTGTATATGGCGTATTTCAAACGCTCGAGGCATTCGAAATATTGTCCAGTAACACACATCATTTTACTATCCGGTGCAAGAAGGAAAGGGTGCTGGGTTAAACCCCAGTATTCAATGTATTGTTCGCTCATGGTTTACAGTACCTGCATGGAGTATATCCTATTTTTATTGCATCGCTTCGGCTTCTGAAGGTAATTCTGCTTTTATCAGGAATTTTTTTTACGTAAGTACAAGATGGTCTGTGAAGAGTATATGTTCTTTTGTTCCCTATATAAGTTGTTTCTGTATCTTGTCTTTTTTCTTGCCATAAACCCCGGACCTCTTCTACCGCCTTTTGTTGCTGGGCAAGAAGCACATCCTTATATTTCGTGTTTGGTGGTTTTATCATGACTTTTGCATAGCCATGTTTCACAAGTTCTGCGTTCACAAAAATGTTCTTCACAAAAACATAGGCAAGCATTCTGCCGTGACTGTCCTGCTTCTCTGTGTCAAACTCAAGCCTAACCTTCTTCATAAAAACGAGTTTTTTGTTGAACCGTGCTGCCTCTTTTGCAAAAAATTCCGAACCTCCTTCCTTCATATAAAGCTCAGGTGCATTTATACCTATATATCTGACTGTCTCGCCAGATTCGAGCTGCACTGTGTCGCCATCAATAACCTTCTTCACAACATATTCCTTACCAAATAATGGATTAACATATGCTATCGCCAACACAAGGAGTATGGCCGTCATTAATCGGTTCATTTAGCGAGATTCTACAACATTTTTCATGTATGATAAACAACTATTGTCATACACAGGAGTCAATTTTTTGTCTGCCACGATGACGCGATTATTGAGACATGGTTTCATTTACTCCTGTTTTTCTTGTTTTTTTCATTGGTTATGGGTTTAGTAGTTTCTTAAGTTTCCATAAGATAATCACACAGATCAGAGAAAGCCGCTATAACTTCGTCCATATTGCTTGTCAATATAAAAAGCCTCTCAGTCAGGTACTGGAGGTTCTTGTTGAACCGTTTGCTTCATTTACCTTCCGACCAAAGGAAGGATTGGTAATGACAAAAAAACCCTTTTGAAATACAATTTCTACATTGGTAAGGGCAAAATGGTTTTTTCTGAATCTGAGAGTAGTGCTTTGGCATATACGAGCATCAATTTCAAGAAACAGAGTACTCACTTCCCATATACTTTATATGCTGCTCTTGGATATAAATGGAAAGGTTTTTCATAAAATACAGTATAAATAGGGCTGTTTCCTGCGGAGGAAACAGCCCTAAAGGACTAAGGGAAGCGAAAATACGATCCCTTTTCAACAATGATCAACCTACTTTAAAAATCATGGATGCACCGGTATCACCTGCAGCACACCCAGCCCACAGACAATAGCCACCACCTATCATCGCCATCTCTTCTAACATCTCGGCAATAATCCTGCCTGCTGTTGGCGCCTGTGGGTGTCCGTAGATCAGAGAGCTTCCGTAGTTGTTCATGAACATGACATCAATGCCCATCTTTTTGGCAAAGTTGAGGTCATTGGTGGTAAAGGGGTTGTGGCTCTTAATGGCCTTCATGTCTGTGATCTTCAGACCTGCATTGGCAAGTGCCATCTGGGCAGCCGGCACTGGTGCTGCAGCCATAAAGCCTGGATTGACACGGGAATAACCGTAAGAAATAATCTGGATCTCTATTTTTGGATCAGCACTCAATTCCTTGGCTTTGTCACGGTTGGTGACGATAAAACCAACGTTTCCGTCAGCAGGGAATGTCTGGGCGCCAAAACTGTGGATGCCACCTGGCTCTGCTGGTTTTAACTTCGCAAGCCCTTCGGCGGTGGTTGGGGTGGCACCCTCATCAAGCTCAACCAGTTTGGTCCCTTTTTTGCCTGCTTTCACCTCTGCAGGGAACATATAGCGTTTCTGGAAGGCCCTGTCATCAGCTAGAGCCATTTGGTACTGCTCATAACGGCGAAGAACCACTGCATCGGACTGTTCCTTGGTAAATCCTTCCAATCTTGCCACATTCTCTGCAGTTCCCACCATCTTTGTGGGTGGTTTTACGTTAGGATCACTGTTGAAGTTGTCCATCATCCAGTTTTCATGGATAACTTCGCCACCGGGACCCATCGGGTTCGGCCATACTGTATGGGCACCGTTTGAACAGCGGTCTGCCATAAGACCAAAGCCCACATCATAGCCGCCCAGCTCGATATCCTTTGCCAGAAGGCTCAAAATGGTAGTAGAGGTTGTACAGGCCTGGTTAACCATGAGACCGGGCACATTCTTCTTGTTATCTGTTAGCATCCCGGCAGCCCAGTTGTGGCTGTAGAAAAGATGGTGCTGATGAATACTGATCCCGAAGTACAAATAATCAATGACCGTAGGATCAATCTTCTTTTTTTCCAGGAACCATCTCCGCGCTGTTTTGGCACCTAACTCAATCGCGTTTTCATTCTGCATACTACCCTGCCAGCGGGTAAAGGGTGTAGAATAATAGCCGTTGTAAGGGATGTACGCCTTGGTAAAAGTCTTCATGTAACTACCTCCTATGTGTATTTTGTTGATCCAAAAAAGATCACTTGTGACTATCTTCCCTTAAAATCTGGTTTTCTCTTCTCAATGAAGGCCTGGAATCCTTCTCTGCCATCCTCAGAGACATAGGCCTGGACAAAGCAGTCTGTCTCAAAGGTGAGGGCAGAGGAGAGGTCCATATCCATACCATGGTCGATGGCATGTTTGAGAAGGGTCATTGCTACCCGTGGTTTTGCTGCGAGCTTCTGTGCCCAGGCTTTGGCCTCGGCAAGAAGGTTTTCTTTGGGAGCGACCTTGTTCACCAGACCGATGCGCAGGGCTTCTTCACCGCTGACTGAGTCGCCGGAGAAGAGGAGTTCCTTGGCCTTCCCTATGCCAATGAGACGGGGCATCCTCTGGGTACCACCAGAACCAGGGATGATCCCCAGGTTGATCTCAGGGCAGCCCAGTTTGGCATCCGGGGTAGAAATGCGTAGGTCGCAGGCAAGGGCTAATTCGAGGGCACCGCCCAAGACAAAGCCGAAGACTGCTGCAATGGTCGGTTTCTGTATGCTGGCTATCTTGTCGAGACATCCCCGGGAGACCCTCCCGAAGGCATAATACTCAGGGATCGATTTCCCTGCAATCTGCTTTACATCAAGTCCTGCAGTGAAGATCTTCTCCCCTGCTGCAGTAAACACAACAGCCCCCACTGTATCATCACTTTCGCACTCGCAGAAGGCATCATGAATCTCCTGGTATGCTGTGATGTTCAGAGAGTTGACTGGAGGACGGTCCAGGGTAATTACCGCAATACCGTCGCCTTTTTCAATCTTTAGATACTCGTATGGCATGGGCGCCTCCCTGGTTATTTATTATAGTCGTACCAACCTGCTCCGGTTTTTCTACCAAGACGGCCTGCTTTCACAAGCTGCTTAAGTTCCAGGGATGACTCCCATTTGAGCTCGTGGGGCAATTCTGAAAAAAGGTAATTGTTGACATGCAGATTGATGTCGAGGCCTGTAAGATCCATCAGCTCAAAAGGACCCATAGGATAGTTGAGACCAAGCTTGGCTGCCTTATCAATGTCTTCTTTTGTGGCTACACCCTGTTCCAGAAGTTTCATAGCTTCAATGAAATGGGGTATCATGAGCCTGTTAACGATAAAAGCCGGCACGTCCTTTTTCACTTCAACTGGCTCTTTTCCTAATTTTTTCGTTAGATCTATGGTTATTGCAACCGTTTCGTCACTGGTATTGTATCCCCGGACAACCTCAACTAATCTCATCAGAGGCACTGGATTAAAAAAATGCATGCCCACAACCTTGTCAGGCCTCTTGGTTGCAGTTGCAATCTCAGTGATGGACATGGAAGAAGTATTGGATGAAAGAATTACATCTTTCCTCGTTAGTTCATCGAGCTCTGCAAAAACCTTCTTCTTTACATCCATAACCTCGATGATAACTTCGACTACAAAGTCGACATCTTTGAGGTCAGCCATTGCAGTTGTACCTTTAATTCTACCCATAACCTCTTTCTTGGCATCAGCAGTCATTTTCCCTTTTTCAACTGACTTTGTAAGAAATTTATCAATGTTTTTGATTCCGCTTTCTACAAATCTATCTTCGATATCTCTCATGATAACATTGTATCCAGCCATGGAAGCCACTTGAGCAATACCATTGCCCATTACCCCTGCCCCTAAAACCCCAATTGTCTTTATTGCCATAAAAAACACCTCCTATTTTTTTAATGGGTACTATCAGATCAAATAAAAAAATTCACATGGTCATATATCTAACTATTATTGGATTATGTCTGTCAACTATTTTCTATGATAAGCCGTGTTTATTATTAAGAATATTGTTTTCAATACCAGACTTCTATCAAAACGACCCGGGGCATTTATACCATATTTAATTCTGATTCTACCAATAGAGGCTCGGGGATTTATTGTGAAATTTCCTTCTTTCACTATTTTGAGAGTTCTAATTTTGAAGCTTCCTTGCCAGGTGGGTAACCCGGGCTGTTAAATTTAGTAAATATGACTTCTCTGACTGCTTAACACCCCTGTTTGTGTCATACTGTCGTGCTTTTATACGGTGAACAACCCTTTCAATAGAACCTCCTTCAGATATCAGGAGATCTTGCACATCATCCCGGAATTTTTTCGCAGCCTCTAAAGAACGGTCAAAAAATCTTTTCACATCATCACCTACAAAGACGAAATGGTGACCCTGGCACAAAACATCAATGTCGAGTTTCTTCAGTTCCTTAAGGGATGCAATATACAAATCATAGTCCACAAGAAATTCAGGGATTATCTGGTCTGCCTGATCGAGGACTCCCGCAGATTCTGTAGCGAAAAGAACTCGCTTTTCGGGGATATAATAGCTTAACATATCCCGCGTATGCCCGGGCGTTGCAATCACCTGCAATGTCAGACCACCTCCGATATTTAGAGTCTGGCCGCCATCCACGATAATATCGATTTCAAAAGGCTCAAAGGAATCCCGTATTAGTTTTTCTTTGTCAACACCATGTACCTGACCAACAAGGGGTATCACATCCTGACTCAGCCTCTTCATAAGATTCTGTGCATTTGGGCGCCGTATAATCTCAGCAGATATCCGTGAGGCTGCAACCTTAAGGCCGGGGAAACACTTCTTCAGGTATGCTGTTGACCCACAATGGTCCCAATGGACGTGGGTAAGGAACAGTGTTTTTGGGTTCCTGCCATTCAGAAAGTCTCTGATGTCTTCTTCATAGAGGCGTCCGGCACAGTGAAAACCCGCCTCAAACAAAACCGGTTCTTCAGCTGCAACAACATACACAGGAGACCATGCAAGCCCTGCAACGAAAAAGATTTCTTTAACCTGTCCTGTTTTATTGAAAATCAGAAAAACCTCCTGAAAAGTCTGGATTATGATAATTATATAATATATAGTTACCTTATGTGCTTCAAGTTTTTTGTGGTTGTACAGGTGGGTGATCGCAAGTAATTTTTGTAATTGTGAAAAAAGTAGTTGACATGCCAAAATCGCTTTGTTAAGATACCTTGTTAATAGTTTCACATTCTTGAGGAAAGGAGAGGGATATTATGGATTTCAAGATTTCCGATGAATTAGAATCAATGCGAAAAATGGCCTATGATTTTGCAGTAAAGAATATTAAGCCCACCATGGAAGAAGATGAGAAGGAGCACAAGTTTCGCCCAGAGATTATGAAGAAGATGGGTGATCAGGGAATGTTTGCCTGTATAGCTCCGGAGAAGTTCGGTGGCCTCGCACTTCCAGAAGGTCATATGGCTGCCACCCTGATGGCTATGGAAGTAGCAAGAATTAGCCCTTCCTGGGGCCTTCCGTTCAACCTTCAGATGAACGGTCCGCAGAACGCTCTTATGAAATTCGGTTCAGAAGAATTACAGGAGCAGTATTTACCGGGCCTTATCGCTGGAACAAGCGGTGGTTGCTTTGCCATCACCGAGCCAAATTCAGGCTCTGATGTAGCAAGCATGAAGACAACAGCGACAGAGGTTGACGATGGCTTTATCCTGAACGGCACAAAAACATGGATTTCCGGCGTGCCCTTCTGTGATTGCGGTATTGTTTACGCTATGACCGACAAGGCTGCTAAGCATAAAGGTATGTCTGCCTTTTTCGTTGATTTCAAAACCCCTGGTATCGTACAGAGAGCTATCACCACAAAACTTGGACTTTTTTGTGCACCCACAGGCGAAATCTTCTTCGAAGAAGCAAAGATACCCAAGAGCGCCCTCGTTGGCAAACTCGGCCAGGGATTTGCCATTTGCATGACGATGCTCAACTTCACTCGGCTCAGTTCTGCTGCACGGGCAGTCGGTGTGGCACAATCCTGCATTGAAGAAGCGTGTAAGTACGCAAATGAGAGAGAACAGTTCGGTCAGCCAATAGGACAGTTCCAGATGGTTCAGGAACAGATTGGAAGAATGTCTGTTGAACATGAAGCAGCAAAACTTCTTCTGCTCAGGGCTGCATGGCAGAAAGATCAGGGCGCAAACAACACTTTAGAAACTTCAATGGCAAAATATTATTGTGCAGAGTCTGCAAACTTCTGCGCTTCAGAAGCAGTCAAAATTTTCGGATCATACGGATTCTCATCAGAATATCCTGTTGAAAGGTACCTTAGAGATGCAAAATCATATCAGATAGTTGAAGGTACTTCTAACGTTCAGAAGATGATAATTGCCCAGTTCGCTCTGGGTTACAGAAAGGCGTAAACAGTAAATCTCAAGGAGGTAAATCGGTATGGCAACAGAAGTTACAGTTCCAATGGTTGGAAAAATTGTGGGCGTGAATGTGAACGTAGGCGATAAAGTCAATGAAGACGACCAGATTGCCACGCTGGAAGCGATGAAGATGGAAATGCCCATTGTTTCCCCGGTATCCGGCACAGTAAAGGAAATTAAAGTTGCTGCCGGACAGGAAGTTGAAGCAGATGCAGTTCTAGCAATTATTGAATAATACAATAACGGGAAGGTGATTCCATGCTAGTTGCTGGTATTGATATTGGCTCTATCACAACAGAAGCCCTTCTTTTTGATAAGGACAAAGGGATTGTCGGATATACAATCCTGCAGACAGGCGCTGATTCAAAAAAGACTGCTGAAATTGCACTTGAAAAGGTCCTATCTTATCCTGGCAAAAGCATATCTGATGTCTCCTATGTCATTTCAACTGGGTGCGGAAGAAAGAGAGCTGCCTTTGCCAAGGAAGCCGTCACAGAAATAACGTGCATTGCAAAGGGGGTAAACTATCTCTTCCCCGAGGCACGGACTATCATAGACATTGGCGGACAGGACACAAAGGTTGTCCGGATAGACGAGAAAGGACGCGTCTTGGAATTTGAAATGAACGACAAGTGTGCAGCTGGCACCGGTCGTTTCATAGAAGTCATGGCAAAAGCGCTCAATGTAGAACTTGATAAGATCGGTGATATCTCTTTGCAGCACAAAAAAGAGTTGACGATCAGCAGCATCTGCACTGTGTTTGCAGAGTCAGAGGTGATCTCTCTTGTGAGCGAGGGGGAGGAGCTTGAAGACATTCTGTACGGGATTCATAAGGCAATTGCTGACAGAACTATGGGTCTTATCAACAGGTTGGGAGGAGTAACACCTGAAGTAATAATGGCTGGTGGTGTTGCAAAAAATATCGGAGTAGTTAAGGCTTTAGAAAAGGTCCTCGGCACTCCTATAAAAATCCATGTTGAACCTCAGATCATTGGTGCCTTGGGTGCTGCAATTCTATCACTGGAAAAAGTATCCTGATAGAAAAAAGTAAGGACGTCAAAAAGGACTGGCGATGATTTTGCCAGTCCTTTTTTTGTATCATGACACACTATATGCAATGTCACAACATATGGTTGGCTCATTCGTAGAATTGCAAGAATCAATGATTCGGGAAACGTCGGAGACAGGGAGGATTTGATGGAAACTGGGCTGTATATTGTTGGCTCAGCAATATCAGGCGTCCTTATAGCATGGCTTATCGCGTTCATAAGGGTGCAGAGAAGATTCGCAGAACTGGAGAACAGGGCAGTATCGGCAGAAACATTGGCAAAAGAAAGGGAGCATCTGGTTTCACAGAAAAATATTGAGCTTGCAAGCCTTAGAGAAGGGCTTGCTCTAGAAAAGGGTCTTAAGATAGAGGCAGCGACCAGACTCGAAGAATCCCAGAAGAATCTTCAAGAACAGGTTGAGCGGATTAATTCCATAGAAAAAAAATTGGTCGAAACTTTTAAAGCCCTCTCTTTGGATGCGCTCACAAAAAATACCGACGAGTTCAAGAAATATGCTGATGAATTTATACAACTGGCAGAAGAGAAACTCAAGTTTCAGGCCCTTGAGGGTAAGAAGGAGTTGGAAGGGAAAAAGGATCTGATCGACAGGAGTGTTCAGGCAATCGACAAGACTCTGTCAGAGATGCAGAAGAAAGTTGAAGATGTGGCCAAAGGCAATATTGCTGTTTCCACTCTGGTTCAACAGCATGGAGAAATCACGACGAGGCTGAAGGAGACGACTGAACGTCTGAGCCATGTTTTGGCAAGCTCGAAAAAGAGAGGCGAGTGGGGCGAACGGATGGCAGAAGATATTATGCGTCTTATAGGCATGGCAGAGGGTGTAAACTACATCAGGCAGAAAACCCTGGAATGTTCATCTGGCAGACCTGACTACACTTTTCTCCTACCCAACAAACTTAAGGTGAATATGGATGTGAAATTTCCCCTCGACAATTACGTACACTACCTGAATGCAGAATCAGACCATGAGAGAAAGCGATACCGCGAGGAGCTCCTCAGAAACGCTAAGGCAATGATCCGCCAGGTTACGAGCCGTGACTATATTAATCCTTCAGACAACACTGTCGACTATGTTATTGTTTTTATCCCCAATGAACAAGTTTACAGTTTCATTAATGAGGCAGAGCCAACAATCATGGACGAGGCCCTGCGGCAAAAGGTCATACTTTGCTCACCCTTTACCCTCTATGCGGTTCTTTCAGTAATAAGGCAGGCAATTGACAATTTTAATCTTGAGCAGACAACATCTGAAATCCTCAAACTTCTCGCAGAGTTTAACAAGCAGTGGACATCTTACAAAGATAAATTCAGGATGATGGGTGATCGGCTCGATGCTGCAAAAAAAGAGTACGATACCCTTTTGACTACAAGAACAACCATGCTCGAACGACCCCTGAAGAAGATTAAAGAACTGAGCGGCCAACAAGAGGTAAGCATTGAGGAAACCCCTGCCCTCTCTGAACAACAGTCCTTTGAATAGTTAGCCTTTGTATTCCAATCCCTGCATTCAATTGAAAGACTTTGAACTATTATCCAGCTCAATTACGATGTAAATGATGGCTCATACTGGGGTATTCAATATATATCTGCGCTGAATATTTGAGGAAAAGGAAGTAGCGGGTATCAAAATTACGTCGGGCATATGGAACGAACTAAATCGGCCATCCCTTTTCTTCCTCAAAGAAGGAACTATCATTTCAAAACTTGTTTATGGAGAATCGATCGACCTTCTTTTTGTTAATGGCCATGGCTATATGTCATCCCTATTCTTACGGTCTGGCAAAAGTGGTGGGCATGACCAACATCATCGCGACAATCGGGTTTACCCTTCGACGTATTAGAGAGGAATACGTTACGACCCCATCTGCCCGCCCGTACATGAACTCCCTCACCCAAAAAGGCGTTATTAAAGAAAAAATCCATGTATCTTTCCCAGGGATTCGGGATTAGCCTGAAAAGCGCGTAGAAGAATATCGCAAGTGGACCGCTCAGAGAAAAAATACCGGAACCATTGTGCCTTGCCAGCTGTATTCAAAAAATTGGCTACGGAGAGGAGAATCAATTCATGAATGACGAAGAGAGGTTGAAGATAGTCATTGGACAGATGTTGGAGTACAACAGAATACTTGTTCGAGATTAAGAAAAATGGACACTTTTCGCAAAAGCTAGTTAATTGGTTGATACAGGTTCTTATCTTGTTGAAGCAAAAAATCTTAATCCCAATGTAGGTGCTGCCTTAAAAACAGGGTCTGTGCCATTTATCTCTTAGTGAAGCTGCGGTTGATGGAGAAAAAGATTTATGACCTTCGCACTAAAGAAATCGAGCAAATAATGAGCGCGCATCTAAACCTGTATTTTACGAGATTGTGATAGATATCTGGTCACCTTTTTTCAGGCCAAGTTTTTGCCTGAGGTTACCTTTGAAATACCCAAATTCGAGATAACCTGAGCTGCTGATGAGAGGAACAATCTCACCCTCATAGTAACTTTTCTGGATTTTTCTAAATGACATGCCTTGAAACTGAATAGTGAAGGCTTTTTGCTTTATAAAATCATCAATCACAGTTTGGTTAATATTTGTGATTGCATTGCCAAAACGATCGAAACGGATGACTTCACCCTTCAGAACATTTTTTTTGATGACAGGGTAAATGCCTGGGAGTGTGGCCGGGTCTTTAACCATGCTCCCAAACTTGGTAAGCTGAACCCCGGAAGCCAGATAGGCTGCTGCCGGGGCAAAGATATCCCGCCCATGGAAGGTTTTGCCTATTTCTTTGCCCATGTATCGGCTGTTTTCTATGGCATAAACCCGGGTAGCATCATCATATAGTAAAGTAAAGAGGCCATTGTCAGGGCCAATAAAAAAGTGTCCACCCCTCCTTACTATGATCGGTTTTCGGTCACTTCCAACCGTTGGGTCAACGACTGCCACATGGATAGCCCCTTTTTCAAAATACGTGTAATACTCCTCGACGATAAAGGCTCCTTCCCGAACATCCTGAGGATCGACCTCATGGGTAATGTCCACAAATCTTACATCAGGAAAAATAGAGAGGACTGTACCTTTCATGATACCGACGTAGGCGTCCTTTAAGCCGAAATCTGTAAGTAAGGTAATTGTTTTCACGGCTTCACAAGAAAAGCATTTTTATGTATTTTTTAAAGGGCGGCTCGATAATCCCTTTCTCAGTTATAAAGCTGGTGATGAGTCTGGCAGGAGTAACATCGAAGGAATAATAGCGCGCTTTTACATTTTTTACGGTCAGAAGTTTACCCTGTAGGTACTTGACCTCTTTCCCATCTCTTTCTTCTATTGGAATGTGGGTGCCCTTTCCTATATACCTGTCGAATGTTGAAACGGGAGCTGCAATATAGAAGGGTATATGGAATTGACGGGCACAGAGGGAGATCATATATGTTCCTATCTTGTTTGCTGTGTCTCCGTTAAGTGCTATCCTGTCTGCGCCTACTATAACTTTACTGAAACCCTTGTTGGCACTCAGGAGTCCCACGTGATTATCTGGGATAAGTTCAACAGGGATTCCTTCCTGAGAGAGTTCCCACACAGTTAGACGTGCCCCCTGCAAATAGGGTCTCGTCTCTGTTGCGAGAACCTTGATCTCTTTTCCCGATTCATGGGCAGCACGCACTACGCCAAGTGCAGTACCGTAACCTCCTGTTGCAAGAGCGCCTGCATTACAGTGGGTAAGGATGGTGTCCCCATCGTCGATGAGTTCCGCCCCGTAGAGAGAAAGCATACGGTTGTTTTCAATGTCTTCCACATGAATGGAGATGGCTTCTTCCGTCATGACATCTGCTATGTCAGAATTGTTCGCATACGACCTATAGGTGGCTTTCATTCTTTCAATGGCCCAGGCGAGATTTACAGCTGTTGGTCTTGTCTTTTGCAGCCTGTGGCAGACGCGGTCTAAGTCAGCCATACTGCATTGGCCTTTTGTTTCAACTGCCTCCTTCACTCCCAGGGCAACTCCATATCCTGCAACAATCCCGATAAGAGGAGCACCACGCACAGTCATGTTCTCGATAGCCTTCGCTGTATCAATCAAACCTTTGCATCGAACATATGTCTTTTTAAACGGCAGCTCTCGCTGGTCAAGAACATAGAGCACACCATCTTTCCAATAAATGTGATCAGTCAAGTCTACCCCTTATTTCGTATTCGCATATTGCAGGGCCGTATCTTTTATTTCCCGTAAAGAGGCTAAAATGTCGTGTTGATCCTGCCATCAAAATACGGCACACTGTATACGGCTTCTACCCTTTCAGTCTCCTCATGAGAAGTTCATTGAGAAGCTTAGGGTTTGCTTTGCCTTTCATCTCCTTCATGGCCTGGCCAACAAAAAACCCGAATAGTTTTTCTTTTCCATGCCGGTAATCGAATACCTCTTTGGGGAAACGATCAATAATCGCATCGATCGTTTCGATAATGACTGTTTCATCTGATATTTGAAGAAGCCCTTTTTGTTCAACAAGTAGTTTCGGTGAAATTCCAGACTTGTACAATTCAGGGAATATTTCTTTACCTATTTTGATACTTATGGTACCGACCTTGATGAGGCTAAGGAGTTCTGCAAGCAGTGAAGGTGACAGTACTGCATCTTTGGGAGACACATTGCCATCTTTCAGCTCTCTTAAAAGTTCTGTCATGATCCAGTTGCTCACCGTTTTTGGTTCAGGAAAGAACCGAATCGCTTCCTCAAAGTACCATGCGAGCTCCCTGTCTGACACAAGAATCTCCGCATCGTACCTGGGTAAACAATGCTCTGTGACGAATCTTTCTAGTTTTTCCGAAGGCAGTTCAGGTAAACCTTTTCGCATCTCATCTATCCAATGGTCATCCACTACAAGAGGTAAAAGGTCTGGTTCAGGGAAGTATCGATAATCATGAGCTTCTTCTTTCCCTCTCATGGAGTAAGTCACACCCTCTTCCACGTTGAAGAAACGGGTCTCCTGAACTACCTGCCCCCCGCTCATGATGAGATCGATCTGCCGGTTAATTTCATAGGCCAACGACCTTTCGATAAACCGGAAAGAGTTGAGGTTCTTCAGTTCTGTTCTAGTTCCTAATTCTGTTGTGTCTTTCTTTTTTACCGAGACATTGGCATCACAACGGAAACTGCCTTCTTCCATGTTGCCATCACAGATTTCAAGATAAACGAGTACATCGCGGAGAGCTTTCAGGTATGTTACCGCTTCCTCCGGTGTACCGATGTCTGGTTCGCTCACGATTTCAAGGAGAGGGATGCTTGATCTGTTATAGTCAACCATACTGTAACTGCCTGTCTCGATGGCATTCTCATGCACAAGCTTGCCTGCATCCTCTTCCATATGAATCCTTAAAATCCGAATCCGTTTCTTGTTGTCATTACTGTAAATATCCAGATAGCCATGCTCACATATGGGTTTTTCATATTGTGATATCTGATAACCTTTCGGGAGGTCAGGATAATAGTAGTTTTTACGTGCAAAGACACTTCTTTTATTTATTTTGCAGTGAAGAGCAAGACCG